>Ga0182021_10004114_pt1 | contig 17046 bp, 12 predicted proteins | sample 612E3MmetaG_FD_120493 | JGI IMG/M metagenome (GOLD analysis project Ga0182021, IMG submission 120493) | Permafrost microbial communities from Stordalen Mire, Sweden - 612E3M metaG (Illumina Assembly) | ecosystem: Environmental > Terrestrial > Soil > Wetlands > Permafrost | place: Sweden...
AGGCGCCTCACCGAGGCATTCCAGGGGATCACCGCCGACTATGAGATCCTCTTCGTCAACGACGCCAGCCCGGACGACGCCGGGGAGATATTGGCGGATTTGGCCGCGCGGGACAAACGCGTCACCGTGATCACCCACAGCCGCAATTTTGGGTCCCAAATGGCTTTCACCAGCGGCATGACCGCGGCCACCGGAGACGCCGTCGTCCTTTTAGACGGAGATTTGCAGGATCCCCCGGAAGTCATCCCCCGGTTCGTCGAGGAGTGGCGGCGGGGGGGGGACGTGGTCTACGGTGTCCGCGTCCGGCGGCGCGGCGAGACCTTCCTGCGAAGGCTCGGCTATAAGTTCTTTTACCGGATTTTTCGGGCGCTGTCGGATGTCCGCGTGCCCGTCGACGCCGGAGACTTTTCCCTCATTGACCGCAAGGTCGTCGACATCCTCACGGCCATGCCGGAACGGGACCGGTTCCTGCGCGGCTTGAGGGCCTGGGTCGGCTTCCGTCAGGTCGGCGTGCCGTACGAACGCCTGGAGCGGTACGCCGGGCAAACCACCAACAGTTTCCTGGGAAACTTCCGCTGGGCGCGCCGGGGAATCACGAACTTCTCGACGAAACCCCTGGAGTACGTGACCTATCTGGCCCTCTTCACGGCGGGGCTGTCGGCGTTGGCCATCGTGGGATACGTGGTCTTCTCCTTTTTCAAGCCCGACGCGCCCAAGGGTTTCCTGACCCTGCTGGTGGCCCTGTTCTTCCTAGGCTCCATCCAACTGACGACCATGGCGATCCTGGGCGATTACCTGGGCCGGATATTCGAGGAAGTGAAACAACGCCCCCGTTTCATCGTTAAAGAAGTCCTGAATCCCCCGGCCGCGAGGAGCGAGGGAGCCGGAAACCGTCCGCCCTCCCGCGAGCGCTGAAGGCCTCGGCGGAGCGGGAAAGGGGACGATTCTCTCGACGGGCGCTTTCGTATTCGCGCGTTGACACGGCCTCGAAAGAAGGTTTATAATCAAAGCCCCTTCGACATTCGAAGGCCCAATCGGAACAAGATACCATCTCCTATGAGCGACCTTTCGGTTCTTTCCTACCGGTGACGCCCGCCGGATGCGGTCGAGTGGAGGGCGGCGTGCGCGTTGTTCTTCTGACGGAGATGTTTTCCAAGGAGATGGGTTACATCTCCAACGGGTTGGCTAAATACCTGGCGCGCCTCGGTGTCGACGTCCACGTGGTGACCACGTCCCTCCCCCCTTACCACACCCTTTCCGATTTTTCCGAGACCTACGGACGGTTTTTGGGGTCCGGGCCGCCGCGGCCCGACGTGGAGAAAATGGACGGGTTCACCGTCCACACCTTGCGCTTCTCGAAGATTTTCGGACTGGTTCGAATGAAAGGATTCTTCTCCAAAATGCGCGAACTGCGCCCGGACGTGGTTCAGGCCATCGCGCCCATATCCTGGATCCCGCTGGACGCCGCGCTCGCCCAGCCTTTCTTGGGATACCGGCTGTTCACGGGATGTCACCAGGCGGCCAGCGGGTTCCCCTTGGCCCGGCGGAGGCCCTCGCGGCTCGATCCGGAGTATCTCAAGTGCTTGATCGCCCGCGCCCTCCACGGGCGGCTGATCAGCTGGCGGACCCGGAAGTGCTATGCCGTGACGAAGGACTGCGCGGAGATCGCCGTGCGCTACTTGGGAGTGCAGAAAGAGAAAGTGGAGGTCATGCATTTGGGCGTGGACACGGATTTCTTCTTTCCGGCGCGTGGGGACGAGGAAAAGGAAGAGCGGGCGCGGCTCCGGGCCGAGTGGGGGGTTGCCCCTTCGGAGATCCTCTGCATCTACACGGGGAAGCTGACCGAGGCCAAGAACGCCCTCCTTTTGGCCGAGGCGGTCGCGAGGCTTCGATCCAAAGGCAAGCCCTTCAAGGGGTTGTTCGTCGGAGACGGGGTTCAAAAAGGGGCCATTCAGTCGGTGCCCGGTTGCCGGGTCCTGCCGTTCGTCCCGTTCCATCGCCTGGGGCCCTATTATCGCGCCTCGGACGCGGGGGTGTGGACCGGGAACGAAAGCACGTCGACCCTCGACGCCGCGGCGTGCGGCCTTCCGGTCGTGATCAGCGACAACGTCGTCTACCGGGACCACGTGGACGGAAACGGCCTCGTGCACAAGATGAACGACATCGACGACTTGGAAAACCGGTTGTTGGAGCTGGAAAACCCCGGGACGCGGGAGCGCCTCGGCCGCGCCGGAGCGGAGAAGATGAGGAAGGATTTTTCCTGGGAAGGGGTCGCGAGAAAGAGGCTCCGGGATTATCAGGCCGCTTGCGGGATCGCCTCCGCGCAAGGGCCGATCACGGGAAGCGGAGGCTGACGATGTGCGGAATCGCCGGAATCTTCAATTCCCGAGGGCCTGCGGAGGGCGCCGCCCTGGCCTCCATGCTGAGAGCCCAATTGTCCCGCGGCCCGGACGGCGGCGGATGGGCGGCGCTGGACTCACGAGGCCGCCTGGCGCCCCTGTCGGGGTTTGAGGAAGGGGCCATCGTTCCGGGGGGTCGAGACGTCCTTCTCGGCCATCGCCGTCTGTCGATCATCGATCTATCTCCCAAGGGCCGCCAGCCCATGGAGCGGGACGGCTACTGGATCACCTACAACGGCGAAATTTACAATTACGTCGAGATCCGTTCCGAGCTTGAAGCCTTGGGCCGGCGTTTTTTTACCGAGTCCGATACCGAGGTCCTCCTAGCGGCGTACATCCAGTGGGGGGAAGCCTGCCTGCCCCGGCTGAACGGGATGTGGGGGTTCGCGGTTTGGGACCCGGCCCGGCGGAAACTTTTCTGCGCCCGGGACCACGCGGGGATCAAGCCGTTCTATTATGCCCAGGGTCCAAACGGACGGTTCTCCTTCGCCTCGGAAACCCGTGCCGTCTTGGCCGGGGGCGCGGCCGGCCGACCCGACCCGGCGGCGGTTTTTGATTTTCTGTGTTTCAGCATCACGCCGTCCGGCGACCGGACATTTTATTCCGACGTGCGGCAGCTCCCGGCGGGGTGCCGCCTGGAGGTGGACGCTGAAGGGGAAGTCAGCGTGGCCCGGTGGTGGCGCCCGACTCCCCGGCGGCCGTCCGGGCCCCCGGCGGCCGCTTTGCGCGAGCTCTTGGAGGACTCGGTGCGACTGCGGTTGAGGAGCGACGTGACCGTGGGCTCCTGTCTTTCCGGAGGTTTGGATTCTTCCGGGATCGTGTGCATCGCCTCCAAAGCGGGGCCGATGGAGGTGTTCACGGCGGCCTACGAGGACAAGCGGCTCGACGAGCGGGAGTTCGCCGCCCAAATCGCCCGCCAGGGGGGGGCCAAGCACCGCCTCGTGTTTCCGACGGCGGAAGGACTTCGGACCGATTTGGACGATCTTCTGCGCGTTCAGGGGGAACCTCCCCACGGTCCCAGCATTTACGCGCAATACTGCGTCATGCGCAAAATTCGGGAAGCGGGGCTTAAAGTCGTGTTGGACGGTCAGGGGTCCGACGAGCTTTTCTTGGGATACGAATGGAGCTACGCGTTCTTGTTGCGGTCGTTGGCGGCCGAGCGCCGTTTCTTGGAGATCCCGCGTCAATTTTTCTCGGCGGCGAGGCACGGGTTGACTCGGCGACTGACGGCGCTTCAGATCGCCGGACTTTCGCTCTACACGGCGTTTCCATCCTTGCGCTGGCGCCGGAATTTGTCCCGCGCCGGACGATACCTGGGCGACGGCTTAAGGGACATCCGTTCCTCGGCGGGTTTCGACGCCGCTTTTTCCGCTTCCTCCATCGCGGACGCCCGAATGGCCGAGATCGAAGTCAACCCCCTTCCCGCTCTTCTTCGGTACGAGGACCGGAACTCGATGGCTTTTTCCGTCGAAACAAGGCTGCCTTTTCTGGATTATCGCATCATGGAATTGGCCCTTTCCTTGACTCCTTCCGAATTGGTTCAGGATGGCTGGACAAAAAAGCCCGTCCGGGACGCCTTGCGGGGGATCGTGCCCGATTCCGTGCTTTGGCGTCGCGACAAAATGGGGTTTTCCGTCCCGGTGGCCGATTGGATGCGGTCCCTGTCTCCCGTCTTTCTGGACGCCTTCTCCGGCGATGGGCCGGGGGGGGGCCTTTTGGACGGCCAAACCCTTCGCGCCGACATGGAGAGGGGGCGCCTTCCCGCCGACTTGGCGTGGAGGGCTTTGACGGTTAAAATGTGGTTGAAACAGTCGGAGGCGCAGCGCCGCCCCGCGAATTCTTCGGATATGTTCTCAGGAGCTGGATGATGACGACGTTGAAGACGTCCGTTGAGAAGATCCCCCTGGTGGACCTTGGGGTCCAGCACGAGGCGTTGCGGGAGGAGATCCGGGCCGCCGTGGAGGGGACGATCGCGGCATCGTCCTTCATATTGGGGCCCAGCGCCGAAGCGTTCGAGAAAGAGTTCGCCGCGTTCCTGGGCGCCCGCCGCGCGGTCGGCGTCGGGAACGGGACCGACGGCCTGGAATTGGCGCTGCGGGCGATGGGGGTCGGCCCGGGAGATTTCGTCGCGACGGTGCCCAACACATTCATCGCCACCACCGAGGCCATCACCCTGGCCGGGGCGCGCCCGGTCCTGGTGGACGTTGATGAAAAATATTTCACGATGGATCCCGCCGCCCTCGGGCGGGCGTTCGACGCGGCGGCCGCGGCCGGGCGGCGGATCAAGGCCGTCATCCCCGTCCATTTGTACGGCCAGGCGGCCGACATGGACGCGATCATGGATCTCGCCCGCGGGCGGGGCGCCCTCGTGTTGGAGGATGCGGCGCAGGCTCACGGCGCCCGGTGGAATGGCCGCATGGCGGGGACGTTGGGCGACGCGGCGGTGTTCAGTTTCTATCCGGGGAAAAACTTGGGCGCCTGCGGCGACGCCGGGGCCGTGGTCACCCAGGACGAGGCTCTGGCGCAAAAGGTGGGGCTCCTGCGCAATCACGGCCGGAAGTTTAAGTACGAGCATGAGGTGGAAGGCCGCAATAGCCGCCTGGACGGGATCCAAGCCGCGATCCTGCGCGTCAAGTTGAAACGTTTGGCTGACTGGAACGCGGCCCGCCGCCGGGTCGCGGCGGCCTACGACGAGGGTTTGCGCGGCCTGGACCTCGTGCTGCCGGCCCGGGCGAAAGAGGCCGAGCACGTTTTCCATCTCTACGTGGTCCGCAGCAAGGTCCGCGATCTCTTGTTGAAGAACCTGAAGGAAGCCGGGATCGAAGCGGGGGTGCACTATCCGATCCCGCTCCACCTCCAGCCGGCCTACCGGTATCTGGGACACAAGCCGGGAGATTTCCCGGTCGCCGAGCGTCTGGCCGGGGAGATCCTGTCCTTGCCCATGTTCCCGGAGTTGACGGCCGACCAAATCCGTCGTGTGACGGAGGCGGTCAGGCAAACGCTCCAGTGAGCGAGTCGGTCGTCCAGGCCCCGTCGCCGGTCTCCGCGCGCGAGAAACCGCTGCGGTCCCTCATGGCGTATGGGGCGGCCATCTACGCGATGGGCCTCTTCGTCGAGCGTTTTCTCGTCTATCCCATTCTCATCCGACGTTGGCCCGCTCCCGTTTTCGGGACGTTCCTGACGCTGCGCTTCGCCACGATCCTGGCCTTTGAGCCCCTCCGGGGCGGGCTCGTGGCGGCGGCGTTTCGCCATTACTCCCGGTCGGACGAAAGCGCCCGCGCCCTCCTGGCGCCCCGGGCTTTGGGCGTTTTCGCAGTCTTCATTCTCCCCTTCGTGGCCGGGGCCGTGCTGGCGCGCGGGTGGGCGGCCGCGAGGTGGCCGGCCGCCGGGCCTTTCTGGACTCCGCTGGTCCTTTTCGCCGCGGGGTCGGCCCTTTTCACCCTCGCCGTGAAAAAGTTTCGTTTCGCGCAAGACTTGCGTTCGGAATTTCTTCTGACGGCGTTTCTTTGGATTCTTTTGTGCGGAGGCGTGGCGGCGGCCGCGCGCCTGTCCCCGGCTTGGCCCGCCTGGGTTTACGCGTTTTCCGTTTTGGCCGCCCTGGTCGTCACGGGATTCTCGGGAGGGCTTCGTCCCCGGCTATCAGGCGGCATGCCGCTCCTTCGTGAAGCGGCCCCTTTTACGGCGGCGACCACGGTCAGCCTTTTCGCCGACCAAATCGACAAGTACAGCGTGGCCTATTTCCTGGGCGCGGGGGACCTCACCCTTTATTACGCCGCCGCCAGCATTCCGAGAATGATGTTCGCGCCCTTCGACGTACTCGACGACAGCATGCAGACGCACTTGACGCGCAAGTCCTCCCTGGCGGACGTTTCCGCCCGCAAGCGCCTTTGGGTGCGGTGGCTGCTCATCCTGTCTCCCGCGGCGGTGCTCCTGGGCGGGGCGGTTTTGGGGAAACCTGCGATGGCGCTCCTCTACGGGAAGTCTTTCTGGGCCGGCGGACATCGCTTGTATTACATCCTCCTGGCCGGGACTTCCCTCGGTGTATACTGGCCCCTGTGCCGGACCTACATCAACCAGTATGTTCGGGCCGGGACCGTGGCCAAGCTCAACATGACATCTTCCACGGTGACGGTCGGCTGCGCCGTATCCGGCGCCGCCCTGGGCGGCATTACCGGCGCCGCGACGGGCATGGCGGTCGGGCTGGCCCTCCGGGGCCTTCTATTTGCGTTCCTCGCCGCGAGGCATTTCGGCCGTGAAATCTTCAGTTCATCGGGCGCCGACGGCTCATGAACGAGACCCTCCCGATTAACGACGTTGTTCCTTCCGGCGAAAGCGCCCGCCGGGCCTCCGTCCGGTGGACCGGTTGGTGCTTGGGGGCGTCATGGGTCTTGGCCGCACTAATTTGTTCGCGGCGCGTCGGCCTTCCCGTGTGGCCTTGGGACGACGGCAATGCGCTCTACCCCCCCTTGGCCGTTCTTCGGGGACGATTGGCGAACGTGGATTTTATTTCCGGTTACCCCGGCCTTCAAGATTTTATCCTGGCCGGGTTGATGAAGTTGATGGGAGCGACCGTTCAAACCGGGCATCTTTGGCTTTCCTTATGCGCTTTGGTTCTCTGCACGGGGACATTTTTGCTTGCCCGGAAGTTTTCCGGCCCTTTGGCATCTCTGATCGCCGTGTGGATGGGTTTGTGGGCCTCGGTTTTCCATTGGTGGAGTCCAAACCCCGGATACGCCATGGAGGGTTTCGCCATGGCGGCGCTTCTGGTGTGCTTTCCCGTGGGGGGCTGGGTCAAGGCGGGATTGGCCGGTTTTCTTTTGTCCCTGGGATTCGGATTTAAGCAGTCGGCCGTTTTCGCCTTGGTCGGGGTCGCGGAGGTCCTGGTTTTTCGGGATCTCGGGAGGCCATCGTTGAATCGAATCCCCGGTTTGTGCTTGTGGGTTCTCCAAGCGGTCCCGTGGCTGGTATTCGTCGCGTTTCGCGTGGGTGGGAACGGGATGGCGGATTCTCGATCGTTCCTCATGCTTTTACCTTGGACGGCGATTGTTATCGGGGGCTGGACCTTGTTGCCGGCGCATGTTTCGAACGCTCCGGAGGGGACATCCTCCCGGGCGGAGATGAAGGTGTTGTTTTCCCTGGCGGCGCTCGGCGCGGGGTTCGCATTAGGATCGGCCATATGGTTGGTTCCCTATGTCCATCGGGGGTACCCGATCGCTTCTCTCTTGCATGAAATTCTCGTCCGCGTGCCCGCCCTGATCGACAGGCATCGGGTTCCGTTCCCGCCTTTTGGAGGTTCTCAGGATCTCTTTCTCCTCGCAGCGGCGCTTGGAGTCGCCTTGACGGGGAAGACGCGTTGGAATGGTTTGGGTCGGACTCTCCTGACGGTTGCGGCATTGATGGTCGGTTATCTATTGATGCGCGGGCGAGGCCCGCTCCTTTATTCCCGCGCGTCCCATTTCTCATGGGTCTGGTTCGGTTGGCTGTCGTTTTTTCTTGGGATGGGTTGGCTGTGGGCATGCCGGGACCATCCCCGGAGGCGGGAGTTTCTGGCTTTCACGGTATTTTGGGGGGTGTACCTCGCCGCCGGGTTTCCTTACCCGGGGAACTATCTTTACATGGCCTCGCTCGGGGCCGCCCATCTGGCGGCCGTCTCAACCTTGTGGCTGGAATTTCTCCGTATTCGACCCTCGCGGAGACCGGTTCTTGCCGCGTCCGCCGCATTGGTGCTGGCCGTAGGGATGTATCAGGGGGCCGAGGTGGCTCAATATCGGCGACCCGTCGACAGCCCGTGCTGGCGGGGAATGGCCCGGGAAGACCAAATCCCTTTGGTCCATTTGGCTTCTCGCCTGAGGCGATTGCCCGAGAATGAGACAATCGCCACGTATCCCAATTTGGCCTATGTCTTGTTCCTGGCCGGGAAGACGACTCCTACCTTTTATCCCAATTTCCTCGGAGACGATCGCGACCTCGTTCGATTCGCCGCGGAGATTCGTCGGGAAAAGATCGACTGGGTGGTGGTGAATCGCGGCCTCTTCCTTCCGAAAGAGTTCCTTGGCACATTTTTCCCGGATCCGGGAGTGTTGGTCTCTTCTTTGGCCTCGGAATACCGCCTGGAAGAAAGCTCCGACGGCATCGATTTCTATCAACGTGTTTGAAAAGAGGACATCATGAACGCCCATCCCGAACAGAGCGAAATATCCGGCAATAGTCCCGCCCGAACCTTCCTTTTCCTATGGTGGATGTTTGTCTTGGCATTTTCCTTGGATTATAAGGGGCCGGAGGGCGGGTCCTTGGGAAATATCGGCTTGATCGGGTTGGGGCTTGGGGTTGGTCTGGCCTTGCTTTTTCAACTTGGAAGACACCGCCTTACCCGGGGGGAATGGATGTGGTGGGCCTACATGGCCGGCACGCTGCTGACGGCCTCCATCGGCGACGTCCCGTGGGCCCGATACTTGCGCGTCGCTTTTCCGTTCGCTTTGTGCGGTCTCACATTGTCGGTGGTGCGAGGGTGGATGGAGGAAGGTCTCGACCCTGAGCGGCTCCTGTTCCCGTTGTTGACGGCGGGGGTGGTGTCGGTTGTCTGGACATTTGCGCACTCGATGTGGTCGACCGGTATTCCTTTGGCGTTTCAGCGTTACAGGATCCTCAGCCCGGCCGTGCCTTTCCTGATCGGCTACGCCGGATTCCTTTCTTTAAAGGAAAAGCGCCCGGCTTGGAATGAACTCATTGCCGTCGGGGCGGCCTTCTGCGCGGCCTTGCTGGCGACGACCCGCTACGTGATTCTTTCAGCGGCTTGCGCGGCGGCGGGCGCGGTGGTGTGGAGCCGTTCCATGTCCGGACGGGAAATCCTCGACCGTTTTCGAACGTCGGCGTTTCGAATGTCCGCAGCGTTGATGATGGGGGCGGCCGTCGCGTGGACCCTTTGGCCTGGATTTGTCAACGGGTGGATGGGGCGGTTCAAGCTTGCGGGCCCGGGCGGGGACGTGACGGCCGTGCTTCGCATCGCGGAATATTCGGGACAAATGAAATTCCTCTTTCGTCATCCGAAGGCCTTGATGGCGGGGGCCGGGCTCGGGAGGGAGTTCACCCTTGATCCCGCGTGGATGAAGGATGTGCCGACACAAATGTACAGGGAAACCGACGGATGGGCTTTCGGACACGGAATTTGGGTATACTCTCTGTTTACGGGAGGGATTTTTTTTGGGTTCGTTATCCCCATCCTTTTCATCGCCGTTCTTTGGGTCGGTTTGGGAAAGTCTTTTCGCGGGGAGTCGCCGTCCGCGGCCCTCGGTTTTCTCGTTCTTCTGTCTTATTTTGGCATGAGTTTCGTGACCCATCCGTTCGTCTATCGGTTTTCGGCCGTGATCATCGGAACGGCGGCCGGACTTTGTCTTTGGGCGCCCGGCCGCGGTCCCGGCGCAGCGAGGGGACCTTTATGAAAGTCGTCATCCTGGCGGGAGGATTGGGGACCCGCATCAGCGAAGAAACGGAGTCCAAGCCGAAACCGATGATCGAGATCGGCGGACGCCCCGTCCTTTGGCACATCATGAAGATGTATTCGGCCTACGGCCTGAACGAGTTTGTCGTCTGTTTGGGCTACAAGGGCTATATGATCAAGGAATATTTCGCCAACTATTTTCTTCATGTTTCCGACGTTACCTTCGACGTGGCCAACAACCGAATGGAAATCCTCGAGAACAAAGCGGACCCGTGGCGGGTGACGCTCGTGGACACCGGCGACGAAACCATGACCGGAGGGCGGCTCAAGAGGGTCATGAAGCACCTGAACGCCAAGGAACCCTTCTGCATGACCTACGGCGACGGCGTCGGGAGCGTGGACATTCGAAAACTGATCGACTTCCACAAAAGCCGGGGAACCCTGGCGTCGTTGACCGCCGTGCGTCCCCCGGGGCGATTCGGGGCGTTGATCATGGAAGGCGACCGGGTGGTTTCCTTTCAGGAGAAGCCTCACGGCGACGGTAGTTGGATCAACGGAGGGTTTTTCGTCCTGTCGCCCCGTGTCGCCGAATACATTGCGGGGGACGAAACCGTGTGGGAGCGCGATCCCCTGGAACGCCTGGCCCGCGACGGCCAATTGTCGGCTTTCCAACACGACGGGTTTTGGCAGCCTCTGGATACCCTTCGGGACAAAAGGCACCTTCAGGAGTTGTGGAGTTCCGGGAAGGCGCCCTGGAGGGTGTGGTCTTGAACCCGGGGTTCTGGAGCGGGAAAAGAGTGTTCCTGACGGGGCATACGGGGTTCAAGGGGGCGTGGCTGTGCCTCCTTTTGAAGAAATGCGGGGCGCATGTGGCCGGTTTCTCGGTGGACGTTCCCACCAAGCCTTCCTTGTTCGATCTCGCCAAAATCGAGTCGGAGGTTCAGACCGTTTTCGGGGACATCCGGAATCTCGAGGCGCTCTCCTCGGCGCTTAACGGGGCCCGTCCGGACGTCGTCATCCACATGGCGGCCCAATCCCTCGTTCGAGCCTCCTACGAGGACCCTCTGGGGACCTTCTCCGTCAACGCTTTGGGAACGGCGAACCTCCTGGAGGCGGCGCGGCGGTCGGCCGGGATCCGCGCCATCGTGGTGGTGACCAGCGACAAGTGCTATCTCAACCGGGAATGGGAGTGGGGATACCGGGAAGACGAGCCCCTGGGCGGGAGAGACCCTTACAGCGCCAGCAAGGCCTGCGCCGAGATCGTGACGGCCGCCATGCGCGATTCTTTTTTCCGCAAAAGCGCCGCGGAACCATCCCCCGCCTTTGTGGCCTCGGTCCGGGCGGGAAATGTGATCGGCGGCGGCGATTGGGCGCGGGACCGACTTGTTCCCGACGTCATGGCGGGGCTCCTGGAGGGGCGCGACGTGCTCCTGAGGAATCCGCGCTCCTGCCGGCCGTGGCAGCACGTCTTGGACCCCCTGGACGGTTACCTGACCCTCGCCGAACGGATGTGGGAATCCGGCGCTCCCTGGGCCGAGGCCTGGAACTTCGGGCCTTCCGATGAGGGCCTTCGGTCGGTGTCGGAGGTGGTCGAAGGTTTGATTCGGGAGTGGGGGAAAGGACGCTGGCGCCAGGACGAAGGCGCCCATCCCCATGAGGCGAATCTCCTGAAATTGGATTGCGCCAAATCCCGGACCCGCCTGGGATGGAAGCCCCGATGGGACTTCGAGGAGACCCTTCGTTCGATCGCGGCGTGGTACAAGGTCTACGGCTCCCAGGGGGATTTGCGGCGGGTTTCCCTCGACCAGGTCGAGGAGCATCTCTCCCGCACAGGGAGCGTCCGTGACTCCGTCTAAAGAAGGGGCGTCCGCCGCCGGCCGCAAGCGCATCCTGGACTTGGTGAAGGAATTCCATCGAACGGAGAACCCCCAGCGGCCCTTCGAGCCGGGCAAGACCCCCGTTCCCGTCTCCGGACGCGTGTACGGCGCCGAGGAGATGGTGAACCTGGTGGACTCCTCCCTGGATTTTTGGCTGACCTCGGGACGCTACAACGACGCCTTCGAGGAGAAACTGGCGAAGTTCGTGGGCGTCCCCCACGCCCTCACCGTAAACTCGGGGTCCTCCGCCAACCTGCTGGCGGTGGCGGCCTTGACCTCCTCAAGCCTGGGAGACAGGGCGTTGAAGCCGGGGGACGAAGTCATTTCGGTGGCGGCCGGTTTTCCGACGACCGTGAACCCGCTCCTCCTGTATGGGCTCGTGCCCGTTTTCGTGGACGTCCAAATCCCCACCTACAACATCGATCCGGCTTTGGTCGAGGCGGCCGTGACGGACAAGACGCGCGCGATCATGATCGCCCATACCCTGGGGAACCCCTTCGACTTGGACGAAGTTTTGCGGGTGGCCAAGAAACATAACTTGTGGCTGATCGAGGATTCCTGCGACGCGTTGGGATCCTCCTATAAGGGGCGGAAGGTGGGAACATTCGGCGACATCGCCACGGTCAGTTTTTACCCGGCGCACCACATCACGACGGGGGAAGGAGGCGCCGTCCTCACTCGGAGCGGAGAACTGCGGCGATTGCTGGAGTCTTTCCGGGATTGGGGCCGCGATTGCTATTGCCCCACCGGGAAAGACAACACGTGCGGACGGCGGTTCGAGTGGAAACTGGGGGACCTCCCGGAAGGATACGACCACAAATACATTTATTCGAACATGGGCTACAACCTCAAAATGACCGACATGCAAGCGGCGGTCGGGCTGGCCCAATTGGACAGGCTCCCCGTGTTCATCGAGGCTCGAAAGAAGAATTTTGGCCGCCTCCGGTCGGGAATTGAGAAATGGCGGGACCAGCTCATTCTGCCTGAGGCGACGGAGGGCGCCGATCCGGCCTGGTTCGGGTTCCCGGTGACGTTGAGGTCCGATTCTCCCAAACGCCGGGTGGATTTGCTCGTCCACCTCGCCAAGCACAGGATCGGCACGCGTCTGCTCTTTGGGGGGAACTTGGTCCGGCAACCCTACTTCAAGGGCTTGCGGTACAAGGTGGCCGGCGTCCTTTCGCGGACGGACGAGGTGATGGAGCGGACGTTTTGGCTGGGGGTTTTCCCGGGGTTGACCGGAGAAATGCTGGATTACGTCATCGCCCGCGTCGGCGATTTTTTCAAGGAGTAAATCCGGGATGTCCGCCCCATCGGATTTGGCCGGTCGCTCCGTATTGATCACGGGGGCCTCGGGCTTCGTGGGATCGCACATCGTCTTGGCCGCCCTCGCGGCCGGGGCCTCCGTCCGGGCCGCTGTACGTTCCATTGAGGACCGGCCCCGCATCGGGGACGTGGCGGAGAAAGTTTCTATCGAGCTTCTTGATATGACGGATCCGGAGGGCATGGGGCGTCTCCTCAGGAAAAACCCTCCGGCCGTCGTTATTCATGCGGCGGCCTACGGTGTGGACCCCGCTCATAAAGACCCGGAAGAGGCGTTTCGGGTTAACGTGGCGGGGACGTGGGCCCTCCTGAAAGCCTGCGCCGATTCCCGCGTGGAACGCTTCATCCATATTGGGACTTGTTTCGAGTACGGTCCGCAGGGCTCAAGCGTGTCTGAAGATGCTCCTCTCTTTCCGTTAACTTCCGACGCCGCGAGCAAGGCCGCGGGTTCCCTTTTGGTCGCGCACATGTCCCGCTCCCTGGGCGTCAGGGCCGTCGTGCTGCGTCCGTTCTGGGTCTGGGGGCCCGGCGAGAGAGCGGACCGTTTGGCCCCCCAAATCCTTCGTTCGTCTCTCGACAAGAAACGGCTCGCCCTTTCGGAAGGGCGGCAAGTATTGGATTTTATTTATGTGAAAGATGCCGTGGATTGGGTGGTTCGCGTTGCCGGTCATCCCGAGTTCGACCGGTACCCTTTCGTGAATATCGCGACCGGGCACGGAACCTCCGTGCGGGATTTCGCCCGACAGGCGGCGGAGGCGCTGGGAAGTTCGGATCTGCTGGATTTTGGACGTCTTCCGGTCCGGGAAACGGACTATCCCCGCGTGGTGGCGGATGTAAAACGCCTCAAGGATTTGATCGGCCCCTTGGAGCCAACGTCGGTGGCGGCGGGGATGCTGGAAATGCGTGACAGCCCTACGAAAGAAAGAGGGCTCGGGGAAACAGGGGGTCCGAAAGGGGGTGGGCCGTGAATTGGTTGGAGGGAAAGAAAGTTTTGATCACAGGAGGAGAGGGAATGTTGGGCCTGGCTTTTTCACGGGTGTTCAGCTCCGTCTCGTCCGTCCGGTCCCCCGGACACAAGGAGTTGGACGTGACCAAACGAGGGGGTTTTTCCCCCTGGTTGGAATGGAGGCCTCATGTGGTCGTTCACGCCGCGGCGCTTGTGAATGCGGATTACTGCGAGGACCACCCCGAGGAGTGCCGCGAGATTCAAGTGGGGGGGACGGACAACGTCGTCGCGTTCTGCAGGGAATCGGGCGCGAGGCTCTTTTATCCCCAATCCTTCCTGATCTTTGATGGAAGAGAGATCCCCATATTGGAAACAACCGAGGCTCTCCCTCTTTCGGTTTACGGAAAGGCCAAGCTCGAAGCGGAGCGTCATGTGCTTAGGGATTTGCCCGATTCGTTGGTGGTTCGGATGGCGGGTTTTTTCGGGGGGAGTGAAAAAGACAAGAACTTCGTCGGTAAATTCGCCTCCCATCTGAAGCGCTGCCTGGCCGAAGGCGTTGATGGGGTCGACGTGGGGGATAGGGTCTGGCAGCCGACTTTTACGGAGGACATCGCGAGAAATTCCCTGCGACTTGTTCAGGAAAACAAGTCGGGTGTGTACAACATGGCGTGCAAGGGCCGGGCCTCCTTTTTTGAACTGGCGGTGGAAATGACCCGCTTGCTCAGGATTCAGGATCGGATTCGAATCCGGAAGGTTTCCAACGCCTCCCTGCGCGAAAAGTGCGTTCGACCGGACGTCGCCGTCTTGGAGAATGCGCGGTTGAAAAAGGAGGGGTTGGACGAAATGCGCCCCTGGCCTGAAGCTTTGAAGGAATATCTGTCCGAGCCCTTCTTCACCGCTATGTTCGGGGAATACAAAAATGCCTGAGTCATCCTTGTTTCAGCCGTTCGACCTCTTCGGTCTCGCGCTCAAGAACCGCGTGGTGATGTCGTCCATGAGCCGGAGCTTCGCGGGCCCCGGCCATGTCCCCACGGATCTCATGCGCGACTACTATGCCCGGCGGGCGGAAAACGGCGTCGGGCTGATCTTGACGGAAGGAACCATCGTGCACCCATCGGGTGACGGCTACCCGTCGGTGCCTTACGTGTGCGGTCCGGAGCCTATCGCCGGGTGGAAACCGATCGTCGAGAAGGTCCACGCGTACCAAACGGTCCTGTTCTGCCAATTGTGGCATTGCGGACGGATATCGCACCCCGACTTTCTGGACGGGGCTCTCCCCGTTTCTTCCTCCGCCGTGAAACCGGACGGGGTGACCAGCCGGACCAAGAAACCGTTCGTGACGCCTCGGGCGCTGAACCTTCGCGAGATCCCGGAAATCGTGGAGATGTTCGCCGCCGGGGCGCGGAACGCCCGGATCGCCGGTTTCGACGGAGTCGAGATCCACGGAGGCCACGGTTATCTCATCGATCAATTTTTGGACGGCCGCATCAATCAAAGGGTCGACGAATACGGGGGGTCGATTCAAAACAGGTGCCGCTTTCTCCTGGACGTCGTCAAAGGGGTGGTTTCCGAAATAGGGAGCGGGCGCGTCGCCCTGCGGATTTCCCCGTCGCGCGAAATGAACGGTCTGTACGAATGGCCGGACATGGAGGCCATGCTGGACTACCTCGTTCCTCAATTGGTTTCCGCGGGGCTCAAAATCTTGGATGTAAGCTGCGCACGGGCCGATTATTTCAAGACGTCCGGAAAAGTGGTGCGCCGGTTGCGCCCCTTGTGGCCGCACATCCTCCTGGGCGGCGCGAGCCTTTCCCGGAGAGAAGCGGAAAAGGAATTGAGCGACGGTTGGCTGGACCTCGTGACATGGGGACGGCACATTTTGGCCAATCCGGATTTTGCCGAGCGTCTTCGTTCGGGACGCGAATTGATCCCCTACGACGCCGGCATGCTGAACACGCTGGCGTGATCCCTCCGGATTGATCGAATTCTCATGCGCGTATTGAACGTCAACAAGTACTATCAGTTGACCGGGGGGGGCGACCGGTTCTTCTTTGATTCGGCCTCCATTTTGGCCGCCCACGGCCACGAGGTGATCCCATTTTGTCTGGACTACCCCGGGAACCTCCCGACCCCTTATGCCCCCTATTTCCCTCCCGGCGTCCGCGGGGCCCTAGTTGAAATGCAAAGCCTATGGACGCGGGCGCGGCTTTTCCTGAACGGGATATATTCGAGGGAGGCCGCCCGCGCCATGAGGCGGATGTTGGATAAATTCCATCCCGATGTGGCCCACCTTCACATCCTCCATTACGCGATGTCTCCTTCCGTGATTTCAGCTTTGGACGAGGCCGGGATCCCCATCGTATTCTCTCTCCACGACTATCGGGTCGTCTGCGCCAACGGCTTCCTCTATCGGGGCGGGAGGGAATGCCACGACTGCCGGAAAGGGCGGTTCTACAACGCCCTCCGCTATCGTTGCTACCGGAATGGATTCCTCAGCAGTTTGATGGGGGCGGTCGGAAATTATCTTTACAGCGGACTCGGGCTCTACAAGAAAGTGGACGTGTTCACAGTGCCCCACGAAGAAATGGGGTTGTTGTTATCGGAGGAATTCGGCCTGCCGGCCTCGCGAATCCGGATTCTCAAGAATCCCCTGGCGGGGGACGTGGGATCGGCCGTCGTTTCCAACGGACCGGGCGAAGGCGTGCTCTATTTTGGAAACATCACCCCGCAAAAGGGGGTGTTTACCGTCGTTCGCGCGGCGCGTCTCCTTCCGGAGGTCTTTTTCCTCATCTGCGGCAGCGGCCCTTCCCTGCCCGAGCTCAAAGAAATCATCCGCCGGGAGGAGGTCCGCAACGTTCGCGTGGACGAGACCACGCGATGGGAGACCGGGCTTCCGTCTTTGATCCGCTCGTCGAGGCTCGTCGTTTCCCCTTCGGAGTGGCCGACCACCCTGGAATTTTCTACCCTTGAAACCATGATGCTCGGGAAGGCCTTGGTGGCTTCCCGCGTCGGGGGGAACCGGGTCCTTGTGGACGAGGGCGTTACGGGCGCGCTATTCACTCCCGGAGA
>Ga0182021_10004115_pt1 | contig 17046 bp, 15 predicted proteins | sample 612E3MmetaG_FD_120493 | JGI IMG/M metagenome (GOLD analysis project Ga0182021, IMG submission 120493) | Permafrost microbial communities from Stordalen Mire, Sweden - 612E3M metaG (Illumina Assembly) | ecosystem: Environmental > Terrestrial > Soil > Wetlands > Permafrost | place: Sweden...
CGAGACCGGCAACGCCACTTCGCGCGGTTCCTCGCACCCCGAGACTCACCAAAGAGCACGCCTGACGACGAGGCAAGGTGCGACCGGTACCAGCGATGACGATGCGATCATTGCCCGTGCGTTGAAGATCCTCGAATTCCGCGCCAGGTACGCCGAAGACATTTCCATTTCCTCGCCCGGTGCGGCGCGCGACTACTGCCGCCTAAAGCTGGGGAGTCTGCCACATGAAGTCTTTGGCGTTCTCTGGCTCGACGCGCAGAACCGTCTGATCGCCTTCGATGAACTCTTCCGCGGTACGCTGACCCAAGCATCGGTCTATCCCCGCGAGGTCGTCAAGGCCGCCTTGGCCCACAACGCGGCTGGCGTCATCCTGGCCCACAACCACCCGAGCGGAGTTGCCGAACCGTCGCATGCGGATGAGATGCTGACCAGTTCACTCAAGCAGGCCCTGGCCCTCGTCGATGTGCGCGTCCTCGACCATCTGGTTGTCGCCGCTACCGGAATTGCGTCCTTTGCCGAGCGCGGCCTGATCTGAAGATGCGGATCTTGTACGGGCGTCCTACGCTCGGCGCCTCCATCCATGGTTCGGTGCGGCGCTATTGCGTATTCCGGCCCCGTGACAAATTCGTGATACACGGGCATGTGCCGTCATCAATCGACGTAAATCCGTGACAAATCCGTGACACCGACTTCTTTGTTTGGGCGCCAATTGACAGAGTGTGTCTGTCGGCGAAATGACGACGCCAGAAAAACGAAAACCCGCAAAGCCTTTAGCAGTGCGGGTTTCGTGGTGGTCCTGGCGGAGAGGGCGGGATTCGAACCCGCGTTAGGCATTAACCTAAACACGCTTTCCAGGCGTGCGACTTAAACCACTCATCCACCTCTCCGGGGCGCGGATTCTATCACGGCTGTTTCTCGACATGCCGCAGCGAGAGATCGATGGCGCGCAGGTCCTTGGTTAGGCCGCCGATCGAGATGCGATCGACGCCGGTCTCGGCGATGGCACGCACCGAATCAAGCCGGATGCCGCCCGAAGCTTCGAGTTCGGCGCGACCGGCGTTGAAACCGACGGCCTGGCGCATTTGATCCAGGTCCATGTTGTCGAGCAGGATCAGCGTGGCGCCGCAATCGAGCGCCTCTGCGAGTTGGTCCATGGTCTCGACTTCGATCTGGATGAAGACATTGTTGCCGGCCAGCTGCCGTGCCCGTTCCAGCGCCGGGGCGATGCCACCGGCGGCGAGGATGTGGTTCTCCTTGATCAGGATGCCGTCGTAGAGCCCCAGGCGGTGGTTATTGCCGCCGCCGCAGCGCACAGCGTATTTTTGCGCCAGGCGCAGCCCGGGCAGGGTCTTGCGCGTATCGACGATGCGGGCGTTGGTGCCCTTGACTGCATCGACGTAGCGGCGGGTAGTGGTCGCCGTGCCTGACAGCAGTTGCAGGAAGTTGAGTGCCGCGCGTTCTGCGGTCAGCAAGGCGCGGGTTTCGGCCTCAACCTCGCAGAGCATTTGCCCCGTCTGGATACGATCGCCATCGCCGACGTTCCAGCGGATTTCGGCGTTTGCATCGAGTTGCTGAAAGCAGCTGTCGAACCAGGCTTGTCCGGCCAGCACGGCGTCCTGGCGGCTGATCACCGCGCCCAGCGACCGGTCGCCACCGGGAATCAGCATTGCCGTCAGGTCACCGCCGCCGATGTCTTCGAGCAGCGCTGCCATGACATTGCGGTCGATCTCGGCCGCCAATCGTAGTGGAAATTCCATGAGCCTCCCCTGTTGCCTTCGATTCTACGCTCTGGCGGCGGCGCGCCGCTTTTCTGCCACCACCACCGCCAGACCGCTACCGGCCACCACCATCATGCCGAGCATCGACAATGCGTCGGGCAACTGGTCGTAGAACAGCCAACCGAGCAGCGTTGCCCAGATCAACTGCGAATACTGGAACGAGGACAGCGTCGATGCCGGCGTGTGGCGGAAGGCGCGAATGAGCAGGAAGTGGCCGGTACCGCCGTAGATGCCGAGCGAGGCGATCATCAGGGCGTCGATGGGTGTCGGTAGCGGGCCGCTCCAGAACCAGGGCAGGCCGAGCGTCATCACCAGCGTGCCCATCAGCGCTGTGTAGAAAAGCATGGTCACTGAGTTCTCGGTCGGCGACAGCATGCGCGTCTGCACTTGATAGACGCTGTAGCAGGCGGCAGCGGTCAAGGTGAGAACAACCCCGGCCGCCGACAGATCGCTGCCTGGGCGGGCGATCATCAGCGTGCCGAGAAAACCGATGCCGACAGCGAACCAGCGCAGCCTGCCGACGCGCTCGTGCAGCAGCGGCCCGGCGAGCAGGGCGACGAAGAGCGGTGTCACGAACAGCAGGGCCGTCGTCTCGGCCAGCGGCATGATGCGAAAAGCAGCCATGGCAAAGCCGGTGACGGCCACCAGCAGCGCGCCGCGTACCGCCTGGAGGACCGGGCGCCGGGTGGCGACCAGTTTCCAGCGCATCGACGGCGCCAGGAAGATGACCATCATCAGGAAATGGAAGGTGTAGCGTGCCCAGACCAGCAGCGGCACGGCATAGGTCTGTGACAAGTGCTTGGAGGTGGCGTCGAGGAGAGCAAACAGAAACAGCGCCGCCAGCAGCAGCGCAATGCCGCGCAGCGGGTGTTCAGGCATCGGCGATCCAGCGGTTCAACAGTGCGCGTGCAGAATCGATGAGTTCTCCGGCCGAGAGGCCGACCGGCCCGACACCAGTGGCCGCCAGGGCGTCCGCGGCGGCGCCATGCAGGTGGCAGGCGGCCTGGGTGGCTTCAAGCACGGGCCAACCCTGGGCCAGCAGCGAAACAATCATGCCGGTCAGGACATCGCCGGTGCCGGCGCTGGCAAGCCCGGCATTGCCGGTGGTGTTGATGAACCAGCGGCCGTCGGCGTTGGCGACGATGCTGCCATTGCCCTTGAGGATGACGAGGCAATTGCCCCGGCGGGCGAGCTCAAGTGCGGCCGCCAGGCGATCAGCCTGAACTTCTTCCGTGCTGGTCGCCAGCAGGCGCGCTGCTTCGGCCGGATGCGGCGTCAGCACAGTTGTCGCAGCGCGGTGGGCGATGTGCCGCATCAGCACCGGGTGTTCGGCGACCAGGTTGAGGCCGTCGGCGTCGATGACCAGCGGCAGATCGGTGGCGATTGCCCGGCGCAGCAGATCGACAGCGGCAGTTGAACGACCGAGTCCCGGGCCGACCGCGATAACCGTGGCTGCTGCCATTGCGTCGTCCGCCGTGCGCAGCATGAGTTCCGGCTGCACCGGGTCGATGGCCAGCCGTTCGAGCATGCCGACGTAGACGCGCCCGGCGCCGAGCTTGAGCGCCGCTCGGCCGGCGAGCAGGGCAGCACCGGCCATGCCCGGGGCGCCACCGAGGATGCCAGCGCTGCCGAAACTGCCCTTGTGGGAGTTGGCGCTGCGCGGCCGTAGGCAATGGCGAAAACTGGCCGGCGAGAGCTTTTCCCCATCGAGTGTACTGCAGGGAATATTGAGATCGGCGACTTCGATTTGCCCACAACGGTCAGGACCATCGAGCGTCAGCAGGCCGGGCTTCAAGGCGATAAAGGTCAAGGTCCGGTCGGCGCGAACGGCGCTGCCCATGATGCGGCCGGTATCGGCGTCAAGGCCGCTGGGCAGGTCGACCGCCAGTACTGGGCAGGCGAGCGAGGCGATGGCCGCGATCAACTCCGCCGGCCGACCTTGCAACGGGCGCTTCAGGCCGATGCCGAACAGGGCGTCGATGACCAAGGCATACTTTCGCGGCGGAATTTCGCCGAGCAGCTTGCCGCCGCCGGCGAGCCAGGTGTCGTGCGCCGTGCGCGCATCGGCGGGCAGGCGCGTGGCATCGCCGGCGAAGACGACGTCGACCTCATGGCCTTGCTCGGACAACAGGCGGGCGGCGACCAGACCGTCGCCGCCGTTGTTGCCTGGTCCGGCCACGATCAGGATCGGCAGCGTCGCCCGGACGCACATCTGCGTGGCCGTGCGCGCCAGGGCGCTGCCGGCCCGCTCCATCAGGCGCGGTTCGACGTCGGCGAACTCGGCCTCTACGGCGCGGACGGCCGCGCTACGCAAGATGGGTATTGGATGGGGAGTCATGGCGGCATTGTAGCCGCCACCACTCATGCTGGTGCGTGCGCTACCAGACGTGCTCGTGCCCGCTCGTTGGCGCGTGCGTCCAGCCAGTTCTTGCTGGCGATCAACAAGCCGACAATGAAAAACGCGCCCGGCGGCAGGATGGCGATCATGAAGCCCGGATAGTCGTCAGGCAGCACCTGAATCGCCCTGGCACCATTGACGATCATCTCGATGCCGCTCAGCAACGTGCCCTGGCCGAGAAATTCGCGCACCAGGCCGAGCACGGAGAGCACGGCGGTCAGACCGAGGCCCATCATGGCGCCGTCCCAGGTCGATGCCGCCACCGGATTTTTGGCCGCGTAAGCTTCGACGCGCGCCAGCACGATGCAGTTGGTGACGATCAGCGGGATAAAGATGCCGAGCACCAGGTAGAGATCGTGCAGCCAGGCGTTCATCGCCAGGTCGACGACGGTAACCAGTGCTGCGATGATCAGGATGAAAATCGGGATGCGCACTTCGAACGGGATGAAGGCGCGCAAGGCCGAGACGGCGAAGTTGGACATGGCCATGACCAAGGTCGTGGCCAGGCCGAGACTGAACGAATTGATGAACGTCGTGGTGATTGCCAGCGTCGGGCAGAGGCCAAGCACCTGGCCGAGAATCGGGTTCTGCTTCCAGAAACTGTTTCTGGCAATGTCGCTATAGATACCCATGTTCACTCCTTCAGTCGGCCGCCGGCCGGCATGGCGAACAGCTTGACCTGATGGTCGACTGCCCAGGCGAGGGCGCGACCGCTGGCGTTGGTGACGGCACGCGCCGAGATGGTTGCCCCGGCGTGGGCGTCGAAGACGCCACCGTCCTTCTTCACCTTCCATTGTTCCGGCGACACGATCTCGAGACTCTTGGCCTTGAACTGGTCAATCCACGGCGACGTCTTGTTCTTGTCCTTCTTGGGGTCGATATAGTCGCCCAGGCCCGGCGTTTCCTTGTGCTGCGTGACGCGCATTGCCAGCAGACGGCCGCCTGCGTCGACGGCCAGCAAGAGCCCGATGCGCCCCGAGTAGCCGTCGGGGGCAGCGGCCTCGAACACCGTTGCCACCGGCTGGCCGTTCTTGCGCGCACGATAGGCCGTCGACTCGTCGTCGAGGCCGAGCGCCGCTATCGGCGGCAGCGTGACGCCATCGGCGAGCAGGTCGTTGTCGTAGTTGCCGGCGGGCAGTACTTCACCGATCAGCTTCATCTTTTCGGCGCGGGCGCTTTCTTCGATGGCCGGTTTGGTGGCGAAGTAGGTGGCGGCCATCAATGCCGTAAACACCAGCGTGAATACCAGCAGCACGGCAGCCGTGCGCGACGAAATGCTGAAAATTGAGGGTTCCTCGGGCGGCGGCTCTTGGATTGGTTCGTTGTTGGGCAGTTGTTCGCTCACGCCGTCAGTCCTCCTTGTGGCCGAACACTGGCGGTTGCGTTGCCATGTCGATCAAGGGCACGCAGATATTCATCAGCAGCGTGGCGAAGGCAATGCCGTCCGGATAGGCGCCGAAGGTGCGGATGATCCAGACCAGGGCGGCGACGCCGGCGGCGAAGATCAGCTTGCCCCTGGGCGTCGTGGCACCGGTGATCGGATCGGTGGTGATGAAGAAGGCGCCGAGCATGGCGCCGCCGGTCAGGGCGTGGAACAGCGGACCGGCGAAGCGGTCCGGCGCCGCCAGGCTGGCGATGCCGGCGATCAGCATCAGGGTGCCAAGGAAGGCCACCGGCTGACGCCAACTGATCACGCGTTGCTGCATGAGCCAGAGGCCGCCGAGCAAATAGCCGCCGGCGATCCACTCCCAGCCTTTGCCGCCGATGTTGCCGAAGCTGGCGCCGGCACCGAATATGCCGGCGACTGTGGCATGCGCCTCTGGTGTATGCAGGCCAGTGCGCAAGGCATCGAGCGGCGTCGCCATGACCAGGGCGTCGATATGGCGCTCGCCGAAGATGGCCGCCACCTGGGCAGCAAAGTCGGTGAAGCCGACCGCAGGCCACTGCGACATCATTTGCGGATAGGCGACGATCATCAGGCAGAAAGCCACCATGGCCGGGTTGAACGGATTCTGGCCGAGACCGCCGTAAAGATGCTTGACGACGATTATGGCGATCAGCGTCGCCGTCACCGTCAGCCACCAGGGGGCAATTGGCGGGAAGGTGAGCGCGATCAGCCAGGCGGTGACCAGGGCGCTACCGTCGCTGAGAAAGATTGCCACCGGCTTGTCCCGCAGCGACAGGATCAGCGCTTCACCGGCCAGTGCCGCGATCGAAGTCAGGGCGATCTGGATCAGGATCGCAGTGCCGAAGAACCAGACATAGACGGCAATTGCCGGCAGAAGGGCGGCCAGCACCTTGAGCATGACGCCCTGGATGCTGACGTTGCGGCGGAAGAAAGGCGAGTTAGCTTGCATTGGTCTTGTTCTCGGCATCGGCAACGCGGGCTGCGGCGGCAGCGATCAAGTCCTTCTTGGCGGCGCTGTCCGCCTGCTGCTCCGCCAGCTTGGCCTTGGTCTCGGCGGCCTTGGCCGCCAGCCTGGCCGCTTTCTCCAGCTTGTCGCGCTCTTCCCGGGCCAGGCGGAATTCGTAGCGTTCGCGCGCCGTGTCGGCAGCGCTTTTCTCGTTCTCGCGCGCCCAGATCTCGCTCTTGGCGAAACGGTAGTAGTCGACCAGCGGGATGTTGGCCGGACAGACGTAGGCGCAGCAGCCGCATTCGATGCAGTCGAAGAGATGGTATTCCTGTGCCTTGCCGAAGATCTTGGCCCGCGAGAACCAAAAGAGTTCGAAGGGTGCCAGGTCGGAGGGGCAGGCCTTGGCGCATTCACCGCAGCGAATGCAGGGCATTTCGGGCGGCGGCGGCGGGAACATCGCCTTTGAGCCGACCAGGATGCAGTTGGTCGCCTTGACTACCGGCACCGTCTCGGCCGGCATGCGGTAGCCCATCATCGGCCCGCCCATGATGTAACGGTCGCTGTCCGGCCGCGCACCGCAGAGGGCGACGACGTCATTCATCGGTGTGCCGAAGCGCACCTCGAAGTTGCGCGGCCGATCGACGTTGCCGGCGACGGTGAGGATGCGCGAGATCATCGGTCGGCCGAGTTCCAGCGCGTCATGGATGGCATGGGCCGTACCGGTATTGAAGCACTGCACGCCGTAGTCGGTGGACCGTTTGCCGTGCGCCACTTCGATGCCGGTAAGAACACGGATCAGCTGCTTGGCGCCGCCGGCCGGATAGCGGGTCGGCACGGCGACGATCTCGATACGCTCGGCCTGCAGGCGGTCGACTGCGGCGCGCATGATCGCGACCGCCTCCGGCTTGTTGTCCTCGATGCCGATCAACACCTGCTTGGCCTGCGTCAGATCGCGCAAGATGGCGGCACCCTTGATGATGCCGTCGGGCCGTTGGCGCATCTGCATGTCGTCGCAGGTGATGAAGGGCTCGCACTCGGCGCCGTTGATAACCAGCGTGTCCAGGTGTCCCTGCTTGCCCGGATTGACCTTCAGGTGCGACGGGAATACGGCGCCGCCGAGGCCGACGACGCCAGCGTCACGCAATGCGTCGCGCACTTCGCCGGGTGACATCGAGCGCCAGGGAACCGGCGCATGATCGATCCATTCATCCTTGCCATCGGGTTCGATCACTACGCACAGGGCCGACAGCCCCGAGGTGTGTGGCATCAGGCGCATCTCGACGGCCTTCACCCGCCCCGAGGTCGAGGCATGGACGGCTGAGGAGACGTTGCCGTCGGGACCGCCGATCAACTGGCCCTTCTTGACGGTCTCGCCAGCCTTGACCAAAGGGTGCGGCGGGCCGCCGACACTCTGGTGCAGCGGGATGACAAATTCCGCCGGCATCGGCGCGACGGCGAAGAAGTCGGCGATGGCTTCTCCGAGCGAAGCTTCCTTGTTGTAGGGCGGCTTGACGCCGCCATTGAAATTGAACAGCCGCCGACTCATGCCGAGCGCCTCGCGATTTCGAATACGGGATACTGCCACTTCCAGCTCTCGACCGATTCGGCAATGGGCTCCATGACGATGCAGTCGACCGGGCAGGGTTCCAGGCACAGCTCACAGCCGGTGCACTGCGTGGCGATGACGGTGTGCATCTGCTTGGCGGCGCCGACGATGGCATCGACCGGACAGGCCTGGATGCATAGCGTGCAGCCGATGCAGAGGTTCTCGACGATGACCGCCACACTCTTTGCCTTCTCGATGCCGTGTTCGCCGGAGAGCGGTTTCGCCTCGCGGCCAAGCAGGTCGGCGAGTTTCTTGATCCCTTCCTCGCCGCCAGGCGGGCACTGGTTGATGTCGGCTTCACCCCTGGCGATGGCTTCGGCGTACGGCCGGCAACCGGGGAAGCCGCATTGCCCACACTGCGTCTGTGGCAGGATGCCGTCGATCTTTTCCACCAGCGGATCGCCTTCGACGCGAAAGCGGACCGCCGCGTAGCCGAGCGCGGCGCCGAGGATGACGGCGCCCAACGCCATGACCAGAAGTGCGCTAATCATCCGGCTTACTTATATTTATCAAGGCCGGCGAAGCCCATGAAGGCCAGGCTCATGATGCCGCCGGTAATGAAGCCGATGGCCGTGCCGCGAAAGTGCCGGGGTACGTCGGCGCCTTCGAGCCGTTCGCGCAAGCCGGCGAACAGGATGAGCGCCAGCGTGAAGCCAAGCGAGCTGCCGAAACCGAACAGCAGCGATTCGACCAGATTGTGCTTTTGCGTGATGTTGAGCAACGGAATGCCCAGTACGGCGCAATTGGTGGTGATCAACGGCAGATAGATGCCCAACACCTGGTGCAGCACCGGACTGGTCTTCTGGATGATCAACTCGGTCAGCTGGACGATGGCCGCAATGGTGACGATGAAGGCCAGCGTGCGCAGGTATTCGAGGTTGTTTGGCACCAACAGCCAGGTGTCGAGCACGGCGCTGGTGCCGCAGCCGAGCGTCAGCACAAAGGTGGTGGCGGCACCCATGCCGACGGCGGTTTCCAGTTTCTTGGAAACCCCCATGAAGGGACAGAGGCCGAGAATGCGAACGAGAACGACGTTGTTGACGAGAACAGCGCCGAGGACGATGAACAAGTAGCTGGTCATGAAATTTCAGGGCCGGCGAGCCGGCGCACAAGGTTGGCGATTATCGCCTGCCGTCGTACATTAGACAACCCTGAAATGCTTGTCACTATTGCTTTTCGGCTAGCAGAGCCTGCGGCATGCGGCCGATGGCTTCGATGCACTCGGCGACCAGTGCCGGACCACGGTAGATCAGGCCGGAGTACACCTGGACAAGGTCGGCGCCGGCTTCGAGCTTGGCACAGGCCTTTTCGCCGTCCATGATGCCGCCGGCTGCGATGATCGGTATCTCGCCGGCAAGGGCTTCGGCCAGGATACGCACGACAGTAGTCGACTTCTCGAACAGCGGTGCGCCGGACAGCCCGCCCGCTTCCTGGCCGTGCCGGAGCGCGGCGACGTGGTCGCGCGCCAGAGTCGTATTGGTGGCGATGACGCCATCGATGCGGTGGTAGCGCAGGGCGTCGGCAATGTCGACGATTTCTGCGTGGTCGAGATCCGGGGCGATCTTCAGCACCAGCGGCACGTAGCGGCCGTGGCGATCGGCGAGCGTTTCCTGGCGTGTCTTGAGCTTGTCGAGCAGGTCATAGAGTTCGGATCCGGCCTGCAACTGGCGCAGGTTCTTGGTGTTCGGGCTGGAGATGTTGACCGCGACGTAGCCGGCGTGGGCATAGACCTTGTCCAGACAGATGAGGTAATCGTCGGCGGCATTTTCGATCGGTGTGTCGAAGTTCTTGCCGATATTGATGCCGAGGATGCCCGGGTAGCGGCTGACAGCGATCCGCTCGATGAGTGCATCGACGCCTTCGTTGTTGAAGCCCATACGGTTGATGATCGCTTCGGCTGCCGGCAAACGAAACAAGCGTGGCTTCGGATTGCCGGGTTGCGGTCTTGGGGTCACGGTTCCCACCTCGAGGAAGCCGAAACCCCAGGAAGCCAGGGCCTCGACGGCGACTCCGTTCTTGTCCAGGCCCGCAGCCAAACCGACGCGATTGGGGAAATCGAGTCCCATGAGCCGAACCGGGGCCGCGCGTGGTGGCTCATATGGCGTGACCAGGCCGTGGCGCTGCAGAAAGGCGAGGCCGGCGAAGGCCAGGTTATGCGATTGCTCGGGGTCGAAAGCGAAGGCGAACGGGCGCAGCAGGCGATAGGGCAGCATCAGGTGCGGTTGGCGGCTCGCGCTCGGTCGGCGAGCTTGCGTTCCAGCTCGAGACGGCCGTGTGGCGACGCCATGGCAATGACGGCGAAACCCGCCTCGACGATGAAGCCGGCCGGCGGATTGAACTTCCAGTCGTTGCGGGTGCGTACCGCCACCAGGAGATAGTCTTCGGCCGACAGCCCGAGATCGGCGACCGGCGTTGGCGGAAAGCCTTCCGGCACGGCGACTTCTTCGACGCGCAGCCGCTGTTCGGAGCGGAGCATTTCGTCGAGGAAGGAGACGACATTCGGCCGGATCATGGCCGAGGCGATGCGCATGCCGCCGGTGAAATTGGGTGAGACGATGGCGTCGGCACCTGCCCGCCGCAGCTTCTCGACATTGCGCATGTCGTTGCAGCGGGCGACGATCCTGACCTTGGCGTTCATCTGCCGGGCGGTGACGGTGATCATCAGATTGCGACTGTCGTCACCGGTAATGGCGAAGAGGCCACGCGCATTGTCGATGTTGGCCTTGGTCAGCACGTCCTCATCGGCGGCATCGCCGTGCAGGTAGACCAGACTGGGGCACTTTTCGATATTGGCCATCAGCACGTCATGGTTCTCGTCGATGGCGATGTGCTGGCGGTGCGTCGAGCCCAGTTCCTGGGCGACGTTGAAACCGACTCGACCGAAGCCACAAAGTATGTAGTGGCCCTTCATATCCCGGATCATCTTCTCCATGCGCCGCCTCCTCATCGTCAGGTCGAGATCGCTGGCCAGGACGAGGGCCGTGACGCTCGAAAACAGGTAAGTCATGATGCCGATGCCGGAAAAGGCGATCAACATCGTAAACAGTTCGGTGTTGTGGTGGTGGAAGACTTCGATACCGTTGCCGTAGCCGATGGTGGCGACCATCAGGAAGGTCATGTAGAAGGCATCGAGCCAACTGTTATCGGCCTCGCCCAACTGTTTGTAGCCAATGGTGCCGACAACCATGATCACCGCGAACCCCGACAGGGCCGCCAGAATCGACAACCGAGCGCGGCGGATTACGTCGGAATCATTGTCGTAGGCCATGGCTCGAGTCTCTGTGTCGGTCGGTCGGCGGGTGCGAGGAGGAGAACGTTGCCGGCAATTCTATCGAAAAAGCCGGCCGCCGACTGCCGGCATCATGAGAGAATGCTAATGACATGCGCATTGCCTCCCTCATGTTCGCGCTCGGCTGTCTGGGCTGCCAGTGGCTGCCTGAGCTGCCCGATCGGTTGACCGCGGAACTGCTGTTGTTGGCGGGGATGGCTCTGCTCGCCGGCGTCCGCTGGTGCCGCTACCTGATCGGGCCGGCCATGTTGCTGGCCGGTTTCGGCTGGGCCAGCGTGCTCGCCAGCCAGCGCCTGGCCGATGTCCTGCCCATCGAACTGGAGGGCAAGGATACCGAAATAGTCGGTGTGGTCGCGGCCCTGCCGCAAACGATGGACAACGGCAGTCGCTTCGAGTTTGCCGTCGAGCGTGCCGATGCCGGTGTTCCCTCCAGGTTGTCGCTGTCCTGGTACCGGGGATGGCGACCCCAGCTGGACGACGATTGGCACCAGGTGCCGGAATTGCGTGCCGGCGAACGCTGGCGGCTTGTCGTCCGGTTGAAACGGCCGCATGGCAGCTTGAACCCATACGGGTTCGATTTTGAATCCTGGTTCCTCGAACAGGGTTTGCGTGCCACTGGGTACGTCCGCGCCGCGCCGCGCAATCGCCGGCTCGACGAGATGGTGATTCGGCCGGCAACAGTTGTTGAACGTTGGCGCCAGGTCTTGCGCAGCCGCTACTTCCGTTTGCTCGGTGACGCGCCCTATACCGGAGTCTTGGTCGCCTTGGCCATCGGCGACCAGCACGCGATCAGCAGCGATCTTTGGCAAGTCTTTGCCCGCACTGGAGTCACGCATCTGTTGAGCGTGTCCGGATTGCATGTGACCATGGTTGCCGGATTGGCCGCCTGGCTGGCCGGCCGGGGCTGGCGTCGGTCGCCGCGCTTGATGCTTCTGCTGCCGGCGCAAAAGGCCGAGACTGCGGTCGGCTTCGTCGCGGCGCTGCTCTACTGCCTGTTGGCCGGGTTCGCCGTCCCGGCGCAGCGGACGCTTTACATGCTCGCCACGGTGGCCATTGCGCTGTGGGTCGGCCGCACGACGGCGGCCAGCCGCGTTCTGGCCAGCGCGTTGCTCATCGTCCTGATCCTCGATCCGTGGGCCGTACTGTCTGCCGGCTTCTGGCTATCCTTCGGCGCCGTCGGCTTGCTCTTCTATGCCGGGCTTGGCCGCTTGGCCGAGGGGCATTGGCTTTCGGCCTGGGGGCGGGCGCAATGGGCAGTTACTGTCGGCATGCTGCCGGTATTGCTGGCGCTGTTTCAGCAATTCTCGCTGGTCTCGCCGCTGGCCAATGCGGTGGCCATCCCGGTGGTCAGCCTGATCGTCACGCCCCTGGCGCTACTTGGCACGCTGCCGCTGGCCGCGCCGCTGCTTTGGCTGGCAAACGCGATCATGGTGTTGCTGATGATTCTGCTCGATGCCCTGGCGGCGTCAGACTGGGCGGTCTGGCAGCAGGGCGTGCCAGCGGCCTGGGCGGTTGCTTTGGCTCTTGTCGGTGCCGCGTGGCTGCTCCTGCCCCCTGGCATTCAGGCGCGCTGGCTTGGCGCCGTGATGTTGTTGCCGCTGTTTCTGGCCGAGGTTTCCCGCCCGTTGCCCGGCGAGATGCATGTGGTGGTGCTCGATGTTGGCCAGGGGCTGGCAGTTCATGTCCAGACGGCAAGCCACGACTTGCTCTACGACACCGGTCCGGCATATGGCGCCGACGCCGATAGCGGCAATCGGATCATCGTGCCTTATCTGCGGGCAGCGGGCGTCCGCCGTCTCGATACGCTGGTGATTTCACACAGTGACAAGGATCACGAAGGCGGGGCCGAATCGGTTCTCGAGGCGCTACCGGTCGACCTGCTGCGGACGTCGCTGCCGGAGGAGCATCCACTTTCGGCGCAGCCGGTGGCCCACAGGAGTTGTTTCGACGGTGATCACTGGTCCTGGGACGGCATCGATTTCCGGATGCTGCATCCGGCCGCCGCCGACTATGCCCTGGCGCGCAAGAGCAACGACGTGAGTTGTGTGTTGCGCATCACCGCAGCATCGGGATCGCTGCTGTTGACCGGCGACATCGAAGCCAGTGACGAAGCGGCGATCGTCGCCCGCCATGGCCGACTCCTGGCCAGCGACGTGATCGTGCCGCCTCATCACGGCAGCCGAGGCGCGTCGACCGCGACATTCGTTGCTGCGGTCAATGCGCGTCTGGCAATATTCTCGGCCGGCTATCGCAACCGTTTTGGCCATCCGGTGGCCGAAGTGGTCGATCGCTACCGGGCGGGCGGAGCGCAAATTCGCCGTACCGACCAGGAAGGCGCGGTTTCGCTTGAGCTCGGCAGGGATGGTGTTGCGACAGCAGCCGAGCGGCAACGTCGGCGGCGCTATTGGCTCGCTGACTAGCTTGCCCCGCGATCGAGGCGAACGTCGCCAATTTCAGTGAGTTGCCCCCAGGTGTTGGCTGTTCTGGGCGGTTGTGGTCGCAGGGCAATATAGTGGTTGTGCAGCGCAAAGATCTCGCCCATGACGACGGGCTGGAAACCGTGACGGCTGCAGCGCTCATCGAGTATCAGGCTCTCGAAATATTCTTCGACCGCAATACGGCCCCAAAGATCGGCGATCTTCTCGACCACGTGAGGGTGATCGGCTTCCAGGCGAGCGGGGTAAAGGCTTTCGTGTCCTGCCAAGAGGTCAGCCAGTTTCTGATTCATCGTTGTTGGCTCCTAGAATGGGAAGCATCTGAAAGGGACACCGCTGCAGCCCCATGCCCAACAAATAGCATTATTCCCACTGCGGGCCGGTTTGTCACTAGACTGGTGTGCCGAACGGTAGGGGTGGCCGGATGAACGCGATGCGCCAAAATCTTGTGCAATGCCTGAGTCCTGGCGGTTTCCACGACATGGCCTATGTCGAATGGGGTGACCGCGACAATGATCGGGTTCTCGTCTGCGTACACGGCTTGACGCGCTGTGGCCGCGATTTCGATATCCTGGCAGCGGCCATGGCGGACCGGTATCGCGTGATCTGCCCCGACGTCGTCGGGCGCGGCCGCAGCGGTTGGCTACGCGACAAGGCAGGCTATGCGATACCGCAGTATTGTGCCGACATGGTGACTTTGCTGGCCCGTGTACAGGCGAAAACCTTGCATTGGCTCGGCACGTCGATGGGCGGTCTGATCGGTATGGTGCTGGCGAGTCAGGAAGGGACGCCAGTTTCCCGTCTGGTGCTCAACGACGTCGGGCCCGTGTTGTCTGGCGCCGCCATAGCCCGCATCGGCGAGTTTCTCGGCCAGGCGCCGCGTTTTGCCAGTGTTGACGAGGCGGAAGCCTATGTGCGGGCAGTGTCGATGCCGTTTGGTGCGCTCACCGACGCGCAATGGCGGCATCTGACTGTGCATACGCTGCGTACCCTTGCTGACGGTCGTTTCGAGATGGCCTACGATCCCGCCATCGCGGCGCCTTTTCAACGTGATCTGGGCGACCAACGAGACATCGACCTCTGGCCGATCTACGATGCCATCGGCTGTCCGACCCTGGTCGTGCGTGGCGAGCAATCGGACCTGTTGTCAGCCGCAACTGCGCTGGCCATGGCCGAGCGTGGTCCGCGGGCGCGTCTGGTCGAGGTTGCCGGCGTCGGTCACGCGCCGATGTTGATGGACGCCGCGCAAATCGAGGCCGTAAGGTCGTTTCTTCTGGGTTAGAATTGTGCGTGGCGGGTCTCCCCGCATTGTGGCGCGGTGAAACTGGTCAGGTCCGGAAGGAAGCAGCCACAGCCGATGTCCGCAAGTGCCGGGGGTCAGGCTCGCCACCCCATCTCCTTTTGCAACACTCCCTTACAAACTGACCAGGCGGCGAAACAATGCGCTTACGGTCGACGGGTGTAGTAGCGTCGCCGTATTGGCGAACATTGGAGAAGACTATGGATTGGAAGAAGAACGTACTGGCGATGGCAGTGGTTGCCGGCACTCTCGGCGTTGGTGCTGCCGCGATGGCACAGTCGGCCGGGGGCTGCGAAGGGCATGCGGGCATGATGCGCAGCCACATGCGCGACATGGGCGGCGATCCGGCTGCGTTTGCCGAGAAGCATTTGGCAGGCTTGAAAGCCGACCTCAAGATCACCACACAGCAAGAGGCTCTCTGGCAAGATTTTGCCAGCAAGGCCAAAGACGGAGCAGGCAAGGGTTTCCAGGCAGCGCGTGGCCAGTCCCAAGATCTGGGCTTGAGCGCGCCCGAGCGCATGGCCAAGGCAACCGAGATGCTGAAGCAGCGGGTTGCGGCCATGGAGACGGTCAATGAATCGTTCAAACACCTCTACGACAGCCTGTCGCCGGAGCAGAAACGCGCCGCCGACTTCCACGCCACGCAGATGGCGCGCATGCGTCACGGTCACGGAATGAGGCCGGAACCAACCAAGGGCTGACGGAAACGGCCCCAGAGGCGGGGTGTCGCGGGAATCTCCGGACGCCCCGTTCTGCTTTGTTAGAATCGCTCGCATGAGTTCCCAAGTCCTCGCCCGCAAGTGGCGTCCAAAGTCATTTGCCACCCTGGTCGGCCAGGAGCACGTCGTGCGCGCGCTGAGTCACGCCCTCGACCAGCAGCGCCTGCACCACGCCTATCTGTTTACCGGCACCCGCGGCGTTGGCAAGACGACCCTGGCGCGTATCGTTGCCAAGGCACTCAACTGCGAAACGGGAGTCAGTTCGACGCCTTGTGGCGTCTGTTCGTCGTGTCAGGAGATCGACAGCGGGCGTTTCGTCGACTACATGGAACTGGATGCCGCCTCGAATCGGGGTGTCGAGGATATGACCAGTCTCCTGGAAAAGGCGGTCTATGCGCCCACCCGCGGCCGCTACAAGGTCTATGTCATCGACGAAGTGCACCAGCTCTCCGGGCACGCCTTCAACGCCATGCTGAAGACCCTGGAAGAGCCGCCGGAACACGTGAAATTCATTTTGGCGACCACCGATCCGCAGAAGATTCCCGTCACCGTGCTGTCGCGCTGCCTCCAGTTCAACCTCAAGCAGATGCCGCCCGGCCAGATCGTCGAGCACCTGGCGCGCGTTCTCGATGCGGAACAGGTGCCGTTCGAGCGCAACGCCCTGGGCCATCTGGCAAAGGCGGCAGCCGGCAGCATGCGTGATGCCCTGAGCCTGCTCGATCAGGCCATCGCCCATGGTGCCGGCAAGGTCGAGGAAGCGGGCGTGCGCGACATGCTCGGCACGGTCGGCGACGACTACCTGTTTGCCATTCTTGACGGCCTGGCAGCAGGCGATGTCCAGGCCATGCTCGATGTCGCCGAGGCGATGGATGCCCGCAGCCTCGCTTTCGAGTCGGCATTGCAGGAATTGGCGACCTTGTTCCATCGCGTTGCCTTGCTGCAGTTCGCGCCTCAGGCGTTGACGGACGAAGGCGAACGTTCTCGCCTGGCTACCTATGCCCAGGCATTCGATGCCGAGTTCCTGCAGTTGTGCTACCAGATTGCAATTCATGGCCGTGACGATTTGAGTTTGGCACCGGACGAATATGCCGGCTTTGCCATGACGTTGCTGCGCCTGTTCGCCTTCCGTCCCGACTCGGGATCGCCGGGGGCGCAAGCGGTCGGTCC
>Ga0182021_10004116_pt1 | contig 17046 bp, 19 predicted proteins | sample 612E3MmetaG_FD_120493 | JGI IMG/M metagenome (GOLD analysis project Ga0182021, IMG submission 120493) | Permafrost microbial communities from Stordalen Mire, Sweden - 612E3M metaG (Illumina Assembly) | ecosystem: Environmental > Terrestrial > Soil > Wetlands > Permafrost | place: Sweden...
CCGGACGGCTCGCGCATGCAGATGGCGCTGGCGGGTGTGGACGCCATCACGCGTTCCGAACTACTCAAGGCCATCGAGGTGCGCGTGTCCGGCGTGGTCACCTCGGCGGAGAGCAGCGGCCCGGCTCGGCGTTCCGTGGTGGTGGAAACCGTCGAAGCCGTCAGCGGCACGCTCACCCAGACCGGGCCGCTGCCGCACGGCTGGGCTCGGGTGCGGTGTGGAGACAAGATCGTGCTGCGTTTGTGGGCGCGGCTCGATGTGCCGCGGACGACTCTGGAGAGCGCCATTCACCCAGCCCTGGCGCGGGCGGGGCAGGGGAATCCGGCTGCCATCATCGGTGGCCTCTGCACGCCCCCCGCCGAAGCGAGCACGAAATAGCGGGACGAAACTGATCGCGAGAATCTTGCATCCCTGGCCGGATGTTCAGTAGACTGCGGCTGTGCCGCTCCTCCGGGTCGCTCCCTCTGTGCAGACCGCACTCGACGCCTTGACTCAGGCGGCTCGTCACGATCTCTCCTGCGCGTGTGGCCCTTCGCAGCCGCGCCAGCGAGGCCGCGATGGGCTGTGGATCTACCCGGCAGCGCTGCCCTCGGGCCAGCGCGTGCCCATGCTGAAAGTGTTGCAGGCCTCGGGCTGCGAACGCTCGTGCATCTACTGCGTGGAACGCTGTGGGGGACAGGGGCGATCCCTCGCGCTGCGGCCCGAACAACTGGCCAGCGCCTTCGTGGATCTGCACAGCCAGGGCCGCGTGTTCGGCCTGTTCCTTTCCTCGGCGATCCACGGAACCGCCTCCGCGACCATGGACCGCATGTTGGCCACGGCCGAGCTTCTGCGACGCCGGCACAGGTTTCGCGGCTACATCCACCTGAAGATGATTCCGGGTTGTCGGCCCGACCAGATCGACCGCGCCATGCAGTTGGCTACGCGCCTGTCGGTGAACATGGAGGCGCCCACCGCCGCGCATCTGGCTCGCATCGCGCCCGGCAAGAACTTCGAGACCGAGATCCTGGCGCCCATGCGCCAGGTCAGCCGTGCCATCGCCGAAGGTCGCTTTGCCCGCGCGGGGCAAACCACGCAACTGGTGGTGGGCGCGGCTGGCGAGGCGGATCGTGAAGTGGCGCGCGCCGCTGCCTGGGCCTACAGCGAGATGAACCTGGCGCGGGTTTACTATTCGGCGCTGCAGCCAGTGCCCGGGACGCCGGTCGCGGATCGGCCGCCGGTTGCCTTTGGCCGCGAACACCGCCTGTACCAGGTGGATTTCTTGCTACGAAGCTACGGGTTTTCTGTCGACGAGATCGAATTCGACGCGGGCGGTGCTTTGCCTCTGGATGTGGATCCCAAGACCGCCTGGGCGCGCCGCCACCCGGAACGCTTCCCGGTCGAGATCAACACTGCGGCCCGGGGCGAGTTGTTGCGTATCCCCGGTATCGGGCCGCGCGCCGTCGAGCGCCTGCAACGGATGCGCCGACAGGACCGTCTGCGCGACATCGCATCCTTGCGCGCCGCCGGCGCGTCCTGGCGGGTGGCCGCGCCCTTCGTGCTTCTCGACGGCAAACCAGCCGAGCGCCAGATGAGCCTGTGGTAGCGATGGCACCTGTGATAGTGTCACTCTTGCCATGGCGGTTCTCTCCGCGCTCCGCAGATTCGCCAGGCTCGGCCTGTGGGTTGGCCTGGGCGCTGGGGCGATGCTGATCGATGCGTGCGGTAGCGGACTGGGTGTCAGCCGTGATTCGGCGCCAGACCTGCCACCCCAAGCCGTACCGGACGTGCCAGCCACGCCTGATGCCGGCTCTGATGCACAGGGGGTGGACACCCAGGCCATCGACACTGACCACGCTCAGCCCGCGGACGGCGGCAAGACCGATCTGTGGGACACCATCTGCGAGTGACCGGCGCGCCGTGAAGGTCGCGTTTCTCTCTCTGCAGGCGTCCGAGCCGTTGGCCTATGGCCTGATGTCGCTGGCCGCTTCGCTGCGCAGACACGGTCACCAGGCCTCACTCGCCCAGGGCAGCACGGTCGCGGCGGTCGCTGATAACCCGTCAACCCGATCCGCCGATGTGCTGGCCTTCTCCGCGACCACTGGACTGCATCGCGTGTACCTGGACTGGGCACGGGCCTTGCGCGCCCGGTTTCCCGACAAGCTGTTGGTCATGGGCGGTCCCCATCCCACCTTCTACCCGCGCGTTCTCGAACAGGCGCCTCTCGACGGGGTGTGCATCGGCGAAGGCGAAGAATCCTTTCCGGAATTCCTGGAACTGGCCCAGCTTGGTTTTTCGCGGATTCCCGACGGCTGGTGGATCCGCCGGGACCATGGCCGGGGGCCGGTGGAGCGCGGGGCTGCGCGCGGCCCGGTGCGGGATCTGGATTCGCTCCCTGCTCCTGCCTTCGACCTGTTCTTCGATGAAGATCCCCGCTACCGGAAGGAGCCCAACAAGTCCTTTCTGGCCACGCGTGGGTGCCCCTTCCGCTGTTCGTACTGCTTCAATCGTCAGCTCAGCGAGCGCTATCGGGCCTTCGGGCCGCTTCTGCGCGCCCACGATCCCGAGCGTTTGTGTGACGACATCTCGGCCGTGCGCGAGCGCTGGGGCGCGAAACTTGTGTGGTTTCTCGACGCCAATTTCGTCGCCAATTTGCCCTGGTTGGAGGCCTTTGCTGCGGTCTATCGGCGGCGAATTGGCTTGCCGCTCTTTTGCAAGCTGCGGCCCGAGCGGGCCACGCCGCGTATCGTGCGCCTGCTGGTGGATGCCGGCTGCACCGCTGTGGGCATCGGCATAGAATCCGGTTCGGAGCGCGTGCGGCGGGAGATCTTGTGCCGGCCCGGTTCCGATACCGACATCCTGGCTGGCTGCCGCCAGCTCAAGGCTGCTGGCATCCGCATCATGGCCTTCAGCATGCTCGGCATTCCTGGCGCGAGTATGGACGACGAGTTGCGCACCCTGGCCCTCAACGTGGCGTGCGGGGTCGACCTGGCCGCAGCGACGATCCTGCAACCGTACCCCGGCACGGCCATCGCAAAGTGGGCCGAGACCAAGGGCTTCTTCGACGGCAACTACGACCGTCTCGGTTATTCCTACTTCGACGAATCGCCCTTTCACTTTTCCAGCAAGCGCGAACGCGACCGCGTGACCAATTTGCAGCGCCTGTTCAGCTACGCAGTGGAGTTTCCCGAGGTGCGCAACAACATCCGCTGGCTCATCGACCGCGAGCCCAACCGTTTCTTCACCGCCCTGTTCAAGCAGCGCCAGACGCGCGGTATTCGTCGCGGCTTCTATCGCGCCTTCCATCGCCGCCGCAGCGTCGATACCGGCACCGTCGAACTATTGGCGCGCTCCTGCCGGGACCTGAAACTCGATCCGCCGGCCCTGTCGCCTCCTGAATGAAATCAGTGCCGGGGATGGGACTCGAACCCATAGGTCGCTCTCGCGATAGCGGATTTTAAGTCCGCCGCGTTTGCCATTTCGCCACCCCGGCGTATCGAATGGGGTGATTCTGCCCGTCGCCGCGGTCAGGTCAACGCTCAAGCGCACGGGCGAAAGTGCCGATGATCATAGAAGGTTCCAAGCGCCTCGGCACATTATCTCTGATTAAGGAGGAACTTGGCTCGCCCTTCCGCGTTCGCTTGGCCGGTAGTTGCTGCAACTCTCCTGTTTGCGGCATGCGTGGACCTCACGCCACGCTGGCAGGGGCATAATGATGCCGGCGGCGCGGGCGGCGGCGCGGTTCTTGACGCCGCAAGCGGGAGCAGCGCCGGATCGGGAGGCGATATCGCGCCGGGCGGCACGAGGACAGGTGGGACAGCGTCGGGCGGTGTGGGCGGGGCGTCGGCGGCGGGTGGAACCACGGCGGTAGCGTCAGGCGGCGCGGGCGGATCGACGGCGATAGGCGGAACCACGGCGGTAGCGTCAGGCGGAGCGGGCGGATCAACGGCGACAGGCGGAACCACGGCCGTGGCAAGGGGCGGTGCGGGCGGGGCGTCGGCGACGGGCGGAACCACGGCCACGACGACGGGTGGCTCGCCTCGGGATGGCGCGATTGATGTTCCATTGTCTGCCGACGCCAATCGGCCGGTTGACCGAGCGACCACGGGCGGAACAGGCGGGACGACAACGGGTGGCGCAGGTGGAACTGTCATGGCGGACGCAGGGATCGTGCCTGACTCAGCCGTGCCTCGGGACAGCGCGATCGACGTTCCGCCGGACCTCGGAACCGCGGGATCCGGTGGCGCCGGGACAGGCGGCACCGGCGGCGTTGGTGGAACGGGCGGGACTGTGATGGACGCTGCCATCGCGCCAATGATCATCAGCATTGACTTCGTGGGGGGAGGCTCGGCTGGAGCAACCGGAACGGCCGTGATGGGCGCCAGCGAATCCGCAGGAGTCAAGCCGGCCACTCACTGGAACAGCGCCACGACAAACGCAGGCACACTGTCATCGCTGGTGCTGGCAGATGGCGCCACCAGTTCCGCGTCCGCTACTTGGAACTCGCCTGTCGTGACCGGGGAGACGTTAGCCACTTGGAGCCTTCACTTCACCGATACCCCGGGCGACGTGCGCATGATGAACGGCTACCTCGATCCCAGGGCGGTTGCCTCACCAGTGACGGTCAGCGTGACTGGCTTGGCCAGCCCGATGAGCAGCGGATACGACGTCTATGTCTATTGTTTCGAGGAAATGACTTGGGGAGATACCCGCACTTCCAAGTACACAATCGGCTCGACGACACATACCGTGAAACAGACGGAGCCACCGCTGGTCACGTCTTTCGCGGGATTCACGCTGGCGCCCGAAGCAGGCGCGGGCAACTATGTCGTGTTTACGAAAGTGACCGGAACCAGCTTCACTTTGACTGCAACGCCGGGAACGTCGCTGCATTCGACCGTGCGCGCGCCGGTCAACGGCATTCAGATCGTGTACCCGTCCGGATCCTAGTATTCTCTACAGGCTTCTCAGCCGGCTGTTGGCCAGGTCCGTCGGGGTGCCCCGCACGTTCACGCGCCGCCCGTCCACGGTCACTCGGCCCTCGGCGATGGCGCGTATGACCGTAGGATAGAGTCGGTGCTCCTCGGCCAGGATGCGCAGGCGCAGGACTTCCTCATCGTCGCCATCGAGTACCGGTACCACGGCCTGGGCGATGATGGGGCCGGTGTCAGTGCCTGCGTCGACAAAGTGCACGGTGCAGCCCGAGAATCGCACGGCGCCGTCAAAGGCCTGCTTTTGCGCGTGCACCCCGGGAAAGGAGGGCAGAAGCGCCGGGTGAATGTTGACCACGCGGTGGGGAAAGGCGTCGAGAAAGGCCGGGGTCAGGATGCGCATGAACCCGGCCAGGGCCACCAGACCCACGCCATGCCGGCGCAGTTCATCCAGAAGCGCGTGATCGAAATCCTCGCGCGTGGCGAAATCCTTGTGCGAGAGCAGGAATGTCGGGATGCCGGCCTGGGTTGCGCGCTCCAGAGCGCCACAGCCAGGCACGTTCGCCCCGACGACCACAAGACGCGCAGGACCCAGTTCGCTGCGTGAGGCGGCGTCGATGAGCGCCTGCAGGTTGGTGCCGCTGCCCGAGGCGAGCGCGCCGACCTTCATGGGATGAACTCCACCGGCGCGTCGGGCCGGTCCGCCACCACGACCTGGCCAATGATGGTGGCCTTCTCGCCCTCGGCTTCCAGGATCGACTGGGCCGCGTCGGCCGCGCCGGCTGGAACAGCCACCACCATGCCGATGCCCATGTTGAAGGTGCGTCGCATCTCCTCGGGCGCCACCCTGCCCAGCCTTTGCAGCAGGCCGAACACCGGCGGCGGGGTCCAGGCGCCCAGATTGATCTGCAGTGCCAGCAACGCGCCCGGGGGCAGCATGCGCGGCGGATTGTCGACCAGGCCTCCACCCGTGATGTGGGCCGCGCCCTTCATCAGGCCGGCCGCGGCCAGCATGCGCAGGGCGCGCACGTAGATGCGGGTCGGCCGCAGCAGGGCCTGGCCCAGCGGCTCGTCGAGGCCGTCTGGCGCGGTCGCGAGATCGAGCCGAGCGTGGTCGAGAAGCACGCGACGCACGAGTGAGTAGCCGTTGGAGTGGAAGCCCGACGAGGCCAGGCCCAGCAGTACATCGCCGGCCACGATGGTCTTGCCGTCGATGAGCGAGGCTTTGTCCACCACGCCCACGCAGAAGCCGGCCAGGTCGTACTCGCCCGGCTGGTAGAAACCGGGCAGCTCCGCGGTTTCACCGCCGATGAGCGCGCAGCCCGCCTGCTTGCAGCCATCGGCGATGCCGGAAATGACCTGCTCAGCCACGCTCACTTCCAGATGGCCGGCGGCAAAGTAGTCGAGAAACAGCAGCGGCTCGGCCCCACACACCACCAGGTCGTTGACGTTCATGGCCACGAGATCGATGCCGACCGTGTTGTGCTTGCCCATGAGGAAGGCCAGCTTCAACTTGGTGCCCACGCCGTCCGTGCAGGCGACCAGCAACGGGGTCTTGTAGTTCTTGGGCAGCGCGCACAGGCCCGCGAAGCCGCCCAGATCGGTCAGCACCTCGGGCCGCATGGTGCGCTTCACATGCCCCTTGATACGCTCGACCAGCGTGTCACCGGCATCGATGTCAACGCCGGCGTCCCGGTAGGTCAGTCCCGTCTTCGCCTTCTTGCGGTCCGGTGCATCAGCCATAGTCAACCTCCTCGCCGCACGCAACGAAGATATACGCCTGCGAAACGGTCGGCGGTAGTGTCACTTTTTCTCCGGCTTGAGTTCGCCCCACAGCGTCGCACAAACGCTTCGACTTCCGCCGTCCGAGCGATGCTCACCCAGGTAGATACCCTGCCAGATGCCGAGTTGCAGGCGTCCGTCAGAGACAGGCAAGGTCAGCGACACTCCCAGCAGGCCGGATTTCAAGTGGGCCGGCATATCGTCGTTGCCCTCCAGCGTGTGAACGAAGTAGCGAGCGCCATCTGGAATGGCGTGATCGCTCCAATGGGCGAAATCGGTCCGCACGTCAGGATCCGCGTTCTCGTTGAGGAACAGCGAGGCCGAGGTGTGCTGCAAGAGAAGGTGCAGCAGGCCAACCTGCAGGGACGCCAGCCCAGAGATCTGGGACACGATCTCGTTGGTGACGAGATGGAAGCCCCGGGGTCGGGCCGCAAGCCGAAGGGTGTTCTGATGCCAGTACAAGGGCTGGCCAGCCTTTTGCCGCAGGAGGTGCCCGTTTGTAAAGGTGGTAGATCGCGTAGGCGAAGGCGGGCTTCGCCCGCCGCAGCCAGAGCGCGGGAGCGTATGGCGAGGCCGAGCGAAGCGAGCGGGGAGGAGGAGGCAGGTGGGGGGCCGAAGGGCGAAGGGAACCCTCCCAGGGTTCCCATGATCGCGTAGGCGAAGGCGGGCTTCGCCCGCCGCAGCCAGAGCGCGGGAGGGTCTGGGAACCCTCCGAGGGTTCCCATCTAAGTGGGAAGAAACCGCTCCTGCCAGCGGTTGTTCGCGTAGGATGGTCCGCGGTAGCGCGGGCCGTCGCGACAGGCAAGAGACGGGAAAGGCACACCATGCGAAAGAAGACTCTGGTTGTTTCGGTCACGATGGCAGCGGCGGCCCTAGCCGTCGGGTTGGGGCTGGGCGCGCGCCTCGCCCCGCAGGCAGCCGCAGAATCAGCCGCGCCGCCTCCGGCCGTGACGCCCAAGACCCAGGTCCCCCAGGAGGCGCGCGCGCTGTCGCAGGCCTTCGCGGCCACGGCCCGAGCCCTGCGACCCAGTGTGGTGCGCATCGACGTGGAGATCGAGCAGCCCAAGCTGTCCCGCCGCAACTTCCAGCGCGACGATCTGCCGCCTGACATGGAGCGCTTCTTCGAGCGCTTCTTCAACTTCGGCGACAACTTCGAAGGCCTGCCCATGCCCGGTCCCGGGCGTGGCACCGGGTCCGGGGTGGTCATCGACGGCGCCGGCAACATCATGACCAACAGCCACGTGGCAGAAAAGGCCAGCAAGGTCACGGTGACCTTTGCCGACGGACGCGAGTTCGCCGCCAAGGTCGTGGGCGCCGATCCCAAGACGGATGTGGCGGTGATCCGCTTGCAGAATCCGCCGTCCGGGCTGGTCGCGGCCCGCCTGGGCGATTCCAACGCCCTCGAGGTGGGCGAGTGGGTGCTGGCCATCGGCAGCCCGCTCGGCCTCGATCAGAGTGTCACCGCCGGGATCATCAGCGGCAAGGGCAAGGTCACGCGCAACGTGCACATGTCAGGAGAGCGCATGCGCGAGTACATCCAGACCGATGCCAAGATCAACCCGGGCAACTCGGGCGGCCCCTTGGTCAACCTGCAGGGTGAGGTGATCGGCATCAACACCCTCATCAACGTGGGGCCGGGTGGCGCCTACGGCTTTGCCATCCCCATCAGCCAAGCCCGCAAGGTCGCCCAGATGATCATTCGTGACGGGCACGTGCACCACGCCTGGCTGGGCGTTGCCATAGGTGACGTCAAGGACGGCCTGAAGGTGGGCATGGATGGCGAGCCCGAACCGAAGGGTCAGCCGGCGAAGTCGGGTCCCGCGCGCGCGGCCTGGGTCAGCCAGGTGTTGCCGCATAGCCCGGCCGGCCAGGCCGGTGTTCACGTCGGCGATATTGTCACCCAGATCGACAAGCAGAAGATCGAAGCTGCGGCCGACGTGGTGGACTATGTATCGGGACAGAAAGTGGGCGACAAGGTCAAGCTCGCGCTTCTGCGCGACGGCCGTTCCAGCACAGTGCAGATTACTCTGGGCGAGCTGCCAGCGCGGCCCGGCGAGGAGCCGGAGGCCCAGGTAGAGAAGGACAAGGTCGGGGTGCAGTTGCAGACCTTGACGCCCGACATGGCGCGCATGCTGGGAATGGAGCCTGGGACCAAGGGCGCGGTGGTCAGCGGCGTGGAGCCGGATGGCCGAGCCGCCAAGGCAGGCCTGCGCGCCGAGGACGTGATCGTCGAGATCGACCGCAAGCCAGTCAGCAGCGCGGAGGAGGCCGTGAGCGCCCTACGCGCGGGCGGCAAGGCGGGGCACCTCTTGCGAGTTCGGCGCGGGGACACCTTCCGCTTCGTCACCATCCCACCGCAGTAGCGGGCTAGCTCGTCAGTGCAGCAGCGCCGTGGCGCCGGCCAGGCCGGTCGCGCTGCGAGGCAACTCGATGGTGATACGCATGTGGGCGTCAGGCCAGGTCGCCAGGCCGAAGTTGCCGCCCATCTGGCGAATCGCCTCGCGTGGCGGCCACGGGGCCAGGGCGGAATCCGTCAACGAGCGAGTGAGCGTTCAATGGCGCGCACAGTCTCGGTCATTGCTTTGATTGCAGGCGGCACATCGATGACAGTCAGCGCAGTCAAGGCCGTTCCCGGGTATTGCTCTTCGCGCTGCTCGGCAATCGAGATGAGCACCCTCAAAGCCCGCTCTGGCGTGATGCGGTCCATGTCGCGGCCGGGGAGCGCCAGGCCCACCGTTCGCACGCCCAGCCCGCGGGATGCATCGAGCACAGCGCCCAGACTGGTCCGGAACGCGTCCTCGGAGAAACTGGTCGTCGGCCCCAAGCCGATGGTCAGGACGCGGTGCCAGGGCACGCGGGTAGTGAAGAAGAGCAACTTTTCCCCTGCGGCTCCCTCCAGCCGGCCTTCGCGCAGAAGCCCTGACAGGCGCCCGTTGAGTCGCCAGTCGAGAAGACCAGCCGCCCCGCGCAGGGGGCGTATGTCAGCCCACAGCGGCACGACGAGCGCGTCCCCGCCGGGGCAGCGATCCCAGCGGCCGAGGTCGATCGGGAGAAAGGCAATTTGGGCGGGCGCCAGCATCTCAGGGTGTGATGCCAAGTAGGTCCAAGGCGGATTCGAGCAGCCCGTTGACGAATGCGGGCGCTTCTTCGGAGCCATAGCGCTTGGCCAGTTCTATGGCTTCGTTGATGGCGACACGCGCAGGAACATCGGCCTGGCAGTGGGCAAGCTCGTACAGAGCTATGCGCAAGACGTTGCGGTCCACGCGTGCCAGACGCACCACACGCCATTTCTGGGATAGCCGGGCCAGGGTCTCGTCCAACCCGACCCGGTGCTCCCACACGCCGCTCACCAGCGTGGAGGCCAGTTTCTCGTCCAGTTTCTCGTCGAGAGCGCGTTCCTCTGGCTGCTCGTCCACATTCTCATCCTGGCTAACGCCGAATTCCCGCAGGTGGGTCGCCAGCGCCACGCCTGGATCGGCCTCGTCCACGCTGTCCATGGCGTACAGCACCTGAAGGGCCACCGCGCGGGCTCGGCGCCGCGGGCTCATCTTTGGTACTTCCAGGTCATTTGCGACGGCGCGCCTCAGCCCGGCCCGCCAGCTTGTCGTACAGGTTGGCCATCTCGATGGCGGCCATGGCGGCATCCGCGCCCCGGTTGCCGCCCTTGCTTCCTGCGCGCTCGATGGCCTGCTCGATGGTGTCGCAGGTGAGCACACCGAAGCCCACCGCGAGCTTGGCCTCGGCGGCGATCTGGGCGATGCCGCGTGTGGTCTGGTTGACCACCACATCGAAGTGCGGGGTCGCGCCGCGGATGATCACGCCCAGGCACACGATGGCGTCGAAGTTTTCCGAATCAGCCACGCGCCGGGCCAGTCCGGGCAGCTCAAAGGCGCCCGGACAACGGTAGATCTCGATGTCCTCGTCGCGTGCTCCGGTCTTGCCCAGGGCGCCGACCGCACCCTCGATCAGCTTGTCCGCCACGAATTCGTTCCAGCGCGAGGCGATGATCGCAAAGCGCTTGCCCTGGGCTGTCCAATTACCTTGATGGATTTGCGGCATTACTTGGCCTCTCTTTCATTGAAGGGAACCACCTCGGCAGGCGGGCCGCTGGAAACGCAGTCCACGACTTGTATACCGTATCCTTCCAGGGCGGCGAGGCGGCGCGGATTGTTGGTGAGCAACCGGATGGCGCGCACCCCCAACTGGACCAGCACCTGCGAGCCGAGGCCGATGTCCCGCAAGGGTACAGCGGACGGCTCGGGTTCGCGGCCCCCGCGGGAGATCGTGCGTTCCTGCTGGGCGGCGCTCGCGCTCAGGCTGTCCAACGCGGTTGCGATGTGCCGGGTGCCGAGCGGCAGAATGTAGAGCAGAACGCCTCGTCCCTCGCGCTCGATCACGCGCAGCCATTGCGTGGGTTGAATCACCTCGCCTGGCTGGGTCACGGTGAACACGTCTCGCAGCAGACTGGCGGTTTGCACCCGCACCAGGACCGGCTCGCCCGAGGTCACGTCACCCAGCACCAGCGCAAGATACTCCGCGTCGGCCACGTCGGCCTCGTACAGGCAGGCGCGGTAGGTGGCGCGCAGCCCGGCGCCGGTGGGGCGCAATGTGGTTTCCGCCACCTGATGCACGAGTACCTCGCGCGCCAGCCGGTACTGGATGAGATCGGATATGTGCACGATGCCCAGCCCGTGCTCGGTGGCAAACGCCTCCAGATCCGGCATGCGCGCCATCTCGCCATCAGGCCGCATGATCTCGCAGATCACACCCGCCGGTGTGCGGCCCGCCAGGCGCGCCAGGTCGACCGAAGCCTCGGTGTGGCCGGTGCGAACCAGCACGCCGCCCCGCTTGGCCCGCAGCGGAAACACGTGCCCAGGAGTCACCAGATCGTCGGGCGAGATGTCGGGCGCAACTGCGGTGCGGATGGTGTGGGCGCGCTCGCGCGCCGAGATGCCGGTGCTGATGCCGTGGCGCGCGTCGATGCTGACCGTGAACGCCGTGTTGTGAGGCGACCGGTTGTCCTGGGTCATCATCGGGAGGCGCAAGGCGGCCACCTTCTCCTCGGAAAGCGCCAGACAGATGAGGCCGCGCCCCTGGCCGGCCATGAAGTTGACGGCTTCCGGCGTGGCCAGGTCGGCGGCCATGGTCAGGTCGCCCTCGTTCTCGCGCTTCTCATCGTCGACCACGATGACCTGCCGGCCGGCGCGGATGTCGGCCAGGGCCTTCTCGATGTTGATATGGGGATCAGGGGGCACGGGCTTTGTCCACGAAGCGGGCGATTTGTTTGGCGATCATATCCGCTTCCATATTGACACGATCCCCCGCGCGAAGCCCGCCCAGCAGAGTGACCGACAGGGTGTGCGGGATCAGCCAGACCTCGACGCTGCAGCCTTCCACCTGGTTGACGGTGAGGCTGACGCCGTCGATGGCGATGGAGCCCTTCTTCACCAGAAAGGACGCGACCGAGGCGGGCGCCTCCAGGCGCAGGGCGAGAGTGTCCCCCTGCTTGCGCGCCGATTCCACCTTGCCCACCCCGTCGACATGGCCGGTGACCAGGTGGCCGCCCAGCATGTCGCCCAGCCGCAGGGGTCGTTCCAGATGAACCCGGTCGCTGGCCTTGAGTGAGCCCAGGGTCGTGCACGCCAGGGTCTCAGGCCCCAGGTCGGCCTCGAAGCGCCGCGTACGCCGGGCCACGATGGTCAGACAGGCGCCGTTGACCGCCATGCTGGCGCCCAGAGGAAGCGAGGCCACGTCGAGGTCCGTGGCGATCGCCAGGCGGCGCGTGCCGCCCGATCCGGCGCGCAACGATTCCACCTTGCCGATGGCTTCAATGATGCCGGTGAACAAGTACTTGCTCCGTATCTGATTCCGTCCAGTTTCTCTATGTCGGGATATCAATGACGTTGAGTCAAGTTCTTGTTGTGCAACGCCAGGCCGCCGATCGCAATGTCCCTTAGCATCCGGCCGTCGTCGCCTCGGTGGGTTGAGGCAACGCTTTGCTAGGATCGCCGGCGCAGTCTGGGACCGAGAACGTCGGCCTGGACAAGGACGTCCTCGCCGATGGCACGAACCTCGAGCGGCCCCAGCCTCAAGGGAGTGCGCCAATCGAGGCCGCGGCCTTCTACGATGGGGCGGCCAGCGCCCACAAGGCGGGGCGCGATGAAGAACGCGACCGAGTCCACCAGGCAGGCCGAGATGAAGGCGCCATGTACCCGGCTGCCGCCCTCGACCAGAAGCGACTGCACCCCGCGTTCGGCAAGGGCACGTAGAAGCGACGGGATGACAATGCGGCCGGCGCGATCAGCAGGCAGGAGAAGGACCTCGGCCCCGGCCCGGCGCAAGGCCCGTTCGCGGCCCAGCCGTGCGTCTGCGTCGCGTGCGCCCTTGCGCGGCTGTGCGCCGATGATGAGCGCCGGGGCCGTGCCGAGTTGCCGGATGAGCCTGGCCGAGGGCGGCGTGCGCAGATGCCCGTCGAGCACCACCCGCAAGGGGCGGTTTGCGCTGGTGTTGGGCAAGCGCACAGTCAGGCGGGGGTCGTCGGCCAGCACGGTGCCCATCCCGATCAGAATCGCGTCGTGTTGGGAACGCAGCAGGTGGGAGTGGGCCCGCGCGTCCTTGCCGGTGACAAAGCGTGCCCTAAGATCGCGCAGGTTGACCTGGCTGCTGCCGATGAACCCGTCGAGGGTGGTGGCGACCTTGAGTGTGACCCAGGGGCGGCGAGCGCGGACCCAAAGAAAGAACGCGCGGTTCTGCCTCCGGCATTCGCGGTCGAGGCAGCCCACGTCGACGCGGATGCCAGCCCGGCGCAGATGGAGGACGCCGCGACCGCTGACCAGCGGATTCTCGTCGCAGCACCCGATGACCACGCGGCGGATGCCGGCGCGCTCGATGGCCTCGGTGCAGGGGCCGGTGCGACCCTGGTGGCAGCAGGGTTCCAGGGTCACATACAGGGTCGCACCCTGGGCGCGGACGCGCTTGCGCGACAGCGCTTCGATCTCGGCGTGGGGCAGGCCGGCGCGGCGATGATAGCCCTGTGCCAACACACGGCCGCCACGCACCAGCAGGGCGCCCACCACAGGATTGGGGCGGGTCTGGCCGCGGCCGCGTTCGGCCAGGGCCAGCGCCTCGTGCATGAAGCGTCGGTCAGCGTCGGAGAAGGCTTTGCTCATGGGTCCTGGCCTTTCCAGCGCAGAAGCCTCTGTACTTCGCTCAGCAACTCGCTCGCGTCCTTGAAATGCATGTACACGGTGGCGAAGCGCAGATAGGCCACGTCGTCGATCTCGCGCAGGCGGCTCAGCACGGCATCGCCCAGCCGCGACGACGCGATCTCCTTTTCGCCGGTTTCACGCAGCGACCGTTCGATGGAATCCGCAAGCTGCTCCAGGGCGGCCATGGGAACCGGCCGCTTTTCGCAGGCCTTGGTGACCCCTGCCAGCAGCTTGGCCCGGTCGAACGGCTCGCGCCGCGCGTCCTTCTTGACTACCGACGGGAGCAGTTCCTCGACCCGCTCGTAGGTGGTGAAACGCTTGCCGCACCCGGCGCATTCGCGGCGGCGCCGCACAATCTGCTCGTCTTCGCTGGGACGGGTGTCCACGACCTTGTCTTCGGTGGCGGAGCAGAAAGGGCAGCGCATGGGGCGAGATCCGGGTGTTTTCTACCACCCCCTGAGCCAAGTACGAATCACAGTCAACCGAAAGGCCGTTTCGCTCCCGGCTGCAACGTCGAGAATTGCGTCCGTGTGGGCGCTTACGGAATAGCCGCGATTTGTGCCCCAATGTCCGCCGACGACGCCACAGGTGCGTTGTTTTGGCTATTTTCCATGTGCGTGCGAACCACCAGCTAGGGTCTTGACAGGCGGTCGCAGAGCCGTACCCTTTTGCCTGTGCGCCCCAGACAATTCCGTTGGGGCGTGGCGGAGATCAGTACAGTTTGAGGAGGCAGTGAATGGCAATGGCAACCGGGAAGGTGAAATGGTTCAGCGATTCCAAGGGGTACGGATTCATCGCGCGGGATGGGGAGGAGGACGTTTTTGTCCACTACACGGCGATCACGGCAGAGGGATATCGTTCGTTGTCCCAAGGCCAGACAGTGGAGTTTGACATCACCAAGGGGCCCAAGGGGCTGCAGGCCATGAACGTCAAACGCCAGGAGGCCGCGCAAGAGGCGCAGTAGATCCGCCGGCGAGATCCTCCCGCGACTGAATCAGCGGTCCTGATTCTGGAACACCAGAAGCCACTGCGGGCGTGAAGTGGCGCGGACATTGGCGACGTCCTACCCCCTCGCCCCGGCGTGAGCCGGGGAGAGGGCGGGGCGAGGGAATCTGCGCGCAGCGGTCAATCGTCGCGCTGCCACGACATCTGGATGTCAGCGCCGAGTTCTGTGATCACTCGCTCGCGGAACTGCGCCTTCAGCTTCTCGGCGATCTGGCCCATGCGCTGCTTGGAAACGCCGTAGCGCGCACCCATGGCTGACAGCGAAACCGCCTCGCCGGTGGCGGCCAGGTGCTCACGCCACACGGCCCGCGCGCGCTCGTCATCCAGTTTGCTCTCGAAGTCATCCATGAGCCGGCGCACGGCCTGCGACAGCTCGCCTCGCTCGGCTTGCTGCTCGGGCGAGGCCTGGTGAATCGAGATCTTCTCGGCCAAGGGCACGCCTTCTTCGTCGGGCCGCGGTTCCAGAGAAACCTCACGCGAGGCCAGGTGCGCGGACACCTCGGCGAGGTCAGTCTCGTCGACCTCCAGCCGGGCAGCCAGCAGCTTGGGCGTGGGATCGATGCCCTCGGCCAGCAACTTCTGCCGCTCTTTCTCCAGGCGGAAGAACAGCTTGCGTCCTGCGCGGGTGTTACCCACGTGGATCAGGCGCGAGTTGGTCATCAGGAAACGCAGGATGCAGGCGCGAATCCAGTAGGCCGCATAGGAGCCGAAGCGCGTGCCCATGTCCGGGTCCCAGCGGCGCACTGCCTCCATCAGACCGACCGCACCCTCCTGGAAGAGGTCGAGCAGGTTGAGCCACGCCCGCCGGTACTGGTAGGCGATGGACACGACCAGACGCAGGTTGTGCAGCACCAGGGTGCGAGCGGCGTCAACGTTGCCGCGTTCGCGCGCGGCCTTGATCAGTTCGCGCTCTTGCTCCTCATCCAGGCGCGCGTAGCGGCGCGCCTCGTTGATGAAACGTTGGACCGGATCGCGCGCGTGCGCCAGGCGTCGTTCCATGGCAGGCGGGATGAGTTCGGGCGCGTCGCTCTCCACCAGGTCGGGCTCGAGCGGGGCCTGCGCCCCGGTGTCCTCCGCATCCGTCTCGGCCGCTTTCGCCGCGGTGTGGTCGTCCTGGGAGCGGGAAGGAGGCTTGGTCATGGGGCCGAGAGCGCGGCCAAGAGCTGGTCGTTCTCCTCGGCCGTGCCTATGGTGATGCGCAGCTTGTCCGTGAGGCCGGGCTTGTCGAAGAAGCGAACCAAGATTCCCTTGCCCTTGAGCGCGCGGTAGATCGCCGCGGCGTTGCCGCCCGGACAGGTGGCCAGCACGAAGTTGGCCTGGCTGGGGATCACCTGCCAGCCCCGTCGCTGCAGCGCCTCGCTCAGGCGACCGCGTTCAGCCCGTACATGCTCCCAGGAGCGGCGCGCGTAGTCCTGGTCCTGCAGGGCCGCGGTGGCCGCGCGGGTGGCGATGGCGTCGCAGTTGTAGCTGTCCTTGACCTTGTTCATCTCCGACACAACGGCGGGCGCGGCAATGGCGTAGCCGAAGCGCAGCCCGGCCAGAGCGTAGCCCTTGCTCAAGGTGCGGCTGACGATCAGGTTGGGGAATTCGTGCAGCAAGGGCAGGCTGTTCTCGTCGGCAAAGTCCACGTAGGCCTCGTCGACCAGGAGCAGGCCGGAGAAGCGGGCCGCCAGTGCCCGCACCCGGGCGGTTGGCACCAGTGTGCCGGTCGGCGCGTTGGGGTTGGCGAAGAAAATGGCCCGGGCGCCGGTACCAAGGAGCGCGTCGACGGGCAGATCCCAGCCTGCATCCCAAGGCACGGTGACGACCCTGACCTCGCCCATTTCGGCCAGAACGGGGTAGAGCGAGTAGGTCGGATCCGGGTAAGCGAAAACGTCGCCCGGGCCCAGGTATGTGCGCACGGCCATGGCCAGGATCTCGTCGCTGCCATTGCCCGCCACGATCATGTCAGGCGAAACCCCGTGTACCCGCGCCGCGGTCTGGCGGAACTCCTCTGCGCTGGGGTTCGGGTAGCGCCGCAGCCGTTCGGGATCGATGCTGCGGATGGCCTCGACCACGCGCGGGCTGGGGGGAAACGGGTTCTCGTTGGTGTGGAGCTTGCCCACGCGCTCGCCCGGCCGTGGCTGCTCGCCGGGCGTGTA
>Ga0182021_10004117_pt1 | contig 17039 bp, 10 predicted proteins | sample 612E3MmetaG_FD_120493 | JGI IMG/M metagenome (GOLD analysis project Ga0182021, IMG submission 120493) | Permafrost microbial communities from Stordalen Mire, Sweden - 612E3M metaG (Illumina Assembly) | ecosystem: Environmental > Terrestrial > Soil > Wetlands > Permafrost | place: Sweden...
CTTCGCCGGTGAGCAGCCAATTGGCCTGTACGCCCGTGGCCCGCGCCAGGCGTGTAATCGCAACACCGTCGGGCACCTGTTCCCCTTTCTCCCAGCGTTGTAGCGTGCGGGTGACGATGCCCGCCTTGACAGCCAGACTTGCCTGATCCATTTCTTTGTTTTCCCGCGCCGTACGCAGGCGTTCACCGATGGTGGTTTTCATTGACACTCCAAAGACATATTTGTCAAGAACGGGCTTGACAAGGCGACATTTATGTCGTATCTTGAACGGGTGCAAGATACGGAAATCCGGTGACGCTGTCAAGTATAAAAAGTGGGAGACACGCCAATGCAGGAAACCACGCGGCATTTCGTCGGGATCGGGGGATGGGAACACGATATCCTCAACAGCTGTTTCTATCCGGGTTCCGTAACGACATCATCGCAACAGCTGGCCTATTATGCGCGGTGGTTCAACACCGTGGAAGTGCGATCGACATTCTGGGATGACACTCTCAACGCGGATGATGCCCGCGAGTGGGTGAATGCCGTGCAGGAGCGGAAGGAGTTTTTCTTCAACGTGAAACTCCACTCAACGCTTACGCACAGGCACTCTCTGGGCACGTTGGCACTGTGCAACATGGAAGCGCTCCTCGAGTCACTGCACGAACATGGACGCCTCGGTGCTGTTCTGGCTCAATTTCCGTATAGCTTCACGAACACGGGTGCCAATCGGCAGTATCTGGAGAGGCTGGCCATACGGCTCGCCGCGTTCCCGCTGCACATTGAACTCCGTCATGCATCGTGGGATTATCCGGGGCTTCATGCATTGTTGTGCGATCTGAAGATTGCGCCTGTCAACGTGGATCTGCCGCGGATCCGTCAGCTCATCCCGTATCTCCCCCGCACAACAGGAAACCAGGCCTACCTCAGGCTTCACGGACGTAATGAAAAGGGGTGGCTGCTCAACTCTTTTGATGGACGATACGACTATCTGTACAACAACCGCGAGATGCTGGAGATCCGTCGCCGGATTTTTGCGCTTCCCCAGAACTGCTCCCGCGCGTTCATTCTCTGGAACAATACCACCAACGGCAAAGCCGTCGCCAATGCTCTTCAGTGCATGGCAGTGTTGAAAACCAACGGTGCGATTCCGGCGCCGCCCGAAGCACTGCAGGCCTTTCCCTGGTTGAGGGATTTCACCCGTACGCCGTCAGGAGATACACCGCTGTTTGGAGGGGAATTCAGGGAGGCTATGTAAAGACCAATTGTGGATTGCGGCTAGCGTTCTCTTCTTTTCGGCCGGTCGTTCTTTCGGCCCTCGCGCCGCGGTGGGCGGCTCAATCGGTTGGATCCGGACGTTCTTGGCGGGCCGCCACCCGGGCGCCGCTGCGGCCGGGGCAGAAGCGAGGAGAGTTCATCCGCAAAGGATCCCTGGAACTCATACGCCAGAGGATGCGCGGCAAGACCCGCACGCACAGGAATCATTGCCACGTCCCGTATCACCTTCCGCAACTCCTCGGTCTTCCTCAATACTCGCTCACGATACGTGCGTTTCCATAAACGGGAACCCACAACGGGCGCCGTCGCCTCTGAGGCGGCAGTCCGGAACGCAGCGAGGAACGACTTCATGTGCGCGCCCTCTTCTTTCCCCCGGACAAGCAAGGTGAGCGTCGCCGGCAGAAACGAGTACACGAGCACCTCGAAATGATGCACCAGGCTCTGATCGCGCAACACACCGAGCACCGCCCGTATCTCTTCACGCCCGGCAAACACCGGCTTCGCGTCAAACGTCTCGAGGGTGATGAGATACCGGTGGCGCCCGCGATAGTCGAATCGCGGTTTCGGCTCCTCCCCTGCACTGTGCAGCTGCATCACTTCTGTAGTCGCCATTTCCCGTCTAGAGTTTCACGCCGTGCGCGGTGAGATACTGGCGAATCCGTTCCAGTGCGTCTTCTTCGCTGATATGCATTCGCACGCGGGCGGCACGGACCACCATCTCCAACGGATCGTGCCGGTGTGTCAGCCAGAGGAAGAGATGATACCCGAGACGATCGAGATCGTGCGGTTCGTCGGCAGGAATGCCTGCAACACTGCCGTAGGCCAGTTTCTCAAGGCTTTCGGAGGGTGCCGGCTTGACCGCTGATGGAGCTTTCGTTGTCATACATGCTTCCGTTATCAGGAGAAATGGTGCGCAACAATATACGCATTCAGGGAAAGCATTACAATTGATACCCGATCATGACATACACTAGGAACGGGCCCTGCTGCACAGGGTTGTTGGGCAACGTCGAACTGAAGAAGAAGCTCTTCCCGACACCAATAATGGCAGGCCCGATTGGTGTCGCCAGGGCAAGTTCGAGACCGATCCCGTGCAGTAACGAACTGAATTTGATTTCTTCCGGGACCGCGGAAATGGTTCCAAGATCATACCGCGCCCGCACATACGCATCAAACAGGAGTTTCACAGGGAGGAGGTATCGCAGTTCCGCGTTCACCAGAACCATCTGCCTTCCCCGGCGGTCATCTTCGCGCAACCCGTAGAACGACTCCCGCCCGCCCAACCGGAACTGCTGCGCAAGCGGCATCGTCCTGTCTGATACACCCATCGTGAATTTCGGATGAAACGTGAGGTATTTTCCCCAACTCCCATAACTCTCATACATCACGTAGAGCGAATTATACCCAATCTCGCTCCCCAGTCCTTCCATCGAAAATTCGTATGAAAATTTCAGGCCGACACCCGCCGTCGGAAACGGATAGCTGTTCTTCGTATCGACAACAGTACTGAGTCGCACGAGGACGAGGCGGTAACGTTCATCGAGCGCTGTCAGGCGGTCGAGGTTCACCAGACGGACATTCTGCCAGAGCAATTCCGCTGAGGCGTTGCCCAACCGCTCGAGGAGACTCCCGAACGACACAGCGAAACCGTAACGGATCTCGCGGTATTCGCCGATCCGGTCACGCTTCCAGTAATTTGCCTGCGTCTGCGGCGGCGTTGCATACATGTAACTGTCGTAGACGCGATGAAAGGCGTTGACACCGAACGTAAGGTAACTGTCAAAGAGACGCTGTGCTTTGTACTCGAGCGTAATGTCGTTGTTGCGCTCTCCTCCCGCAACAGTGAGTCCGAGTTCCATTCCTGTACCTTGAAAGTTCTCGTCGCGGATATCCAGCGAGCCCTGCAGCTGCCGCGCATCATCGGCACGCAAGCCGAAACGCACAAGTTGCGAGGGGCGTTCCTTGAGGCGTATGGTGAGAAGAATACGCCCACCCCCTGCGGTGATCTCAAGGTACACGAACTCAAACAACTTCGTCGCGCTCAGGTTTGAAAGACCCTTGCGCGCCCTGTCAATCTCAAACACCTCCCCCAGTGCAAGAGGAAACTCGCGAAGGATGAACGCATCCTGCGTCCGTTCCCCGCCCTGGATATCGATTGCACGGATCACTCCTTCATCCAGGACCATCGTCAGATTCCCCGTCGCTTCGTCGAAGTACGCAGTGTCAATCCGGGCAAGCGAGAAACCACGTGAACGATATGCGCGGATCACCGCCTCGAACATTACTTCCATCTTCTCCCGATTGATGGTGCCGCCCTTGAGAGGAGTAACAACGTTGCGCAGTACCTCTTTGCCGACGTAGCGACATCCTTCAAACTGCACATCATTGATCGATGGATTGAGAACGCCTGAAAAGCGAACGGTAGTTCCGTTGGCATCACTCCGCACCGCAGCACTCACATCCCTGTAGTTCCCGGTGCTGTACAGCTCATCCAGGAGAGAGCGAACGGCCAACGACGTTCCCCGTTGACCCGAGGCAGGCATCACGCAGCGCCGGAGCATCGAGTCCGGAATTGTCGATGTCTCAAACTCCCACTTCACCGGTGCCGTCAGAGCCAGGGTATCCGCCGGAGGCATAAGCCTCTCTGTACGGGTCTTCAACAGCTGAAGAATCTCCGGCATGCAACGTTCTGCTGTCGCATCACCAAGACGGATCAAGGAATCAAGGCCGCGGAATAAAGTACCGGAATGCCGGCCGATCTCGGGGGTCACCACGTAATCCGCGGATCCCAGGTCGCGCTCATTCACCCGCTCCATCATGATGCCCATGATTTGATCGGCTGTCTGCCAGGGCGCTTTCATTTCGTCCGCTGTCCGGAGGCCGCTCGTTGTGTTGACGGCAATGACGATGTCGCAATGTGCTGAGCGGGCAACATCAACGGGAACGTTGGCCACCAGTCCACCATCGACCAGACGCATGCTGTCGCGTTCGATCGGCGTGAAGAGCAGCGGTACTGTTGCACTCGCGCGCAACGCTTCTGCAAGGGAACCGTCGCGCATGACAACCCGACGCCCTGAAATGAGGTCGGTCGCCACGGCACGGAAGGGGATCTTGAGATGGTCAAAATCCGGGAATGGATGATACAACGCCTGCAGGATTTTGTCGCTCAGGAAATCCGTCAGGCGTTGACCCGAGGAGAAGGCTGAAGGAAGGACGGGAGCGAGCCCCTCAAATCGTACCGCGATGAAACTGCGGTCGTCGACAAGCTTCTGATCCATGAAGAGATCGGTACGTTTTATCTCTTCAGTCAGAGAAAGTACTTCGTCCCAATTGGTTGTGACCGCCATCGATTCAAGCTCTGCCGGCGAGTAGCCGGCGGCATAGAGCCCCCCCACAATCGCACCCATGCTGGATGCCGCAATGAAATCCACAGGGATGTGGTGTCGAACAAGGGCCTTCAGTACTCCGATCTGGGCAACACCGCGTGCCCCTCCGCCGCTCAGAACAAGACCAACCCGGGGTCGATCGAGGGGGCGTTGCCAGAGTAAGCCGTGGGGCGTCTCCGTGTCCTGACGGTAATGGGGATGAAGGGTATACGTGGAATCGGCGGCCTGTGAAGAAGGCACAGCGAGAAGAAGGAGCGCGAGAACGAGTAACAGCACGGGATCACCTCGGCACGTCTGTGCTGAGACGGTATCGCAAAACCATACCCTGATCCCGGTCCAGCACGTACAGAATCTGTTCGAAGAACGCAAGACCACTTGGCCTATGCATCGTGCCGCCCGACCCCTGCAGGCCGAACGACTCACTGCGCAACACGCCCCTGCTGTTGAATTTGAACACGCTGTCGAGAGCGGCGTCGGCCACGAAAATGTCGCGCCTCGACGGATCAACCGCAACGGCGGTCGCATAGGTGTAACGGTTCGGACGGATGAAGTCGACCAGGCGATCATCAAGCCGTGCCGGATCGAATCGTGACAACCAGCCCTGAAAGTCGCTATTACTCTGGTAGACCATCCACAATGCCCCGTACGCCACACCGTCAGATGCCTGTGCAAGGACAAAATCCCTGCTGCCCGGAAAGGCAGCGATCGCGGTCGGGTGGTTGATATTGACGATCCCGGTACCGATGCCGGTCACAAATGCAGGCAGCGGCGTAATAAAAACGTCGGAGGCATCGAACTGAAGCACACGCGCATCGGGATCAATGAAGCTTGCATTGTCCGGTCCATCACGCACCGCGAGGTACGAATTATCGCTCAACACGGCAATCCCCGGGAACCGTCTCCGTGGGTGGGCCAACTCCCGCCAGACCGTGTCAATCGGTACTTTGTCCAGACGGTGGGCAGAATCAGGCGAGGCCGAGACAAGGTGGAGACGGAAGATCGCCCCCACAGTATCGCCATTGGCGGCCAGTAGTTCAGCTCCCACGAGCAGATCCAGACGCGTATCCTGCGATAACGAGACTGGGTGGAGCATCGTGCGGGTGCTCAGCACGCCTCCGGCCCTGTTCAGCATCACAATGCGGTTTGCGCGCGTATCGGCGACATAGAGCAACTGATCCCGACCCAACAGCATTCCTTCCGGTTGCGAGAACCCCCCGAAGGGCGGATCGATCGCCACATAGGCGGTATCAATGATTGATGTTGGCTGCTGCGGAAGCGCGCTGATGTCCATCGGCGAATCGCATCCGATTTCCAGAAGGACCCAGAGGACGCCGATCACGCCCGCCGCGCCACGCACTATGTGCATCTGTTTCCGCATCAGTAGGTCAAGGTCAGGGAAATCCTATGCACCGAACCCAGCCGGTCGAAATTCGCGTAAGCATAGTCTGCCTCTACGGTCGTTACGCCCGTTGCCAGCCGGAATCCGGCGCCCAATGTGAAGTTCTCTTCGGACGTCTCGTCCGCCGCCAGCAATTTCTGGCCGATTGTGCGTTTCAGGCCGCCACGGAGGAAGAACATGCTCTGCCACGCATATTCCATCCCGAGACGCACGTTCTCAGCATTGTCGTTCGGATGATTCAGCTGTACGGACGCCGTAATGCGTTGGTCATCCGTCATCCATGGTTCCATCGCAAATCCGAGTTTGAAAAGGGTCGGTAACGAGAATGGCTGGAATGTGGTCACCTGCTTGCCATCAACCTGCGTGGCCGTCCCAACCGGGGCGACATCGGCGCCGAAATTGCTGATCACCACGGCAAACCGCGCCGTCCCCAGGCCAGTCCAGTAATAGGTCCCGAGATCAACCATCACCGAACGCATCTTGAGAATGTCGAGAGTCTCTTCAACGTAGCGAACGGTCGCACCGAAGCTGAACTGATCGGTCATTTTCCGCGCGTAGGAGACACCAACACCGACATCACCGAAGGAGAAGTACCTCCCCGTCCCCAGCGGCTGGGTTTCGGTGGTAATCTCCATGTCGGCCATGTGCAATGATGTCAATGAAAGTCCAACAGCATCCGCATCGGTCACATGGTACGTGACGCCAAGATAGTCATGCTGAATTTCTGCAACATATGCGGTATGGGCCGCGAACACCTGGTTCTCAGAGGACTGCGCGAGACCCGCCGGATTCCAGTAGAGCGCGGAAGCATCGTTCGCAATCGCGACAAATGACTCACCCATGCCAACGCCACGCGCGCCGACCCCGATCTTCAGGAACTGAAATGCAGAAATACCCGCACGTTGTCCTCCAAGATTCGGCACGAGCTGGGCATGAACACTGTGTTCCCCGATCATCAAAGAAAGCACAAGGAGAACCACAGCAGCGTTCCGCTGTCGATTCTTGCAGCGCCGTTCCTGATATGTCGTCGGGACAACCATGGTGTCAGTGGGATTCCGTTTCTTAGAACCTGAACGACAAACTCGCCCGGACAGTCCTCGGATTCAGATAGCGGGCGGGGTTGTAGGGGAACGGTGAGATGTCCCCTGTCAGCTGCGGGTAGAGCGGGTCGTTGTAACTCGTCGGCGTTGGATCACCGTATTCGTACGCACGTCCCGTGATAGGATTGACAATCTGCGAATTCTGATTGTCAAAGAGATTCTGGACTTCAATGCCGGCAACCAATGTGCCGAAACCAAGATCGAAGTATTTTTCAATATTCAGATCCACATAGAACCAGTATGCGCCGATTGACCCATTCACGTTGTTGAGGTCGCTGATGTACTGGGGGCGACCCGTGACAGCATCGACACCGGTCAGAATCTGCGGAGTGTAGCGATCGCCCGACTGGTAGAAGACGCGCACAAAGGCATTCCAATCATCGAGAACACCCTGCCCGATGCCAAAAAGCGGTTCGTCCCTGGGCACGGTGAAGTCCAGGTTCAACGATACCTGTACCGGCCGGTCCCAGATCAAGTAGTTCTCGCGAATGTTCTCCGGCTCGCCTTGTTGGAGACGTATGAGGTTCTCATTAGGGGTCGAGCTCTTGCCGGTGGCAATGGAATACGAACCCGAGAAAGACCCCCGGAACCAGTTCCCAAACCGGGTCTTGTATTCGACTTCAATCCCCCGCACACGGCCATAGTCGGAATTCAGATACGTCGTGTAGTATTGTGCACCGCCGACGGTGCCGAGCCGCAGTACGGACTTCTCCGTGATATAGTCAAAAATATCCTTGTAGTATGCGGTAATGGTCAGGACATCGCTGCCGGAAATCTGATTCCGCAGTCCGAGTTCGTATGCCACCGTCGTTTCGGGATTCAGGTTGGGATTACCGACGGGAAGCGATGACCGCACTGACGTCCGGTTGAGTTTTGAATACACAAACTGCGGCCGCGGCAGCTTCGAAAAATGGCCGTACGAAAAGAAGAGGGTCTGGTTGTCCGACACGGGGTGCGAAATACCGAGACGCGGGCTGAGACGTGCTTTGAACCGCCGTCCAAACATCGAAAACGTGTCATTGATATAGGCGTCACGCAGTGCCGGTGACACAATCAGTGCGCGGGATGTATCCTTGGCAACATCGTCCACGTACTTTCCCGGAGCCCAATATTCCAGGCGCAGCCCGATGTTCAGAAGCATACCGCTGAGGGCAATATTGTCCTGAGCATAGAACGCACCCTGGAACGCATGGACGCTGTACACATCGTTGTCGAACCCGAGAGGCTTCACCCACGGACGGAAGATGTCCACCATCTGCATCTCCTGGTAGCGCGCCTCCAAACCGGTTTTGAACTTGTTCTTCTCCGTGAAGAAGTTTGTCAGGTCGCACTTAAGCGTGTACTCCGTGGTGAAGTGATCGCGCCATGACGTGGGCGATCCCAGGTCGTAGAAGCCATCTCCTGGGACAACACCGACGGTATCGTGACCCAGGTTGTAGTACAACACGGGATAGGTTACGATGTCCTGCGGCTCGAAGTATGCACTGAACGCTTTGCCGTTGGCATCACCCCGTACGTGCGCGGTATAGCGGCTGAACTTCACCTCATAGAATGTCTGTGTGCTCAGCGTGTGCGTCCACGAGAGTGAATGCTGCATATTGATCTGCGTGAACGTCTCGGCGCTGTCGGGGATGAACTGGAACAGGTACTGGTATCCCGGATTAGGCTCGACACGTTCCAGCGTGGCCTGAATTGCCTGGGTATTCTGGTCGATCACCACAGATTGGTTGAAGGCATACGAGAGCTTCATTGTGGAATTGGGCTTCCACGTCAGCTTCGTCAGCCACGAATAGTTGTTGCTTCTTTTCGGTGCCCAACTGGAGCCGTTGAAAATTGAAGAATAGAGGCCGCCAGGTGCTTCTACAATCCATCCTGATGGCTGCCGGTCGAGGCCGACAGATTGCACCCATCGGGTGTAGCCGTCGGTCAAATTCGCATAGATTGCTCCGAAAAAGCTCACCGAGCCTGGCACCTGCACTCCGAAGACGGGGAGGAGGTAGCTCGTAATCGGTTCCGGTCCGCTCAGATTGAGATCATAAATACCCGTGTTCCAGTTCGAACGGGAGTCATTGTTGAAACCGAAGTGGTCGGTTTTGTAGCCGATTGACCCGCTGTACCGGTCTGAGCCTTCCCGCGTGGTAATATTGACGATGCCGGACGTTGCCTGTCCGTATTCTGCGTTGTAGCCACCCGTGATGACTTCGACCTCCTGGATTGCAGAAGGACTCAGCTGGAGGCCGAATCCCGATCCGGCCATCGGATCCTGCACGGAGATCCCGTCGAGCAGATATGCGTTCTCGTAGGTTCGGCCGCCGCGAATATGGATTTCGTTGTCGGCCATCACCACACCCGGCTGCATCGCGACCACCGACTGCACGTTTTGCACTGCCGAAGCCTGTATGTCGGCCTGGTTTACATTGCTCCGACTTGCCGTTTCCTGAATATCGAATAGCGGCTTCTCTCCGATGATCACAACGTCCTGGTCGATGGTCAGCACCGTCTCTTCCAGCTTCGCCCGGATTGTCGCTGTCTGGCCCGGCTCAACTTTCACATCGGTAAACCGCACAAGTTTGTAGCCGAGCAATGAGACTTCAACAGTGTAGGCACCGGGGTTGACTCTTTCGACTCGCACGTTGCCGTCGATGTCGGTCGTGCCACCGTAGTATGTTCCCTTTACCGTTAGGTTGGCGCCGGGGAGTCCTTCACCGGTTTTCGCGTCGACGACTTTACCGACAATGCGGCCTGCCGTCTGGGCGACGGCGAGAGCCGCTGAGACCTCAAGGAGCCCGACGATCGCGAGGAGAAGGATGAGGTGTGTTCTCATGGTCAGAACACCATCCGATTCACGACTTGTGCCGGACTGAATTGCTGCAGCGCTTTTTCGAAGAATGCGCTGATGCCCCGAGGATTCCCTTGCACCGTGTTGTTCAGCAGGTGAAGTGGCAAGCCAACAAAGATAATTGAATTCTGTCCGTCAATCACCGCGATATTGGGAGAACCAAAGTACCGCTGCGGTGTCCTTGCATCGGATTGCAGCCGATAGATGTAACGCGCATCGGAACGGCGGTAGATCGGTCGCATGAACACTGAATGAATGGTCGGCGATACATTGAGCGCCAACTGAGGATAGACATAGCGCAGATCGCTGCTGTCAGCATACACGACAAGGTTTGCCGGCAACCGGGAGTCTCCTGCCACAGGAGGAGGCGGTAATGGCCGGGTAGGCGAAAGATCAACGCTGTTCACGCTGTCGATGGGAGCAAAGTCGCGCAATGCTCCGCGGGGGTCGGTAGTATTTAGGAACATGGTTGAGAAAATCACCCGACCGCCATTTTGCAGATACGAAAAGACAGAGAGCTGCGCAATGGCCAGGCTGGGCACCTGGTCCGTATACCACACAACATAGTCATACAACAAGAACGTTTGAATCAGTGCCGGATCAACGAATTGGGGAACCAGTCGTCCGAACTTGCCCATTTCTTTGTCAGAGGGAGTCAATCCGAGTGTGATATCCAGTTGATCGACTTGCGTGAATGCACCGCCGGGTACTGCGGCAAGAGCACTCTGGTACGTTGATTGCGCCAATGGGAGGTCGAAATTTGTGTAATCATTCACCAGCAGCAAACGACCCCGTGGCTTCTTCACATACCAGCGATCGGTCGAACCGGGGAGCTTCAAGGGCGGACTGAATTCTCCGGCAACATCACGAACCTGTATGTACACGGCGTTGTCAGCATCCAGTTTCAGGTTCTGCACCTGACCGATGAGTCGGCGGCCGAGAAACTTCCCACTGTACAAATCTGCGCTCACGATCGATGTCGCTGCATCGCTGCGCGATCGAGGCACCACGAGCGTAAGGATCGTGTCGCGCAATGTGACCGTGACCCACTGCGCGCTCGCCGCGGTGTCGTTCAGCGCAATCCGGTATGACGCCAATGTGTTGTCGCCGTCCGCATCGCTCCCTTTGAATCCAAACGTCACTGCTGTGAATGTGGTGTCCGGCAATTTTTGAGGTGTGTTTGGATCGCTCGGATTCGCCAGCAGAGCGATCGTCGGAGGCGTATTCCGGATGGGGAATGTCTGCACGGCTCCCACCGGATCAATGGCTCGGTTCAGATTATCGAGGCGTTGGTCGGCACCATCGAACACGCCATTGTCGTTCTTGTCCCAGAATGGAAACGGCAACATTCTGACGATGCTCTGTTCGGGCAGTCCGGCAAATCCATTGTCGACCGCGCGAACAACAACCGCAAATTTCCGGAACACCGTATCCATGGGGAAAAGCACCGTGGAGTCGTTCTTCGTCACCCAGGAGTACCTCAGGGTATCCGGCGACGGAAGCGTCGTAACGGTACCGCTTACCACTTTGAACGAGAAAAGAAATCCCCGCACCAATCCGTTGGGGGACTCGCCCCACCAGCGTAGGTGCGCCTTACTTACACCTGTGCCAACGGTCCCTTCAGGGTAAAGCCACAAAAACGTCTGCGGCGGCTTTCCCGGCACCGGGTTGTCTGCCACGTGTTCACGGCAGCTGGACATCAGCAGCGTGAATGCGAGGAGAACTGTGAGTGATATGGAGATGCGCTTCAGCATGGTCGAGCAGATCCTTCACCCCGCCAACATGTGGCGGGGTGAAGGATGACCTACTACGTCTCGAACTCGTCAGAAGATTGAGGTGCAAAGCTCTTTGCCCGCCCTACCCTGCTTACTTCACCAGCATCATCTTCTTGACGGCCGTGAACGATCCGCTCTGTACTCGGAAGAAATAGATGCCGCTGGAAAGTGACGATGCGTTGAACCGCACCGTGTACGTCGCTGGTGCCTGGATCTCATTCACGAGCGTGGCAACTTCCTGACCGAGAACATTGTACACCTTCAGCGTGGTCATCCCGGCGGTCGGCAGTCCGTACTGAATCATGGTGCTGGGGTTGAACGGATTCGGATAGTTCTGCGAAAGTCCATAGGACGCCGGCATGGCTGTTCCGGTTCGCTCAGCAACCGAGGTCGTGACGACACCAACGAAGTCCGCATCGGTGCGCGGCACGAACTTGTACTGGTTGAAGCTATAATAGACGATGCCGGTCAGCGATCCGATATGCGTTCCAACCTTGAGAATGGTCTTGCCCACGGTCGAATCGGCCGCCCGATTCGAATACTTGTACTTGCCACTCCACTGTACAACCACGGGACTCGAGGTGTTGTCTTTCACGTTGAACTCCGTATCATCGGAGAACGTGGGGTTCAAGTCCGTCACGGTCACGTTATTGAACTTCACCAGCATGCCTTCATACTGTTCTGCACTCGTGACACCGTTGCCCACCGCAAATGTCCCCGTCGGGAGGACAACAGGAGCGGGTTCGGGGTTGCCGCTCGAGATCTTTGTGACCGCCGTGATATTTCCCAGGCGCGTTACGTCGAATTGTTCCTGCACAGTCCCTGTGACGGTGACGCTGTCACCATTCCGGAGAGCTGCCATCAATTTCTGGGTTGTCGTATCTGCCGTGGTGAGCCAGATGCCACTCCATGGCTGGCTGGTGCTCTGCATGTACCAGGCATTCGTGCTGCCGGTCGTCACAGGCGAAAACGCGATGTGTGCGGTATCCGCGGTGATGATGCCGGAAAGCGACGTGACTGCACCCAGATACGGGGTACGCCCATTCACATAGGGGGTTTGCTGCACATCCTGAATTGTCAATGGACGGCTCAGGCTCGCATAGAAGAAGACCCCCCTCGATGTGTCCGCCGCAATCCCCGTATTTGTAGAGGAATTCGCCAGCTTTACCGTCTGCCCGAAGGAATCGGCGACCTGCACGAAATACCTCACGACGGCATTCGCCGATTGCTTCGGAATCACCGCGAGATACGTTGTATCGGATGCCTGATAGTTCATTGTCAACGTGGAGAATACCCCGTTGTTCACGCTGTAGACAAGTGAGACTGTCTTCGGCGAAGATCCGTTCGTTTGCTTCGTCACCTTCACGCTGATTGCTGCAGTGTCGTTCGGTGTGACGATGATCGGGTTGCGGCGGTGTGTCGACACCAACGGTGGTACCGGGTTCGTCGTGACGACGATATCACCGGGATAAATCGGGCAGATCCTGTACCCGCGCGGTCCTTCGGAACCAGACGAGGTCGAGATCACTCCACGGAGCGTATCGATGCGCAACCCGTTTCCCATTGCAGCATAGAGCTTCGCCCAGTTCGTATCTGCAGGGTAGAGGGGAAGGCTGGTCGTCCCGTGACCGAGGGTGAAATAGTGTGTCCAATCATATTCGCTAATCTCGTTTCCGAGAGCGTCCACAACGCTGAATGTTCCCCGCCCGAGATTCACTTTGTTGTTGACAGTGACGTTACGCAACTCAACGTACATCCCTTCCATCGGTTCCCCGGTCGAGTACTGGATCTTCCCGGTGGAAAAGAGGCCGGTATAGAAATCCCCCGGATTCTTCACAATCGGTTTGGGCAGCGGAGCCGAACCGATAATCGTAATCGGTCTCCCGGCCAGCGGAGCCAATTGGGTCGTGCTGAATCCTCTTGATGTTGGGAACTCACTGATGACGCCGGTGAGCGTAATAATATCGCCGGGATTCACATTCAGGAACCCGCCCAGTTTCAGGGCAGTGGTATCCGCAAGACTAGCTATCCGGAGCACAATCCCGCCCCAGCTCGTATTGGAAGCGGCAGTATCGTACAACAGCATCGTCCAGATGCCCGCAGTGTACGTAATGACACCGGGAGGAACGACCACGATACCGACTGTAGAGACTGTATCACCATTGTGGCGTGAGGTCTGCAACGTCCAGCGTGCCTGAGTTGAATTGGCACTGAAATTGGTGAGCGTGTCAGCAATGCTCAATGACTCCGCCGGGACTTGCTGAAGTTGCTTGATGCTGTAGAATGGATATTGTGCCATGGCGCTCATGGCCATTGCGGCAAGCAAAAAAGGAACTGCGAGCAATCTCTTCATTTCTTTCTCCTCTCGTAGTGGGAAACCACATCCTGCCTATTTTATGACTAGAAACTTTCCGGTCTGCACATCGCCGCTGTCGGTATCCTTCACACTAAACAGATAGAGTCCGGTCGCGATTGCCTGATCGAACTTCGTAATCAGGTTCCACGCATGTTCTCCGCCGGCGAATTGCAGCGGGACATCGCTTCCGCCGAATTGCTGGAACCACTGAATATCAGACCCGTTGTACGTGGCTGCATCATGCGGAAATTCCGCGACAATATCTCCGGCCAGCGTATAAATTCTTACTTCGCAGTGCTTCGGAAGATTGGTGAAGTAGAGTTTGCGTGTTCGTTCTCCGCTGGCATCCCAGATTGCGTTTGCATAATACGGATTCGGGTACACGCCCACCTTCTTTGTTCCATCGTTTGGTGCCGTACCGGGTAACACACGCGCGAGCACGGTTTTGCTTTGCAGGGAGGTCACACCAGCCGCTGAATCGCCCTGGTCGAAGGCAGCAACTCCATACACGTATTGCCATCCGTTCAGGTGACTGATGACAACATCGTTGGGCGGGAATCGATACCAATACTGAACAGTATCACCTGCAAATGTCTTGGGATGATCGAGCAGAATTCTTCCGAATCCGGTATTGTAGCCGATGTTATCGCCTGCACGGTCGAATTCCCCGACCAGCGGCAGGTTCAGCAGCAGGTTCGCAGGATCAGTGAAATCAGCTCCCGCGTTGGAGCGATAGATGCGATACCCTTCAAAATCATACGTGCGCGAAATCGGGTCAAGCGACAGCTCGGCACTCGACTTGTCCCAATATATCACCACATTTTGATTATCCACCTCCGCACGCACCTTGGGTGCTTTGGGCGGTTGCGGCAAACGGTAGTGATCGAGCTTTCCGTTGCCGTTCAGATCTTCACCGGGGTCGAGAATATTGTTGCCGTTCACGTCCTCGCCATCATATGCCTGCTGACAGAGGGCGGCATTTGCCGCAAGGGTCTTGCGTTGGTCGCGCGTGTCGAGCTGGGCGGCTTGCGTCCCCGCCTTTCGCGCACACATCACACCAAAGATAACACTGAGGGAGTCTCCGGGTTTGAGTGTGGCAAACGGACCTGACGACAACAATGTCGTCATGTTATAAGCATGGGTGCGAAGAGGATCAATCTTGTCCTGAGGGAGGGAGGCTCCCAGACGTTCGTACCTGCTTCTCGCTCCGAGTATGTTTTCCGCGTCATCTTGTGGAGAGAAATAGTCTGCATCGCCGCTGGAACTGTTGAAAAACCAGGCATTGTAATATGTCCGATTTCTAAGTGAACCGACGGAATCCACCCCTTTGGGGAACGGAACAGCACCGAGAAGCTTGATGCCGATGTAGGAATCAGCAGGGGGCGGGGTCGGGACGCCGTCAAAATCGAACGTGTACCCCACGCGAAGCGTATCGAGGTAGCCATTGCCTCCATGCTGAAAATACCCCGTTGTACCGGGTCGGACATTGTTGGTGTTGCGCACCACGTTGTTCGTCCAGAGCCCCACATATACGGAATCCAGCGTATCCGCACCGGCATTATAAATAGTGTAGTTCAGAATGACGAAAAAGTCCGCAAAGGGGAAATTCCAGGCATAACTCTCCTGATGAACACGCAGACCAAGGGGAACACTCTGGTCGGGTGCAGAGCTGTCGCGCACAATGAAATCGGCGTAGTCAGCAAGGAAATCCTGGTGGCTTATGGCATTCTGGTCAAAATACGGGAGTTCCGAAAGCGAAGACCGCTGGGTGATTGATGTCGTCTGGAATGAGAGGAATTCAATTCCCTTGCCTGTTGTGGTAGAGACGCGGTCGCTGGAACCGGTGGAAACATGAATCTGGCCGGTTCGCCGTGAGACTGCCCCAACCCAGAGCGCACCCTGGTACATATGTTCGACCCTGGAACCGCGCGGATATTCACAGGAGGGTTGGTTTGGCCAGTAGACGTTACGGTCACCGATTGTGCCGAAATTTGTGATCGTCAGCCCGATATTGCCGATCGTCGTATAGAATTTGTCCGTATCGTCCTGACGTTTCTGAAGCCCCGCAAGTGAAGTTCGGTCGTCGTCAGCCGTCTGTGCAATGAATCCCGGCGCAAGAAGAGACAGCAAGAGAACCCCCCCAAGAAAGACCTTGCGGATCAACAGTGAGTGTCCCGTGATGAAGTGAACGAAGGAATTAATAAAATACCCCATTAGGCTTGGAAAGTCAAGTTGCATTTCTGGCGGATTTTTGCCACTTTCTTGCACGAACGATGACGTTTCTCAACCCATTGGTACTGCTTGGCCTCGCGGCGGCGGCCATCCCCATCCTTATCCACCTGCTGAACATCCGCAAACTGAAGCTCGTCGAGTTCAGTTCACTCCGCTTTCTCAAGGAACTGCAGAAAACCCGGTTACGCCGGCTCAAACTCCGACAATGGCTCATTCTCCTGCTGCGCACGCTTCTGATCATCTTCCTTGTCCTGGCTTTCGCCCGACCCGCTCTGAAAGGTTCGTTTGCGGGACCGGGAGGAGGGCATGCAACAAGCACCGTAGTGATTCTCCTCGACAATTCTCCAAGCATGGGGACGAGAAATGACTTCGGTGTGCTGTTCGACCAAGCCAAGGAAGCTGCAGCACAACTTCTGAATACGGCATCGGGAACCGACGAGGTGTACCTCTTCCTCCTCTCTGATTTCTATGACGCCTCGGCCGTTCCACTTCCGGTGTCGCCTGCGGCGACACTAAAAGCACTCAGCGGTATGACCGTGACACAACGGTCGGTGCCCTACTCGTCCTTCGTTGCGCGGGGACTTCGTGCACTCGCAGCATCCCACAATGCGAATAAAGAACTCTGCCTGATCACCGACGGCCAGGGGACCGCATTCTCACTCGCCGATACAAGTGCACTTGGCGAGTTACCC
>Ga0182021_10004118_pt1 | contig 17039 bp, 9 predicted proteins | sample 612E3MmetaG_FD_120493 | JGI IMG/M metagenome (GOLD analysis project Ga0182021, IMG submission 120493) | Permafrost microbial communities from Stordalen Mire, Sweden - 612E3M metaG (Illumina Assembly) | ecosystem: Environmental > Terrestrial > Soil > Wetlands > Permafrost | place: Sweden...
CCTTGAGTATTCCGTCGCCGATGCCCAGCGTGAGCTTGCCGCGGATCACCCGTTTCAGATCGACGATATATTCGAGCCGCTTCACACTCGGCACCACCATGCCGGAGAACTTGATCTCGCCGGCACCCAGCGCCCGGCCCTTCCCAGGTGCGCCAAGCCAGCCCAGGAAGAAGCCCAGCATCTGCCACAAGGCGTCAAGCCCAAGGCAGCCGGGCATGACCGGATCGCCCTTGAAGTGGCACGCGAAGAACCAAAGGTCGGGCCGGATATCGAGTTCGGCCACCACGCGCCCCTTGCCATACTCGCCGCCGGTCTCGGTTATGCTCGTGATACGGTCGAACATCAGCATGGGCGGCAGGGGGAGCTGCGCGTTTCCTGCCCCGAAAAGCTCGCCGCGTCCACATGCGAGCAAGTTCTCATAATCGTAGCTGTCGCGGCGTTCAGACATAATTCCTCGTTCGTGCTCGCATTGTGCCGGCCGGAAAGGCGCCTCTTAACTATCATACCCTACGCAACCCGCAAGGCATCTCGATGGCGGCCGGCAGAAAGGAGGGGCCGGGTTGCGCTTGCGAGTTAGGACCCCCATACCTATAGTACAAGCAGGAACGCGACAGAATGCAAAGAAGAAATGCCTGATACCATTCCGGATCTGCCCATCCAGCGCTTGAGAAAGACCGGCTTGCGCCCGACGCGTCAACGCGTCGCGCTGGCCGAGCTTCTGTTCGGGCGCGGCGATAGGCATTTCACGGCCGAGATGGTGCACGCGGAGGCCTTGAGTCACGGCGTGCCGGTTTCGCTTGCCACAGTCTACAACACTCTGCATCAGTTCGTCGAGGCGGGGCTTTTGCGCGAAGTCGCGATCGAGAGCACCAAGACCTATTTCGACACCAAGACATCGAACCACTTCCACTTCTTCTTCGAGGGGGACGGCGAGCTTGAAGACATCGCCGTCGAGAACCTCGCGGTCGAGAACCTGCCCGAGCCGCCGGAGGGATGGGAGATCAGCCGCATCGACGTGCTCGTAAGGCTCGCCCCCAAACGCCCCAAGAACGGCGCGCGTTAACGGTTTTGCGTTGAACTAATTTAGCAGACGCGGCTCGAGACAGCTTTAAGGCCAGCGCGCGGCGCCATGTATTTGATAGGCCGGAGGGAAGCATAACCACTTCCCGCGCAGCAGAGCGCACGATATTGGTTAATACGGAACCTGCTGGTATATTCAATTGGATATTTGAAACGCCGAATGCGGGCAATAGCGGGAAAAATTCACAAAAATGCGGCTGTGAAAACCATGGGCACGGATTGTCCGTGAAGGTTTCCGCACCAGCCAGCACCGCCGGAAGGCAGAGAAGCAGCACCTCGTTCAACGGATAGATAACCTTCTTTTGTTGCCGGGGATCGGATAAGTCCTTAAAGTACCGAAGAAAAACAATGCTCTCGCTCAACGCCACGCAATCTGCCGTGCCGCCGTCCAGCGCCGCCCCTACCCTGCGAATCAGAGGCTTAAAGCAGATTCAGCCTTCATTCCTCATGTCACGGACTTTTTCACCCGATTGCCCTGATCATAGGCGCCGGCGATATTGACACGCTTTCCTCCACTCTTTAGCTATTCGAGAGTCTGAATGCCGCCGCGCCAAAGCGGCGTGAGCGGATTCTCGAACTCACAAGAAACAAAAATCGAACTGGTGGAGAAGGCGATGTCATTCGTTCCATATGATCAGCGAGACGGCTTCATTTGGATCGATGGCGCGCTGGTACCGTGGCGCGACGCCAAGATCCACGTACTGACTCACGCCCTTCATTACGGCAGCGGCGTGTTCGAAGGCGCGCGCATCTATGGTGGCGAGGTTTTCGCATCCACGGCGCACAGCGAGCGGCTGCATGCCTCCGCCAACATCATCGGCTTCGAGGTTCCCTACACCGTTGCACAGCTCGACCAGGCATACAGGGATGTCATCGAGGCACAGGGGCTTACCGATGGCTATCTCCGGCCCATCGCCTGGCGCGGCGCCGAAGAAATGGGCGTCGCGGCGAAAAGGACCAAGATTCACGTTGCCGTCGCCTGCTGGGATTGGGGCTCCTACTTCCCGGAAGAGGAACGGCTCAAGGGCATCCGCCTGCGCTGGGCGGATTACCGGCGGCCCGATCCCGCGACCGCCCCGTGCCGCGCCAAGGCGGCGGGCCTCTACATGATCTGCACGATCGAGAAGCACAAATCGATGGACGAAGGCTATGCCGACGCGCTGATGCTCGACTGGCAGGGCCGCGTGGCGGAGGCAACCGGCGCGAACGTGTTCTTCGTGAAGGACGGCAAGCTGCACACGCCAATCGCCGATTGCTTCCTGGACGGTATCACGCGCCGCACGGTCATAGCGCTTGCCAAGAAGCGCGGCATCGAGGTGATCGAGCGGCGGATTCAGCCGGAGGAGCTTGCCGGCTTCGAGCAGTGTTTCCTCACTGGCTCGGCCGCCGAGGTGACGCCCGTCTCCGAGATCGGGGAATACCGCTTCACCCCCGGCGAGATGACCAAAACGCTGATGGCCGGCTACAGCGCCGGTACGCGCGTAAAGACCGCCGCCGCCGAATAAACGCCCAAGCGGTACCAATCTGACATTTAAGGAGTGAGCCATGACTCGCCGTGCCGTTAACGACGTGCCTGCCCTTGGAAAAGTGCTTGGCCCCTATTCCCGCGCCGTTTGGGCCGGAGACGTTCTTTACATGTCGGGCCAGCTCGGCATCGATCCGGCTACGAACAAGCTGGTGGAAGGCGGGGTCGCCGCCGAGACGGAGCAGCTCCTGAAAGGGGTTTCGGCGGTGCTCGCCGCCGCTGGGCTCAGCGTGGGCGACGTTGTGAAGGCGAACGTCTTTCTCACGGACATGAACGATTTCGCCGCCATGAACAAAGTCTATGAGACCTTCTTCGAGGCGCCCTACCCTGCCCGCAGCACCATTGGCATAGCCGCGCTGCCCGGCGGCGCGCATGTGGAGATCGAGTTCATCGCCTCCGCCGCGAAATAGCGCGGGCCTCACCTCCAGCGATGGCTGCGGTCTGCCTTTGTCTGGCGGGTCAGGCCGCTTGGGCGAAGGGGGCGGGTTCGCCGCCTTCGCCAGCGTCCCGATGCCGCGAATCGGAAATGTCTTCCGCAACCGCCGCCAGGAAGTCGCTGACCGCCTTCGAAAGCTGCGAGGAAACCGCTGTCAGGTGCTGCGACACATCCGACACCGACGCGGCCTGCTGCTTGGTCTGAGCGGCGGTTTTGGACACCTCGCTTGAGCTGACCGAAGCCTTCTCGCTGGCCTCGGCGGCAAGCGCGACATTGCTTGCGATCTCCTCCGCGGCCGCGGTCTGCTCCTCGACCGCCGCCGCGATGGTGCCGGTGAAAGCCTGGATCTCCGCGACCTTGCCGGAAACCGACTGGATGGCGCTGACGGCGGTGCCGGTGGAGGCTTGAATGGCGTGGATCTGATCGGCGATGGCGTCGGTCGCCTTGGCCGTCTGCGCGGAAAGCTCCTTGACCTCGGCGGCCACCACCGCAAAACCGCGCCCCGACTCGCCGGCACGCGCCGCCTCGATGGTGGCGTTCAGCGCAAGAAGGTTGGTCTGGTCGGCGATGCCGCGGATCACCGCCACGATGGAGCCGATCTCCTCGGCGGCGCTGGCCAGGCCTGCGACATCGGCATTCGTGCGGGATGCTTCCTTGGAGGCCGCTTCGACTACGGCGTTGGTCTTGTGCGCCTGGCCGGCAATGTCCTTGATCGAGACGCTGAGCTGTTCCGTCGCAGCCGACACCGCGTGCGAATTGTCCGCGGCACTCTGGGAGACGCTGGCCGCGTTGCCGGCCTCCAAGGTCGAAGTCTCAGCGGCCTCGGAGAGCGTTTCCGCCGAAACCTTAAGCTGGTCCACCTGCCCGGCCAAGGCCGCCACAACGGCGGTGATGCCGCTCTTGAACTGGCGGGCCGCGTTCTCGAAGTGACTGAGACGCTGCTGTTCGCGCACCTCTCTCCCGGCGGTTTGCGTTTGCAGCACTTCCAACTGCCGGGTGTGTTCCGCCATGGAGTCGCGGAAATGCTCGAAGGCACGCGCGATAAGCCCAAGCTCGTTTTTCTGGCTGGTAAAGGGAACTTTGCTGGAGCAATCCCTGAAGCCGGCTTTGTCGACCATGGCGGCAAATTGCGTAAGCGGGGAGGTCAGCCACCGGGCCAGGAGAAAGCCGAGAGCGGCCATTATAACTGTCAGGATTGCCGACGATTGCATGATCCTGCCCGTAATGGCGCCGGCGAATTGCGCAATGGACGACTTTGCAACGCCGGAGAATAGCAAGCCGATGACCTTGCCGGACCTGCCGACGATGGGCTGATAAGCCGTATAGTACGGCACGTCCAGAATGTTCGCTTCGCCGGTAAAGGCCTTGCCCTGCATGGCGGGCTCGTAGGCCGTGCTGCTTCTTCCCAATTTCGTGCCAATAGCCCGGTTTCCGTCCTTATCCTTGAGAGTCGTGCTGATGCGGATGAAGTCGTTTTCTGCATCGCTATAGGAGAAAACGGTTGCGGGAGACTCCGTTATTCGTGAGGTTTGGTCGACAAAACGGTTGTCTTTTACGTCTGGCAGCCCGCTTGCGACGATCTTCTCAAGCTTGCCGTCCGGGCTCCAGACAAGTTCGATATCTGGATACTTCTCCGCGAGCTGCATCGCGGCTACCTTGACGGAGCGCGAGACGGTCCGTTTCACCTCGCCGGCGAGAAGCTCCGACTGGGCGACCCAAAACAAAACGATCGTGGTGCAAAGCACGAAAATCGCGATGAGCGCTCCCATCAGAATGGGAAGGCTCATTCCATGAAGTAGCCTTGAAATGTACATCCGCGTTCCCCTAACAAGGCTGGCTTAGCCGCGCCACAGTGGGGCAGATTGGTTTCTACCGGGTATCGCCGCCCGGTATAATTGTGCAATTTTGAGTTTTTTGCAAAGGGCGCTACCTGGGCCGGTTGTGGGCCAGCCTGCGGGGACCGCTTTCAGCGCGAGTACCACCGCAATTTGCCGCTTTGCCGCCCCGTTTAAGCCATGTCTGGCATGTGAATGGAGCATGGCGGGGGGCCTAATCTGGGAAGGGTAAGATGAAACGCCAGCGGATTCTAAGCGTGCCATTACAGGCACTCGGTTTACTTTTCATGGTGGCGGTGGCGCCGGCCTTCGCGGAGGATGGCGGCGGCCTACCTGCCGGCGCTCCAGGGGGCGCGGTTGAAGGCAGTGGCAATGTCAGCGTTGGCGGACAGCCCGCGGCCCGCAAGGGCGACAGGACGGACGATGGACATGCCATCGCCCAAGGCTCCAGCAACGTGTTTATCAACGGCCGGCCCGCGGTAACGGTTGGCGATACGACGAGCTGCGGCGGCGTCGTGGTTGGGGGAGCGTCCAACGTCTTTGTAAACGGGAAGCCCTTGGCCAGGGCGGGGGATCTGACGTCCGGCTGTCCAGGCAAGTGAACGCGTCCCGCAGTGAGTTGGCTGCGCTCTGAAGGGGCCTGCCTCGAGTCTTTGAAGTGTTAGCCGCTATTTGGGGGAATGTTGGATGAAGGGTCTTGGCAGCATATTTCCGGTTTTGGCGTCCGTTCTTGTGGCGCTTTTGGCGGCAGGAGGTGGCCCAGCCAGAGCTGCCGAGCAGCCAGACAAGCTCTGGCAACTGCAAGAGGAGTTGTTCCGGCTCCACGAGGCGGGTTCCGATGGACAAGCGCTCCCAGTGGCCAAACAGGCTCTGGCGCTGGCGGTCCAGAAATTCGGGCCGGACAGCCTGCAGGCGAGCAATCAGTCCTGCGGCGTTGGCACTGCCGCGGAGGCGGCGGGCGATTTTGCCGAGGCCACGCGCCAATATACCGAATGCCTGCGCGTCCGGGAGATCCTGTCTGGCCGGGACAGCCAACTTGTCGCCGCTGCGCTTGAGTACCTCGGGCACGCGCTCTTCAAACAGGGCCGGTTCGCCGAAGCCGAAGCCCGGTATTCACGCGAGATCCAGATTTATAGCGATCTCTTTGGCGACGAGGAAAATGTGCCGCCCGGCGCTCATTCCGGCCTCGGAGCGGTCAAACTGGCGCGCGGCGATTATGGCGCCGCCCTCGCCAACTATCGCAAAGCCGTACACCGGCTAACGAGCCGGTCTGCTGAGCGCGTGACGGATCGCTCTTTTATCGACTCTCAGCTCAAAGAGCATCGGGATACTTTCATCGGCCTCGGGCGTACAGCCGCGGCACTCCGCCTTAAGCCCGGCGCCGATGAGCGAAGATTGATGGATGAGAGCTTCGCCGCTGGCCAGCGCGCATGGGCCACCTCCGCCGCGTCAGCGCTTGTGAAAATGACCGCACGGCTCAAAGCAAGCGATACGGAACTCGGGCGCTCCATCCGCCATCTCGACGAGTTGAACGAGCGCATTCAGGCGCTGTCTCAGCAGAATATGGATGCGGGGATAGCCGAGTTCAAAAACAATCCCGCGTTGCGGCAAGGGATGGAGGCCATGAGCGTGGCGGGTGTCGCGCTAATGAAAGACATGGCTCCCTTTATTAAGGGCCAACGGGAACTCGCCGGCGTAACGAAGCGCCAACAGGAACTCACCTCGCGTCTGAACGGCCTCGCGAAACGTTGTCCTACTGCCAGCGGGCCAGGCTGCGCGGCAAGCGACAGGGAGCGCATTGCCATTAAAAAGGAACTGAGCGAGCTTTCCACCAAAACCTCCCATGCAATGAAAGAGCAGGACCTCGACAGAATGCAGGAATCGGCCCGCCTGGCGTTAGAGCAACTTGCCGCGGCAGATAAAACGATACCGGGCTTTGCCGATGCCGGGAAGGTCATGAAATCAAGCGATGACGAAAGCCGGCGGCTTGAGCGGGAGCTGAACGCGGCGCGCGAGGCTGTCGTCAAGCGTTTCCCGGAATACCTGTCGCTATCCGACCCCGCGCCGCTGACGGTGGCGGAGACGCAAAGGCTCCTGAAGGAGGACGAGGCGCTGGTCGCCATCCTGACGGCGCCCGAAAGCTCCATGGTGTGGGTTGTGACACCAGCCGGCGCGGATTGGGCAGAGATCGGGGCTGGCGATGCCGCCCTTGCCGCGGAAGTGAAAGCGCTGCGCGCCGGGCTGGTGCCATCCGCGGACGGGCGGCCGGCGGCCTTCGACACCCACCGCGCACACGCCCTTTACAAGCTGCTGCTTGGCCGCTTCGATCCGATGCTTGGCGGTGCGCGGCATATCATGTTCGTGCCAACCGGGCCGGTCAGCAGCCTGCCGTTCCAGGTGCTTGTGACCGAGCCGCCACAGGCGGGCCTGAGCCAGGCCGAGGCGCTCAAGGAGGCGCAATGGCTGATCCGGAAAGCTGCGCTCAGCGTGCTCCCCTCGGTGCAATCGCTGAGTTCACTGCGCAAACTTGCCGCCTCGGGCGTCGCGGTAAAGCCCTATTTCGGCATCGGCGACCCGGCGCTTGGCGGCCCGGCCGCGGCTCCCGATAGCGCGCGCGGTGCCGCGAAACCGGCCGTGACGCTTGCGGCACTTTACCGTGGCGGCGGCGGTGCGGCCGACCTGCCGCTCCTTCAGACGCTTAGCCCGCTGCCGGAGACAGCCGGCGAGCTGCGAAGAGTTGCGCACAGCCTTGGGGCCTCCGATGACAGCATTATCGTGGGCCAGGCGGCGACGAAGAACCGGCTCATGGCGGTGCCGCTTCAAGACTACCGCGTCCTGCATTTTGCCACGCACGGCCTCGTGGCTGGCGAGCTGAGCGGTCTGCGGGAGCCTGCGCTCGTCCTCTCGCTTCCTCCCCATTCTGCCAAGGCGGAGGACGCGCTCCTGACCGCTTCCGAGGTTGCGACAATGCAGTTGAACGCGGATTGGACCGTGCTCTCGGCCTGCAACACCGCCGCTGGCGACAAGGCCGGCGCGGACGCGCTTTCGGGTCTGGCCCGCGCCTTTCTTTTTGCGGGCACCCGCGCGCTTCTGGTATCGCACTGGGCCGTCGACTCCGAATCCGCCGTCAGCCTAACGGCGCGGACGTTCTCGTTCCTGGCCAAGTCGCCGCAGATGAGGCGGGCGGAGGCATTCCAGCGCGCGATGCTGACCATGATCGAGGAGGGGCAGCCGCCAGCCAACTGGGCGCCTTTCGTGATCGTCGGCGAAGGCGGCCCGATCGTACGGAAGGGCGGCTGATGGCGCGTGGGCGAGTGCAGCGACAGGACCTAACCGGAGAGGGACCATTGAGTAAGGTATTGGCTATGGGCCGCTCGTTTTGGCGCCGCTGGACGCGGCGTTTAAGCACTCCGCTTTTTGTCTTGGCGCTGGCCCTGGTAGCGCTTCCGTTCGTCCGGCTTGTTCCGGCGGAGGCCGCCCAGCAGTCGGAAAAGCTGAAGCAGCTTCAGGATAAGGCCGCCGGACTATACCGCGCAGGCTCTTACGCCCAGGCACTCGAAGCAAGCAAACAGACCCTGGCGCAGGCCATCGCGGAATTTGGACGGGATAGCGATCAGGCAGGCATCCAGACTTACGGCGTTGGCGTGGTTGCGGAGGCTTCCGGAGATTTCGCCGAAGCGGAGCGGCAATACAAGGAATCGGTTCGCGTCCGCGAGATTGTCTATGGCCCCGATGGCGCCGGCGTCGCCTTGGCGCTTGAGCGGCTTGGACATGCCGTTCTCAAGCTAGGCCGGCCGGCGGAGGCCGAAGCCCACTACCTGCGGGAAATCAAGATTTGGCGCGATTTGCAGCTCGGGGAGCACTCGATTTCGGCCACTGCATTCGCGGGCCTTGGAGCGGTCAGCATGGCGCGCGGCGATAACAAAGCCGCGCTGTCCTATTATCGCAAGGCGGTGCGGCAGCTCACGAGCCAGACCGCCGCACAGGCGGCGGGCCGCTCGGTGATCGAAACCGGAATAAGGGAGCATCGCGACATTTTTATTGGCCTCGGACGGGCTGCTGCCAGGCTTCGTCAGCAAACCGGCGCCGGCGAGCAGGCGCTGATGGAGGAGAGCTTCTCCGCCAGCCAGCAGGCCTGGGCAACTTCGGCCGCGTCGGCTCTCGCGAAAATGACCGCGCGCCTGAAAGCCGGCGAGACTGAGCTGGGCCGGGCTGTCCGTCATCTCGACACACTTAACGGGCGCATTCTGGAGCTGCATCAGCTGAATACGGCCGCGATTTCCGCCCGCGCCCAAATCCAGCGGGCCGATCCGGACTATAGCAAGGTGCTTGAGGCTTTCCAGGCAGCGAGCGTGGCACGGTCGAAGGAGAACGCCCCAATCGTCAGACGCCAACGGGAGTTGATCGAGCGCCTGAAGGGGGCTGCCGAAAGCGAGCGCATGGCGATCTCCAAGGAGCTGGGCGAGCTTTCCGCCCAAACCTCCAAGGGAGCGGGTGAAATAACCCGGCTGAGCCAGGAACTCGAAGCAGCAGACCGCAAGATACCGGGCTATGCCGCGTTCGAAAGTACCCGGAATGCACGCACCGGCGAACAAATGCGGCTCGATCAGGAGCTGACCGCCGCACACGCCGATGTCGTCAAGCGCTTCCCGGACTACCTGTCGCTGGCCGAGCCCGCGCCGCTTGCGGTGGCGGAGACGCAGAAGCTGCTCAAAGAGGACGAGGCGCTGGTTGCCATCCTGACGGGGCCGGATAGCTCCATAGTTTGGGTGGTGACGCCAACGGCAACGGACTGGGCGGAGATCGAGGCCGGCGACGCCGCACTTGCAGCGGAGGTCAAGGCCTTGCGGGCGGGCCTGGAGCCGCCTGACGAGGGCCAGCCGGCGCCCTTCGATATCGCGCGCTCCCACGCGCTCTACAAGCTCTTGCTCGGCCGCTTCGCTCCGATGCTTGCTGACACGCGGCATGTCATGTTTGTGCCGGCAGGGCCGCTCAGCAGCCTGCCGTTTCACGTTCTAGTCACCGAGCCGCCGCGTCCTGGGCTTAACGAAGCCGAGGCGTTGAAGGACGCGCAATGGCTGATCCACCGCCATGCGCTGAGCGTGCTTCCCTCGGTGCAGTCGCTTTCCGCCTTGCGCAAGCTTGCCGCGGCAGGCCTTGCGGCGCAGCCCTATTTCGGCATCGGCGACCCGCAGCTGGGCGGCCAGGCGCCCGCGCCCGATGGCGCGCGCGGCAAGGCAAAGGCGAAAGTCTCGCTCGCGGCACTTTACCGGCGGAGTGGCGGCGCCGACCTGCCGCTGCTGCTGACGCTGTCGCCGCTGCCGGAGACGGTGGGCGAACTGCGCAGGGTCGGCCGTTCGCTGGGGGCCACGGATGACAGCATCGTCGTGGGGCAGGCCGCGACGAAGAACCGGCTCCTGGCAACGCCGCTTCAGGATTACCGCGTCCTGCATTTCGCCACGCACGGCTTGGTGGCGGGCGAGTTGGACGGCTTGCAGGAACCGGCACTCGTGCTCTCGCTGCCTCCGGAGGATCCACTAGCGGAAGACGCACTGCTGACCGCTTCCGAGGTGGCCGCGCTGCAGTTGAACGCCGACTGGGCCGTGCTCTCGGCCTGCAACACCGCCGCTGGCGACAAAGCCGGCGCGGATGCGCTGTCGGGCCTCGCCCGCGCCTTTCTTTTTGCCGGCGCCCGCGCGCTTCTGGTGTCGCACTGGGCGGTGGATTCCGAATCGGCCGTCAACCTTACGACGCGGACGTTCGGATTCCTGGCCAAGGCGCCGCAGATGAGGCGAGCCGAGGCATTCCAGCGCGCGATGCTGACGCTGATCGAGGAGGGGCATCCGCCTACCTACTGGGCGCCGTTCGTCATCGTCGGCGAAGGCGGCGCGGTCGTCCGGAAGGGCGGGTGATGCCTGCCTTCCCGGCCGCTCCAGCGCCTGCCCGGCTCCGACCCTTTGCGGTAACGCGATGTTAACTCTCTCAAACGGTCCCTGGGCCACTTGGCAGGGACCGGGAAGCGCTTTTCAAGTTTGAAGTAATGTAGCAGAAATGTCTTGAGTAACCGTTAAGTGCGGTGCGGGTGCGTTATCCAATTGATGTATAACGCGAAATACTCGGTTCGCCAGTGCGGCTAGCGGCCGGCGCAATCGGCATTTTGGTTAATTTGCAATATTCCAATATATTTAACGGATGTTTTGAAACGTATAAATCGACCAAAAGCGAGAAAAAAAACGCAAAAATGCACGCGTTAGACGCATGCGCCCGGTGCGTTTACCACGTCAATATTAACCATAGTGGGAGACCGCGCGAAATCAACGATCCATTGACGATTGCGTGCGCCGTCAACCCAATCGTCCCGGCGCCGCTCATGGCTGGCTGGGAGCTTCGCCGGCTTTGCCGGTGCCGGCGCTACTTGCGACAACCGCCTCCGCCTCGCTGGAACGATAGAAGTATTTCAGCCCCAAATGCTTGGCCAAATGGGCGTAGATTTCATCGACGCGGTAGGGCTCGCACACAAAGTCATCCATGCCCGCATCCAGAAGCTCAAGCTCCTCCCCCTCGAAAGTGCTGGCGGTCACACCAACGATCTTGACCTCATCCCCGCCAGAAAGCTCGCGGATGCGCCGCGTAACCCCGGCCCCGTCCATGAGGGGCAAGCGGCGGTTGATCCAGATGAGATGCGGATGCCATCTCTGGAACATCGCCAAGCATTGCTCGCCATTCTTCACCATTCTGGTGCTCAGGTTGAGATTGGTCATAATCTTCGTTAGCAGCAACCCGTTCTCGCGCCGGTCCTCCGCGATGAGAATGCGATAATCCGGCTGTCCGGGCGCCAGCGCGCACACCTCTCCGGTTCCGGGCGCTGCTGGCGGCACATTCACGGCTTCCTCTTCCACAATCTCCACCGGCAACTCGACGCGGAAGGTGGAGCCTTCGCCTGGCGTGCTCGTAAGGCCGATCGAGCCGCCCATGAGCCCGGTGAGCCGCCGCGCGATCGCGAGCCCCAAGCCGATGCCCTTTTGCATGCCTGGTTCCGCCAGCTGCTCGAAGGGCTGAAACAGGCGTGCCTGATCTTTCGGCTCGATGCCAGGCCCGGTGTCCTCTACCTCGACGATCAGATAGTTCCTCTCACCCGGCCGAGTGCGCAGGCGGATGGTCACGCCGCCTTCCTCCGTGAATTTTATCGCGTTGCTGGTAAGATGCTCCAGGATCTGGCGCAGCCGCGCCTTGTCGCCCTTGATGAAGCGCGGAAAAGACGCGGACTGCCTGAGTTCCAGAGCCAAACCTTTCTCCTGGGCCTGGATGCGCATTGTGTCCGCGACATCCTCAATAACGCGGACGAGGTCGAACGGTGCAATTTCGAGGGGCAGGCGCCCGGCCTCGATCTTGGCCATGTCCATCACCTCGTTAACGAGAGCAAGAAGCTGCTCGCCGCTGCTCTTGATGATGCCAAGCTCCTCACGCAGGCTGGCGGTGAGATGGGGCTTGCGTTGCATCAGGGTGGTCAAGCCGAGAATGGGGATCAGAGGCGTACGCAATTCGCGGCTCATGTTGGCCAGGAATACGCTTTTGGCCTTGTTGGCGGCTTCCGCGGCATCGCGTGCGGCGAGCAGCTCCTGGGTGCGCTGCTGGAGCTGAACCGTACGGTCCTTGAGGTCTTCTATCAGCCGTTGCTGCTCCGTGACATCCTGCACGGTTCCATGGAAGCGCGATATTCTGCCATCCTCATTGCGCAGGGCTTCGCCCCGCAATTGGCCGAACCGGACCTTCCCTCCCCCGGGTTCGATGCGGAGCATGAGTTCAAACGGTGTCCCAAAGCAGGCCAGCCGGGAAATCACGTCGCGTAGCCTTTCGCGATCCTGCGAATCGAGGGGATTCAGCATCGCGTTGAGCGTTGGGGCGGATGATTCATCAACGGAAAAAATGCGGTACATCTCCTCCGTCCACGTCCACTCCTTGGTGCCGAAGTCCATCTCCCAGCGGCCGATGCGGGCCAGATCCTGGGCTTCGCGAAGACGCTTTTCGCTGGCCGTCAGCTCCCGGAACAGGAGATTGACCGGATCGCGGAGCGCGGTGACGGCGATGGCCTTGTAGATCAGGTAATAGGCGCAAATCTTCAGCAAGTGCCCGATCTCGTTGATGGTGTCGGTCATCGTATCCGACACGTAAGCCGTGAAGCACAGCTCCATTAAGATCATGAGCACCAACGCGGCCAGGATCTGGCGGTAGACCCGTGGATCGAAATACGTCCGGCGGAGATAGAGCAGAACGATGCTTCCCGCAAACAGCGCGCAAACGATGTATTCGCTAACGATCTTGAACGGCGTCAATCCCTTCCCGGCTATGAAACAGGCCGGAAATGTCTTGTAGTACAGAATCGTGGCGATGAGCCACGCCGTGACGGCAATATAGACGGCGGCAATGAGGATTGGGTTGATGCGGATTTTCGTTTTCAGAAGGCCGAAGCCGGCCAGCATGCTGAGGGACTCCAGATATCGTGCGGCAATCCAGAATTGGGGAGCGTAATAGTCGTAGTCCGCGAAAATAGGCATTCCCTTGAACGAAAGGGTATGCAGGAGATCGAGCACCCCGACGAACGAATATGAGATGCCGATAAGCCTGAGATATTGGTTCTCGATGGATGAAAGGCAATTTATCGTTATGAACGATATTGTCAGAGCTATAAAAATTCCAAAAAATTCAACTACTATATGAAATAGCAGGTAATTATAAAAATGTATTGTAAGATGAACGAAGAAAAGTAACGCCAGAAAAACCAAGCCCTCGGTGATCGAGATACCCAGCAGCGTATACGGCTTGTCTGGTGTCTCCTCGATGGCCGGCCGACTAACGGCCGCGTCTGGGTTCATGCGCGCTGGGCCGCCGGCCTGTTCGATTTCCACCTCCATTTGGTGCCTCCCGGCATCCAGCCCAACAAATAGGGCATGCCGCAGCATGATATGGCTACCCCAGGTTGCGCCAATGAAGTTAAATCGGGCTTAAGCTGGGGCGGACTTGTGCGCACTCGCGCGGCTCCGCGCCGCCCAGGCGCAATGCCCGGCATCGGGTCACGAACCCGGCTCCACGGCGCAACCGCCCACCGCCCCAGCGAGCTTTGTTTGCGGCTCAAGTGCGCTCAGGATCACCGCATAGTCGAAATTCCGCGCCAGACCTGTTAACGCCTGTCCCAAGTCTGCATCGGCATCGCGTGCCCGCTGCAGAACCTCACTAATGCGCTCGCAGTCGAGGCGCAGCAGGGCGTCGCGCAGTTCCTCACGCACTCCGGCCGGCAGCGCGGCCAGTTTCGCCGGCGTCAGTACCGCGGGAGCCTCCGCCTCGGCCTGAGGAGAACCGGGGCGATAGAGGTATTTCAGCCCGAGATGCCGCGCCAAACCCTCGTAAATTTCATGAGCCCGGTAAGGCTTGCGCACAAAATCGTCGGTCCCCGCATCCAGCAAAACGTGCCGCTCCTCCTCAAACACGGAAGCGGTTACGGCAACGATTTTCACCTTCCGGCCGCCCGGGAGCTGGCGGATGCGCCGGGTGGCCTCCAATCCATCGACAACCGGCATGCGCCAGTCCATCCAAATAAGATGCGGATGCCATTCCTTGAACATCGCCACGCATTGCTCGCCATTCTCCGCCAGCCGCGTGTCAAGGCCAATGTCCGTCATCAGTTTCAAGAGCAGCGCCAGGTTGTCGCGCTGATCCTCCGCGACGAGGATACGAAACTCCGGCTGCCGGGGCGCCAGGCCGCAGACCTCCAGGGCTTGGCCGGCTGCCGGCCGGATGCTTGCGTGCGCTTCTTCCGCGATCTCCACCAGCAGCTCGACACGGAAGATGGAGCCCTTGCCCGGTGTACTCTGCAGGCTGATCGAACCGCCCATGAGGCCGGCGAACTGGCGCGTGATCGCGAGGCCGAGGCCGGTGCCCTTCTGCATGCCCGATTCCGCCAGTTGCACGAATGGCTGGAACAGGCGCTTCTGATCTTCCGGCTTGATGCCGGGTCCCGTGTCCTCCACCTCTATGACGATATGCCGCCTGTCGCCGGGCCGCGTGCGCAGCCGGATGGTTACGCTGCCATTTTCCGTAAATTTCACCGCATTGCTGGTCAGGTTGACGAGGATCTGGCGCAGCCGCGCCTCGTCGCCAATGATGCAGCGCGGAAAAGATGGGGACTGGTCGAACAGCAGATCCAAGCCTTTCTCGCGGGCACGGATGCGCATCATGCTGGCGACATCCCGCGCGACGCCGCCAAGGTCGAGCGGTGCGGCTTCCAGTTGCAGACGCCCGGCCTCGATCTTGGTTATCTCCAGGACATCGTTGATGAGGGTCAGGAGATGGTCGCCGCTGCGATTGATGATGTCGAGTGTCTCCCGGTGGCTGGCGGAGATCCCGGGCTCGCGCCGCATCAGGCTGGAGAAGCCGAGGATGGCGTTCAACGGCGTGCGCAGTTCGTGGCTCATGTTGGCCAGGACTGCGCTCTTGGCCGCGTTGGCGGCCTCGGCCGCATCGCGCGCGACGAGCAATTCAGCCGTGCGGTCCTTCAGCCGCTCGATCAGCAATTGCTGCACGGTGACATCCTGAAGCGTTCCACGGAGGCCCGTCACTCTGCCGCTTTCATCGCGCACGGCCTCGCCTCGCATCTGGCCGAACCGGGGCTGCTCTGCTGGGGCGCCGATGCGAAGCATGAGCTCAAACGGGGCGCCGGTGGAAGCCGACTGGGCCAGCAAAGCGCGCAGCGTCTGCCGGTCCTGCGGTTCGAGCGGTTCCAGCATGGCGCCAAGTGTTGGCGTCAACGGTTCAGCGACGGAAAAGAAGCGGTACATCTCCGCTGTCCAGCTCCACGCCCCGGTCTCCAGATCCAGCTCCCACCGGCCAAGGCGGGCCAAGGCTTGCGCTTCGCGAAGGCTCTTTTCGCTGGTAGCCAGTTCACGGAAAAGGAGATTGATCGGATCGCGGAGCGCGGTGACGACGATGGCCTTGTAGATCAGGTAAAAGGCGCAGATCTTCAACAAATGCCCGATCTGGTTGAATGCGTCGCTCATCGCATCCGACACAAACAGCGTGAAGCATAGCTCCATTAGGATCATGAGCACCAGCGCGGCCAGGATCTGGTGGAAGACCCGCGCATCGAAATGCTGCCGGCGGAGATAAAGAAGGACTATGCTTCCCGCGAACAGCGCGCAGACTATGTATTCGCTGACGATCTTGAACGGCGTCAGTCCTTTTCCCGCAACAAAACAGATCGGAAATGTTTTGTAGTGCAAGATCGAGGCGATGAGCCCCACGGTGATGGCAAGATAGATGGCGGCGATGAGAGCTGGGTCGATGCGCCTTTTCGTGTCCAGAAGGGCAAAGCCGGCCAGCATGCTGATGGATTCCACATATCGCGCGGCAATCCAGAGCTGGGGAGCATAATAGGCGTAGTCGGTAAAAATAGGTATTCCCTTGAACGAAAGGGTGTGTGCGAGGTCAAGCACGCCGACGAAAAAGTATGAGATGCCAACAAACCGCAGATACCTGTTTTCAATCGAGTTCAGGCAATTAATCGTAATGATGGTTATCGTTACGGCGATAAAAACACTGAATAGTTCGGCTATTGTATGAAATAGTAGATAACTATAATGAAGCGTCGTAAGATGGACCAGAAAAAGCAGCGACAGAAAAATCACGCCCTCGGGGAGGTCGATGCCCAGCAGGGTGTACGGCTTCGATGCGGTCTCCTCGATGGAGGCCGCGGCTAGCTCGCCAGCGGCGGTGCCCGGGCGCATGCTCGATACGCCGCAAGCAGGCTCGATTTCCGCCTTCATTTAATGCCTCTCGACATCTCGCGCAGCAAGAAAGGCGTGCCGCCGCACGCGATGGCCACCATAGGTTGCATGTATAAGGTTAAATCGGAATTAAGCTGGGGCGGACCGCGGAAGCCCCCATATTCCGTTTCTTCCTGCAAGCCCGCCAAGGAGAGCTTGCGGAAGAAGGACAGGCTGAGTGCTGGGCTTCGTGAAGCAAGCGAGCGGATGCGATATGAGAGGCTTCGAGACCGTTCTCTACGAAAGCCAGCGCTTGCGCCGCCGGTAGTGCTTGACCTGGGTGTAGTCCTTCTTCCCCGCGGCGCCCAGGTAGAACGCCTGGATATCCGGGTTGGCCTTCAGCTCCG
>Ga0182021_10004119_pt1 | contig 17039 bp, 14 predicted proteins | sample 612E3MmetaG_FD_120493 | JGI IMG/M metagenome (GOLD analysis project Ga0182021, IMG submission 120493) | Permafrost microbial communities from Stordalen Mire, Sweden - 612E3M metaG (Illumina Assembly) | ecosystem: Environmental > Terrestrial > Soil > Wetlands > Permafrost | place: Sweden...
AAGTTTATCAAGTTTATCAAGTTTATCAAGTTTATCAAGTTTATCAAGTTTATCAAGTTTGTGAAGTATAAAATAATGAAATAGTGAAAAGCGATATAGTGAATTCGAAATAATGAGATAGTGAAAAAGCGAAATAGTGAAATAAGATCTTAAAGCATATACCCTGACCCCTTTCAAAATGGAAAAATTTTTTATATGAATCTTATAAATCTTTTAATCTTATGAATCTTATGAATCTTATGAATTTTATGAATTTTAGAAATTTTCCGAATTGTTTCTAACTTTTTTTAGTTTTTATAAATACCTATTTTATTTTTTTGCTTTCTGAATTTTATTACGACACGTGGCGGAAAAGTTGAGACATCCGAGAGGTTTATTCCTTCTTTTCTTTACAGAAATGTGGGAAAGATTCAGTTTTTACGGGATGCAGGCGGTGTTCTATCTTTATATGATAAATGCCCTTACGTTTGATAAAACTTTCGCTGATTTAATTTACGGAAATTATACAGGCATGGTTTATCTTACTGCACTCATCGGCGGATTTCTTTCGGATAGATATATGGGCAACAGAAAATCCATAATCACAGGTGGTTTCACTATGGCGTTTGGTCAGTTATTGCTCTTTACAAGCGGAATGCTTTATACGAATAAACCGGTTGCGGCATTTTTTTTATATTCCGGATTAATTTTCCTTTGCCTTGGTAATGGATTTTTTAAACCGAATATCTCTTCGATGGTCGGTCAGCTTTATCCCGAAAATGACAAACGAATTGATTCCGCTTTCACAATTTTTTATATGGGAATAAATATCGGCGGTTTGATGGCACCAATCATCTGCGGATTCGTCGGCAATACAGGCAACATCGCAGATTTTAAATGGGGATATTTTGCAGCAGGAGTTGGTATGCTGCTGAGCCTTGTGATTTTTATTCCACTGAAGAACAGGTACGTTGTTACACCTGAAGGAAAGCCGATTGGAGTTATGCCACCATATAGGAAGAGTTACGATAGAAACGTTACCAGCCTGGGGATTGGGAACGAGGGAAAAAGTGTTCCCAAAGAGGACTTTGGGAACGAGGAAAAAAGAGAGGAGCTTGGGAACGAGGGAAAATATAGAGGCAGTGACAGAAGCGGCGGTAGGAATCTTATTAAGTATTCAGGTTTCTTCGTAATTGTGTTCGCACTTTTCTTCTTTGTTCTTAAATCTGATATTATTGGTTCGTTTATATTTGCGACATTTTTCATTGCACCACTTTCGATTATTTTAGATAAATCTCTTGGTAAAATCGAGAAGCAGAAAATTATTGCAATGTTTTTACTGATAGTATTTTCAATGGTTTTCTGGATTGCATTCGGAGAAATCGGTTCATCGCTGACATATTTTGCGGATAAACAACTTGATCGTTCGATTTTCGGATGGCAGATGCCACCGGCGGTTTTTCAGGCATTCGGACCAATTTTCATTATTTCGTTTGCTCCAATATTAGCTTTGGTATGGTCGGGACTTGCAAAAAGAAAATCCGAACCGTCAATTCCGTTTAAGCTTGCAATCGGATTATTTTTAATTTGTATCGCCTATCTGATACTTGCTTTAGCAGTGAAATTTCTCGACCCGAATGTGAAAACCGGAATGCAATGGTTAGTTATAATGTATTTTTTCCTGACACTCGGAGAATTGTCGCTTTCGCCGATAGGACTTTCGATGATGGTAAAATTGGCGCCGATAAGATTCGGTTCGATGCTGATGTCGGTTTGGTTTCTGTCACTCGGGACATCTTTTAAATTATCGGGTGTGATGAGCACATTTTACCCGCATGATAATATTAAACCGATTTTTCTCGGTATGCAGATTGCTACAACGTATGATTTTTTTATGATATTTGTAGTGCTTACGGGTTTAAGTTCTCTTATATTGTTTTTTCTGATAAAACCATTGTTAAAATTAATGAATGGAGTTCGGTAGAGAAATTATGAATTATGAATGCTGAATTCTGAATAATGAGCGGAAAATAGAAAATAATGGTATTTGTTTGCAAACTTTACTGTTACAGATATTTAATTGAGTATGAAAGTATCAAAAAATAATTTAAATATTATCATTAACAAGCTGAAGAATTATTCTCCCGAATATATTCAGAATGAACATAAGCACAGGAACGTTCTTGATGTTTTAATTGCCACGAAGTTATCCCAAAATACAACGGATAAAACAGCATACATTGCTTATAAAAATCTTAAAAATAATTTTAAGAATTGGGATGAGTTAACCGATGCTCCTATTTCGAAAATAAAAAAAGCAATCAAGCCCTGCGGTCTGACGGAAACAAAAAGCCGGGACATAAAACTGATGCTGAAACAAATGAGATATGATTTCGGAAGTTTGAATCTGAATCATCTAAAGAAATTATCTGATGAAAATATTTATGAGGTATTACTGAGATATAAGGGAATTGGAGTTAAAACTGTGTCATGCGTTCTTGCATTTGCAATGAACAGAAATGTGTTTCCTGTAGATACACACATTCACAGAATTATGAACAGGCTCGGGATTGTAAAGACTAAATCTGCGGAGGAGACTTTTGAAATTGCGAAGAGGATAATTCCGGACGAGGAGAAAATTTTTTTACATAAAGCGTTGATTAAATTCGGGAGGAAAGTGTGTAAGGCTGTGAAGCCGATGTGTATGGAGTGTTTTTTGTATGATGAGTGTGGTTTTAAAGACAAATTTCAAATAGCAGAAGACAAAAAACAAATAGAACAAAAGTTTAACCTCAAAGAACGCGAAGCAGAGCATAAGAGCAAGCATCGCAAAGATGAGCAGAGCAAGAATTATAAGTCAGGAAACATTATTAAAAAAGAAAATAATTTTATAATACTTGAAAATATATAATTTTGGTATTTCGTAAAGAAAAAATAAAGAAAATATTAGTAATTAAATTCGGAGGAATTGGGGATGTTCTTCTTTCAACGCCTGTGCTTCCTAACCTTCGTGAATTTTTCCCGAATGCAATTATTAATTTTCTGACTTACCAGAATTGCATAGATGCAGTAAAAGATAATCCTTACATAAACAGAGCATTGTCTTTCAAATTAGGCGACGATACTTCATACTGTTTTCTGAAAAATATTAAGAAACAGAAATATGATCTTATCATAGATTTATTCGGGAATCCAAGAACTGCATTTGCGACGTTTTACAGTTTTGCAAAATACAGAGTGGGATTTAAATTCAGGCATAGAAAATATGCTTATAATATAAAAGTTGACGGAAGAGGCGGAGAAGTTCATAATGTTGAATTCAATCTCGATGCAATACGGAAAATTAATTGTCCGATTAATTCAAAAAAACTTTTTATCGCAACCAATAATTATCACAAAGAATTTTCAGACTTATTTATTAATAATACAGGATTAAATAAAAGTCTTATTGGTATTGTGATTTCGGGCGGATGGGAAACAAAAAAATATAAAATGGATGATTATAAAATTCTTATAAAAAAAATATTGGAAAAATATGATACGGAAATTCTTTTAATGTGGGGAATTCAGCCGGAAAAAGAGCAATGTGAAATATTGAAAAAAGATAATACAAATAGAATATTTTTGACACCTGAATGTGATATAAAATATCTTTCAGCGATTATGAAAAAGTGTAAATTCGTGATTGGAAATGATTCAGGACTGATTCACCTGGCGGTAGCGTCGGATGTGCCTGTACTCGGGATTTATGGTCCGACAAATCCGTTATTGCAGGGACCGTTCGGAGAGAATAATGTAACCGTGGTGAATGAGAAAATAGATTGTTTAAATTGTAATTTGCTGGAATGCCCGATTGGGAATATATGTATGACGGAGCTTTCTAAGGATGTGATGATGGAGAAGATTGAGGAGTTGATATCGAAAAATAAAATAGCTCTGTGAGGTTTAAGAGTATAACACTAAGGAACACTAAGAATCACTAAAATTTTTTAATGTTAGAACAAACAGATTAAGAAGATTTCTTAGAGGCACGGAGATTTTAGAAAATTAGAATATAAAGCAAATAAATTGTAATATAATTTGAGCAGAAGAATTTTAATAGTGAGGATGGACAGAGTCGGAGATGTGGTTATGATAACTCCGATGATAAGGGAGCTGAGAAAAGCTTTCCCGGATGCATTCATAGCAACGTTGACTCAGCCCAATACATCCGAAATATTATTAAATAATCCGAACATAGATAATATTTTAATTGACGATTTAAAGAAAAAAAATTTTTGGAAAGTTACAAAAAAAATAAGAAGTTACAAATTTACTGACGGGCTGATGGTGCTACCGACCGAGCGTGCTGCTTACCAGATGTTTCTTGCCGGAATCAGAAACCGAATCGGCGTAGGCAGGAAATTATATGAAGTGATTACATTTATGAAAAGTGTTTCGAGAAATAATTATATTCCGCTCAGACATGAAGCTGATTATTGTATGGATTTGGTAAGAAAACTTGGAGTCACGACTGATAATATACAACCCGAAATATTTATATCTGAAGAAGAAAAAAAATGGATTAGCGAATTTTATTCTGCAAACAAGATTGATAAAAATAAATTCACTATTGTTCTGCATTCGGGTTCGAAGAATTCCGCGCCTAACTGGAGCGAAGATAAATATTTTGAATTAATACAAAGTATTCATAATAAATTCGGAAATGAAAATTTTAATCTGTTGTTAACGGCTTATGAAATGACGGATGAATTTAAGAATAAAGTAAAATCTCTCAAAGACAATCGCGTAATTGATATTTCGGATAAATTGAAAAATCTAAGGGAATTAATAAAAATTATATCTTCGTTAGATTTGATGATTTGCTCTTCTACAGGACCAATTCATTTAGCTGATGCATTGAATATAAAATGCATCGGGATTCATTGTTACAGGCGGGTCAGTTGCGTTCGGCATTGGGGAGTTTTAAATAAAAAATCAATTAATTTAGAGGTCACGAAAGAATATTGCGATTCGCATTGTAGTAGTGACAAAAATGTTTGTAATTTTGAAAATGGGATATCTGTGGAAGAAGTAATAAAACATATAGAAATAAAAAAAGAAGCTTTTTGATAATCAAAATGATTTTATAGATTTATATTAATTATCTATATTTTTATTATTTATAGATATTAAAACCTCACCCCTGCCCCTCTCCTAAAAAGAGAGAGGTAAGAGCGTGTTGAAATAAAAAAGAAGTTTTTTGAAAACTTAATATGATTTTATAGATTTAAATTAATTTATATATTACTATCATTTATAAAGATTAAAACCTCACACCTACCCCTTTACTAAAAGGAGATGGGAAAGAGCGTGTTGAAATTAAATAAATAAATAAATGGATTTTAAAGATTTAAAAATACCAAAGTGTAAAAATTACAGCGGTTATAAGCCCTGCAAGCCTTATTATAATTGTCTTGAAAACGGGTGTTATGAGTACAAAAATATGGGAACGAAAATACTGATAATATCTCTCGATGCTCTCGGAAATGTTCTCGATAACACGACGATATTGCATTCTATAAAGCGAAAATTTCCTGTCAGCACGATTTACTGGATAACTCTTGGCAATGCTGAAAAAATATTGTTATTTAATCCTTTGATTGACAAAGTTTTTGCATGGAGTGATGAAAACAGGATGATTTTAAAAAATTTAGAGTTTGATTATGTTATGAATGCGGATAAATCCGATTATGCCTGTGCATTCGCAAATGAAGTAAACGCCAAAAATAAACTTGGATTTTTGCTGAATGAAAACGGAAAAATAATTCCTGCGAATGAATCTGCAATGTTTAGTTACAAACTCGGAATTGATGACCAGTTAAAATTCAGAGAAAACACAAAAACAGGAATTGAAATTATACATGAAGTATTCGAACTCGATTATCAAAGAGATGATTATGTATTTAAATTTTCTCCTGAAGAACAAAAATTCATTGATGATTATAAAAAGGAAATCAATTTCGATGATAGCAAATTATACGTTGGTTTTAATACCGGTTGTTCAGAATTATTTCCGAATAAAAAAATGACTGTCGGACAACACATAAAATTAATCGATTCATTGCTGAAAGAAAAAAATATAAAAATTGTTTTGCTCGGAGGGAAAGAAGATACCGAAAGGAATGAAAAAATAATCAACACATTCGATGCGAATCAAAAGAAAAATATAATCAACACACCTTCGACGTTAGGAATGCGTAAGGGCGCCTGCTTCATTGATATTTGTGACGTTGTAATAACAGGTGATAGTTTTGGAATGCATCTTGCAATCGGATTGAAAAAATTTGTGATTGCGTGGTTCGGACTTTCATGCTGGAGTGAAATTGAACTTTTCGGCAGAGGTGTGAAGCTTTACCAGCAGGACCTTTTTTGCTCGCCTTGCTGGAAGAGGGTTTGTCCGTATAATCTGGAATGTATACAGATGATAGACCTTGATAAGATTGTAAGTATTGTGAAGGAACAGAGGAAAGTTTTAGTGAGATGATGAGTATTGTTGGACGTTTTAATTTAATGTTCTTGCTCATTTGTCATGACTTTTAAAACGTGGGTTAGATAACTATTTTGATTTGGCTTTAGCAAAAAATACTTTTCCATTTATGGGCTAAAGCCGGGTTTAGTGTTCATTAGCCACAAGCTAAAGCCCGTGGCAATTGAGCAAAACAAATTGAGTATATAATTATTTGATTTTTACCGGGAGCCCCTATAAAGGACAATAGAGACTCCCCGACACAAAAAATAAAATATTTTAAATAAAAAAATATTATGAAATACAAAATACCGATTTACCAGCCGTTGTTAGACGGAAACGAAAAAAAATATGTAAATGAATGTCTTGATTCTAACTGGATTTCTTCAAAAGGAAAGTTCATAGAAGAATTTGAAAACAAATTTTCCGAATACATTGGAGTAAAATATTCGACAGGAGTTTCAAACGGGACAACAGCTCTGCACCTTGCACTCGAAACCCTCGGGATAAGCAACAGAGATGAAGTGATTGTTCCTTCATTTACTTACATTGCTTCTGTCAGCGCTATAATTTATACCGGTGCGACACCAGTTTTTGTTGATTCGCTCAGTTCCACATGGCAAATGGACCCCGAAGACATAAAAAGAAAAATCACCCCAAAGACGAAAGCAATTATGGTCGTACATCTCTACGGACAAATGTGTGAAATGGATGAGATTATGAAAATTGCAAATGAGCATAAACTATTTATAGTAGAAGATTGTGCAGAAGCATTCGGTTCGAAATATAAAAATAAATATGCCGGTTCTTTCGGGAATATTTCTTCATTTAGTTTTTACGGAAACAAAACCGTCACGACCGGTGAAGGCGGAATGATTGTTACGAATGATTATTATCTTTATGATAAGGCGTATCATTTAAAAATGCATGGAGTCTCGAGAGACCGTGAATACTGGCACGACGTGATTGGATATAATTACAGGATGACGAATATTTGTGCCGCAATCGGGCTGGCGCAACTCGAAAAAGCGGATGTACATATTAAATTAAAAAGAAAATTAGCCACACGATACAACGAGCTTTTGAAAGATTTACCTGTAATTCCTCTTAAGGAAGCTAAAGGTACGATAAATACTTTCTGGATGTATTCAATACTCGTAGAGAACGTGAAATTAAGAAATGAGCTTAGAGAATTTTTGTCAGCTGCCGGTATCGAGACGAGACCGACCTTTTATCCCGTGCACACGATGCCAATGTTCACGCACCAGTATCAAAAATTTCCTGTTGCAGAAAATATTGCAATCAGAGGAATAAATTTACCAAGCTGGCCTCAAATTCCGGATAAATCTGTTGTAGAAATTTGCAATTGCATTAAAGAATTTTTTAAAAATTTGAAATTGATTTAGTTTACTAATTTTCATAATTTAGTAGTACAAATTTTAATCTCAAATATGCCAAATTTAAAAATATTTTCAGGAACGAACTCTCTGGTTTTAGCAAAAAATATTGCACAAAAATTAGATATGGAAGTCGGTGATTGCGACATTAAAACTTTTTCCGACGGAGAAATCTGGATGCGATACAATGAAAACATCAGGGGTAGCGATGTGTTTATAATACAATCCACTAATTCGCCTGCAAGCAATTTGCTTGAACTTCTGATTATGCTTGACGCTGCAAAGCGTTCATCGGCAAGCAGGGTTACCGCTGTGATTCCATATTTCGGTTATGCCAGACAGGACAGGAAGGACCAGCCGCGTGTATCCATCACTGCCAAATTAATTGCGAATCTTCTTGAAAAAGCCGGTGCTGACAGAATCATAACTATGGATTTGCATGCTGCCCAATTACAGGGATTTTTTGATATTCCGGTTGACCATTTATACTGCTCGGCAATTTTCCTGAAATATTTTATGGAATTGTACATTCCTAACCTTGCGATTGCCTCTCCTGATGTAGGCGGAATTAAAATGGCTCGTGCTTACGCAAAAAGATTGCACGCCGACCTTATCGTTATCGACAAACGAAGACCCAAACCTGATGTAGCAGAAGTGATGAATATTATCGGAGAAGTGAAAGGAAAAAATGTTTTAATCGTTGATGACCTTATCGACACAGCAGGGACATTCGTAAATGCAGTTATGGCTCTTAAAGAAAATGGCGCAAATGAAATTTACGGAGCCTGCACTCATCCAATATTATCCGGCGAAGCCATCAACAGAATAAATAATGTCCCTTTGGAAAAACTTTTTGTTTCGGATACAGTTCCTCTTAATTGCACATCTGATAAAATCGAGGTAAAATCGGTCTCTTCAATTTTTGCCGAAGCTATAAAAAGAACGAATGAAAATGAATCTATAAGCTCATTATTTGAAATTGTATAGTTGAATTTTTGTCTGTTAAATTTTGTTATACAATACGGAGTTTATTTCATCTTAATTAGATGAATAATTGTAGTTTTGTTTTCCTATTGATTTAATATTACATAAAGAATAAAGGAGTAATTAATATGCAGGTTGACATTGTTATGCCTAAAATGGGCGAATCTATAATGGAAGGAACGATTTTGAAATGGCTGAAAAAGCCGGGTGAAAAAATTGAAAGGGATGAACCTCTTCTCGAAATTTCCACCGATAAAGTGGATACGGAAGTCCCCGCACCTGAAAGCGGGATTATTTCGGAATTATTATTTAAAGAAGGAGATGTTGTTGAAGTTGGAAAAGTACTTGCGAGGATGGATATAGATTCGAATGGAGTTGTTGAACCGGTAAAAGAAATTGTTGAAGAAAAAATTGTTACGGAGCCGGTGAAAGCTGAAACTCAAATTAAAAAAACAGAACAGTCTAAACAAATTGTAAAAGAAGTTGAAACTACGAAAGAAGAATTAACCGCGGGGTTTTATTCACCGCTTGTATTAAATATTGCAAAAGAAGAAAATATCACAATTGCTGAACTTTCAAAAATAAAAGGCAGCGGACAAAATAACCGGGTAACTAAAAGAGATATTCTCGATTATGTAAAAAACAAAAGTTCTGCTAAACAAGCCAGACCTGCTTCTGAACCAGTTTCTCCGGTTAATAAAACTATAGAGCTCCCGAAACAGAATATTAATTTTGATGAAGAAGGTTTATCCATTCTGGAATTTGATAATATCAGGCAAAAAATGGCTGAACACATGGTTGCATCGATGAATATTTCTCCTCACGTAAATGCTATTGCAGAAGTTGATTTAAGCAAGATAGAAAAAATAAGAGCGAAGATGAAAAACGAATTCGAGGATAAAGAAGGATTTAAAATCACATATATGCCTTTCATAGTTGAAGCTACAATAAAAGCCCTGAAAGATTTTCCGCTTGTGAATTCAATCATAGATGATTCCGTAGTCCCGTTCAAAGCAATTTCAAGAAGCAGAATTAATCTCGGAATAGCTGTAGCGATGGATAACGGAGGATTAATAGTTCCTGTTATTCACAATGCTGACGGAAAAAATCTGGTAGGACTCGCAAGGGATATGAACGATCTCGGAAAGCGGGCACGGATTAAGAAATTAACTTTAGATGAAATTCAGGGAGGCACATTTACAATTTCCAATTTCGGAGTTTTTGGAAATATTATCGGCACTATGATAATAAATCAGCCACAGGTTGCGATACTTGGCGTTGGAGCAATCAAAAAGCGTCCTACGGTTTTGGAAACCCCTGATGGTGACTTTGTTGTAATCAGACCGATGGTATATCTGACATTATCATTTGACCATCGACTGATTGATGGTGCTTTAGGAGGGAAATTCGTGATGAGGGTTGCCCATTATCTTGAAAATTACCAGGAATAAAACAGAAAATTAATAAGATATTATTTTAAAATCATTATAGCTAAATTAACACATTGTTGAATTTTTATTTTTAATTAATGATAAAAAAATATATCCGGATAAAGATACTTCTGTTAATATTTATCCTCGTTTCGCAAGCCACATTATACTCTCAGGAAACAGCCAATACAAAATACTGGATTATATTTAAGGACAAAGGTGAATTCAAATCGGAAGATGTTATTGAACAGAATTCGAAGGCATATAACAAAGGAAAAGAACTGCTGTCTGCCCGGGCTATCCAAAGAAGACTGAAGGTATTACCGGAAAATAAATTAATTGATTTCGGGGATTTACCTCTGAATGAAGCAAACATTAAACAGGTTCAAAAGCTGGGAATTAATCTGATTGCTAAATCAAGATGGTTCAACGGTGTAAGTGCATATTTAACTGAATCTCAGATGGAAAAAGTTAAGAAACTTGATTGCGTTTCTTACCTTAAGGTTGTTAATAAACTTTATAAACAAGAGATAATAAGTTTAGCACCTATAGAATGCGGTGACAGGTATGATGATATGGTATTTAATTTTAATATGAAAAGAAATATTTATAAATACGGAAAATCATACGACCAGCTTGCTTTGATAGATGTTCCGAAAGTTCATAATTTAGGTATTACGGGTAAAGGAGTATTAATCACGAGTCTTGATGACGGCTTCAACTGGCGTGAGCACGAGGCTTTGAAAGATTTAAATATTTTAGATGAATATGATTTTGTGAATAATGATAATATAACTTACAACCAATTAAACCAGACTTATGAAGATAAACCTGAACAAAGTGCGCACGGAACCGCCACTTTGTCTTCGATGGGTGGATTCAAAGAGGATAAATTAATCGGTCCGGCATTTGGTTCGGATTTTATTCTTGGAAAAACAGAATACGTTCCGACTGAAACACCTGTGGAAGAGGATTTCTGGCTTGAAGGAGCAGAATGGGCTGAAGAAAAAGGAACTGATATAATAACGAGTTCACTTGTGTACAAAACATTTGACCAACCTTATGAAGCAAATTCTTATACATATAAAGAATTAGATGGTAAAACTGCAATCACAACTCTTGCCGGAGAAAGAGCCGCTTATCTCGGTATAGTTGTTTTGAATGCTATCGGAAATTACAATCAGACTGCTATTCCATCGTTAGGTTCGGCTTCAGATGGTGATTCTATCATAGCTGTGGGTGCCGTATCTGGAGATGGGAATATTGCATTCTTCAGTTCAAACGGACCTACGAGTGATGGACGAACAAAGCCGGATGTATGTGCGCAAGGAGTTTACGTTTATGTTGCAACAAAGGATAAAAGTAATGGTTATGAATATTCAAACGGAACATCATTCTCATGTCCCATGACAGCGGGTGTTTGCGCGTTGATACTTTCTGCACATCCTGAGTTAACTCCTATGCAGGTGAGAGATGCTCTGAGAAATACTGCAAGTAATTCGAGCACACCGAATAATATTTTAGGATGGGGAATAATAGATGCTTACCAGGCTATACTTTATTATGGAATGGCATGGAGCAACGAACCAAAATTTGTTCGTGCGGATAATAATGCGACGATAACCATTTCACTTGGTTCTAAATATTTAATTGATGAAAGTGCCGTAAAAATATTTTATTCGGTCGATAATGGTTTAACATTTCACGAAAGATTTCTTAAATACGTAGACGGAAACAATGATGGAAATAAATCGGGTGAATATTCAGGTACTTTAACTGATGTCCCGGTGGACTGGAATGTTTTTTATTATTTTTATGCGAGAGATTTATCGAACAACGAATCTGTTTTTCCGAAAGATGCGGATAAGGATATCAGAAAATGTAAAGTAGCAAAATTTTAATTTTAATTTTCTTCGCTCATAAGCAGGAGCTTGAGAACAAAATATAACTTGTGTTATGCATAGATTCCCGCATTCGCGGGAATGACAGATTATTTGGAAAACAGATTATCGGGACGAGTTATAAAGTTAGAACAATTCTCTCTCTGTTATTTCGCACAAAATATGGCCAATTGTAATATGCGATTCCTGGATACGCTGAACATTGTCCGAAGGGATACAAATAGAATAATCACATAAACTTTTTAATTTTCCGCCTGTTCTCCCGAGAAAACCTACGGTAATAATGTCTTTTTCTTTTGCTTTATTAACCGCACGAATAATATTTTCGGAATTACCACTGGTAGATATACCAACAAGTACATCAAATTCTTTACCGATTCCTTCAACACTTCTCGCGAAAATATTTTCAAAACTGATATCATTGCCGCCGGCGGTCAGATTAGATGAATCTGTAGTTAATGCGATAGCACCGATTGCCGGTCTTTGAATATCGTGAGATAACCTGACCATAAATTCCGTTGCAATATGCTGGCAATCTGCAGCACTTCCTCCGTTTCCGCAAAAAAGTAATTTTCCGCCGGTTTTCACACATCGGACAAAAACCTCTGCAACTCTTATAATATCATCGTAGCATTTATCAAGCACATCCAATTTTATTTTTGAACTTTCTTTCAGGGATGATTCAATAAAACTTTTTCTGTCAAACATTGTACTAATAATTATTTAAGAAAATCAAATTTAATTTACAAAAACATTTTTGGATTATTAATTGTCAAATAAATACTCAACAATTTTTTTAGCAGTTCCGAGCTTCTTTTCGAATACAGATTTGCATCTTTCACCTATTTTATCGCGCAGCTCTTTATTATCAATAATTTCTTTGAAAATTTTATAAAATTGTTTTTTGTTCTTTACAAGAAAGCCACATCCCGAACTTAACAGCACTTCATCTTCGTCAGAATTTTTAACTATGTTTGAAAAAAACACAGGCATATTAAAGATCACCGGTTCCAATATATTATGCAGACCCGACCTGAAGCCACCCCCGACATAACTCACATAAGCCTGTGAATAAAGGCTCATCAGCTTGCCAATGCTGTCTATAATTATCAAATTTTCGTTATTATAACCTTTAATATTCGAATACCTTATCGAATTAAGATTTTTATATTTTTCTTTTATGTTCCTTTCGATGAGAAGCAATTTAGTTTCTTTAGGTTCATGTGGTACAAGAACCGTAAGTAACGATGAATCATTTTCAGCTATTTTATCTATTACAGGGAAAATTATCTCCTCATCATCTTTCCAGGAACTTCCAATCACAAACACTTTTTTATTCAAAATAATTTCTTCATCCAATACATTTTCTTTTTTTATGTTTTTGGATGCTTCAAAAACCCGCTCGAATTTTGAGTCGCCCATCATAATAACAGAAGAACTTTTCTTATTCAGGATTTTTTGATAATTATTTTTATCTTCTTCATTTATTACGAATAATTCATCAATCAGGCTAAACAGAATTTTTTTGAAACTTCTGAAGACGGGTAATTTCCAGAAGATATCCTTTTCATCGAATCTTGCGTTGGCAATTATAGTTTTGATATTTAATTTTTTCGCCCTTATAAGAAAATTAAACCACAGGTCATACCTGATAAGTATTATCAAATCAGGTTTCAGAAGTTTAAAGAATTTTTTCATTTTAAAATATGAATCGAACGGCAAGTAAAATTTTATTGTATTTTCATAAGGTATCTTCGAATTTTTAAATCCTGAAGGAGAAAAGAATGAAACGATAATATTAACATTCCTTTTTTGAAGTTCCTGAATAATCGGAATAGACTGCTGAAATTCTCCGAAAGAGGAAGAATGAATAAGAATATTTTTTTTACCGTTAGTAAATAAAGAAGAATTTTTTTCCAGTTCAGCAAAAGTTTTTTTTCTACCTGAAAATCCTTCCCTTACTTTTGAATTGAATAAGGAATAAATCCTGAAAAATACCCACAAACAGGGAATGAGTATTATATTATAAACTAAAAACCATAACTTAAGCATAATAAAGAAGTCATTAAACTTCCATTATTTCCTTTTCTTTTTTTGAAAGTACTTCATCTATTTCTTTAATATATTTATCTGTCAGTTTTTGAATATCATGTTCACCGTTTTTTCTGTCATCTTCAGAAATATGTTCTTCCTTTTCGGTTTTTTTCAATTTTTCTATCTCATCACGCCTGATATTTCTTACGGCAACTTTACCTTCTTCCGCCATTTTTTTAACGAGTTTTACAAGTTCTTTTCTTCTTTCTTCATTAAGCGGTGGAATAGGAATTCTAATCAACGAACCATCATTCGTAGGATTAAGCCCTAAATTTGAATTAAGAATAGATTTTTCAATTGCAGACATTATGGATTTATCCCATGGTTGAATCGCAATTGTATGAAAGTCCGGAGTGCTTATATTCCCTACCTGGTTTAAAGGTGTAGGTGTACCATAATAATCTAATTTTATTCCTTCAAGCAACCCTATTGATGCTTTCCCGGTTCGGATTTTAACATATTCTGCAGCGATATGATCAACTGCTTTTTTCATTCTTTCACCCGCATCTTTTGTTATCTCTTTAATCATATATTAAAAATTAATTTTAAAATATTAATTAACTTATCAAATAATTATATTATCTTTACATCTATTCAAGATAACTGTAAATGAACACAAATAATCTCTAAATAAAAAAGCGCATAAATTTTAATTAAAAAATCAGTAAACGCAGTTTAACTAATTAGCGTTCCAATATTATGACCGGTTACAATTTTCTTTAAATTATCTTTTTTATCCATATTAAAAACCATAACAGGTAAATTATTTTCTCTGCATAGAGTAATTGCAGTCAGGTCCATAATCCTCAGATTTTTTTTGAGAACATCATTATAGGTCAAAGTCCTGAACATTTTTGCTTTATGATTTTTTTCAGGGTCTGAATCGTAAACTCCATCGACACGCGTACCCTTTATAATCACATCTGCCTTAATTTCAATCGCTCTTAAAGCCGCAGCGGTGTCGGTAGTAAAATAAGGTTCTCCTGTACCGGATGCAAAAATAACAATTCTTCTTTTTTCGAGATGCCTTATTGCCCTTCTCAGAATGAGCGGTTCGCAGATTTCATCCATTTTAATTGCAGATTGAACACGTGTATGAATTCCAATCTTTTCGAGTGAATTTTGCAAAGCAAGAGAATTAATTACGGTTGCCAGCATACCCATCTGGTCACCTGTTGACCTGTCGACTCCCTGCTGTGAAGCAGATAGTCCTCGGTAAATGTTCCCTCCGCCAATTACAATACCTATTTCAATATTAAGTTTTGCAATTTTAAAAAGTTCGGACGAAATATGTTCAAGAATATTGTTATCAATACCAAAACTTTGCGTTCCCATAAGGGACTCACCGCTTAGTTTTAAAAGAATTCTTTTAAATTTTGATGGCATATAAAATAAATAAAATTTATTAACCCAATTGAAATCTTACCATATCAACAACATCAACAGGTTCACCTGTTTTTTTAGTATATTCTTTCAGCAGATCGCCAACGGATTTATTTGCTTCCTGAATGTATTCCTGCTCGAGGAGACAATTTTCCTGATAGAATTTTTCGACTTTGTTTTGTACAATCTTATCAATTATTTTCTCAGGTTTATTTTCATTCCTGCACTGCGTTATATAAATTTCTTTTTCTTTTTCAATGGTTTCGATACTTATTCCGTTTCTGTTTATCGCAAGAGGATTCATTGCTACGATTTGCATCGATATTTTTTTTCCGATGTCGTGAATCTCATCATTGAATTTTCCTTTTATTCCGACAATCGCACCCACTTTACAACCAAAATGTATATAAGTGGCAACGAATCCATCAGGAACAGAAATGTATTTTGCTCTTTTGAATTCTATTTTTTCACCGACTTTTCCCATCATAGCATCTATTGTCTCCTGGATTGTAAGACCATCTTTTCCTTTGACATTTAATAATAACGGAACATTGTCGGAATTATTATTTATAGCTGTATCAGTTATGCTTTGCGCGAAATTCTGAAAATCATCACCTTTAGATACGAAATCTGTTTCACAGTTAATTTCAACAATAATTCCATTTGTTTTATTTTCGGATATACTTGATTTGATTGCACCTTCTTTAGCAATTTTATCTGCCCGCTTCGTAGCCATAGCAGCACCTTTTTTTCTTAAATATTCGATAGCTTTTTTTATATCACCATCCGATTCTACGAGTGCAGTTTTACAATCAGACATTCCTGCCCCTGATTTTTCTCTTAATTCTTTAATTAAAGATATAGTTACTTCCATATTCTGCTTTTTATTTTAAAATTTAATTTTCTGAAATTTACACACTATATATTATCTTTCCATTTTTTCTTTCATCTCTTCCGTGTCATCTTCTCTTTTGGTCTTCGCAATTTGCAATCCTTCTATAATAAAGTCAGACATAGCTTTCGTAATTACTTCAATTGATTTCACAGCATCATCATTTGCCGGAATAGGATAATCTATAAGATCAGGATCACAATTCGTATCAACTATGGCAAAAATAGGAATATTCAATTTCCTTGCTTCATCGATAGCAATATGTTCCTTTTTAATATCTACTATGAAAAGAGCACCCGGCAGTTTTGTCATACTCGCAATTCCGTTCAGGACTTTTTCAAGTTTTTCTTTTTCTCTGGACATAATCAGGCGTTCTTTCTTTATAAATTTTTCCATAGTTCCGTCTGTTTCCATTTTCTGCAGATTTGTTAGTTTCTTGATGCTTTTTCTAACCGTATTAAAGTTTGTAAG
>Ga0182021_10004120_pt1 | contig 17029 bp, 18 predicted proteins | sample 612E3MmetaG_FD_120493 | JGI IMG/M metagenome (GOLD analysis project Ga0182021, IMG submission 120493) | Permafrost microbial communities from Stordalen Mire, Sweden - 612E3M metaG (Illumina Assembly) | ecosystem: Environmental > Terrestrial > Soil > Wetlands > Permafrost | place: Sweden...
CCGTTCATGATGGAGCAGAAGTTCGGGCGCATCATCAACTGCACGTCCGGCGCCTTCAAGTGGGGCGGAATGAGACAGGCGAACTACTCGGCCGCGAGCGCCGGCGCAATCGGACTCACCTATGCCGTCGCTCAGGAAGTGGCTCCATACGGGATCACGTGCAACGCATTCGCCCCAGGTGCACGCACCAGGGCCGGTTTCGAACTTGACGCCTACGAAAAGGCGATGCCAGAAGGCAAGGGGCCGTGGTCCTTCGAGAGCATGAAGATCCCTATATCCGATAGCCCGAGTCCCGACGACATAGCTCCCTTCATATGCTATCTCTCGACAGACAGCGCGGCTGATATCACCGGATCGGTGTTCTTCGTGATCGGGTCTGCCGTCATGCTATACGGGGAGATGGACTTCGTCAGCAACATCGTGAAAGAGGGGGGCGGACGCTGGACCGTTGACGAGCTCGAGGCGAGTGTCCACAAAGACCTGATGAAGGGATTCCGGAGTTCGACAATGCAGATGCTGGATAGGATGAGCGACCCCGGGGGGCGGTGAGCGAGAAGGGGGGCTCTTGCTGTACGGGATGCTCATCTGGGCCTCACCGATACCGTTGACCATCGCCGCATTTCGGCTCAGAGCGGGCATGAAGTGGTGGGTGGCAGCGCTTTGGGCCGGATTGGGTGTCTACGCACTCTGGGCGGCCGATTTGCTCTTCTTTCCGATGCTCGTGGAGTCCGCGGCGCGTGCAGATAGTCACTACGTGGCGGACAGTCTCGGGCATTGGATCAACGTCGTGCCGTTCAGGACGATTCGCGACCTCTTGGCCCGATCGTCACCGACACAGGCCGTGAGGCAGATCGGTGGAAACGTTGGGCTACTGCTGCCGATGGGTCTCTTCATGCCGGTGCTCACGAATCGGTTTCGCCGGCTGCTCGCGCTGACACTGCTCGCGTTGGTGACATCGATCGGTATCGAGGCCATCCAGTGCGTGGGCATAGTCACAGGGTTCTTGATCGCTCGTTCGGTCGATATCGACGACGTGATACTCAACGTGTTCGGTGCGCTGCTCGGCTGGGGAATATGGAAAGTACTGGTGGCGGTGTTGGCGCATCGCCGTCGGTCACGAGGCGTGGAGGCAGCAGGCGAGCCGTCCTCGTGACCAGCACCAAGCGAGCCGTGAGTGACCTTTTCCAACAAAGGAGACACGAAGATGCCAGTTCAGGGGCAGTTCGAGGTGGACGTTATGCCTACATCGTCCGGTGATCTCGAGATCACGTTTCTTGGGCATGGGAGCTTGAGACTCACCTTTGGCGGAAAGGAGATCTACGTCGATCCGTTCAGCCACGTAGCCGACTATCGTCAGCTCCCCAAAGCGGACGTCATTCTGATCACTCACGAACACCCGGACCATCTTGACCCAGGTGCGATTGCCGATATCCGAACAGAGGAGACGCAGGTAGGAATGACGGCCATCTGCGCTCAACAGGTTGCCGGCGGGGTTGTGATGGGCAACGGCGACGTCCAGGTCTTTGGCGAAGTCGTGGTTGAAGCGGTGCCGGCATACAACTTGGTACACAAGCGCGAGAACGGCGAGTACTTTCATCCTCGAGGTCGGGGCAACGGCTACATTCTCACCTTCGGGGACAAGCCCGTGTACGTTGCCGGGGATACCGAGAACATCCCCGAGATGAAGCAGCTTCGGGGCATCGAGTGCGCCTTTCTGCCGATGAACCTGCCCTATACCATGACGCCCGAGATGGTGGCCGATGCGGCGACGGCGTTCCGGCCGCGGGTGCTGTATCCGTATCATTACGGACAGACCGACGTGTCCAAGCTGGTGGCTCTGCTAAGCGCCGAACGGGAAATAGAGGTCCGGGTTCGCCGGATGGCGTAGGAAGGAGTCGTGCCCCATGAGGGTGCTGTTCATCGGCGGTACTGGGTTCATCAGCACCGCGGCCAGTAGGATGGCGATCTCCCGAGGATTCGAGCTCTATCTGCTCAATCGCGGATCGAGGACCGCAGAGGTACCTGGCAGTCATCACCTACTTGCTGACATACACCGCTTTGAAGACGTTCGCGCCGTCTTGCAGGGTCTGGACTTCGACGCTGTCATCGATTGGGTCGCCTACACGGCGGATGACATCGAACGCGACATCAGTCTCTTCCGAGGCCGGGCCAAGCAGTACGTCTTCGTCAGCTCGGCCTCGGCCTACCAGAAGCCGCCGGATCACTATGTCATCAGCGAGTCGACGCCGCTCTCCAACCCCTATTGGGAGTACGCTCGCGAGAAGATCGCCTGCGAACGACGTCTCATGCAGGCGTACCGCGACGAGCGCTTCCCCGTGACGATCGTTCGTCCCTCGATGACGTATGACTTGAACCTCCCGATCGCGGTCGGGGGGTGGGGCACCTACACGCTGGCCGACCGACTGCTGAAGGGTCTACCGATCATCGTGCATGGCGACGGCTCGTCACTCTGGGTCGTCACGCACGCGGACGACCTCGCGCGCGGGCTCCTGGGGCTGCTAGGCAACGAGCGAGCACTGGGCGAGGCGTTCCACATCACGTCTGACGAGGTGCTGACCTGGAACCAGATTTACCGGCAAATCGCCGAAGCGCTGGGCGTCGAGGCGAAGGTCGTGCACATTCCCTCCGATTTCATTGCCCGAGTGGCGCCGCAACTGGCGGGGAGTCTGTTGGGCGACAAGACCTGGAGTGTGGTGTTCGACAACAGCAAGATCAAGGAGTTCGTACCTGACTTCCGAGCCACCGTCACCTTCCGGGACGGCACCCGCCGGACCCTCGACTGGTTTGCGGCCGACGAGCAACGTCGGCGGGTAGACGAGGCGGTGCACGCGGAAATGGATCGCATTCTCGGGGTCTATGCTGGAGCGACCACCTGAGGGGCGAGCAACAAGCATATCCAGCGCATAGAGGGTAGCGGATGGAACTGATTTGCACGGCAATCCTATTCGACCTGGACGGGGTCCTCGTCAACTCATCCACAGTGGTCGAACGACACTGGAAGAGATGGGCTGAACGTCACGGTGTCTCCTATGAACATCTGAAGGAGGTCATGCACGGTCGCACTTTGGCTGAGACCATTCGAATCACGGCGCCCCATCTGGACGCAGAACAGGAGGGTCGCATTCACGAAGCGCAGGAAAGCATTGACACAGACGGCTTGGAAGTCTATCGGGCGGCATGTGAGCTACTACGATCCCTTCCGGCTCACAATTGGGCTGTGGTCACAAGTGGTAGCTATCGCACGGCCTCTACCCGGCTTCAGTACGGAGAGTTCCCGACGCCACCGATACTCGTGACTGCAGAAGACGTGCAACGAGGGAAGCCAGACCCCGAGGCGTTTCTCCTGGCAGCAACGTGCCTAGGTGTGCGACCTGAGCAGTGCGTGGTGGTTGAAGACTCTCCAGTAGGCGTTGAAGCAGCACGCGCGGCAGGAATGAGGGTGATCGCGGTGGCAACAACACACGGCCTCGAGGCGCTGGGTCGAGCCGACATCATCGCGCTTGGAATTGCCGACGTTACGGTGGAGACTGCAGGAAACCAGTTTCGAGTGACAGTCGAGCCAATGTCGGTTGAATGACGGGGGGAGCTGGATGATCATCGAACACGTCGCCGTCTGGGTTCGCGACCTCGAGCCGATGCGCGCGTTCTACGCAGAGGTGCTTGGCGGTGTGAGCGGGGACCTCTACGAAAACGCAGCCACCGGCTTCAAGTCGTACTTTGTGACTCTTGGCGAGGGTGCCCGCTTAGAATTGATGTACCGGCCTGGGCTGCGTCCGACCCCGACCGACGCGACGGCCGGCTGTGCCCACATCGCCCTGAGTCTGGGCAGTCGCGACGCGGTCGATGCCGCGGTGGCGGCTCTGCGCCTGCGGGGCGTGACGATTCAGTCGGAGCCTCGCGTCACCGGTGACGGCTACTATGAGGCCGTTATCTTGGACCCCGAGCGGAACCGTGTGGAGCTAACGGTCTAGGGGGTATGGCACAAGTCTTTCATCGGGACCGCTCAACGTGGCTGGCCTACCTGCTCTTGGCTCTCTATGGCTATTTCCTCAACAGCCTTGGTCCCATTACTCCCTTTCTCAAGGATGAGCTCAAGCTGTCGTACACGGTGAGCAGTCTGCACTTCACGGCATTTGCCGTTGGCATTCTGCTCGTTGGGTTGTGCGGTCATCGTCTGATACGGCGCGTGGGTCGCGGCCGCGCTCTCTGGTTTGGCGCCTTTGGGATCACCGCGAGCGTCCTTGGCCTGGTGGCTGGTCAGTCGGTAATGGTCACCATCGGGGCTTCCTTCTGCATGGGATCGGTGGGATCGCTGATCCTGGCTATTGTCCCGTCTGCGCTATCCGACCGGCATGGCGGATTGCGGGCGGTGGCCTTGTCGGAAGCGAACATGATCGCCTCGCTGGTGTCCACGAGCGCTCCGTTGCTGGTGGGATGGTCGGCCCGTCTGCCCGGCGGATGGCGGTGGGCCTTGGGGACGGTAGCCTTGGCCCCGTTCGTGATGCGTCTCGCGTTTGGTCGCGTCACTTTCCCGCAGCCCACTTCCCGTCTTGAAGATACTGCTTCTGCCCGGCGGCCTTTGCCGGGGTCGTTCTGGGCGTTCTGGGGAGCGCTTGTCCTGGCGGTGTCCGTGGAGTTCTGCATGGTCTTTTGGAGCGCCGACTATCTGGAGACCAGCTTGGGGATGCAAAAAGTGCATGCGGCCCAAGCCATCAGCCTTTTCCTTGCCGGCATGATCGTTGGGCGTCTGGTTGGAAGCCGCCTCGTTCGGCGCTTCTCGACCCGCGCAGTGGTGATTGGCTCTATCTTGGTCGCGAGCACCGGCTTCGGGATGTTTTGGGCGGCTCACACCGCCGTTCTTGGGTTGGTGGGATTGTTTGTGACGGGTCTAGGTGTCGCCAGCCTATATCCCCTGATCCTTTCGCTGGCCATCGGCGTGGCCCAGGACAACACAACACGCGCCAGCGCGCGGGCCACCTTGGCTTCCGGTACAGCCATTTTGGCACTTCCTTTGGTGTTGGGCCGATTGGCCGACATGGTTGGCATTCGGCCGGCCTATGGAGTCGTAGGCGTCTTACTGGTCGGCATCTTCCTGACCATGCTGGTTACGGGGGACGTGTTCGGGAGACGGCCTTTGCGGAACTTGGGGTCGGCCCGTCTGCCCGACGCGAAGGCGTAGTTGGCCCGGATGGGATATTATGTCAGGCACTGGACTAATCACCAGAGGGCGTCAAGTTGACGGCGTGAGTCTCTGCGCCGAGCGCCAGCAGGGGTAGGAGTGAGCTCAACCAGCGACACCAGGATCGGTTCGTGATGGAGCGCCCCCTCGCGCGGACCAGCGCGGAGCCGACCGCCGGCAAAGAAGCCCCCCCGGCACGCGGCCGGCACAGAGCAGAGGACCGGCTCCAGAGTCCGGGCCCGGTGGTGCAGCAAAACATCCGCCAACAGAATCTGGCGCTTGTGTTGCGGGAGGTCATGAAGAACGGGCCTCGCTCGCGTGCGGGCATCGCAGCGGCAGTCGGACTTACCAGATCGACGGTATCGAGCCTCGTCGGCGAGTTGATAGCCCGCGGGCTGCTGTTGGAGCGAGAGCTCGAGAGAGTCGGAGCTGTGGGGAGGCCGGGCCGCCTGGTCGCCGTCTCCGACACGACCGTCGTCGCCCTTGGCCTGGAGATAAACGTGGACTATCTCGCCGCCTGCGTACTCGATCTGAAGGGCAACGTCCGCTATGAGCAGTTCCTTCGTCACGAGAACCGCGGGATCCCGGTTGAGGTGGTTCTCGATGCGCTTGCGGAACTCGGCCGACGAGCGCTCGACAGCGTCGAGGGCGAGGGCCTTATCCCCGTCGGAACGACGATCGCTCTCCCTGGGCTCGTGGATGTCGCTAGTGGCATGCTGCTGAGGGCTCCGAACCTCGGTTGGGGCCGACTGTCGCTCGAAGCCGAACTGGGACGTCGCCTGGGGCGGTCGCATCACTACGTCACCGTCGAGAACGACGCGAAGCTCGCGGCTCTTGGTGAACTCTGGCTGGGTCATGAGCTGCAGTTGGGCGACTTCATCTACGTCTTTGGCGAGATCGGTGTCGGTGCCGCTCTGGTCGTGAACGGCGAGCTGCTGCGCTCTGGCAGTGGTCTCGGGGGCGAGCTTGGTCACATCACGGTGGATCCCGATGGGCCACAGTGCACTTGCGGGTCGCGCGGCTGCCTCGAACAGGTGGTCGGCCAGGAAGCCCTTCTCAGAGCCGCGGGGCTGGAAGCGACGGTTGGCACCAGCATCGCGTTGCCGGACGGAGGCGCGTCGGTGATCGTCAAGAGCGCGCGGCGGGGGGACGCAGCGACACTGGCAGCACTGGCGGAGGCAGGCCGCGCGCTCGGGCTCGCCTGCGCCGCGGCCGTAAACCTTTTCGCCCCCAACACGATTGTCCTCGGCGGCATCTATGCGCCGCTCTTTCCGTGGTTGAGCGGTCCGCTCCGCGGAGAACTCGAGAAGCGGGCCTTCCTGACGCGCTACTCCGACGTGGCGGTCGTTCGTTCCGAACTGGGAGCGGCAGCGGCCGTCCGCGGCGCGGCCTCGCTTGCGCTCCGGGCCGTGTGCGCGGATCCCTTTCTGGTCGGCACGCAGGGGCCTGTGGCGCCGGCGCTTGGCCCCTAGGTCCATCTGCCAGAAGGATTTGTTGGCAGTTCATACAGATTAGGCTCGTAACGCCTTGTAACAATGAGCGGTTTGTTATATGGTCAAACAAATGAAGAATCCGGCGGACGGGGCTAACGTTCCACGACGCAGCGCGAGAGCCATCGTGTTCTCGTAGGTGTCCACGGCTCGGTCTTCAGTGGGAGGGCGCTCGAGAGGACTGGTTGAGGAAGTTTGCCTTGAGTGCTCTTGGGGCAACTCCATAGGTAGCTTTGCCCGCGTGCGTGGACACAGGGGAAGGCCCGTTCCAGGGTGAAGGGGGTGAGTCATAGGCAGTCGCACACGAACGTTGGGACGGATTGCGCAAAATCACTTCGATTCACCAATCACAAAAAGGAGAGGGGAATATGTCTAAGAGAAGCTTGTTGTGGATAGCGATGGGTCTTCTGATGGTCGCAGTGCTGGCCCTATCTGCCTGCGGATCAAGTGCCACGACAACCACCACTGTGGCGGCCGGGACCACCACCACGGGCGGGACGGCTTCGCTATCAGTCGGTGTTGTGCTGCCGACCAAGGACGAGCCGCGCTGGATCCAGGACGAGACCCGCTTCAACGATGCGTTCAAGGCAGCCGGGTACAATGTCCAGATCCTTTTCAGCCAGGGCGATTCCGCCGTGGAGAAGAAGAACGTCGAGTCATTGATCTCCTCGGGCGTCAAAGTGATCATCATCTGCCCGCAGGACGCCACGGCCGCGGCAGCCGCTGCCGCTGAAGCCCGCGCAGCCGGCATCAAGGTCGTTTCCTACGACCGACTGATCCTCGACACCGACGCTGTCGACTACTATGTAACCTTCGACAGCATCTCGGTTGGCAAAGCTCAGGCGCAGTATTTGGTCGATAAGGCCACCGGCAAAGGCAACCCGCTCTATCTGTACGCCGGCGCGGCCTCCGACAACAACGCCTTCCTCTTCTTTGAGGGCGCTTGGGACGTGCTGCAGCCCAAGATTGCTGACGGCACCTTCGTGATCAAGAACTCCAGCGAAGCGGTTGGTCTGCAGGCCAAGGCCACCCTCACCCGCGACGAGATGGGCAAGATCATCGGTCAGGTCACCACCGAGTGGAAGTTCGACGTGGCCAAGAACCTGGCTGAGGCCAACCTGACCAAGGCCACCGCCGCCGACAAGGGCAACGTCTTCATACTCGCCCCGAATGACGGCACCGCTCGCTCCATCGCTGATGCGTTCGCCGCCGACAAGGACGTCAAGAGCTACGTCGTCACCGGACAGGACGCTGAGGTCGAATCCATCCAGTACATCATCGACGGAAAGCAGTCCATGACCGTCCTCAAGGACGTCCGCACCCTGGTCAAGGATGCTATCGCTGCTGCGACTGCCTTCCTGACCGGCGGCACCCCTGAGAAGACCGCTACCTACAACAACGGCAAGATCGACGTGCCCGCCAAGCCGTCTGCGGTCGTCACCGTCGACAAGACCAACGTCAAGGCAGCTGTGATCGACTCCGGCTACTACAAGGCCAGCCAGTTCACGGGACTATAGACCCGCACTTTAGTTCTTGACGGGACTGCAGGAATTGTGACAGGCTAATCTGTCAGGTTCCTGCAGTCCTTGTTTTGCCCAAGTGAGACAGGTGAGTCCCATGACGGAAGCCACTCCCGTGGTGGAAATGCGGAGCATCAAGAAGACTTTTGCCGCCGTCCAGGCGCTTCGTGGAGTCGACCTGACTCTGCACCACGGTGAGGTGCTCGGATTGATGGGCGATAACGCGGCCGGCAAGTCGACTCTGATGAAAGTCCTCAGCGGCGCCTATATCCCTGACGAAGGCGAGATTCTCATTGAGGGAAGCAGAGTGCACATGGCCAATCCGCTCGATGCGCGTCGCTTGGGCATCGAGATGGTCTATCAGGACCTGGCTCTTGCCAACAACCTCGACGTAACTGCCAACGTATTCCTCGGGCGCGAAACGGTAAGCGCGCGGATTGGTCCGTTCGGCATCATGGACAGCGAGCGCATGGAGCGAGAGTCAGACCGCCTGCTCGACCGTCTCAAGATCAAGATCCCCTCTGTGCGGTTGCTGGTCGAAAGGCTGTCCGGCGGCCAGCGCCAGGCTGTTGCCATCGCCCGAGCGATGGCTTTCAACTCGAAGGTGATCATCATGGACGAGCCAACGGCGGCCTTGAGTGTGGCAGCCATCAGCCAAGTGCTCGACCTCATACGGGAGCTCAAGGCCCAAGGGGCTTCTATCATCATCATCAGCCACCGTCTGGAAGACATATACGCCGTCAGCGATAGGTTGATTGTGATGCGTCAGGGGCGCAAAGTCCGCGACTGTCCCGTTACCGGCAACCTGGATGATTTTCGCGGGGGAGTGGTCGCCTACATGATTGGCGCTCGCGATGACTTTGCCGAAGTAACGGTATCTTGATCTCCAAGCGGGGGCTCGTCATGTCTACGTCTTTCAGGGACACACTAAAATCGCAGACACGCAATATCCGCGACTACGGCATGTACATTGCTTTTGTCGCGATTGTGATCTTCTTTTCCGCCACCACCAAGGGCCTCTTCGTTTCCTCGAGAAACATAGGCAACCTGGTGAACGCGACCAGCTATATCGCCGTATTGGCAATCGGCATGACCCTGGTCATCGTCATTCGCCACATCGACCTGTCGGTCGGGTTTCTAGCCGGCACTCTCGGCGCTGTCGCCGCCATTTCCCTCAAGTACTGGCACCTGCCTCTTGGCTTGACCATAGTGCTCGTGCTGGTGCTTGGAGTGATTGCCGGGCTGGTGACGGCGTTCTTGGTGGCGCAGATGAGGATCCCGGCCTTTGTGGCAACGCTTGCCGGTTGGCTGTTATACAAGGGAGTTCTTCAACTGATAACGAGATCTACGGGCTCGATTATCATCCAGAACAACACATTTAACGCACTGGGCACTGGCAATATTCCCGATCTTCCCCGGATGGGCTTCCTATCAGGGGTGCACAAAGTAACCCTCATCCTCGGCATACTAACCATCGGCTTCTTCATCTGGAGTGAGATCAGCAAACGCCGAAAGACCCAGTCTTACGACTTCGAAGTGATTCCGAAGAATGTGTTCATCGTCAAGTTGGTGTTCCTGTCAGCGGTGATTGCCGGTATCACCTGGATCCTTGCCGGCTACCAGGGCCTATCCTGGGCGGCAGTCATTCTGGTGTTCGTTGTCCTGTTCTACGCCTACGTCACCACCAAGACGACCATCGGCAGGCACATCTTCGCCGTCGGCGGCAATCCGGAAGCGGCTCAGCTGAACGGCATCAGCATCAAGAAGATCACCTATTTGGTCTTTGGCTCGATGGGCCTGCTGACCGGCGTGTCGGGCATTCTGTACGCGTCCTGGCTACACTCGGCGACCACCATCGCTGGTACCGGCATGGAGCTTGACGCCATCGCCGCGGCCTTCGTCGGCGGCGCGGCCGTGGCCGGCGGCGTGGGCAAGGTGACCGGCTCTATCATGGGTGCCCTGGTGATGGCCTCGCTGACCAATGGCATGAACCTGATGGGAGCCGACATCTCCATCCAGTACATCGTCCGCGCGCTGGTACTGGCCGCCGCGGTGATCTTCGACGTCGCCACTCGCCAGAAGAAGTAGGCAGACCGCACGACCGCGCCTACGGCGGCCGGCGGCTGGTCGTGCGCCTGTGTTCTGGCCGAACGGAGGAATACGGCATGCTAGATAGATTTGAAGACGTCACAATCATCAAGCAGGCCAACGTCTATTTCGACGGTAGGGTAACCAGTCGCACCGTCCTCTTCGCCGATGGCACGCGCAAGACGCTCGGCCTCATGATGCCCGGCGAATACGAATTCAGCACCGGATCTCGTGAGCTGATGGAAGTGCTCAGCGGTGACCTGGATGTACTCCTGAGCGGTCAAGGAGACTGGCAGACCTTCAAGGCCGGTCAATCCTTCGAAGTACCGCCGAACTCCTCCTTCAAGCTGAAGCTCAACGGCGTAGTGGACTATTGCTGTTCGTACGGATGAGCGGATTCGCGCGGCGGATGATCCGGCATTCAACCGGCCATGAGTTCGAGAAGCTTGCGGGCCGTGTTGCAGTTGCGGATCGTCATCTGCCGGTAGAGCGGTGTCCCGACGATCCTCGTCAGCCTGCTCCTCGATGCGTTCCGTCGATCGACGCGCCAGATGACCGCGCCCGGCGTGTACCGGACGTCTTCCATCGCGGGGTCGAAATGGAGCTGGCCGAGGATCGAGGGGTGGTCTATCTCGTCCCACAAGAACAATACATCGCACTTGGTCATTTGATCGTTGGTCCAATCGGCGGGCAGCGCGTCGACCACCGACCTGATCTCGTCGACGCTCCGCACGAGCACGCTGACCGCAAAACCGAACCGCGCCTCAATCGCGTCCTCGAGTAACTTGGCGATCTGCGCCCGATCCGGGAGGTCCGTCGAGAAAACGACGTTGCCGGAGTTGATGTATGTCCGCGCCGATGTCATGCCAGCCGCCTCGAAAACCGCCTTCAACTGTCTCATGTCGATCTTGTTTGCGCCGCCGACGTTGATGCCGCGCAGCAAAGCTACGTGCAGCATGGCCTCAGTGTAGATACTCATGTCCAACTGATTGGCGGGATAGCTCAGTCGCGGTTGAACATCCGGCCTCGCACCCACTCGGCGAGGGGGTTTCATCCAACTCTCCCGCGGCAAGCGCCGTGATCGTCGCGACGACGTCTGCTTCGTCCGTGATGAGGTTGGAGCCGTTGAGTCCTAGGAATACCGCCATCACCACGAATGCGACGCGCTTATTCCCGTCGGCATGCGAGTGGTTCTGCGCGAGGCCGCACGCATAGGAGGCGGCCAGGGAGGCGAGATCAGACGAAGGCTCGTAGGCGAAGCGCTGCCGGGGGCACGCGAGCGCGGACTCGAGGAGGCCCTCGTCGCGCACTCCGGGCAGTCCCCCGTGTGTGATCAGCGTGTCGGCGTGGATCGCATCGGCCACAACCCGCGAGATCCACCGCGGCCCATTCATCGGCTACCTGGCCAGTCCACGGAGCGCGTTTCTGTAGGTGCGCCCAACCTCGGAGGCGATCGAGAGCGCCTCTTCGGTCTCTGGGTCATACGGGGTCAGTAGGATTCCGCGGTCGCTCTCGATCGCGATGACGGTGTCGCCCGCCTGGAGCTTGAGGCGGTCGGCCATGTCCTTCGGCAGCGTCGCGGCGATTGACCCTCCGGCGCGGCGCAGCTTCACCGCTTGTGTCATCGCGAGCTCCTTCGGGTAGACCATCGCCGCCAGTGTAGTACATATGTGCTACAGCTCGCGGGCCTTCGGCCTGCCATACTGGAAGCGTCGCTTCGTCGACCGCCTCGAGGTGCTGTTGCATGACCAGACACATCAAGATACCGACCATTATCAAAGCGCAGGGGACAATACCCAAGGGTATCGAGGAGTTCATCGGTCGCGCAAACACCGGAACCGCTGACGTCAGCGTGGCGCGCATGAAGAGCCCCGCCGGATGGATCGAGCCCGGACAGAGACCTGAGTTCACCGAGTACACCGTGGTGCTAGAGGGAATGCTTCGTGTGGCGACGAGGGACCAGACGCTGGATGTGAGGGCCGGAGAGTCTGTGATCGTGGAAAGAGGCGAGTGGGTTCAATACAGTAGTCCGGCACAAGAGGGTGCGGAGTACATTTCTGTATGCGTTCCCGCATTCTCACCAGAGACGGTACATCGAGACGCAACCTAGATGCAAGGCTGACCCGTATGGCCCAGTTGACGACCATCTACTTGCACACGACCGTAGCCTCGGAGCTTCGTCCGCGACACTCGTCTGACCCACGCTTCGTTGTCCGCGAGGCGGTGGTCCCCCAGTGGCAGCTCAATCGTTTCCTCTACTTTCTCGTGGGCGAGGAATGGGAATGGGTGGACAAGCGGTCGTGGAGCGACCAGCGGTGGCGGGACTATGTTGCCTCTGAAGGCCTTCGCACCTTCGTCGCTTTCTTGGAAGGCAACATCGCGGGCTACTACGAACTCAGCCGCGACGAGGCCGGGGCGGTCGAGATAGCCTATCTCGGCCTGGCCTCGCAGTTCATCGGGCGCGGTTTGGGAGCGGCCCTGCTCACCGACGCCCTCGAGCGAGCATGGGCTTGGGGCGCGTGCCGGGTCTGGGTGCACACGTGCACGCTCGACCACCCAGCCGCGCTCAAGAACTACGAGGCCCGAGGGATGTCGGTCTATGACCGACAGACGGAGGGCTACTCGGAAGGATAGCGACGCCGATGGCAAGACCATGCTGCCGCTCGGGAGAAGATCGCGCTCGGGCGCTAGCGCCTCATCAGGAAGAACTCGTAGATGAGTTGAAACTACTCCTACTCGTACATTATCGCTGCCAGCGCGCGGCGCCGGATTCTGGGGCGGCGCCTACCCCGCCGCCGCGAAGGCCCTGTCGAGCACGGCCAGCGCGTCATCGACCTCGCGCGAGGACACGATCATCGGCGGCGTAAGCCGGATGACGTTGCCGTAGAGTCCGCCCTTACCGATGATGAGGCGCTGACGGCGCGTCTCCTCGAATACGCGTACGACCTTCTTGGGATCGGGCGCCTTCCTGTCGGGCGAGAAGGGATCGACCACCTCGATGGCCTGCATGAGACCCATGCCGCGTACGTCGCCGATGCTCGGGTGCTTGGCCTTGAGTCCTTCGAGGCCCTCGCGTAGCCTCGTGCCCAGAACGGCTGCGTTGTCGGCCAGCCGGTTGCTCTCGATGAAGTCGATGGTTGCGAGCGCACCCCGCGTGCTCACCGGGTTGCCGCCGAAGGTCGAGATGGAGAGTCCGGTGTAACTGTCGGCGACAGCAGGGGTCGCGACGGTAGCCCCGATCGGCAACCCGTTAGCCAGCCCCTTGGCGAAGGTCATGATGTCTGGCTGCACTCCCCAATGTTCGATGCCGCAGAAGCTCCCTCCGGTTCGGCCGCACCCCGTCTGCACCTCATCGCAGATGAAGATGCCCCCGTACCGACGAACGATTCCCAGGACCTCTTGGAAGTACTCCTTGGGCGGCGTGATGAACCCACCCACCCCTTGGATCGGCTCCGCCATGAAGGCGGCGACCTCTCCGTTCGTGGTGGTCTGTATCAGCTCCTCCACGTCCCGCGCGCAGCGCAGGTCGCAGCCAGGATAGGAAAGCCCGAGGCTGCACCGGTAGCAGTACGGGTTGTGGGCGTGCTTGACATAGGGAATGCTGCTGGGCATGGGACGCCAGGACGCGTGGGCCGTGATGTTCATGGCTACCTCGCTCCGGCCGGAGTAGGCGTGACGGAGCGCAATGATGTCAGAGTGGCCGGTCGCGATCCTCGCGAAAAGCACCGCCGTCTCGTTGGCCTCGGTGCCCGAGGAGGTGAAGAAGCTCTTGCTGAGTGGTCCGGGCGTGAGCTCCGCCAGCTTCTTGGCCAGCCGCACCTGGGGCTCGGTGACATAGAGCGTGGAGGTGTGCTGCAGCGTCCGATTCTGTTCGACGACCGCCTGATTTACGGCCTCATTGCAGTGGCCCACGCTGACGCTGAGAATGCCGCCGAAGAAGTCGAGATACTCCGTGCCTTGGGAGTCGGTCAGGTGCATCCCCTTGCCGCGGACGAGCGTGAGCGGCTTCTCGTAGTAGGTTGCGACGCAGGGGAAGAGATACTCCTTCTGCAGGTCCTCGAGCTGCTCCGTCATTCCCGGTCCTCCTCCTCGCTCTGCGCCCCGGCCCGAGTTCTCACTTATATCCGACGTCCCTGCATATGTCAAAGCCGCCGCTGCTCGAACACGGCGCCGACGGTGTCGAGAATCAGGCGTGCTCTGCGTTTCCGCACCAGACGCTCACCACGCCGCGTTCGCGGGCGAGCGCGATGTTGTCGGCGGCGGTATGGTGTAGCTACCTACAGCATCCGCTGCTCTCTGAACCAGCCGATGGTGTCTCCGAGGGTGTCGCGGAGCGGGCGCGGTGCGAAGCCCAGCTCGCGTTCGGCCTTGGCGCAGCTCATGGCGCAGTTGGAGTTTATGACCTCGAGCGACATGCTGGTGAAGAGCGGCTGCTGGCGTGTGGCCCAATAGTAGAAGGGGATGAGGGGGCTGACGGCGCGCAACAGCCGCATGTTGACGTGCAGCCGGGGCGCAGGCGTGCCTGAGAGTTCGGCGACGGTGTGGAACAGGTCCCAGACGCTGATCTCGCTTCCGGACAACACGTACCCTTCTCCCGAGCGGCCGCGCTCGAGAGCCGCTATCAGACCGGAGGCGACATCGCGCACATCCACGAAGTCATAGCCGCCGTCCACCCATGCCTTGATTCGCCCCCTGGACAGGTCGAGCACCAACTGCCCCGTCTGGCTCGGCTTGAAGTCGTATGGCCCGATGATGCCTGAAGGGAAGACGACGACAGCATCCAGCCCGTCACGCGCGGCGGCAAAGACTAGCCGGGTGGCCTCCGCCTTTGTCTTGGCGTAGGGGGTAGTGACCAACTGGGGATCAACCGCAGTGGTCTCGTCGGTGCAGGTTCCGTGCGGCGGCTCGACAAAGGCGTGGATCGAACTCGTGTAGACCAAGCGCCGGACCCCGGTCTCACGGCAGGCGGCGAGTACGTTGCTGGTGCCCTCGACGTTCACTGCGTGCAGCCGCTCGTATCGCTCCTTGGTGATGCTGACGATGCCGGCAAGGTGAAACACCACATTGACGTCTCGGAAGGCAGCGACCAGTGCTTCCTGGTCCCGCATGTCGGCCTCGGCCACCTCCACATCCAGACCCGCGAAGCAGGAGCTGACGTCTCTCCCCGGTCGGACGATGGCTCGCACCCGACCGGCGGCCGGTTCTCCTTGGCTTTCGCTGGCCGTCTGGCGTGCGGCCAGAGCGCGCAGCAGCGCATTGCCCACATGACCGGTCGCGCCGGTGATCGCGATCATTCTTCGCCTCCGGGTGTTGGTGGGGGGCTTCCGCGGTCCGAGACGGAAGAAGTCAGCGACCATCATATCGAGGAAGGGCGACGACCCCAAACTATCCCCACACGCCCTGCTTGGCCTCCTGTGATGGCTCCGATGATATTCCTCTAGTGCACAGTCCAGCCGATGGTCTACAAGTAGAGCGAGCTGAAGAGACATCATCCCCGAGGGGTGACGAGGAAGGCGCGGTCCACCCGTCCCTTGCTTCCTGCGTCCTTCTCTCGCGCGGGACGATCGTGTCCACGCCCAGAGGGCACCCGGCGCAGCGTCGTTGTTCAGCAGCCTGCTAGCGAGGCGCGGAGCGAAATGTCCGTCGGAGTGCCGAACTAGACTCGCCACGCGCGGCAACTTGCGCTAACATTGCACGGTAGACTTGGGAGACAAGTTTTGGCTGCATTGAAGCACTTTATTGGTTCGGCAGCCTACTAGTGTCTCCCCGCACGTCGTGCAAAGGAGTGACATGTATCGCGGCGGCTACGCCGGCAGGGTCCTGAGGATCAATCTCACCGAAAAGACCTTCCAAGAAGAACCTCTGGCCGAAGAAGTCGCTCAGGACTTCATCGGAGGGTCGGGACTCACCGTTAAGTATCTCTACGACGAGGTCGACCCGAACTGCGACCCGCTCGGACCAGAGAACAAGCTGATCTACGCGCCCGGTCCCTTCACCGGTACCACCATCCCCTGCGCGAGCCGCATGGCCGTCAACGCGAAGTCCCCGGCCACGGGGGCTATGGGCGTGGCCACCACGGGCGGGCACTTCCCGGTGGAGATGAAACGCGCCGGGTACGACGTGATGATCATCGAGGGCAAGGCTGAGGAACCCACCTACGTCTACATCAAGAACGGCGACGTCAAGTTCCGCTCGGCCTCCATGATCTGGGGCCTCACCAGTACCGACACCCAGCAGGTCATCAAGGACGAGCTGCACGACCAGAACATCCGCGTCAGTTGCATCGGGCCGGCAGGGGAGAAGCTCTCGAAGATGGCGGCCATCGTCAACGAGCGCCGGGTGGCCGGACGCAAGGGACTGGGCGCCGTGATGGGCTCGAAGAACCTCAAGGCGATCGCGCTGCGCGGCGATCTCCAACTCGATATCGCCGACCATGACAAGTACGACGCGGCCCGCAGGCGCATGCGCGCCGGCATGCAGGCGAGCCCCATACTCTACCCGGAGTTCTCCCGCTACGGCACGTCGACAACTCTGGATCTTACTCAGGCCCTCGGCATCTACCCGGCGATCAACTGGGCAGGCACGGGAGTGTTTACCCCGGCCGACAAGATAGGCGGGTTCGCCATCGAAGCGCTCAGCGCGGGCAAGACTGCCTGCTCCGGCTGCCCGGTGGGCTGCAGTCAGATGCGGCTCGCGAAGGAGCCACCCTACGCCGGCTTCTTCACCGAAGG
>Ga0182021_10004121_pt1 | contig 17027 bp, 13 predicted proteins | sample 612E3MmetaG_FD_120493 | JGI IMG/M metagenome (GOLD analysis project Ga0182021, IMG submission 120493) | Permafrost microbial communities from Stordalen Mire, Sweden - 612E3M metaG (Illumina Assembly) | ecosystem: Environmental > Terrestrial > Soil > Wetlands > Permafrost | place: Sweden...
CCAGGACCTGGCCGGGACGCAGGCCGCCTGGGGCGGTGCGGGTGGCATTGAATCCGGCAGCGGACAACTCTGCGGCGACATCGATGGCGCGCCGGATCGTCGAAAAACCGTGATCGGAGACGACCAACACGTCCGTGGTGGGACGGAGCCCGCGCCGGTCGAGTTCGCCAAGGACCAGGCCGAGATTCGCGTCGCTGCTCTTGATCGCGGCGAGCGACTCACTGGAGCCCGGACCGGTGGAGTGCTGCGAGCTATCGGGCTCGGCGAGCCACAGCTGCGAGAACGGCGGCACGCCGTCCTTCCACAGGACCTGCAACAACGCGCGGGTGGTCCAGGCGTCGCGGGCGAGCTTGTTTTCCCGACCGGATTCGCTCCGACCCGGGGCAGGGAAAGCGCCGAGGACCGCGGCCAGCTCCGATTCCAATCCAGCCGGAAGGGCGCTGCCTTCGAAAACGACCGGCGGAGACGAAGGGATGTCGGGGCGCGGGGCACGGTTGGCCAGCAGCGCGACCTGCTTGGCCCCGGCGATCGCCGTCCGGAGACCGTGTGCCTGCAGGAATTCGGCCAGGGTGCCGACGGCCAGATAATGGCCGTGGGAAAGTTCATCGCCGCGGCGGACCACCGCCGGCTTTTCGGTGCCCACGGGCGCCTCGGGATCGATTCCCGGGCGAAATTCCTTGTTCCCGACCAGGGTGCTGTGCGCGGGATAGTCACCGGTGGCAATCGCGGTGCCGTTGACCTCCGTCGTGCTGGGATAAACGGGATGATGATTCGCAAAAAACACCCCGTTGCGGGCCAGCGCCCAGAGGTTCGGCGTGTTCTCCGCGCCCACGAAATCGGGCCGCAGGCCGTCGCAGACCACGACGACGACCCGGCGCGCGGGTTCGCGGCCAGCCGTTGCCGCAGCGACCGTGGATGTCATCGCGGCCAGCCCGAACATCAGGAGGCTGCAGTATTGGTGAATCAATGACACGGTTCTCACAATGCGGTGGAAATCGGGAGGTCTTGGCGCGGATGGGTTGGGTTGAAGCCGAACGCGAGCCCGATGGGAGGTCAAGGCGCGAAGGTCCCGTCGATGGAGCAACCGATTCCGGTGGTTGAATTCCATGGTTGCCTCGGTATGGTCACGACTGGAGCGCGAACCATTCAATCATGACCGATCTTCGCTGGGGCATCCTGGGTACCGGGCGGATCGCCGGCATCTTCTCGCGGGGCGTCCTCGCCTCGCAAACCGGGCGACTGGCAGCCGTGGGCAGCCGGACGCAGGCGACCGCCGACCAATTTGCCCGCGAACACGGCGTCGCGCGGGCGCACGGCTCGTACGAAGCGCTGCTCGCGGATCGCGAAGTTCAGGCGGTGTACGTGGCCACGCCTCACCCGCTGCACGCCGAGTGGACGATTCGCGCGGCGCAAGCGGGCAAACACGTCCTTTGTGAGAAGCCGCTCACGTTGAACCATGCGCAGGCCGTAACGGTGGTCGGGGCCGCGCGGGCCGCCGGGGTGCTTCTCATGGAGGCCTTCATGTATCGCTGCCATCCGCAGACAACGCGGGTGGTCGAACTCGTGAAAAGTGGGGCCCTTGGCCGGGTGAATCTCGTCCAGGCGAGCTTTGGCTTCCAACGGGAGTTCAACCCTGACGTCCGCCTGTGGAACCGGGCCCTTGGCGGCGGTGGCATCCTGGATGTTGGCTGCTACCCGGTGTCGTTGGCCCGGCTGATTGCAGGGACCGTGGATGGCCGACCGTTTGCGGATCCGGTGAGCGTCACCGGCACCGGCTATCTCCATCCCCAGACAGGAGTCGACGTCTATGCTGCCGGAACGCTGCGGTTCGACAATGGGATCGTCGCGCAGGTCGCCTGCAGCATCGGGCTGGTGCAGGACAGCTCCGCCCGGCTGTACGGAACCGAGGGCTGGCTGCATGTGCCCGTGCCGTGGATCTCCACCCGGGATGGCGGTACTTCGTCCATTTTTCTGCACCGTCCAGGCGCCGCGGCGCCCGAGGAGATTGTGATCACCGCGCCGCCGCTCTACGCGCTGGAAGCCGACGCTTTTGCGGCCGCGCTCGCGGCCGGGCGGAGCGAAGTGCCGGCAATGACCGTGGCCGACAGCCTTGGCAACATGGCTGTGCTCGACCAATGGCGGGCGGCGGTCGGCCTCGTTTACGAGGTCGAGAAAACCTGACCCAAGGATTCAGCCCCCACCCGCCGGCATTCCGGACGTCATTGAGATCCGTCTGCGCTGGGCCTCGCGCAAAGTGCGCTGGGCTTTGGTCCAGGGCAGGGCGGTCCGGACTGGCGGATGGGCTAGCCCCTTCCCGCCAAGGAGTGCGGAAGGTTCCGAAGCATTTCCTTCCCGCAGTGCCGGCGCTCGGCGACCCGTTGCGCGCTGGCGAGCCGGGCAGGGTCTCCACAGGTTGGTCCATCAGGCGCCGAGGGCGACGGCATCGACCGCCGGGCGGAGCCGGGGAGGTTCAGTAGCCGCCATTCGCCGGCCCGCCGGGGCCGCCGGCCTCTTCGAGCACGAGGGCGGCGGCGTTGGAGGTGCCAAGGCGCTCGGCTCCCGCCGCAATCAAGGCGCGGGCTTGGGTGAGGGTCTTGATGCCGCCGGCCGCCTTGATGCGAATCGTTCCGCGGCGATGGTCAGCGAACAGCTTCACGTCGTCGATGGTCGCTCCCGCCGTGCCGAAGCCGGTCGAGGTCTTAATGAAATCAACGCCGGCATCCTCGCAAAGCGAGAGCGCGGCGAGCTTCTGCTTGCGGTCGAGGTAGCAGGTTTCGACGATGACCTTGGAGAGGAGGCGCAATTCCCGGGCAATCGCCGAAAGGCGGTCGAGTTCGGCGGCCACGGCGACCCGCCGGCCCTCGCGCAGGTCGGCGTAATTCATGACAATGTCGACCTCGTGAGCCCCCGCTGCGGCCATGACCCGAATTTCGGATTCCTTGGCAGCGGTCGAGGTGCGGCCATGAGGAAAACCAATGACGGTGCCGACGTGCACCGGAGAGCCGCCGAGCGCTTCCGCGGCCAGCGCGACGCTCGCCGGGTAGAGCATGACCGCCGCAAATCCGTGCTGGCGGGCATCGGCGCAGAGCAGACGCAGATCGGCATCCGTGGCATCGAGCCGCAGATTGGTGGAGTCGAGATGGCCGGCAAGCGGAGTGGGTTTCATGGTGGTCATTCTAGCAGGCCCGCGGCTGGCGGGAAGCCGGGAGTGCTGATGCCGCCGCCTGGTGTTCTCATCATGCCGCAGCGAGCGGGCGCGTGGTGCCCCGGCCGTGACCGGAGCCGGATGGCGTCAGTCCGGGATCCCCTCGACGGTCTCGACGACCTTTGCGAATCGGTCGGCGAGAGCGGCGAGATTGGCCCGGTGGACGACTTCAGCCGGGATCACGCCGCCGCGGCCGTCGGGCAGGTCGCGCGTTCCGCAGGCCGCGGCCACCACGGTGCAGCGATAGCCGTGATCGAGCGCCGACCGCACGGTGGTGCTCACGCACATATGCGTCATGAAGCCGACGACGATCAGCTGCATCCGCCCAAGATTCTTGAGCGTTTCGTCGAGCGTGGTTCTGTCAAAACTGCTCGGCCGCGCTTTGACGATCACGCTTTCGCCAGACCGCGGCAGAACCGCGTCGGCGATCGCGACCTCCGGACCCAGCGGGTCGCAGATGGCTCCGCCGGGCCGGCCATGCTGCACGACGTGGATCACCGGCGTGCCGGCGGCCCGGGCGCGGGCAAGGAGCCGGGCGATTTCCGCCAGAGCCCGGTCGATGCCGGGAAGCGGCAGGCGCCCGTCAACGTAAAACCGCTGCGCGTCGACAACGACCACAGCACTTTCGGCCAGGCGGCCGGCCGGGTAGGCCGCGCCGGAGATTTCCAGCAAGGTGGGTGGCGGGATAGGCTGGGCTTTCATGAGATTCCGGTGTCGGTTTCTCACCACAGAGGCATAGAGAGCACAAGATCAATGCGTTGGGAAAATCTGGAACGGGTGTGGTCGAGCTGGCTGGAGGAGGCTACCGCCTTGCCGGCAGCCTCCTGTCCACTGATCCCGCCCGCCGACCGCTTGTCTAAAGTTTGCGGCGGGGCGCCCCGCTTGATGTACTTTGCCAACATGGGATCCATCTCCACCGGCATCCCGGTTGTTGCCGCCGGCGACGCCGAGGTCCGCCAGCGCGCGAAGACGCACCTGTACGTCGCATGCCAGGTGGCGGGCTGGACTTTTTTCATGGTGATGCAGCTCCTTTTCTCGGGGCTTTTTAAGGAGAAGGATTCTGCGGGCGCCGAATGGGCCATTTTTCAGACTGTGGCGGAGGGTTTGCTGATCACCCACTTCGCCCGATGGTGGCTCACCAAATGGGGTTGGAAGGAACTGAGCTGGCGGCCATTGATCCCGCGCATCCTCGGCCTGGCGCTCCTCCTGTCGGTGGCCTGGATGGTCGTGGGGTACGGGTGCTATTACGGCCTTTTGCGGAATGCCTGGTCAACCAAGTACAGCTTGGTCGTCGTCCTCGGCTTGGGCCTGTTCAATGGAACGGTGATCATGTGCGCCTGGCTCTGCCTCTATTTCTTCTACCAGCTTTTTGGCCGTTACGACCGGCTGCAAATCGAGCAACTGCGCCTGAAAGGCGCCGTCAAGGAAGCCGAGCTCCGGGCGCTCAAGTCGCAGATCAATCCGCATTTCATCTTCAATTCGCTCAACTCGCTCCGCGGGCTCATTGACGAGAATCCCGACCGCGCCCGCCAGGCTGTCACCCAGCTCGCCAATCTCCTGCGCTACTCGCTGCAGTCCGGGCAGCTTGAAACCGTGCCCTTCGAGGATGAGCTACGCACGGTCAACGATTATCTCGCGCTCGAACAGGTGCGCCACGAGGAGCGGCTGCGGGTGCGGCTCGATGTCGCGCCGGGCGTGCTCAACCTGTCGATCCCGCCCATGTTGCTGCAGACGCTGGTGGAAAACGCGGTCAAGTACGGCATCGCGCCGCGCCGCGAGGGCGGAGAGATCGCGATCATCGCGCGGTGTGAGCACGGTGAGCTTCGCCTCCAGGTCACCAATCCGGGGACGCTCGCGGTGGGCGGCAGCTCAACCGGGGTTGGCCTGCGCAACGCCGCGGAGCGGCTGCAGTTGCTTTTCGGCGCCCAGGCCCGGCTCGATTTGCGCGAAGGTCCGCCGGGTTGTGTCACCGCCGGCGTTGTCATCCCCCTTGATTCATCCGCCGGTTATGGTTCCGCTCCCGCCCCCCAGCGGGCGGTTCTCACCACCGCCGGCCGCTGAACCCGGGTTCCCCGCATGAAAGCCCTGGTCATTGACGACGAGCGCCTCGCGCGCAACGAACTGCGCCGGCTGCTCGCAAAGCACCCGGAAATCGCGGTCATTGGCGAGGGCGCCAACGCCGACGAGGCGCGGACGCGGATCGCGGAGCTGGCCCCGGACTTGGTGTTCCTCGATATCCAGATGCCGGGCGACAACGGCTTTGCGCTGCTCGAATCGCTCGAGCCGCCGCTGCCCCAGGTGATCTTCACCACGGCCTATGACGAGTTCGCGGTGAAGGCCTTCGAGTTCAACGCCCTCGACTATCTGCTGAAGCCCGTCGACCCGGTCCGGCTGGCCGCCGCCCTCGAGAAGATTCGCGCGCGGACCGACCCTTCCGCGGCCGGTGCCGGCGCCCCCCCTGAGCGCCCGGGCCGCCTGGCGGCCGAGGACAAGGTGTTTGTGCGGGAGGGTGAGCGCTGCTGGTTTGTCGAAGTGAAGTCGATCCGCCTCATGGAGAGCGAGGGCAACTACACCCGAGTACATTTTGGCGACGCCCAGCCGCAGCTCTTTCGCTCGCTGAACGCCATGGAGGAGCGCCTCGACCCGCGATCCTTTTTCCGCGCCAATCGCCGACAGATCATCAACCTCGCCTGGATCGACCGGATCGAGCCGTGGTTCAGCGGCGGCTTGCTCGTCTACCTCAAGGGCGGCCTGAAGGTCGAGCTCTCCCGCCGCCAGGCCCAGGCTTTCCGCGAACAGATGAGCCTGTAGCGGAAAAGTGGAAATCCGGGAAAGCGGGAAACCCAGGAACCAAAAGGACGACCAAGCAGCGAGACCGGCAATGCAGGTTGAAATAAGCAGGTTGCCCGGCACATTGTCCGAACCCCGTTCTTATCCTCCCCTTCCTGGTCCTCGTCAGTTTTCCCCCTTGCTCGTTTTCGCGCCTTCCCGTTTCTTCGCTTTGTCGATTTTCCCATTTTCCGCTTTGCCTTTCCTATGATCCAAGCCCGCAACCTCTCCAAGTTTTTCCACGACAAGAAACGCGGCGAAATTCGCGCGGTGGATAATGTCTCCTTCACCTGCCGCCCGGGCCAGATTTACGGCCTGCTCGGCGCCAACGGCGCGGGCAAGACGACCACCCTCCGATTGCTCGCCACCTTGCTGCGACCCACCAGCGGGACCGCCACGGTGGCCGGGTTTGACACCGCGGCGAGCCCGGAGCAGGTGCGGGCCAGCCTTGGCTTCCTGGCCACCAGCACCGCGCTTTACAGCCGGCTGACCGCGCGCGAGACCATCGCCTATTTCGGCCGGCTCAACGGCCTGACCGTCGCGCAGGTCGCGGACCGCACCCGCCGGCTGGCCGACGAGCTGGACCTGAACGAGTTCCTCGATCGGCGCGTGGACAAATTTTCCACCGGCATGAAGCAGAAGACCTCCATCGCCCGCACCGTGGTGCATGATCCCGCCGTGATCATTCTCGATGAACCGACGATCGGGCTCGATGTCATGACCGCGCGCAACATCGTGCGCTTTGTCCGGGACTGCCGCGCCCGCGGCAAGACCGTGATCTACTCCACGCACGTCATGAGCGAGGTCGAGAAGCTCTGCGACGTGATCGGCATCATCCACCAAGGCCGGCTGGTCGCCGAGGGTTCGCTGGCCGAGCTCCGGCAGCGGTTTGGCGAGCAGGACATGGAGGAGATCTTTGTCCGGGCAATCGGTGGAGAGGAGGAGGCCGCATGAACCGATCCAACGTGGTCACGGTCTATTTGAAAGAGCTGCGGGACTCGTTGCGCGACCGCCGCACGCTGATTTCCATGATCGTCGTCCCGACGCTGATGATCCCGGGCATCATGTTCATCGCGGGGGTGGTGTCCTACATGATGATCAACAAGGCCCGGGAGGAGGTTCCCACGGTGATGGTGCTTGGCGGCAGTGACTCCCCGGCCGTCCGGGCGGCGCTGGCGGCCAACCAGAAGATCCAACTCGTGCCGGTGGCCGCCGATTGGAAACAGCGGATCACCGACAAGCAACTGCGCGCGGCCGTGGAGGTTCCGGCGGGCTTCGACGCGGCGCTCGATCGCGGGGAAGCCGCCGTGCTCAAGATCTTCAACTATGAGAGCGAGCTGAGGTCCGGATTCGCCGTGGGCGAGCTGTATCGGTTTTTCAATGATTATCGCGAAAAGATCGTCACGGCCCGGCTCACGGGGCGGGGCCTGCCAGCTGATCTGGTCAAGCCGTTCGAGGTGAAGACTGAAAACGTCGCCCCTCCCGAAAAGGTGGGCGGCAATGTCATCGGCGGGATCATTCCCTACATTTTCATCCTGCTTTGCTTCACCGGGGCGATGTATCCGGCCATCGACCTGACGGCGGGCGAAAAGGAGCGCGGCACGATGGAGACCATCCTGTGCAGCCCGGTGGCCCGGGTCGATCTCGTGCTCGGCAAATTTCTGATGGTGCTCACGGCGGCGCTCGGGACAGTGGTGATCTCACTTCTTTCGATGGGGCTCTCGTTCATGCTGGGCGGATTGCTCTTCGCGAAATCCGCGGCCGGCGGCGCGGCGGTCGCGGCGGCAAAAAGCGGCGCGGCCCAAGCAGGGGTGCTTCCGACCATCGACCCGCTGGGAACGTTGACGGTGCTGGCGATGGTTCTGCCGGTTGCGGTCCTGTTTTCCGCGGTGCTGATGGCAGTTTCGCTGTTGGCCAAGAGTGTCAAGGAGGCGCAAAGCTACGTGTCTCCTCTGATTGTCGTCATCATCCTGCCGGCCATGATGGGCATGCTGCCTGGGGTGGAGCTCAACACGCGCCTGGGGCTCGTGCCGATCCTCAATCTCGCCCTCGTCAGCAAGGAACTCGTCTCGGGGGTCTTTCACTGGAACTACCTCGCGCTCATCTTCGGCTCGACCTGTGTCTACGCCGCAGCCGCTCTGGCTTTCTGCGTGCGCATGTTCAATCGCGAGGATGTGATCTTCCGGACGTAGCCCGAAGGGGCCGACGCTGTCGGGGCCAACCGCGACAAAGTCGCCCTGCCAAGGGCCGGCGGATTCTTCAGCGAAATCATCCCGGAGTTCATGAAAAATCCGGGTTGGCGCCGGAATTTTCCTGCGGGTCCCGACAGGCCGCTCGTCGCCTCGCTGGGTAAATTTTTTTTCAAAACCCGCGCGATATCGCCAATCGCCGGCAAGTGATCATGCAGGATGCAATCCTGCCGGTTCACCCGGGATAAAAAGGCGTAAATCCCTTGAGCACCGTCCAATTGCGTTTGGGTGGTGCCATGATTGGTGCAATGGTAGTTCCTCTCAGGCAGCGCGCAGCTCAACCCATTCCAGCCATGAATTTCGTCAAGAAAATCCTGCTTGTGCACGGCGATTCGAACTCCCGTCGCACGCTCACCCTGCTGTTGGCCGGGGCTGGTTATGATGTCCGCCCCTGCGAACAACCGGAGGCGGCCCTCGAGGCTGCCCGGTCGGAATGGTTCGATCTTTCGCTCGTGGCGGATCCGTTGTCGGAGATGAGCAGTTTCGATTTTATCGAGGAATTGAAGAAGCTGCAGCCCAGCGTCGCGGTGCTGCTGCTCGTCAACCAGCTTGAGCTGCCGTCGGTCATCAAGGGAATCCGGCTGGCCGTCACCGATGTGCTCGCCCCTGACGGGGACTGGAAGCTCGTGATCCAACGGGTCAACGCCATCCTGCGGCCGGGCGAAACGGCCGCGCCGGTTGACCTCACGTCCGAGGAACTCGCCGAGGTGGAAGCAATCTTGTCCCGGATGGAACAGGGTTCCACCCCGCCCATGGTGCTCGCGCCCGACGTGGTCGTCCCGGCCGGCGACCTGCGCGAGGAGTTGGTGCGGCTGGCGCGCGAACGCGAGGACTTCAGGAAGACCGCGGAACGCCTCGCCCAGGAGAAGACTGCCCTCGAGGTGGAACTGAAGGCGCAACTCGCGCGGCGCGCGGATGTCGCGCGCCAGGAAGAGGAATTGCTGGAGCTGCGGAGCGAGCGCGAAGTGGTGACTGCGGCGCAGGCCGCGGTCGACGAAAAGGCCCGCAGCATCGCCGCCGCCCGCCAGGAACTTGCCCGGGAACGCGCCGAGCTGGCCGCGGAGCGCGCGCAAGGCCTGACCACGGAGGTGGCGCAGCGCCTCCAGACGGAGGATGCCCTGGCCCGCGAGCGCGAGATGCTGGAAGATCTGCGGCTCGACCTGCGTGCCGACGACGTGCGGCTCCGCGAAGAGGCGGTCAAGCTGCGCCAGGCCCAGACCCGGGTCGACTCCGACCGCCGGCAATTACAGGAGGATCTGGAGCTGCTGAGGGAACAGGAAGCCAACTTGCGCACCTATGAGCAGCGCCTGCGCTCGATGTCCGCCGAGGCCGAGGCCGACCGCGTGCTCAGCGCCGCACCGCACATGTCGCGCGATCCGTTCCAACGCGATGCGACCCTGGAAATAGCGTGGACGCGGCTGGACCGCGCGATGGACATGCTGGAAGCGGAGCGGCGGAATTTCAGTGGTGAGCGTCTCGCCATGAAGGAAGACATGGAGCGACTCGAGCAGAAGGAGGAGACTCTGCAGCAAAGAGAGAAGACCCTGAGCTACCAGGAAGCCCTGCTGGCCGGACGCACCCTCCAGGCGCCGGCGCCGCGCCGGTCGACCCTCACGCAAACGCCGTTGCAAGCCGCCAAGGCGATCTTCACCAGCGGCAAGAAATGACCGCCGGGCTGGGAAACTGGCCCGCCAAAATGATTTTCCCGGCGCGCCAGCGACTGGCGTAGGCGCTTGGGCGAAACGGCGGTCGCATCATTCGGCTCGCTCACGATGAAACTCCGCCACGCTCCGCTCCTCGCGCTGCTGGCGATTGCCGCCGGTCCGGCTGGTGCCGCCGAGCCGGTCGACGAGGTCAACGTTTTCACCGGCACATCGAATTCCCGATGGATGCTGTTCCCTGGCGCGACGCTCCCCTTCGGCTTGGTCAAGCTGAGTCCTGATAACCAGACTAATGTCTGGAACGGAGGCTATGAATATACCGTCAATAGCATATCTGGATTCAGCCACCTGCACGCCTTCGGCCTGAGCGGCGTCAGCCTGATGCCGGTCACCGGTCCGATCGAGTACCACCCCGGTCTCTATCGCGTGTTTCCGGGCGCGCCGGACGGTCCGTTTGGCGGGATGTGGACGTCCGGCTACCGTTCGCGTATTCGCAAGGAAACGGAGCGGGGATCTCCCGGCAGTTATTCCGTGGATCTGCTCGACTGGCAGGTGAAGGCGGAGCTGGGCGCCACGATGCGCTGCGGCGTCATGCGCCTCACCTATCCTGCCACCGGCGAAGCGCACCTGCTGCTCGATTTCGCCTTTCCCACCGAGGAACTCTGCCAGATTCGCGAGGCCCGGGCCACGCAGACCGGCCCCGGAGAGATTTCTGGCCAGATCCGCCAGTCCAACAACTACACCGGGGAATACACCGTCTATTTCCTGATTCGCATCGATCATCCGCTCGCCTCGCTCGACGCCTGGCAATGTGAACCGTTCACCGGCAAGTCGACCAACTACGGCACCGACTGGCAAACCCCGGTCCACTATCTGCGCAGGATCAGCGAATTCACAGGCCACGACCATTGCGGTGTGGTGCTCAACTTCCAGACCGCCGCAGAGGAGCAGATTCAGGTGCATACCGGCCTTTCTCTCGTCAGCTCCGCCCAGGCGCGCCTCAACCTCGACACGGAGTTGAATCCCTTCGGCTGGGATTTCGACGCGGTGGTCCGCAGCGCCCGCCAGACCTGGAACCGCGTACTCGGCAGCGTCGAGGTTGCGGGGGGTACCGCCCATCAACGCGCGATGTTTTCCACCTGCCTCTACCGCGCATATTCCGCCAAAAGCGTCCTCACCGACGTCGACGGAACCTACCTCGACATGAACCGGCGGGTCGGCAAAGTCCCGGCCCAGCGCGCGGCTATTTACAGCAGCGACGCATTGTGGGGCTGCCAGTGGACGCTCTTCCCTCTGTGGACGCTCCTCAGTCCCGACGTCGCGAGTTCGTGGGTGCGTTTTTTCATTGAGGCGGCCGATCGCGGCGGCTGGATCCCGGAAGCGCCGGTGAATGGCGGCTATTCGCCGGTGATGGTCGCCCAACATCAACAGTCGCTTATCACCAGCAGCTACCAGAAGGGTATCCGCGATTTCGATGCCGAGCGGGCTTTTCGTGCGATCAAGCACGACCTAACGACCCAGGGCGCGCCGGTCGCCAACGGCGGTTATGCCGGCGACCGCCAGCTGCAGGCTTACCTGGACCACGGCTACGTTCCTGATGAAGCCGGCCCCACGTCCAACACCTTCGAGTACGCCTATGACGACTGGGTGGCTGCCCAACTCGCGCAGGCGCTCGGCCACAATGAGGAGGCGCGCGAGTTCCTGCGCCGCTCCGGCCATTGGCGCAACAATATCGATCCGCAGCTCAAATACGCCCGTCCCCGCCGCGCCGACGGACGTTGGGTCGAGCCATTCGACCTTCATCACTTCGGGACGGAGGGCGGCTGGAACGGGCCCGGCTTCGTCGAGGGCAACGCGTGGATCTACACGCTCTTTGTGCCCCAGGACCCCGATGGGCTCGTCCAGCTGATCGGTCGCGATGAGTTCAACCGGCGCCTGGAGGAGGGCTTTGAAAAAGGCTACGTCGACCTTGGCAACGAAACCAACCTGCAGGCACCCTTTCTCTTCAACTACTCCGGGAAGCCGTGGCTCGCGCAAAAGTACGTCCGCAAGTCGCTGACCGAGTCGTTTGACCTTTCACCCCTCGGGGGCTGGCTCGGCGAGGAGGACGAAGGCCAACTCGGCGCGCTCTACGTCCTGTGGTCGATGGGGCTGTTCGAGATGGACGGAGGCTGCTCCGTCCGTCCCGGCTACGATCTGGGCAGCCCGCTCTTTGACCGGGTTGTGATCCATCTCGATCCGCACTACTACAGCGGCAGGGATTTTGTGATCGAGGCCCACCACAATTCTCCCGCCAATCTCTACATCCAGTCCGCCCGCCTCAACGGCCAGCCCATGAATCGCGCGTGGATCGACCACTCGGAATTGGTCGCCGGTGGAAAATTGGAGTTGGAAATGGGCCCACAGCCAAATCCGGAGTGGGGCCGTCGGCCGGTGGAGGGACCCGCGCTGCTTCAGCGGTTACCGTGAACCCCGCCCCGGCGAACCGGGCGTTCGCTCGAGGATTGCGGTTTCTGGGTTCCCCCAGCCTAGCTCTTCGCCGCCAGCTCGTCGTAAACCGTGCCGAGGATGCTTGGCAGGCGGTTGGGCGCGGGCACGTGGAAATCGGGAAAACCCGGCAGGTTGTCGAGGGCAACGATCTGGTCCCTGGCCTTGCCGGCGTCGATGCCCTTCTGGACGTAGCCGAGCATCGCCACGAGAAGATCTCGCATGACCAGCAGGTCGTCGCGGGTGCCGATGACGCCGAATTTTGCGCTGCCGTGGCCGAAAATGTAGATCGCGTCGGCCGGAAAATTCTGGTGCACCTCCTCCAGCCGTTTTACCCAGCCTCGCACGCTCGCCCCGCCCGGACGGTCGATGGCGGGATAGAGACGGTTGAAGACCAGGTCGCCCAGGTGGACCACGTTGGCCTTCTCGAAGGTCATCACTGCGTCGCCGTTCGTGTGCGCCGGGCCAAAATACTGCGCCGTCACCACTTCATCGCCACAGTCGTGCCGCCACACCTCGGCAAAGGTCGTGTCAGCAAACACCTGTTTCTCGAGTTGGCCGGCTTTCTCCGCGGCGGCAAACTGCAGCTTCGGCACGTTGGCCTGGGCCACGATCTGGCGGGCGGCCGGCTTGAAAACCGGGTTTCCGCTCGTGTGATCGAAGTGGTGATGAGTGTTGAGCACCACGTCGAGCGTGCGGGCTCCGCGGCCGGGCAGGCCGGCGAGGCAGGTCGCAGCCGTGTCGGGGAATTGGGTGTCGACGACAACCAGGGCCGCCGGCGATGCCAGCCAGCCGATTGTGCCGCCGCGGCCGGTGAAGATCCCAGTGTTGCGGCGCAACGGCTTGAATCCAGTGACGGGAGGGCCGGACGGTGCCACCGGCTTCGAGCCGGCGGTTGCTGAACCGGTTGTGACCGCGGAGCCTTGGGCCCGGAGAAGGGAGCGGGAAAGCAGGCCGGCGGCAGCCAGCCCGCCCGAGCGAAGGAGGAAGGTGCGACGGTTCATTCCCCCACTCTAACTGAAGCCTCTTCGGATTAAACCCAAATTCCTGTAACCATTGCCCGCCCGGTCGGTTCTCCCCTGCGTCCCTCCATGTCCCTTTCCTGCCGTGATCGCCGACGCCCTGTCACAATTGCATGTTCAATCACCCCCGCCCGTGGTTGAATCTTCGCTGCCAGCCGTGGACTCCTTCTCCGACCACGAACTCATGATCGCGGTTCGCGCGGGCGAAATCGACAAGCTCGGCGATCTCTTCGAACGCCACCACGGTTCGTTGTATGGATTCTTCGTCCATCACACAGGCGACCGCACCGCGAGCGAGGACCTCGTCCAACTCGTTTTCTACCGCATCCTCAAGTACCGTCACACCTACCGCGACGAGGGCCGCTTTTCCGCGTGGATCTATCACCTCGCCCGCAAGGTTGCGGCCGACCATTTCCGCCGGACCAATGCCGCCCCCCGCGGAACCGACCCGGATGACCTCGACGCCGTGCCTGATGAAGCACCGCACGCCGCCGACTGCGCGATCGTTGCGGACGATACCGCCCGGCTCCACGCCGCACTCGCCGCCTTGCCGACCGACCAGCGCGAACTGCTCGTGCTGGCGCGTTTCCAACGCCTCAAGCACGAGGAGATCGCCCGCCTTTTCGATATCTCCGTCGGCGCGGTGAAGGTGCGCGTGCACCGCGCCCTCCGGGAACTGCGCGACATCTATTTCAAACTCAGTCGGGAACAGACCGTCTGACGCTGCCCGGCCTCCACTTTCACACTCACCTCCACTCTCACTTCCACCTCTTCCCGACCATGAATTGCCAGCGCATCCAGGAAAGTTTCCTCGAATACCAGGACGGCCGCCTTTCCCCGCCCGACGCCAGCACCGTGCGCGAACATCTCAAGACTTGCCTCGACTGCCAGCGTGAATGGGCCGGCCTGCAGGAAATCTCCCTCAAGCTCGACCGGCTGCCGCCCGTCGCGCCGAGTCCGCGCCTGCGCACACAATTTTACGCCATGCTCGAGACCCACCGGCGTGAATCCGACTCCCATAGCCCCTTCGTCCTGATGCGGAGCCGGCTCGACCGGGTCTTTTCCGCGCTGCTGCCCGCTCGCCCCGCCCTCCAGTTTGCCCTCGCCTGCCTCACGCTCGGCTTCGGAATCTTCTTCGGGGCTCGCTATTTCCGTCCCGCCGCCAATGAGGAGACCGCGCGGGAAATCGACGCGCTCAAGCAGCAGATCGCCCTCACCAACCAGCAGATCGCCTCCACGAAACAGCTCGTTACGCACTCGATTCTCCAGCAGCAGTCGACCGGCGAACGCCTGAAAGCCGTGCTCGCCAGCCTCGATCTCAAGAAGAGCGATCAACTCGTTGTCAGCGACCTGCTAAGCTCGCTGGCCTTCGATCCGAGCGTCAATGTGCGCCTGTCGGCGCTCGAGGCGCTCTATCCGCATGCCGAACTTTCGGCGGTACGGTCGGCCGTCGCCGCGTCGCTCCCGCGCGAACCCTCGCCGCTCGTGCAGGTGACCATGATCGACTTCCTCGCCGCCAGCCGCGATCCCGCCGTCTCCTCCACCCTCGAGGACGTCAGCCGTAGCCAGACCTATGACAAGGCGGTGCGCGAAGCCGCTCGCCGCGCCCTGGCGCAACTCTGAACGCCCGCCGGCATTCACCTCATTCTCATCCATCTCCAACCATTCCCCCCTATGCATACCACCATCCGTCTCTGCGCCTTCTTGCTTTGCCTGACCACCGTGACCTCGGCGGCCCGGGCCGCCGCGCCCGCCAAAGCTCCGCCCGCACAACTCAAGAACGACAACGAGATCAAACTCGACGCCGACGACAAGTCAGTCGCCTTCGAAGCTTCCGCCGTAGAAATTAATAACGACGGGAAAACTCTCTCGCCTACTAGCCTCAATTTCATCGACCCGGCCAAGCCCGGCCGGCTGCGGCCGCACATCATGTGGGGCGACGTGACCGTCACCGGCACGGATGCGCCGGAGGTCACCATCGTGTCCAATATCAAGAACGAGGCCGTGGCCGAAAAGCGCCCCGACGGGCTGCGCCGCCTCGACTCCGAGATCACCTATACCGCGACCGAGAAAGACAACGTCATTACCGTCGACCTGGCGGGCGACAGTTCGTCCCCGGCCCCCAACGGTGCCACCCTCGCCATCACCGCACCGCGGTCCAGCTCAATCGTCGTCGAGAACTCCCTGGGCGGCGATGTCACCGTGAAGGATCTCGCTGGCGATGCCGAGGTCCGCAGCGTCAACGGCGAGGTTGCGCTGGAAAAGATGGGCGGCTCCGCCCTGGTCGAGACGACGAACGGCGAAATCCACGCCACCTTCGACAAGGTGTCCGAAGGCAAGCCGCTCTCCTTCACTTCGATGAACGGTGAGATCGATGTGCGCATCCCGGCCGACACCAAGGCCAACGTCCGCCTTCGCACCCAGAATGGCGCCGTACTCACCGATTTTGACGAGAAGGCGCTTGTTACCAAGACGGAGGCCGCGCGCGGCCGGATGTCGAGGCACGTCCATATCGCCCCGCGCGCCAAAGGAGAGTCCGGCGATGAAGCCGATTGGCACAACGAAGTGCGCGATGCCGTCCGCGAAGCAGCGCGTGCCGGCATGGAAGCCGCCAGGGAAGCCATCGATGCGGCCCACGAAGCGGCGGAGGCCGCGCGGGAAGGCGTGGCCGAGGCGCACGGAACGCCCATTCCCCCCTTTCCGCCGCTGCCGCCCATCATGCCGTCGCCGTCCGGCGGCAAGATCGTGAGTGGCACGCTCAACGGCGGCGGTCCCGAGATCCAGATCGCCACCATGAACGGCACCATCACCTTGCGCAAAACGCAGCCGTGATCCCTCCTCCGGCCCAGCGGTCTTCCCGGCGGGACCGCTCCCACTCGCGGGACCGTTGACCAACGGACCGCCATTCGGGCGACCCGTCTGCCCCGGACCTTCGAAGAACGGAACCACCACGCCGACAACCCGTCATTCTCCATGTCAACTATTAGTTGACAAGGTTCCGGCGACAAGGCCGGGAAGGAAACTTCTCCCTTCAGGGCGGGTCTTCTTCTGATCCAAGGCATGAATGCTCCCCTTCAACGCTTCGCCCGCCGGTGCTGGCGCGAGTGGCTGCGGCCCCTGGCTTTCGCCGCCGCCATCGTGTTGCCGCTCAAATCCTCGTTTGCCGAGTGGAACTACGTTCCCTCCGGCTCGATGATCCCTTCGATCCTGCCCGGTGATCTCGTGTGGGTGAACAAACTCGCCTACGACCTGAAGGTGCCCTTCACCACGAGGCATCTGGCCGAATGGGGAGACCCGCGGCGCGGAGATGTCGTGGTGTTTTTTTCCCCCGAGGATGGCATCCGGCTCGTGAAACGCGTGGTCGGCCTGCCGGGCGACGTCGTGGAGTCGCGGAATGACCGCCTTTTCCTCAACAGCGCGCCCGTCGCCTACGCATCGCGGCCGGCGGAAATGCCCGACCACGAATTGGGGCGGGCCTCCCTTTTCGCCGAGGAGGCACTCGGCGGCCGGCCTCATCCGGTGCAGCTCCTGCCCGGACGGCCCGCTTTGCGGACGTTCGGGCCCGTGCGGGTGC
>Ga0182021_10004122_pt1 | contig 17027 bp, 13 predicted proteins | sample 612E3MmetaG_FD_120493 | JGI IMG/M metagenome (GOLD analysis project Ga0182021, IMG submission 120493) | Permafrost microbial communities from Stordalen Mire, Sweden - 612E3M metaG (Illumina Assembly) | ecosystem: Environmental > Terrestrial > Soil > Wetlands > Permafrost | place: Sweden...
TCGAGCCACATGGACCATCGAGGAGGAATCCGTGAACGTACGCTTTTGGGGTGTCCGAGGGTCTGTTCCCACGTCCCTGACCACCTCGGACATTCGTGAGAGGCTGAACGCTGCTCTCTACCTGCTGCCCACGCCGCCGCGCGACCGACAGGAGCTCAGCAAGGCCATCGACGCCCTGCCGTTCTACATCCGCGCAACGTTCGGCGGCTGCACCACCTGCATCGAGTTCAACGTGAACGACGTCCCCATTATTCTGGACATGGGGACGGGTGCGCGGCCGCTGGGGCTTTCCCTGCTCAGGCGCCTGCCCCCCGAACGCACCATCCACGTCCTCATCACGCATTTCCACTGGGACCACATCCAGGGCTGGCCCTTCTTCCTGCCCTGCTATGACCGAACGTGCACGATCCACGTCTATTCGGTGCACCAGGGTTTGAGGGAGATGTTCGAACAGCAGCAGCACCCGAGGTTCTGTCCGGCGAGCCTGGATGACATGCCCGCCAAGATCCAGTTCCACGTGCTCAAGGACAACGAGCCGTGTCGCATCGGCGGCGCCGACGTGACCGGCATCCTCATGGGACACCCGGCGGGCACGTGCGGATACCGCATCTCCGCGAAAGGCAAGACGGGCGTCGTCATGACCGACGTGGAACTCCTGACCGCCACGGGCGAGGAGAAGGGAATCTACAGGGAGTTCGCCGACAAGTCCGACATGGTGGTCGTGGACGCACAGTACGGCAAGGAAGACGTGGTGCAGAAGGTGACCTGGGGCCACTCCTACATCGGGGACTTCGTGGAGCTTTTCCGGGACCTCGACATCGCGCGGCTCTGCCTCTTCCACTATGAGCCGAGTTATCCGGACGAGGTGCTCGAACGGCTGATCGACGAGGCGAAGCGCAAAGTGGCAGCCATGGATCCGAAACCCAAGTTCGAGGTCGCGGGCGCCTACGAGGGGCTCCGCATCGAACTGTGATGTGCCGCGGACCGTCGGCACGCCTCAGACGGCAAGGTTGGTCACGGTCCGCTCAATGGCCGTCATCGGACGGATCTGTCCGAGGACGATCTGAAGAAGGTCCTCATACGTCTCGGCCTCGACCACCGCGATGATGTCCTGCTCGCCGGCGGTCAGGTCGGCGAATTGGCCCCCGGGGGTCTCGAGAAGCGCGTCCCTTACCACTCCCTCCCTGCCGCTTTTCGTCCAGATCTTAAGATATGCCCGTGCCATGTTCATCCCCCTTCCGCCTGGGCCGCGGCTTCACCCCGCCGCTCGTCAGACAATCCCGATTTCCAGTTCCAGCTCCACGCCGAACTGTCCCTTCACTCGCTCCCTCACCCGTTCGATGAGCCTCATTACGTCCGTCGCGGTCGCCTTTCCCTCGTTCACAATGAAGTTCGCGTGCTTAGGCGACACCACGGCGTCGCCCTCCCGCATTCCCTTGCACCCCGCGTGGTCGATGAGTTGACCCGCCGGACACTCCGGGGGATTCTTGAAAATACTCCCCGCGCTCGGCAGGTCCAGCGGCTGCGTCTCGCGTTTCCGCCTCAGGTTCTCTGCAATAACGTCGACCGTCTCGCGCGTCCCGTCCGCGGCACGTTCCAGCTTCACCGTCGCGTCCAGGATAATATCCGAACTCCCGATAGAACTCCTGCGGTACTCGAAGGTCACCTCGTCCTTCGCCAAAACCTTCTCTTCTCCCCCCGGGGTCATCACGTGCACGGCCTCTACAAACTTGCCCATGGCGTGGCCCCACGCCCCGGCGTTGCAACACACCGCCCCGCCGATGGTTCCTGGAATCCCGACCGCCCAGCAAAAACTGTCGTAGCCTCTCCTGGCCGAATCCGTCACCAGCGTGGCCAGTGCAACGCCGGCTCCGACCTTCGCGATGTTTCTTTTCTCGTCCCAGGACGCCTGCTTGAAGTCTCCCGCGAGGCGCAGAACCACGCCCCGGACACCGGCGTCGCTTACCAGCAGGTTCGCCCCGCGTCCGATGACGTGCAGGGCGAGTCCGTGCTCCTGGACATGCCGCAGCACGCACAGGAGTTCGTCCCGGCTTCCGACGTCCACCAACAGATTCGCCGGCCCCCCGATGCGAAACGTGGTGTGCCTGGACATCGGTTCGTCCCGATGCGCCCTCGAGCCGAATTGCCTCACCATGTCTTCGTGCATGCTATCCGCCGGGTTGCCCTATTGCCCATCGACGCACCATGTCCAGCGCGGTGAGGGCCGAGCGCGCGCGGATGCGATCGCGACCGCCGGTGAACCGGCACTCCCGGGCCTCCGCCCCCTGCCGGTCCGCCCGGACAATATATACGAGTCCGACCGGCTTCTCAGGCGTTCCGCCGGTGGGACCCGCGATGCCCGTCACCGCCAGTGTGACATCCGCCCCCGTGCGCTTCAAAATCCCCTCGGCCATCGCCCGCGCCACCGGCTCGCTCACCGCCCCGTGCTCTTTGAGCAGCCCTTCCGGCACGCCCAGCAGATCGCGCTTGGAGGCGTCTGAGTAACTCGCAACCCCCGCCAGGAAACTCTTGCTGATTCCGCTGATGTCGGTCAGCAAAGAGCCGATCATCCCTCCCGTGCATGATTCCGCCAGTGCGATGGTCAGATTGCGTCTCAGAAGTTCGCGCGCCGTGGCTCCGGCCAGAGTATCGTCATCCACGCCGAAGACGATCTCCCCAAGCAGCTCGCGCACTTCACGCTCGTCTTCAGCAATCAGCGCATCCGCCTCAGTTTCAGACCCGGCGTGCGCCGTGATTTTCACCGTGACCACGAAGTTATCCACCAGCAGTCCGACGTTGGGGTTACGGTCGGCCGCCATCAGGTGGCGGACCTTTTCGTCCACCTGCGATTCTCCCCAACCGAAGCACCGGAGCCGCCGCATCCGGAGCACCGACGGGGAAGGTTGAAGCTTCTTGAGGCAGGGAATCGCGGTCTCGTCCACCATCGCGTAGAGCTCATGGGGCACGCCGGGGAAGACGAACACCCGGGCGCGGCCGATCGTCACGACGAATCCCGGCGCCGTCCCGCGGCCGTTGGGGATGACTTCCGCCCCTTCGGGCAGACAGGCTTGCGACCGGTTGTTCGCCGTCATCTGACGGCCCCACCGGGCGAACATCCCCTGGATGACGTCGAGGGAGGGCTGATGAAGGACCAGTGTTTTGCCGGCGGCTCTCGCCACGACCTCGCGCGTGATGTCGTCCGCCGTCGGTCCGAGGCCCCCCGCAATAAACACGGCGTCGGAGCGGGATGCCGCTTCACTGACCACGCGCTCTATCCGGTCCGCGTCGTCGGCTACGGAGGTGTGAAAATCGGTGGGTATGCCGATGGAGGCGAGGCGTGCCGAAATCCATGCGGAGTTCGTATCGACGACGAGACCCTGGGTGAGTTCCGTGCCGATGGTGATGACCTCGGCCCTGAGTCCGGCCGTGGTCTCGTTCGTACCCGCGCGACCCATCCTCTCACCTCTCAGCGGCGCTTCCCCTCGGCCCGGAGCGGAAGCGACCAGATCCCGATGAACCCCTTCGCCATCGTGTGGTCGAAGACGTCCTTGCTGGAGTAGGTGGCGAGTTCGTGGGAGTATAGCGAGTTCTTGGACTGCCGACCTTCGACCACCGCCGTGCCCTTGTAGAGTCGCACCCGCACGCTCCCCGTGACCACATGGTTGACCGTGTCGAAAAATGAGTCGAGCGCGAACCGCAGGTCGCTGAACCACTTCCCCTCGTAGATCAGCCGGGCATATTGCTGGCTCAGCGGCTCCTTGAACAGGATGACGTCGCGGCTGAGCGTGATGGCCTCGAGCGCCCGGTGTCCCGCATGGATGACCGTGGCCCCCGGCGCTTCGTAGACCTCCCGGCTCTTGATTCCCACCAGGCGGTCCTCCACCAGGTCGGTCCTTCCCACGCCGTGCTTTCCGGCCAAGGCGTTCAGCGTCGTGACAATCTTGACGGGCGGAAGGCGCTTCCCGTTCACGGAGACAGGGATGCCCTTCTCGTACTCTATCTCGACGATCTCCGGTTCGTCCGGCGCCTCTTCCGGAGGAACGGTCATGACGTATGCGTCCTTGGGAGGCGCCACCCACGGGTCTTCGAGCGCCCCGCATTCGACGCTCACCCCCCAGAGGTTCAGGTCGTACGAGTATTGCGTGACCTTGGGCGGCGGGAGTGGAATCTCGTTGTCCACCGCATACTGCACCTCCTCCTCGCGACTCTTGAGGCGCCATTCGCGCACCGGAGCAATACAGATGAGCGACGGGTTGAGCGCCGCCACCGTCGTTTCGAACCGCACCTGGTCGTTTCCCTTCCCGGTGCAGCCGTGGGCGACGTACCGAGCACCTTCCTCTTCCGCCAGACGCACCAGCTCACTCGCAATCAGCGGCCGGCCGAGCGCCGTCGCCAGGAGATACCCTCCTTCGTACACCGCGTTCGCCTTCATCGTCCGCCAGCAATACTCCGTCACGAACCGCTTCTTGACGTCCACCACGTAGCAGGAGACAGCCCCGGCGGCGGTGGCGCGTTCCCCGGCCGGCTCCAGGTTTTCCGCCTGGCCCAGGTCCGCGACCATCGCGACCACCGACAGGTTCTTCTCCGCCTTCAGCCAGTGCACGCACACCGAGGTGTCGAGGCCGCCGGAATACGCTAGCACAACCTTGTCCACGGTGAGTCCTCCCCTCGCTTGGGTTCGATTATCGAACGAAACAACAGGCAGGAAGTATAGCGCGAAGGCCCAACCACGTCAAGTTGAAAGAGGTCCCGACTTGTCGGGACGCACGAGGCTTCACACCGAAAACCGGAAATGAATGAGGTCGCCGTCCATGACGGGACCGGTCTTTCCTTCGAGGCGTTCCTTGCCGTGCGTCCGCACGTCCTTGACCGAGCCAAGCTTCTTCAGGTCCTCCACCGCGATGACCTCCGCGCGGATGAACCCGCGCGCCATATCGGTGTGCACCGAACCCGCCGCGTCGATCGCCGTCGAATATCGCTTGAGCTGCCACGCCCGCAGCTCGTTCTCGTTGCACGTGAAAAAGGTGATCAGGTCGAGCAGTTGATATGCCGCGCGGACAAACCGCCCCTCGCACGGTTCCTCGATGCCCACGTCGCCGAGATACGCCTTCCATTCGTCCTTGGGGAGTTCGTGGACCTCCATCTCCCATTCCGCGCACACCTCGAGGCACGCCGACCCGCCGGCGTCCTCCGTCCTCCACGTCGGCTTCACCCGCCCGCGCAGATGCTCCTCGCCGACGTTCAGCAGCACCATCGCCGACTTGAGAGTGAGGAATGCGAAGCTCGACACAAGCTTTTGCTCGTCCCTGTTGAGCCCGGCGCCTGAGATGCCTCGTCCCGCGTCCAGTTCCTTCCTGCATCGATCGAGCACGCCCAGTTCTTTCGTGTCCGCGGGAGCGGCCCCGCCGCGCCCGATGTCCCTCGTAAGCTTCCCGATGCGTTTCTCCACCACGTCCAGGTCCGCCACTACCAGTTCGGCCCGAAGCTCGGCCAAGTCGCGAAGCGGATTCACGGTATCTTTAGGGTGCGGCACCCGGTCGGATGCGAACGCCCGCACGACCAGGCCAAGCGCGTCCGCTTCCCGGAGCGTGGCGACAAGTCGTGCGTTCCCCTCGCGATTCTCGTGCGCCCCCGCCGCCAGGGCGGGAGTATCCACCACTTCGAGAATCGCCGGGGTCACCTTCTTCGGCTTGAATGCGTTTCGGACGATGGCAAGGCGATCGTCGCTGATGCGGATTTGCCCGATGTGGATTTCGGTCCCCGCCCCGGAGTAGGTTCCGACCGAGGCGTGTGCGCCGGTGAGTGCATTGAAGAGGGTGGTTTTGCCGCAGGCGGAAAGTCCGAGAAACGCGAGCCTCATTCAGACGCTCCCGAGCGAAGTGCCCACCCGGCCAGAGGCGCATCCCGTTGGAGGGTGCAAAAAATGGTGCCGGGAAGGAGATTTGAACTCCTATGGGTGTGACCCCGCCAGCCCCTCAAGCTGGTGCGTCTGCCAATTCCGCCATCCCGGCATCGAAGTGGACGCCCTCTCGGGGCCCTCCACCTGTCATAGAAATTAATCTCCCTTGCCGAAAAGTCAAGAGCAATCAGGTACAAAAAAATCTCCGCTTGTGGCGGAGGGAATCGACCCGAGTTCTGGTAGTCCACGTGAGATGCCTCACAGTGCTTTCGCACTTGCGAAGGTTCTCATCTCTCTGGGATTATTGTTAGCTCGGTCGATTATCCTCACACACTTGGCGGAGATTTCTATCTTCCATTTATGCTATCGACCGCTCCCTGTATCCGGTTTAGCACTCTTTGAGAAAATCGGGCGAATTCTTATGGCATTTTGACATGTCCGGAGAGTGCGCTTTCCCTGTTGAAAAACCGCTTTCACAGCTTACAATCTAAGAGGGAGCCACTAGCAGGTCGCTAAAAAAGCAGTGTCATCCTGATCTCGATTTATCGGGAGAAGGATCTGGCCGTGCGCCGGGAAAAGTATCCGCGTTTTTTCGCTGGAATCGGGCACATTGACTACATGCGGGGCAAGATTCTTCGTCCCCCTCGGCGACTCGGGGTCCTCAGAATGACATTTTTAGCACCCTGCTAGTCACCCGGGCGGGCACTGCGGGGACCGTAACATAGTGCTACGCGGCGCATTGCGATACCGGCCTGGAGCGGTTTTTCCCCCAAGTGACGCCACCGGGCTTCCGATTGGGGTATAAGACGTTACGCGAAGCCGCCGACGCTCCGGCTCCCCGTCGAATGCCGGGCGCTTAGCGGGAACTTGCAGCGACCGGTGGGATTCTCGGGCCGCTGAACCGCTCAGTTTTCTTCTACGGGGAGATGGATTCGAATGCTCGAACTCAAGGTCAGGGACAAGATCGCGCGCCTCATCGAGAACGTCGAGAAGGTCTTCATGGGCAAGACCGAGACCGTGAAGCTCACGGTCATCGGACTTTTCGCCGGCGGACACCTCCTGGTGGAGGACGTCCCCGGGGTCGGGAAGACCATCCTCGCCAAGACCCTCGCCAAGTCGCTCGACTGTTCGTTTCAGAGGATTCAGTTCACCCCGGACCTTTTGCCCAGCGACATCCTCGGGGTGTCGATTCTCAACTCGGCCAACGACCAGTTCGTCTTCAAGCGCGGTCCGATTTTCGCCAACTTCGTCCTCGCCGACGAGATCAACCGCACCACCCCTCGCACCCAGTCCAGCCTCCTCGAAGCCATGAACGACTCCCAGGTCACCATCGACGGCGCCACCTACCGGCTGCCGCAACCCTTCATGGTCATCGCCACGCAGAACCCCATCGAGTATGAAGGGACCTATCCTCTTCCCGAGAGCCAACTGGACCGCTTCCTCATGCGCATCCGCATCGGCTATCCGGATGCTCCCGACGAAAAGAAGATCCTGTATTCCCAGCAGGTCCAGCATCCCATATCGACCCTGGAGCCCGTCATCACGGCGAACGACGTGCTGCGCATCCAGCAGGACGTGCGGACTGTCCGCGTGGATGAATCGATCAGCGACTACATCCTGGAGATCGCGGCCCGCACGCGCGCCCACGAGCACCTCGAGGTGGGCGTTTCGCCGCGCGGCAGCCTGGCCATTTTCCGGGCGTCGCAGGCCCTGGCGTACACCGAGGGAAGGGATTACGTCATTCCGGACGACGTCAAGCGTCTCGCGGTGCCGGTCCTCGCCCATCGCACCATCACCAAGGGTCTCATGCACGAGAACTCCGCGCTCTTCACGCAGGAGCTCATTGAGTCGATCCTCACTACCGTCCCGGTCCCCGTCTGAGCCGGAGGGCCGCTCCGGTGAGAGGGTCCAGGCGATTTGCGGAGATCACAGGTGACCACAGAGCGCGTCCCCGCCTATGCGGGCAGATTGACACGGGCCTTTGACCGCGTGAAGCGGCCGCTCTTCCTCGCGTTCTTCGCCGTCGCCCTCCTCGCCTTTATCGCCAGACACCTGCTCCTCTTTGTCGGGGCCACGTTCGGTTTCACCGTCATCGGCGTTCTGCACCTCCTTATGCGCAGGTCCACGCTGCCCCTGCTCGGCGGCTATCTCCGCATGGGTCGCTACCTGCGCGTCACGCGCGAGGGCAAGATCCTCCTGGCCCTCACGGTGATCATCGGCGTTACCGCGATCAACGCGCGCATCAACCTCTTGCTCATCGTCCTGGGCATGCTCTTCGGCTTCATCATCATCAGCGGGGTGCTGTCCGAGAATTCACTCCGCCGCATGACGGCGAAGCTCTTTCTCCCGTCCATTGCATATGCCGGGGCATCCTTCCCGGCCAGGCTTTCCCTTCGAAACGGCAAGAAGCACCTGCCGTCCTATTCCCTCCACGTTGAGGTGTATTTCGAAGGCAACGACGGAGCGTTTGTCAGCCGCAGTTACGTCCTTAAGTCCCCCCCCGACAGCATTGTCACCCTCGAGCAGAACCTGAGCATTGAGGTCCGCGGCCGCAAGATTGTCCGCCGCGTCCGCGTGGCCACCCGCTTTCCGTTCGGCTTCTTCGAGAAGTGGAGCTATCATCCGGTGGAAGCCGAGGTCCTGCTCTTCCCGAAACTTGGACGCATCCCCGGCCGCTTTCTGCCCGTGAGCAACGAGTTCCGCAACCAGGGCGCCCGCAAGGTCCTTGCCAAGCTCGGACGCGACGAGTTCTGGGGCATCCGCGAATACCGCGACGGCGACAATCCCCGTCACATCCACTGGCGCAGCTCCGCGCGACTCCGCAGGCGTCTCGTCAAGGAATACCACCGCGAGGAATCTCAGAACGTCTGCATTCTCCTGGACGCGCACGTCCCCGAAGGCGTTCCCGAGCTCCCCGACCGTTTTGAGCAGGCCGTTTCTTTCGCCGCGACCCTGGCGCACCAGCTGCTCCGGCAGGACTGCCAGGTGTCCTTCGCCGCCTACGGCCGCGACCTGGTCAAGGTGACGGCCGACAGGGGGTCCCGCCAGGAACGACGCATCCTCTCGGCCCTTGCCGAGATCCAGCCCAGCCGGGACAAGGCGTTCCAGGACCTCGTAAAGGACCTGGACCCGCGCTTCATCAGCGACACCTTCGTCGTCGCCGTGATGCTCGACGGGATCCGCGAGCGCGCCGCGCGCGCACAGCTCTACCGGAGCCATGGCGCGGCGCTGCGCACGGTCAGCGTCGACAGCCAGGCATTCCACCTCCTGTTTCAGCCTCCTGCGGCCGGAGGGGTTTCATGAACTTCGACCGCCGGCTCCGCAGGGTCACTTTCCTCGCCGCCGTGCTCGGCATGCTCGCACTCGGCCTGGGGGAGATGCATCCGGTCTATCTCTCTCTTATCGCCGTCGTCGCCGCGGTCGGATGGTTTCGTGAGGATCGAGAAGAACACAGCCTCCTCGGCCCCTTCTCGCTCAACCTCATTATCCTTCTTTCCGTCGCCTACGCCGCGGTCGACTACCTCTGGATTTCGGAGAGCTGGATTCTCTCGCTTGCCCACTTCCTGCTCATCGTGCAGATGGCCAAGCTCCTTCTCCCCAAGACCGACCGCGATTACGCCCAGGTCTATCTCATCAGTCTGATGAACGTCGCCGTCGCTGCGATTGTCACCGTGAACGTCTTCTTCGCGATCACGTTCGTGTTGTACTCCTGCACCGCGCTCCTCGGCCTTGTCCTCCTGCACTTTCATCGGGAGGTCGACGGGTCGCGGACCATGTACCTCCCCGCCGGAAGCGAGGCGGTTCGTCCCACGCTTTCCCCGGACATGCGGGGGGTGGTCTCAAAGAGGTTCTACCGGATGATCCTCACGGTCATGCTGGTTGCATGGCTGTGTAACGGCGCTTTCTTCCTCGTCGCGCCGCGCCTGCAGTCCGGTTTCCTCCGCTTTAACCCGGGGAGCCTGCTGATGCGTCTCTCCGGCTTTTCCGAGAACGTCCGGTTGGGGGAGATCGGCCGCGTTCTTCGCGACGAATCTCCCGTCATGCACGTGCAACTTCGGGACAAGGACGGAAACACCCTCAGCGGGCAGCACGACCTCTACTGGCGCGGCCTCACCTATCAGCACTATGACGGGAGGGAATGGCAAGCCGTTGACCCCGGCTTGAAGCAGACCCCCATGCGCACCAGGAACTTCCCCTACTTCGTGGACATGCTCACCAGCAACCGTCTTGACCAGATACAATGGGTCGAGCAGAGCGTCATCCTCGAACCCATGGGCGCCCAGACCCTTTTCGCGCTCCCGGGACTCCTGTCCATGCGCTGCCCCGCACTCCCCACCGTCAACAGGAACTCCATGGATGAAACCTACCGCACGGCCATCCAGTTGACTCAGGTCATGCGATACACGGCGTTCTCCGACTTCTCCGACCCGGCCCACGGCCTGCCATCCGACCTCCTCCCGAACAAGGGCCTGCTCACGCAGGAACGGAGAGAGGCCTATCTCCAGCTTCCGACCGGCCTGTCGCCCCGCGTGAAAGACCTTGCCCGGCAGATTGCTCCGCCGGGCGATAATGCGTCCCTGCACGAACGGGTCCGCCGGATCCAGGAATACCTCAGGAGCAATTTCGCCTACTCGCTCGACCTCAAGCCGAACCCCGACGTCGAGCCGGTGGAAGATTTCCTCTTCAGCCGCAAGTCAGGGCACTGCGAATACTTCGCTTCCAGCATGGTCATCCTGGTGAGATGCCTGAACGTGCCCGCCCGGCTCGTCAGCGGGTTTCACGGCGGCGAATGGAACGACCTTGGCGAGTGGTACCTCGTAAGGCAGAGCGACGCGCACGCATGGGTGGAGGCGTACATCGAGGGAGAGGGATGGACCCGCTTCGACCCCACGCCCGCGGGCGGACGCGACCGTGCTGCGGCGACCCTGGCTCTTGGGTCCGTCGGTCGATGGCTCGACTACCTCAGGACCACATGGATCAACCACGTGGTCCAGTATGACGCTGAGCAGCAGTCGGCCATCCTGCAGCACACGCGAAACGCCAGTTTGCGTCTCCGGTTCGCCATGGCCGACACCCTGGCCTTCGTTGTGAGATCCGCCAAGGCTACGTTCCGTGTTCTGACCGACGTGAAGCGTCTGACCACGACGGAGGGGATGCTGACGGCTGCGGGGGTCCTTCTGGTGAGCACCGGCTTCGTGCTCTCGATGCGGTGGCTTCTGATAAAGCTGGGACGTCGCCTGAGGGGAGCGTTTGTCGAGCGACGCGCCCGGCGACTCCGGCTCGCAAACGTGGCTTTCTACCGGGAGTTGGAGCGAATGCTCAAACGGCGGGGGTTTGAACGTGGAGCCGGAACCACGCCTCGCGAGTTCATCCGCTTCGTCGCGACGTCCTGGCCGGACGTGCGCCCGGCTCTCGAAGAGCTTACGAACGTTTTTTATGACGTCCGCTTTGGACGTGCGCCGCTCGACCCCGACCAGGAGCGCCGGCTCCGCGCGATGATTGCGTCCCTGCGTTCCGCGCCGATATCTCCGCCCGCGTGAGGTAGCACGCCGGGTCGTCCGCCCACGGGTCGCCCGACACCGCCTGCGCCCGAACGCGGCACCCCGTGCACACGCACCGGTACACGCACGTCCCGCATCGGCTCCCGCTCAGGCACGCCGCCTTCTTCCTCAGCCCCCAGAGCAACGGGTGCGAGACGTCCCGCCAGATCTCCCCGAACGTGCACTCCGTGACGTTACCCAGCGACTCGTGCTCCCAGAACTGGCAGGGGTGCACGTTCCCTTCTGAATCGATGCTCACGAACTTCGTCCCTGCCGAGCATCCTCCCTGCATCCCGATGAGCTGCTTTACCTCCTCGTGACGGTGCGGGAGGTTCTTCCGGACGTAGTCCGCGATATAGACCCCGTCCGCGTGGTTGTCGACGGTGAGGATCTCGCTGCGGATCCCGCGCCGGTGCCAATCGAGCGTCTTCTCGATGAGGAAGTCCGTCATGCGGCGCCGCTCTTCCGGTTTCAGGTCGCGCCGGGCAAGTCCCGCCCCTCTCCCCGCGTAGACCAGGTGGTAAAGACAGAACCGCGGAATCCCTTCCCGCTCCACCACGTCCAGAAGACCCGGAAGCTCCGACACGTTCTCAGAGCACACCGTGAAACGCACACCCGTCGCAAGTCCTGCGTCTCTCGCCGTTCGTAGTCCCCCCAACGTCTTCTCATACGACCCCGGCTCCCCGCGGAACCGGTCGTGCGCGCGTTGTACTCCGTCAAGACTCACGCCCACATACGCGAACCCCGAATCGAGCAGTCTCCTCGCCACCTGCTCGGTGATCAGCGTCCCATTCGTAGATAGAACGGGGTGCATCCCTGCCTTCTTCGCCGCCTCGCCCCACGAGAATACTTCCTTTCGCAGCAGCGGCTCGCCGCCGGAGAAGAGCAGCACGGGGACCCCCGCAGAACCGAGGTCCGCGATCAATTGTGCCCCCTCCGCGCGGGTGAGTTCTCGCCGCTTCGTCTTCTTCCCGGAAGGATAATAGCAGTGCTTGCACTTCAGATTGCATTGGCGAGTGACGTTCCATACGACCAGGGGCCCGCGGGTCTTAACGAACCGCAGCATGCCCGCCGGGGCCTTTCCCGGCTTCCCGGCGTGCTTCAAGGCCTCCTTGACCGTCGCCGTCCCGCAAAGCAGTTTCGTGAAGCCTATCACCTCGCCCCCCTCCCCGTCGCCCACCCTAATGTCGCAAAAAATGACACAACCTGCCATATTTTACAACAAAACTTGAAGGTGGGAAGAAACTATCCGGTTTTCCCATAAAAAAAGCGGCCCTTTAACAGGGCCGCGTAGGTGACTAAAGCCACATATCGTCCTATAACTTCTTACGGCATGGACACGAGTTCCGCCGCCAACCGCCCGAAAGGCTGGTCACGGTACGCCCCCTGGTCGAGTTGCTTGAAGATCTTCGCCGCTTCCCCCGCGTCGCCGATGTCGTGCAGAAAGATGTATCCCACCTGGAACTCGAGCGCCGCGTAGAAAGCCGGGCTTATCCCCGGGGTGTTGGAAAGATCCGTATAGTCATCGACTGCCTCAGCGAACCGCCCGCGCAGCTGGAAGGTCTTCGCACGCTCGTATTGTGCAAGCATCGCTACGTCGGGATACGCCTCCCCGGCATCAGTGATCAGGCTCTCGAACTCGTCGAACGCCGGAGCGTACCGGTTCATCTCCCGCAGACACCATGCCCGCAACAGGCGCACCCTCAGCCGCCCCTCCACGTGAGCAGGGTCGGCCGCCTGACGGATGATCCGGTCGCATGTCTCCTTGGCCCCCGTCAGATTTCCCGCCTTCACCTGGAGGTTGCCGATTTCGCTCAGCACCTCAAATTCGTTCTCCGTGTTGACCAGCTTGCCCCTGAGCACCTCGATCTTCCCATGCAGCACCATCGCCTCTTCCGCTCGCTGCTTCAGCTCCATCACCAGTTCGCGGTTGAAGGTGTCCGGTTTCGTGAGATCGAGGGCCTTCTTGAGCGTCTCGATTGCATCCCCGGCGCGCTCCAGTTTCATCTCAAGCCCCGCCTCATGCAGGAGCGAGCGTATCGCCAACAAGCGGTCCTGGCCGGCCACCTTGAACTTCTCCAGCGCCGCCTCCAGTTCCCCCCGCTCCTCGAGTTTCATCGCCTCATCGATCAAGCCGCCGTCCTCGGACGACGGTTCGTCCGCCGCCACGCGTTCAAGCGTCACAAGAGCCGTTCCAAAAGCACCGGCCGCCTCTGCGAGCGCGTCCATGTCCTTGCGCAGACGACCCGCAACGCTTTCCTTCCCGAGCATGTTCAGGATCTTCCCGACGTCACTTCCTTGGGCCGCATCCGACGCCGTCTCCATCATCGTCCCTGCCACCTCGAGTTGCACCACGGCATCGACATCCGGTCTGGCGGAGGCGAGGCGGTCTCCAATCACCCCCTGGAGCGCCAGTCCTCCGTCACGCAGGTCCTCGACCTTATCGATGGTCATCGCGGCGCGGCCCAGGCTCGCAACCGTTTCGGCGGCCGGGCGTTTCCCGACGCCCCCCAGCGACTGCCAAACCATGAAGCCCGCGCCGAGCACCAGGAGGATGGCCGCTGCAAGGGCCAGCGCGCGCACCGCAAAGGTTCCCTCGCGGCCTATTCCGTCACCCTTGCGTATCGCCCGGCCCGCCGGGCGAACTTCTCCCCAACGCTGCTCTTCGCGGATACGTCTTCCGACCGTCTCCACCATCGACACGTCCGGCTGCGCGTTCTTCCACTTGCCCAGCACCGCCGACGCCAGCCGAATGTCGCGCACCGCCTCGCGGCACGGACGGCATTCCTGGAGATGCTCCTCGACGTCGCCCCGAAGCGCCTCTTCGAGTTCGCCGTCTACGTAGGCGCCAAGATGTGGTTGCATCATCTCGCACCGCACGTCACAACACCTCCGATTCTTTCAGCCGCGTGGCAAGATGCCTCTTGGCCCGATACAGCCAGCTCTTCACCGTCCCCGCCGAGGAGTTGAACACGTGCGCAATCTCCGTGTACGTCATGTGGTCGAATTCCTTCATCACCAGGGCCATCCGCAGGTCCGGGTCGAGGCTCGACATGGCCGTTTCCAGACTCGCCTTCATCTCGCGGCTGGTCAGCACCTGGTGAGGCTCAAGCGTCCGCGCGCTCACCAGTTCCGCCACGAAGCTCCCGTCCCCGGGCCAGTCGGCTTCGCGGATATTATAGCTTTCCGGATTGCGCGACCGGTCCCTCAGCTCGTTACTCGACAGGTTCTTGGCGATCGTGTAGATCCAGGTCGAGAATCGGTAGCGCGAGTCGAACCGGGTCCCCGTCCGAAAGACGCGCATGAAGGTCTCCTGCGTGAGTTCCTCCGCACGTTGGAAATCTCCAATCGCCCGGTATATGAAATTGACGATCTTGACCTGGTACCGTCGGATGAGTTCCTCGAAGGCCTCGACTCGGCCCTCGGAGAAACTCTTGACGAGCCCCTCGTCTGTGCGTTGACCTGCGGCGGTTTCGGAGCCTACTCCCTCGAGCAACTTATACCCCTTTTGCGGTCAAAGGTTGCAGTAAAATCCTCAAGTCGTGACATTTATTGGACATCGGACGATTTCGGGTCTCGGCTGCATGAAAACCCCCCCTCCTGACCCCAGGATTGTATTCCTTTCCTCACAGTTTTACCGCCGCCATCCGCGGATGTATGTCCTGTGCTGTCAATCGATTGCGGCGAAGAACTTCCGTCCGCTGTCACCCATGCCTATTGACAAAACGCGCTTGGGTCCGTACAAACAGAGGCAAGACCATTCCCCTGCAAGGGTCCAATCATCGGAGAAGGATGTGAGCCAGTCTCAGGCAACCCGCCCTCGCAGAAAACACCTGTTTCTCAATGTTCTTCTCCTCCTGATGTTACTCCTTCTCGTTGCTGCGTTTGTCCTCATCCTGCTGGTAGGTCACCGACCGTCCTTTTACGTCAGCCACTCTCAGCGGGACCGCGAAAGGCTTGTGCGAGGCGCGGAGGATTTTATCCAGAAGGCCCAGGTCTTTGTGAGCGTGGCGGTCTGGAGCCAACACAGGTTGTCGCTCGAACTCACCGAAGACGACGTCAACGGATACCTGGCCGCGGTCAATGACCAGGCCATGTGGGACGGGCTCTCGATGAAGTTTGTAGACTGGCGTAAGATCTTCACCAGCGACTGGCTGCGCGACGTTCAGGTCTCTTTCCGCAAGGGCAGAATTACCGTCGCCGGCGAGGTGACGTGGCAGGGGTTCGACGTCGTTCTCTCGGTCTACGGGCTCCCGCGCGTGGACAAGGAGGGAAAGGTCACCCTCCACGTCGACGGCGCACGCGTCGGGACGATGCCGCTGCCCCGTGTTTTTCTTCGCGACCTGCTCCAGAGCATCCAGGACCGTCCCATTCCCGCGGTCGCCGGTCGTTGGCACGTCGTTTCCGTCACCGTGCAGGACGGAAAGACGGACATCCTCGGGGAAGCGGGGCCCCGCAAGGATTGACCCTTCCGCTCCGTTCGATGCAGATACCATCCCGGATTTCCCATGTGAAGCCTCCCCGTCCCGACAAGTCGGGAGGCTTCCTGTTCGGAAAGAGGCGAAACCCGCCGAAGCCTCCTCACCTTGAAGGTCACGCTCCGCAACAGTGGCGCGACGGACCAGGCAGTTGCCGTCGAGGCCGGCGCGGGTCAACTGATGCGCGATCCCTTGCGCCCGGAAGCATCGAGCGAGGCGACGAGCAAGGTCCGCGTGATGGAAATGGAGGGGCTGTACCAGACACAGGCAAAGGTGGAGCCCGACAAGGACGCCTCCGGCGGGTATTGCACGCGCATTGACTACCAGGCCACTAGATAAGTGTTGTCATCCTAATCCCGATTTATCGGGAGAAGGATCCGGCCACGATAGTCTGGAGAACATGCATTTTCGGGGGCGGAATCGGGCCTTCCAGTACTTACCGGGCAAGATTCTTCGTCTCCCGACAAGTCGGGATCCTCAGAATGACTTTTTTGGCAGCCTGCTAATTCCTCAACGTCTTGCGGGGTTACTTCCGCTGGTAGGCCAGGAATGCGGCAGGCAGGGAATCCAGGACGTCCGATGCGATCAAGCCGTGCACCCCGAAGTGCTCCGCTGCAAGATCCCCGGCGAGGCCGTGCAGGTAGACGCCCAGCACCGACGCGTCAAACGCCGAAAGCCCTTGGCCGATAAGCCCGGCAATCACCCCGGTCAGCACGTCGCCGGTCCCGCCCGTGGCCATGCCTGGGTTTCCGGTGGTGTTGACATAGGTTCGGCGGCCGTCACTGACAACGGTACCCGCCCCCTTGAGCACGCATACGACGTGATATTCCCGTGCAACGTTCTTTGCGGTCCCCACGCGGTCTGCCTGCACCTCCGCAGTGTCCGACCCTATGAGGTTTGCCATCTCGCCCGGATGAGGTGTGACCACGGTGGAACTCTTCCGCCCCTTAAGACGATCCAGCCGACCGGAGAGGTGAAAAAGTCCGTCCGCGTCGATGACGAGCGGAGGTTCCAGTTTCTCGGCGAGTTTGCGCACGAGTCTTCCGGTTTCCACCTCGCGTCCGAGTCCCGGGCCCAGGGCAACCACATCCGCCAGGCCGCTCCGCTCCA
>Ga0182021_10004123_pt1 | contig 17023 bp, 11 predicted proteins | sample 612E3MmetaG_FD_120493 | JGI IMG/M metagenome (GOLD analysis project Ga0182021, IMG submission 120493) | Permafrost microbial communities from Stordalen Mire, Sweden - 612E3M metaG (Illumina Assembly) | ecosystem: Environmental > Terrestrial > Soil > Wetlands > Permafrost | place: Sweden...
ATCGTGGGCACTGTTGGGCAGAGGGCTTTGGCTGTTCGCATGTTTTCCGCTCGGTCAGATAAGATGGGTCAGTCTGCCACGATGCCCCCGATTGTCAAGTCAAAGTGAGTTTTGCGCCATTGCTAATATACAATCGGCACTTCAGAGGCAAAACAAAACGGGCCTGAACAAGTCAGACCCGCTTTGCTGGTTCGCTGTGCAGCCTTCCCTAGAACTTCGGGAGGTGGCTGCACGGCGATTGTGATTCACTCTTACACATTCCCTACGCCTGACGTATGTGCGGCGCTTGTATGAAGAAGGCCAAGACCTGTACTCGTTCGAACTGGCGACGTTGAACGATGTAGAAATTATGCCGATCCACCCGGCAAAGACCGAGGTGCTGTTCGGCACGGCGGTGAGTATGACGACCACTCCGGCGTCCAGGTCGGCTGTGCAGGTTGTGTCACAGGCAATCCCGGCCGGAAGGCTGGTCGCCGTGCCCGCGCCATTGCCCGACTTGCTCACCGACAGTAGGAAAGTGATGTAGAATAATATCACAATGTTGTCGGCTGACCGACCCATGACCAACTGATTGCGCAGCGGATTGTACCCCCAATTCAACCCCCGACCCACCCCCCGGCCGCCGTGCCGAGCACGCTATTGTTGTTCGTGATCGGGCCAACCGTTCCGCCACGACCGTTGCCCAGCGTCACGGCCCCGGCGTTTGCCACCGCGCCATTGTCCCACAAGCTACTGAGCCTGAATTTCCCACTTTAACAACTTGATAGAAAGACATTGGATCACCGCATTGATGATGTGGTAGTGTATGGGCACCAATCTTCCGACGGAGCGTGTGCCCATGAAGCCTCTCGCCAAGACGCGGCGGATGAAGTGGGTAGTCTGGTTGGGCTGGTTCCTCGCCGTGTGGCTCTTGGGCTGGACATACGACCTGCCGGTGACGCCTGGAAATACCTGGGCGGGTCAAGTCGCCTTGCTCCTGGTGGGTAACGTGGTAACCCACGACCCGATGCAAGGCGCGCTGTTTCCCTGGCTACGAGCGGGTCGCGGGCGCAAGTGGACAGTGATGTGCGTACCGCCAACTCTTGAGAGAGTTGCGATTAAGCTTCCGATCGATCGTCAGTTGCCCGCTGCCGGGTAGCGCGAATTATCCCCAGCGCACAGTGGTAGCACTGCGAACTCGCGAACTTCATCCATTGACTTGTAATCGGAATCTGCCTATACTCAACTTCAGCGCGCTTGACGCAGTCAACTTTTCCAGGTTATTTCGCATGCCCCGCTCAACGGCCACTCAGCCCCAATTTGTCCTGTACCTTTTTGGCGCGTTTCGCCTTGAAGTGCGGCAGGGCACGACCTTGCACGATCTGCGCCTACCCCGCCGCAAAGTCGAAAGCCTGCTGGCTTACCTCGTGCTGCATCCCGAACCCAACGGTCACCCGCGCGAAAAACTTGCCACGCTGTTCTGGGGCGACACACCCGATAAACAAGCGCGCATGTCGCTGCGCACCAGCCTGACCGTCTTGCGCAAAGCGTTGGGCGCGGATGTGCTGATCGCGGATGCCAAACGTGTGCAGCTCAACCCCGATCGAGCGTGGTGGATCGACGTGCGCGAATTCGATCGACTGCGCGCCTCGTCGCCGGAAATCGCGCTGGAATTGTACGGTGGCGAGTTGTTGGCTGGCTTCTACGACGAGTGGGTCCTTCTCGAGCGTGAGCAGTGGCGCTGCCGCTATGTGGACACGCTCTTGCAGCTCACCCAACAATTACGCTCGCGCAGTGAATATGAACAGGCCGGGACCATCGCGCGTCGGGCGTTGGAAGTCGATCGGGCGAACGAGACCGCCTATCAACATCTCATGTTCTGTGAGCTGGCGCAGGGCAATCGGGCGGGCGCGATCGAACTCTATAGCGAATGCGCCCGCATGCTGCAAGCCGAGTTAGCAGTTGAGCCCGCCGCTGAAACACAGGCACTCTATCATTGGCTCAAGCAAACTCATGGACCAATGTCCATCGCCGCACGCATCACCAACTTGCCGCTGCCCTTGACGAGCTTCATCGGGCGCAAGCACGAATTGACTCATGTCAAATTGCTATTGAATCAGTCACATTTACTGACATTGGTTGGCGCGGGCGGCAGTGGCAAGACGCGTCTGGCAATTCAAGTCTCCACAGAACTGCTCGATGCTTTTCATGATGGCGTCTGGTGGGTGGAGCTGGCTCCGCTGACTTCCGCTGCATTAGTGCCGCAGGCCGTCATGAAAGCCTTGGGACTTAGCGAAGCACCGCGGCTAACATTGTTGGAAACGCTGGCCGAATTTTTGCGCGCGCGAACGGTGCTGTTGGTTCTGGACAATTGCGAACACGTCATCGATGCATGTGCGGAATTGGCACAGACTTTGCTGCAACACGAAGCCTGCGCCAACCTCAAGATCCTGGCAACCAGTCGCGAGCCGTTGAGCGTGCCCGGCGAAAGTGTCTGGCAAGTGCCGACACTGGCGGTACCGATCGATCTGCCTACACCCGAGCAAATGTTGTTGTCGTTTGAAAGCGTGCGGCTGTTTGTCGAACGTGCCCAGGCCGCTAATCCGCACTTTGCCTTAAACGAGCAAAATATCAACGCCGTCACGCAACTCTGCCGGCGGCTGGATGGCATTCCGTTAGCGCTCGAACTTGCCGCCGCACGCGTCAACGTTTTAGCGGTGCACGAGATTGCGGCTCGTCTCGACGATCGCTTCAATCTGCTCACGCAGGGCAATCGCGCAGCCTTGCCTCGCCAGCAAACGCTGCGCGCGTTGGTCGATTGGAGTTACGATTTGTTGTCGGACGAAGAGCGTGTGGTATTCATGCGGCTGTCGGTGTTTGTCGGCAAATTCAGTCTGGCTGCCGCCGAAGCGATCTGCGCCGATGCGCATGTGTCGCGCGCGCGCCTGCTGGATGTATTGGCACGCCTGGTCTCCAAGTCCTTGTTGCTGGTCAGCGTCGATCAGGCTGAGGGACGTTTTTATTTTCTGGAAACAATCCGAGAATACGCCACCGATCGATTAGACGAAACCGGTGAGGCCGATGCGGTTCATCAGCGCCACGCCGAGTGGTTTGCGCAGCTGGCGGCTACGGCTGATGCGCAGCTGCGCGGAGCCGATCAATTGCAGTGGCTCGCCCGGCTGGAAGCTGATCACGCCGATCTGCGTGCGGCGTTACAGTGGCTGCACGATCGCCCCACTGCACCCGACGCTGAGGGCTCTTTACGGTTGGCCTCGCATCTGGCGCGTTTCTGGTCTATTCGCGGGTATTGGAGTGAAAGTGAAAGGTGGCTGAAGCTGGCTCTGCTGGCCGATCAGCGGCAGTCTGCAGAACGCGCTTTGGCACTCCTGGCTCTAGCCGAATTAACCCGGTTCAAATACGGTTTCAGCGAGAGCATCACTCTGTATGAAGCGAGCCTGGCGTTGTATCGGGCGCTGCATGATGAATGGGGAATTGCCTTAGCTTCGGCCTATTTCATCATTGCGCAAGATCAGGCACAAGCGGCGCAGTTGTTTGAAGACAGCTTAAGTCGGGCGCAAGCCTTGCACGACAATTGGTTGATCGCCAGCGCGTATTTTCGCATGGGCTTTTACATTTTGCACGACTATGACGTTGACGCCGGAGCCGCCTATTTGGAGCAGGGTGCATGGTATGCTCGACGCGCCGGTGATCGCTGGATTGTCGGTAGCACGCTGGCCAATTTGGGCGAAATAGCGCGCTTGCGGCGAGATTACGATCGAGCCTACGCCTGTTACAGTGAGGCCCTGGCCATTCAACGCGAGCTCGACGATCGGCATGGCATAGCCATTACGCTCCACAATTTGGGATGTGTCGCCTTGCATCGGGGTGAGTACGCTCTGGCTCATTCACTGTTTATGAATAGCCTGCAACACTATCAAACACTGGGGCGCAAGCGTGGCCTGTGTGAATGTCTGGCCGGGCTGGGCGGCGTAGCCGCCGGGCAGCAACAGGCCGATCGGGCCGCACGCTTGCTGGCAGCCACCAGAGCACAACTCGCGTTGATCAAGGAGGATTTTGATCCAGCGGATCGTCCCGAGTTCGATCGGGATGTGGCGCTCGCGCGCAGCCAGCTAAGCCCGCAAGCCTTCGCTGCCGCCTGGGCGGCCGGTGAAGCATTGACGCTGGATGAGGCCATCGGGTTGGCCGAGTACGAAGATCGCTAATCTCTCTTTTTCCCATTCAGTAGACCTGCGCATACTACGCAGGTCTTTTTGTTGTCACACTCTTGTCACACTCTGCTCATATAATCTCTGCTAACTTGCAATAGGAGATCAACATGGGCGCTCGATCGAAGCCGGGGGTGAGCCAGCGAATGATTAAGGTTTATATCCGCGTCATGCGCAGCGTCGTGAGCGGTGCGCTGCTACTGGCGTTATTAGGCCAGGTCCCGATCGCTTTAGCTGCGCCCACCGGCTGTACGTTCTACGTCAACTCGACCGATAATGACACGACGCATGGCTATGGCTTGACGCTGCCTGCGGCGCTGGACCTGGCTAAAGGCGGCACCGGCGGTACCGGCCTCAACCGCCCCATGACGGCGGCGGAAATGTCCCAGGTCTTTTACTGCTCGTATACCGTCGACGGCTATCTCTTAACGGGCGGCGGCGGCTATGTGGATACCATTCGCTTTGCGAATACGCTCGGCGTCAATCCGACCATCACGCTGTCGCTTGGTAATCCGTTGCCCATGCTTGATACGGCCGGCGATGTGCTGGACGGCTCATATTCTGGCATCTTTCCTACCCTCGATGCCTCATATATCAACTTCAACCTTGATGCCTTAATCGTCTATTCCAATGCGACCATTACGGGCATCGATGTCATCGGTGCGCCGCGTTACGACTTCCGGCTGAGCGGCTCGGGCATTCATCTGAACACCGTGTCGGCATGGAAGGCCGGCCAGGCGGGCATTGCCATCTTTGGCGATAACAACACCATCGATAGCGCCAACATCGGAACGCCGTTGAGCTTGAACTTCGGCTGCGGGCACAGTTCCAATCCGGGCAATCTGGGGCCAGGCGTCTTGATCCAAACCAACATCACCTACACCAGTTCGGCCAACAACGTGATCAAGAACAGCACGATCGGCTGCAATGGGGCGAGCGGCGTGTTGATCACAGGCAGCGGCGCACTCAACAACACGATCGGGCCCAACAACTCGATCGGGCTTGACGCGCTGATGCATTCATTTGGCAACACCACGAATGGTCTCACCATCGGTGCAGGCGCGACGGGCAATCAGGTTGTTACCAGTACGATCGGGAATAACGAGGCGTTGGGAGTGTCCATCAGCGCGGATGGCAGCGTCATCAGCGGCAATGCCATCGCGCATAACACCACCTCGGGCATCTATGTCAACGGGACGCACAACGTCATCATCAGCGGCAACACCATCGAGAACAACATCGAAAACGGCGTGTATTTGCACAACACCTATGCCACGCATGTCGGCGACAACATCATTACCGGCAATGCGTACGATGGCGTGTTCATCGACGGCACATCCAGCTTGAATACCATCGGCGGCCCGACGTTGGGCAGCAATCTGAGCGGCAATGTCTTGTCGGGGAATTCGCGCTATGGTTTGGACATCCTCGGTCCGGCCAACACGAACATCGTGCTGGGCAATGCCATCGGAGCCTCGCCTTACACCACGACTCAGGCATTAGGCAATCACATCGGTGGCATCCTCATCGACGGCTCGAACAGCAATACGATCGGCGACACGGGCGTGCTGGGCAACACGGTCTATTCCAGCACGCTCAACGGGATCGTGCTGAGCGACGGGGCTAGCAGCAATACGTTGAACAACAACACGGTCGGCGGCCTGTGGCCTAATGGTCTCAACGGCATCGTCCTAAACTCCGGCGCGAACAACAATCTGATCGAGAATTCGATCATTTCGGCCAACGGCGGCAGCGGTTTAGTCATTCAGAACTCCACCACGGCCACCAATACCGTGACCGGCAATTCCGTCACGCACAATCATGGTGATGGCATCGTGCTGTCGGACAACACCTTCAACAATCACATCGATTCGTCGGTGAGCAACAACTCGATCAGTTACAACCAACAGGGTATCCACCTGCTGAGCGGCGCGCATCGCAATCGCATCAGCGGTAATCTCGTTTCGGACAACGTACAGAATGGCCTCCAGCTGATCGATGCGGGAACGCGCGACAACGTCATCACCGGCACGCACGTCATTCAGAACGGTTTGGCCGGCATCGACGAATCAAACGGCGCACTGGCAAATTCATGGTCGCATCTCAGCGAATTAGGCAATGGCAATCTGGGGATCAACAAGCACAATCCCAATGCGGATAAGCCGGCCATTACAAATGTGGCCAAAGTCGCAGCACAGACCACCGTCGTGACCGGCACCGGCATGGCTCCATCGATAAACTCGACCACGCTGGTGGAAGTGTATCTGGCGGCGAATGATCCTGGCGGCACGAGTGAAGGCTATATTTATCTGGGTTCAGCGTTAACCAATCTCAGCGGCGTGTGGACCATCACGCTGAATGGAATTCCGAATAGCGGACTGCTGTGCCTGACGGCGTTTGAAACGACTGCGACCTATTCCGGCGGGACGAGCATCACTTCATCGGAATGGGGTCCGTCGACGTGCCGGTCGTTATATCTGCCGGTGATTTTGCGCTGAACAAGCGCCAGGTTTTCGAATGACACTTCACTCTGGAGGATTCATGCGCCGCACATGCTTGGCTATCTTTGCCACGGGTGGATTGCTGGTGGTGATGCTGTCCGCGCTGTTGCGCTGGTCAGTCATCCCGATTGTCGACGCCGCACCGTTAGCAGACACCGCGCTGTTAGCGGACACTATCCCCTATAGTCCGCAGGTTTTTACGTTTGTGGTGACCAGCACACAAGATTCCGCCGGGATGTGCGGCGCGCCTTCTCACGGTCAATATCCGTGCCCTTCGCTGCGTTCGGCCATCATCACGGCGAACGGAGCATCCGCTGGCTCGATCATTCAACTGACCAATAACGCCATCTACAATCTGACCATCGATGCGGATATCAGTGATGGTCCGACGACCGGCGACTTGAATATCCTTAAGGATATGACGTTTGTCATCACCGGGTGTACCAGCGGCTGCCGGGTTGAAATTCGCGGCAAGACAGGTTGGGCCGATCGGTTGCTGCATGTCCAATCGGGCGCGCACCTCAGTCTGTATGACATCGTGTTCACGGGTGGCTTCCTCTACTACGGCAACGGCGGAGCGATCCTGATCGATCCCAGCGGGACGTTGACCATGACGGGCGGGCAGGTGGTGAGTAATTACGCCCTTGACAATGGCGGCGGCATCGAGAACGATGGCGCACTCTATCTGGATGGCACGCTGATTACGCACAATAGAGCTCATTCCAACGGCGCCGGGCTGGCCAATGAAAGCACCGTGTGGGTGACGGATACGTCCATCATCAGCAACACAGCGACGTACAGCGGCGGCGGAGTGTACGACGATGGCACGTTATTGGGGCAGGGCGTCATCATTTCCGACAACGTATCGTCGGCGGGTGATAACAAAGGTGGTGGTGGCCTGTTCGTCTCGGCTACGGGCCAGGTCACACTCACGGGCGGCGCGCTGCGCCACAATTACACGGTCTTGTGGGGCGCTGGCTTCCATAATGAAGGCCGGCTCACATTGAATCAAGTGACGTTGGAAGACAATTCGAGTGACCGAGCATGGGGCGGCGGCGGATACAACGGTGGCGCAGGCACAGTGACCATAAACGGTGGGCAAGTCATCAACAACCTCGCTTACTATGGCGGCGGACTGTATCAGAACAGCACTGGCCTGCTGAGCCTGTTGAACGTGTCGGTGCTCAGCAACACCGCGCCGCTGGCTGGCGGCGTTGGGCGTGATGGCGGCGGCCTGTACATTCATAGCGGCCCGGTATCGATTACGGGCAGCCTGTTCAGTGCGAACACGGCCAGCGGCTCGGGCGGCGCGATCTATCAGGAAGCCGCCAGCGTCCTGACGTTGACCAACAGCACGCTGAGTAATAACAACGGGGCTACGACAGGCGGCCTGTACAGCCTGGGTTCAGTGTTTCTCAACAATGTCACCATCGCCCAGAACCCGGGCGGCGGTGTGCATCAGGGCGGCTCCTTCGATCTAGGGAACACTCTTATCGGCGGCAATTCCGGCGGCGATTGCAGCGGCAGCCTGACTTCGCACGGCTACAACCTGATTCAAAATACGACGAATTGCACGCTGGTCGGTGATTTGACCGGTGTTTTCATCAACGTCAATCCACTCCTTGGCGCGCTGAAAGACAACGGCGGATCGACGCGGACGCACATGCTCTTGCCGGGCAGCCCGGCGATCGATGCGGGCAATCCCGCCGCGTCCGATGGCGCGGGCTATCACTGCCAACCGATCGATCAACGCGGCCATCCCCGCCCGATCGGCTTGCACTGCGACATTGGCGCGTATGAGGCCGGTTACGCACTGTATCTGCCCGCATTGATGCGCTAAATAGCTACGGTCCTGGTTGTCACACGTTTGTCACGCCCGCCGCGTACTATCAGGGACAAATAAACTCAAGGAGTCGCTGTTGCCGTGTCCCCCCGCGATATTCAGCTTTTCAAGCAGTATCCATTGATCGGGCGCGTCACGCTCTCTACCGGCGAAGCGCCGACGCCCTATCACATCTACGACGGCTATGGCCTGTTTATCGGCGGCGTGACCGATCTGGCCGCCGTGCGGCGCTTGCTGGCACCCGAGGGCGTGACGCCGATCACGACCACCGATGGTCACGCGCTGATGGGCATCTGGGTGTGCGATTTCACCGAGGCCAGTCTGGGCGCGCATCATGAACTGCAATTCTCGATTGCCGTAACCCGATCGGCCATCGATCCGATCGCGCCGCATCCTCTTAACATTCTGGTGTTGATGTTGACGCGCCCCGATGTGAGTCTGCTGTGTCACGGTCTGTGTAATAACACGCCCAACGTCGTGGCCTACAATCGCGAGTATCTCAGCCTCAACGCGCGGCAGACCGACAGCCGCATCGCGCAGTCGGCGGCTTCGTTGACGTTTGCCTTCAATGATCACGGTATGGGTCAGCCTATTCTCTCGGGCACGGTGCATCAGCCGCAGCGCGCTTCATGGCGGGCGAACTGGTCATTGGCAGCACGCCTCGGCTTCAAGTACACCCTCGCGCTGCGGCAGCAGCCGTGGATTAGTATGTCCGTGCTTAATCCGGTGGGCGTGGTGCTCAATCGGAATGCCACGTCCCGCACGTTCACCACAACACGACGACCACCTTGCGCTATTTTGATCGCCACGCCGATACCCTGGACTTTGGCGACACGCCGTATCGCGCCCTGCAATTCGGACCCCAGCTAGTGCGGTACATGTCCGGCTTCAAATTCGTTCATCTTCAGCCGGAATGAGCGGAACCAGCCCCATGACCGCCAAGCCTAATCGCACCTTCATCAAATTGAACGGTCGCTGACAGTATCGCGTGCGAAGTATCTTCAATCTGTATTGGTCGACGTTGTATGTCTCAGTCCGTCGCCTGCTGCGCGGCCCGTGCTTGCCCAACTAGAGTTGGACGCACAACAAAAATAGTCATCAGGAGAAGTAGGCAAAATGATTAAACTGGAAGAACTCAAGAGACAAGTTGCTGAAATCAATAACCTGAACGAATTTTTTCTGATTTGCACTGCAGGCGTAAATCCACCTGCCCCAAATTGGTTTTTCGCTACGCTCCCGTTAGAGCAAGCCTTCGATACGTTTATGCAACAACTTGCCGAACTGGACAGACGGACTGCTATCCAGTTTTCAACGATTTTCGCACAATATGCTTTTACCGATGTGCGTGAAAATCAGTTAGATCAAGTCAGAGAAGTGGGTGTCGCTTTTCTCGAGTCGGATAAATCCCTGGATGGGGAGTCCATTGAAAAACAACTTAAGAATGTCGAAAACTGGCTGAAAAAACCAACTCCCAAAAATCTGGAAATTGTGAGGAAGGGGATTGATCCCAGCCGGCAGCTGAATGTTTGGGAAGAAGACCTTTTCCCGGCTGAGGATCAAATGTGGTTCTGGATCATTGAAACCACACAACTCCTTTCAATGGCGGTGGTGGCGGGCGATTCCGAAACTCAGGATTATGAGATCGATGAAAGCCCGTATCGTTGGTCTTGGAAAGCCTGTGTTTCGAGAAGCGCCATCTGCTCGTTGAAATCTATTGCCAGGGAAGATCGAGATCTGGAAGGGGACCTAGCCAGTTTGTTTAGAAAGGTTGGTGAAGCGTGGTAAAAGCAAGTGGATTGTGCGCCTTCTCGCCCACTTCAGGCGCATGAACTGACGCGTGAAGTGGCTGATTGTCGTACCACTGGGAAGTATCCACAGCATGCCTGACACGTGGCCTAACGGAATTCGCCAACAGTATCATGACAACGGGGCAAAACTTGAAACCCAAACTATCGCTGTGGCTGGTGATCTTCATCATCCCCGCCGGGTTGATGGTGCTGCTGGCGGCCTATGTCGCGGGTGGCACCACCTTGAACTGTCAGCGGGTGGAATCGACGCAAGTCAATTGTACGGTCAGCAACCGCCGCTGGTTGGGTCTGGTGGATGCGGGTAGCCAGGCGGTGACCGATCTGAAATACGCCCGCATCGAATCGCATGACTGCGATACCACCGATTCAAAGGGCAATCGCCGCCGAAGTACGTGCCGCAATCTGGTGCTGGATACCGGCACCGGCCCGGCGTACTTCGATCTACTAATCGAATCCGCCGACACGATCAATACCTTCCTCGCGGCCAACACCAGCCCCACGTTGACAGTGCAGAATAACCGCTGGGTGTTCTCGATTGCGGTTGGCGTGTTTGCACTGGCATGGCTGGACTTTGGCTGGCTGACCAAACGGCAAATGGCGCAGGCGCGTGCCCGGTACAGCCAGGGCCAATCCGGGCGGCACGCCAACGGTCGATCGTGAAGTTGTCACGCCCTTGTCACGCGGGTGGATTATGATGTCAATGCCAGCGATAAATCGCCGCGTCCTTTCACGCCCGATCGATCCGCGCGGCAAATAAGAACCTTGAACTTCAGTGAAGGAGATATCATGCGAAAGTTGCAGCGTATCATCTTAACCATCGTCGGCGCGTTATTGGCGCTAAGTGGATTGATGATCGTCGTCGGCGGAAGTCCCGTCGCACGGGCGAGCGGCAGCGTCGTTGCGCCCTGCACCGATGCGGGCCTAACCACCGCCCTGACTGGCGGCGGACTGGTGACGTTCAACTGCGGCGGCCCGGCCACGATCACCATGACCGCCAAAACGATCGCCAACAGCACCACGATCGACGGTTCTAACAATGGCGATCCGCTCACCTTGACGGCGGCCAGCGGCGTGCGTATCCTGTCGATCAATTCGGGCGTGACGCTGACGTTGAACAATCTCACCATTGCCAATCTCAATTATGGCAGCGGCTATCCCATCTATAACAACAATGGCGCCTTAGTCATCAGCGGGGTCAACTTCATCAGCAATACGTATGGCGTGATCCAGGATACTTGCACCAACCCGTGCAATGCTCGCTTGACCATTACCAACAGCCAGTTCATCGGCAATGTCGGCGGACACATCATCGACAACGGGAACAACGCCGGCGTGATGACGCTCAGCAACTCGTCGTTTATCAGCAACAGTGGCGAAGTGATCTATAGCTACGCGGGCTGGAAAGTCACCATCGATGGTTCGCACTTCATCAGCAACGCCGGCGGCAACGTCGATGTGTTGTATGCCAGCAACGCCACACTGATCGTTTCCAACAGTGAGTTCCGGGGCAATCTGGGCGGGACCGGCTCGTTGAGTGGCTCGCCGATTTGGATCAGATCCGGCGGCGTGCTGACCCTGACGTCGAGTTCGTTTGTCAGCAACACGACCTATGAAGGCAGTGGCCTTTCCAATGATACGGCTACGATCTATGTCAGCAACACCACGTTTAACCTCAATAACTCCACCGGCAACTCCGGCGCGATCTATGAGAACTATCCCGTTTACGCCCAGATTTTAAGCAGCACGTTTCAGTCGAACGCAGGCGGCGGCATCAATATCAACAGCGGCGCCAATCCGCTGATCATTGGGGACAGTCAATTCATCAGCAATACCGCCGCGTGCACGTCGGGGGCCATCAATGCGGGCACCATCACAGTGACGCACAGCAGTTTCATCAGCAATGTATCAAGCGGCGCGTGCAACGCTCATGCGGGCGCACTCGACGCGAGTAACGATGCTTACATTACCGGCAGCTTGTTCCTCAACAATCAGGGCACGAGTACCGGCGGCCTTTATCTCACTTCCGGCACCAGTACCTACCGCAACGACACTGTGGCGAATACCGTCATTAAAGGCAATATCGGGCAAGGGCAATGGGGCGGCGGCCTGGGCTCCACTGAAAACCTTACAGTCACCGACTCGGAAATTAGCGGCAATATCCTGCAAAGCAGCAACTCTGGCGGCGGCCTGTACTACTGGTCCAGCGCCGGGCAGTTGACCATTGCGCGCAGCCTGATCGCGAATAACATGGTCACGGGGACCAGCGGCACAGGCGGCGGCCTGTATGTGCGCAGCGCCAACGCCGCCCTTGTCAACAGCACCATCTACAGTAACAGCGCCATCTATGGCGGCGGCGTCTATGATTACAGCGGCCCGCTGGCGTTGACGAATGACACGATCCTGTCCAATACCAGCACGGCCCCCGGCTATGGCCGGAACCTGCACAATGCCAACGTCACTTATCGCGTCGCGCTGCGCAACACCGCGATCGGCGGCAGCACGATCAATTGCGCCGGCCCGATCACTTCGCTGGGTCACAACCTCAGCAGCGATGCGACCTGCGCCTTAACGGGCACGCTCGATCTGACTAACACAAATCCGCTGCTCGATTCATTTGCCGATAATGGCGGTCCGACCTACAGCTTCATGCCACTGCCCGCCAGCCCGACGGTAAATGCCGGCGATAACGTCAACTGTCCCGTTGATGATCAACGCGGTGTCGGCCGCCCGATCGGCCCGGCGTGCGACATCGGATCGATCGAGTCACCCTATCTCACGCCGCAGACGATCACGTTCAACGCGCTGCCCGATCGGTTGGTCACTGATCCCGCGTTTGCCATCACCGCGACCGCCTCATCGAATCTGGGCGTGGCCTTCGACGCCAGCGGCGTGTGCGCCGTCAACGGCATCACGGTCACCTTGAGTGGTATTGCGGGCAGCTGCACCATCACGGCCACGCAGGGCGGCGATTCCAACTTTGCACCGGCTACGCCGGTGGCCCGCGGTTTCAACGTCAATCTATTGACGCAGACGATCACCTTCAATGCCCTGCAAAATAAGGTTGTCGGCGATGCGCCCTTCACGATCACAGCCACGGCGTCGTCGAATCTCAGCGTAACGTTCGCGTCGCAAACGAACGGCGTGTGCGATGCCACCGGCGCGCAAGTGACGCTACTCAATGGTGGCCTGTGCATCATTCGTGCTTCGCAACCGGGCAACGCCACCTACGCGCCCGCGCCCGATGTTGATCGATCATTCACCGTCCTGCTCACGCAGACCATCACGTTCGCGGCCTTGCCCACGCACGTGCTGGGTGATGCGGCGTTCACGATCAGTCCCACGGCCTCATCGGGTTTGAATGTAACCGTCACGTCGCAGACGTTGAGCGTGTGCTCAATCAATAGCAATACGGTGACTTTGCTCAGCGGTGGCCTGTGTACGCTGCGTGCCTCGCAAAGCGGCGACGCGACGTATGCACCCGCGCCCAACGTCGATCGCTCATTCACCGTCCTGCTCACGCAGACGATCACGTTCGCGGCCTTGCCCGATCGGCTGGTCACTGATCCCGCGTTTGCCATCACCGCGACCGCCTCATCGAATCTGGGCGTGGCCTTCGACGCCAGCGGCGTGTGCGCCGTCAACGGCATCACCGTCACGTTGAGCGGTATTGCGGGCAGCTGCACCATCACGGCCACACAAGGCGGCGATGCCAACTTTGCACCGGCTGCGCCGGTGGCCCGCAGTTTCAACGTCAATCTATTGACGCAAACCATCACGTTTGATCCGCTGCCCAATAAGATCATCGGCGACGCCGCCTTCCCGATCAGTGCCACAGCTTCATCGGGGTTGAGCGTGACCTTCGCCTCGCAGACGAATAGTACCTGCTCGATCAGTGGCAATCTCGTCACCCTGCTCAACGGCGGAACGTGCACCATTCGCGCGGCGCAAAGTGGCAATGCCACCTACGCGCCCGCCCCCGATGTTGATCGATCATTCACCGTCCTGCTCACGCAGACCATCACGTTCGCGGCCTTGCCCACACACGTGCTGGGTGATGCGCCGTTCTCGATCAATGCATCAGCTTCATCAGGTTTGAATGTGACATTCGCGTCGCAGACTTTGAGCGTGTGCTCAATCAATAGCAATACGGTGACTTTGCTCAGCGGCGGCCTGTGCACGCTGCGCGCCTCGCAAAGCGGCGACGCGACGTATGCGCCCGCGCTCGATGTCGATCGCTCGTTCACGATCTTATTCACGCAAACGATCACATTCGCCGCGTTGCCCGATCGGCTGATCACGGCTCCGCCGTTTGCGATTACGGCCACGGCGTCATCGAATCTGCCGGTGGCCTTTAACGCCAGCGGCGTGTGCGCCGTGAACGGCATCACCGTCACGTTGAGCGGCGTCATCGGGACGTGCACGATCACGGCAACGCAAACGGGCAACCCGACATATGCACCCGCGTCGCCTGTCGTGCGTAGTTTCACCGTTGCACCGCAGTTGTCGCAAACGATCACATTTGATGCGTTGCCCGATCGCTTGATCACAGCTCCGCCGTTTGCGATTACGGCCACGGCGTCATCGAATCTGCCAGTGGCCTTTAATGCCAACGGCGTGTGCGCGGTGAACGGCATCACCGTGACGTTGAGCGGCGTCATCGGGACGTGCACGATCACGGCGACGCAAACGGGCAACCCGACTTATGCGCCCGCGTCGCCCGTTGCCCGTACCTTTAGCGTCGCGCCACAGCTGTCGCAAACGATCGCGTTTGGCGCGCTGTCCGACAAGATCGTGGGCGATGCGCCGTTCACGATCAGCGCCACAGCGACCTCGGGTTTGAGTGTGACGTTTGCATCGCAGACGGTTAGCGTGTGCGCCGTGAGCGGCAATACAGTGACTTTGATCAGCGGCGGCCTGTGTACGTTGCGCGCCTCGCAAAGCGGCAATGCCACGTATGCGCCCGCGCCGAAGGTCGATCAATCGTTCACGGTGTTCTTCACGCAGACGATTACCTTTGCGGCTATAGCTGATCATCGCATCACGGATGCGGCGTTCGCGGTCGCGCCGACGGCCTCCTCGGGTTTGAGGGTAACCGTCATGTCGTTGACGCCCAGTGTATGTACCATCAACAATAACCTTGTGTCGCTGGTAACAGCGGGCTTGTGTACGCTGCGCGCCTCGCAGAGCGGTAACGCAACTTATGCCATTGCGCCCAATGTCGAGCGCAGTTTCAATATCAAACTGGTGACGCTGTATCTGCCGTTGGTGTTGCGGTAAGCCGTGAGCAGTCCGCGCCGATCGACATGGAGTATCGATCGGCGCGGGCCGGGTTCAGCCGTCCGTTGCCCACGGCGGGATGGCCGCGAATTATCCCCCGGCAAGAGTGGTAGCATCGCCGGTTCAAGGCTGAAGGATCACCGGCAGATAGATTAGTGAACACGCCAGCACGCCACCGTGCAAATAGCGCTCGCGCGCCGGATTGGCGCCGCCCGGCAAATCAGCGCCGAGTGAGGGCCAGGACAAACAACCGTAAAACGCCGGTTGGGAAGTGCGATAGTAGGAGACCGGCAGGTAATGATCGGTGTTGGGCGGATTCCAGATCAAGGCACCATGTATTCGATTGCCTTGCCGCAGCAACGTGGCCGGATCGATGTGATGCGGATAGCGGCTGTCTTGATCCCAACGGCGCAGATCGCACATTCACCGCGACCGGCACAATGGGAATGCCGCCCACCACCCCTGGCTGCCACGTGATACGCCGATCGGTCAGCAGCGGATCGATCGGGGTTTGGGCAACTAGCGCGTTGTATGTCATCAGCGCGCCAACGCCAATCAACACGCTGAGAACAACCGGAGATCACGTCGATAAGTCATGAGCTTTCAACCTCTAACCAGCTGGCGATTTCGCGCGCTAGGCCCTTGCCGATGCCGGGCAGTTCGCACAGACTCGCTTCACCGTGCGAGTGATAGATGTCGTTGACGTTCTCGAAGAGTTCATCGATCGTCCAGGCCGCCTTGCGATACGCCCAGCTGCAATAGGAGTGGGCTTGCTCCAATTCCAGATCGTAGGTCTTGAGGAATAATCGCTCGGCGATGCGTTTGTTGACGGCCAGCGGACCGGGCGCGATATAGCGCGGCATCCGATCGAGCAGGCGAAAGGGTGTGCGCGATTTGAGTGTGGGATCAAGCTCTGCGTACGCCTCGGCGATTTGCCCTGCGCGACGAGCTCGGCCAGACCTCGACCGAGTTCTCTGGCTTTGGTGCTTTCATGGTTGGCCTCTTGGCCGCGGTCATTTTCTGATCACCGGCAGATACACCAATCGATCGGTGGGCATCAACTCGATCGTGTCGGTGAGAATCGGCGTACTGTTCGACCTCGCATTAAGCGTGATTATACGACACGAAGCATTCGGCACAACAAAACTTCCCCGCTCGATTCCTCAAGCCAGGGAGTTTTCATTTACACATCACGCACTACGCGCCATGTTCATCACAGGTAGGGGGTACATGGTAAATGATTGGTCCATGTAGACTTGTTAGGTGGGCGCTGGGCTGATGAAAAATGGTCAGATTCAGGCATTTTTGTAGTGTTCGCTAACATGTTGAACAGTCAGCGAGCCGGCGGGCGAACTCGTTGGGGGACAGTCCGTCCAACTCGGCCCCTTG
>Ga0182021_10004124_pt1 | contig 17023 bp, 15 predicted proteins | sample 612E3MmetaG_FD_120493 | JGI IMG/M metagenome (GOLD analysis project Ga0182021, IMG submission 120493) | Permafrost microbial communities from Stordalen Mire, Sweden - 612E3M metaG (Illumina Assembly) | ecosystem: Environmental > Terrestrial > Soil > Wetlands > Permafrost | place: Sweden...
TGAACATTTGAACAATTGAACATTTGATCATCTGAATGCAGAAATAAGAACATTATACTTCTGATTTCTTCATTCGATTGTTCTATTGTTCTTACTTTATTAAAGTTCACTTAAATCAGTTTTTATTTATTTTTATTTTGGTAGCTTGGCAGCTGATTAAATTCAATTATTTTCTGTTTTTTTTTTCAATAGATTTCACAATATGAAAAGACAAATTTTTCTCACTCTGATATTGGCGCTTATTCTCGAGCCATCTCCTGCTCAAAGGAAAAACTCTGCAACAACTCCCAAAACTGAGGAAGGTTACAAGTTTACACCTGTTTTAGAGCTGAAGGCAACCCCGGTGAAAAACCAGGCCAGTACCGGCACATGCTGGTGTTTTGCAACAACATCATTCATTGAATCAGAGCTTCTCCGGATGGGAAAAGGAGAATATGATCTTTCTGAAATGTACGCTGTAAGAGTTAACTACACCGATAAGCTTAAAGACAACTTTCTTCGTCAGGGAAAAGGAAACCTTGGTCCGGGCGGAGTAGGCCATGACTGGATGTATGAGTTTAAAAATTACGGAATAGTTCCGGATGAAGTTTATAATGGACTCAACTATGGTTCACCAACTCACAATCACGGGGAACTGAATGCATTCATAAACGCAGTTGCTGCCGTTCCTGTACAGAGAAAAAATGAAAGCGAACAGTATCATAAAATTGTAGATGCAATTCTTGACACTTATCTTGGGAAGATTCCCGAAAACTTTACATATAAAGGAGTAAGTTATACACCAAAATCATTCGCAGCCAGCCTGGGTATAAATCCCGGGGATTATGTTGAAATAACTTCTTTTACTCACTTTCCTTTCTACACTCAGGGATTGCTTGAAATTCCGGATAACTGGAGGATGGAGAGATATTACAATATTCCGCTTGATGAAATGATGCAGACAATAGACTATGCATTGCATAATGGTTATACGATTGCCTGGGATGGAGATGTAAGCGAAAAAGGATTTTCACATTCAAAAGGGGTTGCAATATTTCCGGAATTGTTAAAAGTTGACAATTATTCCACAACAGATCGCGCCAGGCTTGAAAAAATGAGTCCGGCTGAACGTTCAGAAGAAGCCTATAAGTTCGCCTCCCCATTTCCTGAAGTTAATGTGACTCAGGAGATCCGTCAGGCAGGATTTGAAAACTTTACAACCACAGACGATCATCTTATGCATCTGACAGGCATTGTTAAAGATCAGAACGGAACCGAGTATTACATTACAAAAAACTCCTGGGGAACAGACAGAAATGTTTTTGGAGGATATCTGAACATGTCAGAAAGTTACGTCCGTGCCAAGACAATATCCATTCTGGTGAATAAAAATGCTATTCCTGCAGAAATAAAGACGAAACTGGGATTATAATTTAAGTAGGGGCATGCCCCTACAATATTGTATAATGATTGTAGTGCCACGCCATGTGATGGCACTGCTCTTCAGGTGATTTGGGGGCAATTATTCCACCATCAGGTTACAGCCCCGGATATCTGAATTATCAAATCTCACAATGACTTCAAATCCTCCGTCATCATGAACTTTGCCAAGATCACTGGTGGCAATAAAGGAACAGGAATTAATATTTGCCAGGTCAATAATATTGATCCCTCCTGTCTGGCCGGGATCCTTGATTAGCGAAAGAGGATCCATAGGATCTCTGATGAATATTCTCATCCATGGAGGACAATAAAAAATTCCGTCTCCTTTTGAATAAGCCTGACTCAATAATTCGGTCATTCCATATTCTGAATGAACTGAAGATAGATTTAGTTTTTCCTTTAGAATGGCATGGAGTTCATATCGGGTCAATTCTTTCCTCCTCCCTTTCATTCCACCAGTCTCCATAACTATAACTCCTGACAGGTCAGGTGACCTGTTCTCAGCAAGATCGAGCAGGGCGAAGCTAACCCCAAGCAAAAAGATGCTCACTTTCTCTTTACTGGCCTTATTAAGTACACGGATAAGATCTTCAAAATTGCTTTTATAGAACCCACTATCAGGATACTGACTTCTTCTTATTAGATTATCAGCCATAAAAACCAGCGAAGAACCCTTTCTTTCTGTATATGATGGAAGCAATGCTGCAATAAGATATTTTTCAGGTTCACCATAAAACAGCCTGAAAGATTTCAAAAAGCTCTCTTCATAGAGGCTCAAATCATTAATAAAATGTTTCCCGGCTGTCAGCCCTGTTGTACCGCTGCTTTCAAATATCATCTCAACCGGAAGATTTCCGGAAACAATCTTGTGATTTCTGAAGAATTCAACAGGCAGGAAGGGGATATCAGCTGGAGTCCTGACTTCAGTTGGATTTTTTCCAAGACTGATTATAAAGTCATGGTAAACTGCATTATTATCAAACTGATAGTTAAAAATTTGTAAGGAAGCTTTTCGGAAATCACTGTAGCTATTAATGTTGAAGATCTGTTGACGCAGATTTTCAAAATCCTTTATCATTTTGCCGGGAATGTTGAGGATCCATCAGGCTGGGTAACCCACTGGAAAGTACATTCACCATAGGGCACTGATTGTCTCGTTTCATTAATAGTGCTGATAATTCTGAACTTTGTATAAACTTCAGAACCTGACCTGTAAATCCATACCTGGTTGGCAACTATTGGATCTGCCATATCCAGCCATTGGGTTACAGAAACTGTTTTGAGATTATCGAAGGCGGTTTTCGCAGATGCCTCATCGGGATAATCATCCAATTTATAAAAAGATGGTTTCAGATTGTTGGTCTGCAATGTTATCCTGGGCGGAACGGTCCCTACAGTAAGATATAAAGTAATATCGGGACCGGGATTCAGATTTGTAGAGACAAGCTTTGCAGCGGAAAATGAAAAACCATAGTTATAATATGTAGTAGAGAAGTAGGTTATATTGTCAATAGTATCTATACCGGATGTACGGGTTGATTCCTTTTTTGTGCAGCCCGCAAGAATTACTATTAATGACAGTAATATCAATACTACCCTCTTTATCATAAATACAAAGATAATAGTTTAATATTAATTTCGGATTGCGGATTATTTTATCGGCAAAGCCAATCCGCAATCCGAAATCTTTTTCTATTCTCCTCTGATCGCTGTTATTCCGGGCAATTTCTTCCCTTCCATATACTCGAGCATAGCGCCTCCACCGGTTGAAACATAGCTTACTTTATCAGCGAGACCGTTTTTATTGATCGCTGCGACTGAGTCTCCGCCGCCAATAAGACTATACGCTCCTTTTGATGTTGCATCTGCAATTGCTTTGGCAACAGCAGTTGTACCTTTTGAAAATTTCTCCATCTCAAAAACTCCCATAGGCCCGTTCCAGAGAATTGTTTTTGAATTTTCAATGACTGTTGTAAATTCCTTTATTGTTTTCTCAGCAATATCAAGTCCCATCCAACCATCTTCAACGTCATTGACTGCAGAAACATTAGTATTGGCTTCATTATCAAATTTATCGGCATTAAGACTATCAACAGGCAGATAGAGATTTACTTTCTTTTCCTTAGCTTTTTCAATGAGTTTCAAAGCGAGATCAAGTTTGTCCTCTTCACAAAGTGATTTCCCTATTTTGCCACCCATAGCTTTTATAAAAGTATAAGTCATTCCACCTCCGATAATCAGATTGTCTATCCTGTTAAGGAGATTTTCAATCAGCATGATCTTATCAGAAACTTTTGCTCCGCCCATAATCGCTGTAAAAGGCCTCTGAGGATCTTTAAGTACCTTATCCATGGCAGCAAGTTCACTATTGATAAGGAAGCCGAACATTCTTTTGTCGCTGTCAAAATAATCAGCTATAACTGCGGTGGTGGCATGAGCACGATGAGCAGTCCCGAATGCGTCATTTACATAAATCTCCGCGTAACCTGCAAGCTTCTTAGCCATCTCTTTCTGCCTGATCTTCATTTCAGCCTTTGCAGCTTTCTTTTCCTCTTCAGTAACTGTTTCAGGAAGAATAGGTTTCCCTTCTTCTTCAGGATAAAAACGAACATTCTCCAGGAGAAGTATCTCGCCCGGTTTCAAGGCAGCGGACATTTTAACTGCGGACTCTCCAAGGCAATCATCTGCGAATAAAACATTTTTCCCAAGAAGTTTTTCCAGAACCGGAATAACAGGCTTAAGTGAATATTTTTCCATGCGACCCTCAGGCCTTCCCAGATGTGACATGAGGATCAGACATCCGCCATCATTAAGAATTTTATTGATTGTAAGCAATGCTCCCCTTATCCGGGTATCATCAGTTACAGTAAACGTCTTTTTGTCGAGGGGCACATTGAAATCGACCCTTACTATAGCTTTCTTTCCTTTGAAATTGAAGTCCTGAATCATTTTCATAGATCAAATATTTTTTATTTAACACAACAAATTTATCCTTTTACAAACCTACATTTTTTTTTGGAAATATTCATTTGCCTCAATGACTCAAAATATTCACCTCTGTGTACCTCAGTGTCTTCTTTGTGTAACTCTGTGACAGTTCTAATTTTTTTTGGTTACACAGAGTGTCACAGAGTAGCATGTAGAGCCACTGAGAGAAATCATAACAGCTATTAAGGACCGGACGATCATATTATTTTTATACTTCATAGAAGATTGATTAAATTTGAACAGGTTTAACAAGGATAAAAGGATTATGAATTTTTCTCTGATTCCTGGACAACAGGAAATTAAAATAAAACTCCTCCGGTCAGTAAAAGAAGAGAGAGTCAGCCATGCACAGCTTTTTGCAGGTCCGGAAGGATGTGGCAGCATGGCACTGGCATTAGCTTATGCACGCTATATCAGCTGTGAGAACCGGACTGTTTCAGACTCATGCGGTACCTGTAAGTCGTGCGTAAAATACGAAAAGCTGATCCATCCTGATCTGCATTTTGTCTTCCCGGTAATAAAGGGGAAGAAAGCAACAGACCCGGTCAGTGACAATTATTTAGAGGAATGGAGAGAATTCGTAAAAAAATCTCCATATTTTAATCTTAATAACTGGATGGATTACATAGAGGTGGGCAATGCGCAAGGTATGATTTTTGCATCTGAAGCTTCTGAAATAATAAAAAAACTTAGCCTGAAAACCTTTGAATCAGACTTCAAGATTATGATCATATGGCTTCCGGAAAAAATGCATCAGGCAACTGCCAACAAGCTTCTGAAGATGATTGAGGAGCCGCCTGAAAAAACTCTCTTCCTTCTTATTTCAGAAGAGCCTGATAAAGTAATACCTACAATCCTGTCAAGATGTCAGCTTGTCAAAATCCCTTCATTCAAAACAAATGATATCGAAAGATACCTTCTTGACAGGTTTAATTTAACAGCCGATAAGGCGGCTGATATATCTCGGGTATCAAATGGGAATATTACAAGGGCAATTGAGCTTTGTGAAAATGAAGAATCTAATCTCGCAAATCTTGAACGTTTTAAAAGTCTGATGAGGTTTGCCTGGAAACGTGATATTATTTCATTGATCAATTGGTCTGAAGAGGTTGCTTCAACAGGCAGGGAGGCGCAGAAGAACTTTATCTCGTTTTCTCTAAGGCTCCTCAGAGAAAACCTTATGTTAACTCTCGGTCAACTTAAAAACAGTCTGGTGTACCTTACCGGCGCTGAAGCCGAGTTTTCCGGAAAATTTCATCCTTCTGTCAACCAGGATAACATATACCAGCTTAATGAAGAGCTCAATCTGGTATATTCACACATTGAGGCGAACGGAAATGCAAAAATCATTTTCCTGGATCTGGCGTTGAAAGTTACGAAGCTAATCAGGTGATCAAAACACCGAATGTTGAAATTGATTCAATTATTCACTATTTTTGCGCAGTAATTTTTGAATCTAAAGTTCTTTATGACAGATAACGAAGATAATCAAGGACAGTCCGGTGAAGAGATCCGGATGCCTGATATAACATATAAACCCGGATATAATAAGCTTGACTCATTCAACTGGTTGAAGGACCTGCCTGAAATTCCGGATGAAAAGGATATTGTTGAGATCCGTTTTAAAAACACCAGAAAGGGATTTTTCAGGAATGTAAACGGGTTGAGGCTAGAAATCGGGGATGTTGTGGCTGTTGAATCATCTCCCGGCCATGATATAGGCAGAGTTTCGATGGTTGGCCATCTTGTTGATGAACAAGTGAAAAGGCTTAAAACTCATCCTTCACCCGAAGATTTTAAAAAAGTCTATCGAAAAGCCAAGGCTGTTGATATACAGAAGTGGGAGGAGGCAAAAAAGCTGGAAACCCCTACTATGTTGCGCTCCAGGAAAATTTCTGAAGAGCTGAAACTTAACATGAAGATTGGCGATGTTGAATACCAGGGAGATAAGACAAAAGCTATATTCTATTATATAGCCGATGAAAGGGTAGACTTTCGTCAGCTCATAAAAGTCCTTGCTGATGAATTCAGGGTCAGGATAGAGATGCGTCAGATTGGTGCGCGTCAGGAGGCAGGCAGAATAGGCGGAATCGGTTCATGCGGAAGAGAGCTTTGCTGTGCAACTCATATTACAAATTTTATATCAGTAACAACTACTCACGCCAAGTATCAGGAGTTATCACTGAATCCTCAGAAGCTTGCGGGGCAGTGCAGTAAGCTGAAATGCTGTCTCAACTTCGAATTAGATTGTTATGTTGATGCACAGAGATCATTCCCCTCAAGAGATGTTCCGCTTGAAGCACTCGACTGTACTGCTTACTTCCAGAAACTTGAAGTCCATAAGGGCCTTTACTGGTATTCAACTGATCCTCATTCAACAGCAAATCTGATCGCACTGCCGGTTCAAAGAGTCAGGGAAATTCAGGCAATTAACAGAAAAGGGAAAAAAGTCGAAAAGCTTAAACTTGTAGATGAAGCATGGGAGGTAACTCCGGTCTCCCAGGACCTGCTGAAAAATAACAGCCTTACGAGGTTTGATCCTCCTGAGAATAAAAGTCAGCCTAACAAGAATCCTAATAAAAGAAAAAACAAAAGATTCAATGATAAAAGAAATAAATAGATTTTCATTCATTTTTGCAATGACCTTCTTATTGTTACTCTTATCATGCAACAGCAATGTTGTTTATACCAATTCACAGGCAATGGCTAAAGAGACCTGGACCCTGACGGATATCCCTGATTTTAAGGTCCCTGTAACCGATACGGTTAATAGCAATAATGTTTTTTTTACAATCAGAAGCGGTTCCTCTTTCCCGTTCCGGAATATATATCTTTTTGTGACCACGACATCACCTGATGGCAAACAAATTACCGATACGCTTCAATTCAACCTCGCTGATGAAAAAGGAAAGTGGTATGGAAAAGGATTTGGTGATATACATGAACTGAACCTGCCTTATAAATCAAATGTCTTTTTCCCCGTTAAAGGCATATATGAGTTTAAGATTCAGCATGGTATGCGAATTGAGAACCTGAAAGGCGTTTACGATTTCGGATTGAAAATAGAAAAACACAGAAAATAAATCTCAGGAGGTGGGAAAGAATAAACTGGCCAGATGGACTGAGTTTGGATCTTACGATAATGTTATACAACCCGGGATAGCAGAAGTTTCCGGCAAAGATCACCCGATAAAGGGAAAATGGAAAAAGGAGCTTTTTAAAAACGATAATCCTATTGTCCTTGAACTTGGCTGCGGAAAGGGAGAATATACTGTTGGACTGGCAAACAATTTCGTCAATAACAATTTTATAGGGATTGATATTAAGGGAGCCCGTATGTGGCGGGGAGCTAAAACTGCTAATGAACAGAAGCTCCCGAATGTAGCTTTTCTCCGTACCAGAATTGAATTCATTAATTCATTCTTTTCCCGGGATGAAGTTGATGAGATATGGATAACCTTCCCTGATCCTCATCCGGGAGGAAGAAATTCAAATAAAAGGCTTACCTCTCCGTGGTTTCTTAATTCATACCGCAAATTTCTCAAAGATAAGGGACTGATCCATCTGAAAACTGACAATACGGAGCTTTATGAGTCCACAAAAAAAATATTGATTTATAATAACATTGAAACAACACATTCAACAAGTGACCTGTATTCCGGAAATAATGATGACATCCTTTCGATCAAAACCCATTATGAAAAGATATTTCTGGCTGCCGGAATGAAAATAAACTATCTCTCTTTCCATCTTGATAAAGAAAAAACTATTGAGGATGTCTCAGCAAAAGCAAAAAAACAGTAGCGATTTTTTCTCTAAGGTACACGAAGTAACAAGGTGCATTCCATATGGAAGGATTACCTCATACGGTGCCATAGCGCGATATCTCGGATCAGGAAGATCAGCAAGAATGGTCGGATGGGCTCTCAATGCCAGTCATACCAGCAAAGAATTTATACCTGCACACAGGGTTGTAAACCGTAATGGCCTTCTTACCGGAAAATATCATTTTGGTAATTCAACAACTATGGCACAACTTCTGGAGAATGAGGGAATAATTATTGAGAATGACCAGATTATGAACTTTGAGGAAAAATTCTGGGACCCATCAAATGAACTTTAAATCAGGACAACCATCTTCCAAGCTGTTTTCTTTTCTTACTTGCCCCCTTCAGGGAGTTTGAGGGGCAAAATCCAAGGCACAGCAGATGTTATTTCTTTTATTCATTTTGTTTTTCACCAAAAAACCGGTAAACTTGCATGTTGTTTATATTTAAATCAAATAAAAATAACATTTTTAGCCGGGTGTTAAATATATAAGAAAATGTTTTCAAAAGATCAGATATTACAAGCCCTTTCGAGGGTCATTCACCCCGAGAAAAAGAAAGATATTGTTTCTCTTGGGATGATTTCGGAAGTTAAGTCCGAGGAAAACGGGATTTCACTCATACTGACACCTGAAAAATCGAACGACCCTTTTATTGGTTCGATCAAAAGCACAATTGTGAGGACAATTAAAGATGTGCTTGGCCCTGATGCTGTTGTAAACGAAATAACAGTTCAGCCAAAAGTCATTGTCGGAAAAGTACATGAAAAAGCGCGCGAAGTACTTCCGCAGGTATCCAATATAATAGCGGTAGCATCAGGAAAGGGAGGTGTCGGCAAAACCACTATCTCTGTGAATCTGGCTATTTCCCTGGCACGGCTGGGTTATAAGGTTGGTCTGCTTGATGCTGACATTTTCGGTCCGTCAGTTCCAAAAATGTTCAATGAAGAAAGATTCAGACCTGAAGTAAAAAGGGATAGTCACGGAGATCATATCATCCCATTGACAAAATTCGGAGTAAAAGTTCTGTCAACGGGCTTTTTTGTTGATCCGTCCGAGGCAGTTATCTGGAGGGGACCCATGGCATCGAATTTTCTGAAACAACTGATAACACAGGGAGAATGGGGACAACTCGATTTCCTGCTGGTTGATTTACCACCTGGCACAAGTGACATTCATCTTACTCTCGTTCAGGAGGTTCCGGTTACGGGAGCAATTATCGTAAGTACCCCGCAGGATGTTGCTTTGGCAGATGCAATAAAAGGAATTGCTATGTTCAGGAGTTCCAAAATTGAGGTGCCGGTACTTGGTCTGGTGGAAAACATGTCATGGTTTACACCGGCTGAACTTCCACAGAACAAATATTATATTTTCGGGAAGGAAGGCTGCATGAAGCTTGCTGAAAAAATGGATGTCCCTCTTCTTGGTCAAATCCCTCTCGTACAGAGTATCTGTGAAGGCAGCGACAACGGGTTGCCGGTTGCCCTTGAGGATTCAATAACCGGTAATGCTTTTATGAAGCTTGCAAATGAGCTTGTAAAGAGAGTCGGGCAAAGAAATAAAGAACAGGGACCAACCGTTAAATTAGAAATAACTAAATAAAACCGCCTCATCCACCTTCTCCCAAGAGAGAAGGAGGGTAATACAAAGACGCACAATGTTTTAAAGTCTCTTCCTCCTGGGGGAGTGATTTAGGGAGAGGCAAATACATATGAGAGAGAGTAAAGAGAATAAATTATAACCATAATTTTAAATACTAAGGAAATGGCAGAAATCAGCATCAAAGACCGGGTTCTTAAAGCCCTTGAAAGAGTAAGACCTTATCTTCAGTCAGATGGAGGAGATATAGAATTTGTTGATGTAAGTGATGATATGACTGTAAAGGTAAAGCTTACAGGAGCATGTCATGGGTGCCCTTACAGCCTTCAGACTTTAAAGGCAGGTGTTGAACAGGCAATAATGAAGGAAGTGCCCGAAATAAAGAGAGTTATTTCAGCCTGAGAAACAACATCAGCCCAATTTTATTTACCTTTGGAATACTATACACAAATTTAGTTAGTTATAGTATTAAAAGTCTATTATTGGCTCTATATAAAACATCATACAAATGCCTGGTGCTATTGGGATTATCAGTAGTGCTCACTTATTGTTCGGTTGAAAAAAACACTGGCACAAGCAGATTTTATCAGGGGATGACCTCCAGATATAACATCTACTTTAATGGTTATGAGAGCTTTAAAGCCGGCCTCGTTAAAATTTCGAGGGGGTACAAGGATGACTATGCAGAATTACTGAAAGTTTTTGAATACAGCGACCCTTCAACTGCCTCTTTTTGTTCTTCAGACATGGAGAGGGCTATACAGAAAGCATCAAAACTGATTTCACTGAAATCTATTACTGCAAAACCGATTTTCAAAGATTCACACGACCTCTCTGAAGAAGATAAAAAACTTCTTGAAAAAAAAGAGTATAATAAATGGGTAGACGACAGTTATCTGCTGATTGCAAAAGCAAGGTTCTATAAACATGAGTATAATGAAGCCACTTCACTATTCAACTATTGTATCACCAATGCAGATGATCCTTTAATAAAGACTGAGTCGGTGATATGGCTGGCCAGAATATATAATGAAACCGCCAATTATGGTGAATCATTAATGTTGTTGAAGAGCATGGAGATTACCGGTGATCTTGAGAAGTCGTTAAAATCAATGTACTTCACAACCCTTGCAGATCTTTACATTAAACAAAAGAAGTATTCGGATGCACTTGATCCTCTTGAGAAATCACTTGGTATAGTTTCGGGTAAACGGACAAAATACAGGCTGACCTATCTTCTGGCTCAGCTATATGAAAAGACGGGAAACGGAGCAAAGGCCACTTCATTATACCGTGAAGTTGTAAAGATGAATGCTCCGTATGACATTGAGTTTAATGCCAGAATAAATATAGCTGGTGTATTTGATGTAAACTCAGGTAATCCCAAAGAAATAACCAGGGAGCTTGAAAAGATGCTTAACGATTCCAAGAATAAAGACTATCAGGACCAGATCTATTTTGCACTTGGAAATTTATCAATGAAAGAAGGGGAGGAATCAAAAGCTCTTGAGTACTTCAGAAAATCAGCGATAGCAAAATCGCAGAACCAGAATCAAAAAGGAAGATCCTACCTTGCCCTTGCCGGATATTATTTTAAAAAACCAAATTATATTAAGGCTGGTACATTTTATGACAGCGCTATCTATTTTCTGGACCAGAAATATCCTGATTATCTGGCAATAAAGACCCGATCACAAAGTCTGAATGCTCTAGTTGCACAACTTACAATCATACAGCGTGAGGACAGTCTGCAAAAGATAGCCAGGATGCCTGAAGCTCAGCGTACTGCTTTCATCTCCAATATAATTGCTGCAAAAGTTAAAGAGGAAAGTGAAAACAAGAATATTAACAATTCTGACAGGTACAATCTCGGACAGTATTATGAGAATGAGAGACGCTTTCAGGGAAATATTGATCAGGAAGGCAAATGGTATTTTTATAATCAGACTGCTTTGACTTTTGGGAGGACTGAATTCCGCAAACGATGGGGAGACAGGAAGCTCGAAGATAACTGGAGAAGATCCAACAAAACCAGGATAGCGAATATGACAGCGTCAAATAATCCGAATGAGCCAGCTCAGAATCGGAAAGATACCACTATCGCTGAAAACGATTATAAGAAACCACAATTCTATCTGAAGAATTTGCCTCTGAATGACTCGTTAATTGTAATATCAAACGATAAGATTGCTACTGCCCTGTTAAATGCAGGTAAAGCATTTCAGGAAAGGGTGTCCGACCCGGCAAAAGCCACGGAATCATTCGAGGCACTGATCAGTCGCTTCCCGTCAAGCGAACTTATTCCGGAATCCCTTTATAATTTGTATAAGGTCAACAAAGATGGGAATAATGTAAAGGCTGAAACTTACAGACAAAGATTGCTTCAAAAATACCCCGATAATGAGTTTTCCAAAATTCTTTCTGACCCGGGTTATTACGAGAAAAAAATGGCTGATCTGAAAATGGCTGAAAAAATCTATAATGATGCCTACAACTCATATAACAGCGAGAATTTCAGCAATACAATTACTCTCATTGATGATGGTTTGAAAAAATATCCCCAGGATCGGCTTGCCCCTAAATTTATGCTTCTAAAGGCATATTCAATTGCCAGAATAAGTGACGAACGAAATTTCAGGGAGGAACTGAATAATCTCATTAAGACCTGGCCCGAGACAACAGAGAGCAAAAGGGCGTCTGAGATAATAGTATACCTGAACCAGAAAACACCCGAGCTTAAAGTTGAAGAGGATAAAAAGATTGCTATTGAAATTTACAATGCAGATACAACAGCAACCCGGGTTTTTGCACTGGTCATTAATGATCCGTCATTTAATCTTAATCAGGCATCATTTGATGTGATTAGCTATAACATTGATAATTATACAAATAAAAATTATAAAACTGAGGCAGCCCTGATTGAAAACCGGTTTATTCTGATAACTGTTTCAGGATTTCCGGATTTTGCAAAAGCATTCGATTATTTTAATTCCTTTAAAACAGAAAAGGTTGTGAGAAATCCGAAAGGTTCTAAAATTATGACCTTTGTAATTAGTGATAATAACCTTAAAGTCCTTAAAAACGATAAGAATCCCGACCGTTATCAGCTTTTTTTCAGGGAAAAATTTTTTAAATGAGAATAATTTATACTCTCCCCAACCAGTCTTTTTTCAGGAGAGGAATATAAAAATAATTATCATTTAGTTATTTCCTTCTCACAAATTGATGGAAGGCAGTTGCAGGATGAGGCTAAAAAGCAAGTAATTAATTATGAGGAAAATAAAAATACTCTGGACAGATGACGAGGTAGAAGCTCTGAAACCTCACATATTTTTTCTTGAGGAAAAGGGATATGAGATTGACACTTGCTCAAATGGGAATGATACGATTGACCTCGTCAGACAAAACAGGTACGATCTGATTTTTCTGGACGAAAACATGCCGGGGCTAAGTGGCATCGAGACTCTAAAACTGATCAGGGAGGTCAGAACCGATATACCTGTTGTTATGATTACTAAAAGTGATGAGGAAGATCTGATGGAAACTGCCATTGGATCAGAAATTGCTGATTATCTGATCAAACCGGTCAAACCAAAACAGGTGCTTCTGGCCATAAAAAAAATACTCGACCAGCGTCGGCTGATTACAGAAAAAACAACAACCGATTACAGGCTTGAATTCAATCGAATCAGCAGTATGATCTCTTCAGCTTCAACATTTACCGACTGGACAGAATTGTACAAAAAAATAGTCTTCTGGGAGTCAGAACTTGAGAAATCAACTGACCCTGGGATGAATGAGATCCTGAAGATGCAACAGAATGAGGCAAATAACTCATTCTCAAAATTCATCATCAGCAATTATCTCGACTGGCTCCGGCCTGATAATAAAAACAAGCCATTGCTCTCCCCTGCTCTGTTTTCTCAAAAAATTTTGCCGCATATAGGAAATAACCGGCCTCTTTTCTTTATTCTCATCGATAACCTTAGGTATGACCAGTGGAAAACCATTTCAGCTGAACTCGCGGGATTATACAGAATCATTGAGGAGGATCTTTATTATAGTATACTTCCTACTTCAACACAATTCAGCAGGAACTCTATCTTCTCAGGACTGATGCCTTCAATTATTTCTGAACTTATGCCTGAACTGTGGATAAACGATGATGAAGAGGAAGGCAAGAACAATTTTGAAGAAGAGCTGTTTAAAGACCAGTTGAAAAGAAAAGGGCTCAATTACAAGTGGTCATATAATAAAATCAGCAGCAGCCTTGAGGGTAAAAAAATAAATGAAAAAGTAAGGTCGTTGCTTGAAAATGACATCAATATACTTGTCTTTAATTTTGTCGATATGTTATCCCATGCAAGAACCGAAATTAGTATGATCCGTGATCTTGCCAACGACGAACCTGCTTACAGGAGCCTGACTCGAAGCTGGTTCCTGCACTCTTCCTTATTTGAATTGCTTAAAACACTTGCCTCGCAACCGGTTAAAGTGGTTTTCAGCACTGACCATGGCACCATAAGAGTTCAAAATCCGATAAAAATAATTGGCGACAGGAAAACATCACCTAATCTCAGGTACAAAATGGGCAGAAACCTCGATTACGATCCTAAAAAAGTTTTCGAGCTTACTAATCCGGAAAAAGCTATGCTGCCAAAAACAAATTTAAGTTCTAGATATATCTTTGCAATGAATCAGGACTTTCTGGTGTATCAGAATAATTATAATTACTATGCCAGTTATTACAAGGATACATTTCAGCATGGAGGGATTTCAATGCAAGAGATAATGATTCCTGTAGCATATCTTGAACCCGTTTAGCTTAAGCTAACATGAAAATCATAATAAAAGATAAAAGACATCTTAATGCTGCTGCAAAGCAACTTCTGGAACATTCAGGAAAAAATAAAATATTTGCCTTTTACGGTTCTATGGGTGCTGGTAAAACGACCATCATTAAAGCTATTTGCCAAACGCTGGGAGCCGTCGATATTGTCAGCAGCCCAACTTTCACTCTGGTAAATGAATATAAGACATCTTCTGGGGAAGCATTATATCATATAGATTTCTACAGAATACGTAAACAGGAAGAAGTGTATGACTTCGGTTTAGAGGAATATCTTACAGGTGATATGTACTGTTTTATGGAGTGGCCTGAACTAATAGAAGAAATTCTTCGGAAGAAACAATAAAAGTGAGAATTTCTGTTGATGAAAATGAACAACGTATACTCTTAATATCTTAATAATATCTGATTTTGCTCTCTCTTGCAAATTATTTAACTTTGAAAAAATATCTCCATTACAATGATGAATGGCAAAGGTAAGAGTGGAAAAGTCAGTTTTGAGAATACTGTTTTCATGCCTAAAGAGGAACATCTGGAAACTGCAGTCAAAAACCGGAGGATTTCCATCGGTATTCCCTGTGAAAAAAAAGATGACGAGAAAAGAGTGGCCCTGACTCCTGAAGCGGTTTGTTTGCTTGTTGAAAGTGATAACGAGGTAATTGTCCAGAAAGGAGCCGGTCTCGGGGCAAATTATACCGATAAAGATTACAGTGATAATGGAGCCATAATAAGTGACTCTCCTGCACGAGTCTATAGTGCGGATGTAGTAATAAAGGTTGCCCCGTTTTCAGAGAAAGAATCAGAATACCTTAAAGGAAACCAGGTAATCTTGTCTTATCTCAACGTCCTTAAGCTCAATGAAGAAACGCTATCTAAACTAATAAGAAAAAAAGTAACTGCCATTGCATTTGAGAAGATCAGGGATAATAACGGAGAAATGCCGGTTGTTGAGTCTATGAGCGAAATAGCAGGAATAACTTCACTTCTGATTGCATCGGAATACCTTAGCAATATGCACGGCGGAAAAGGGGTGATGCTTGGAGGAATTACCGGAGTCACTCCCACTGAGGTAGTTATCCTGGGTGCAAATACTGCCGGGGAATATGCTGCAAGGGCAGCTATCGGACTCGGATCAACAGTAAAAATTTTCGACAACTCTCTTCCAAGGCTCAGAATTTTTCAAAATGTGCTGGGACAACGTCTTCAGACATCAGTATTTCATCCCCAGGTTTTAAAAAAAGCGCTTAAGTCTGCTGATGTGCTGATTGGAGCTATTGAACTTGAAGATCTCAAACCCTGGTATTATATTACTGAAGAGATGGTAAAGAACATGAAGAAAGGTTCTGTAATTATTGACCTCAGTATTGATCGTGGTGGTTGCATCGAAACGACTGAATGCCGTGCACTCAAAGATCCTGTCTATGAGAAACACGGGGTTGTACATTTTTCTGCATGGAATCTGCCGTCACGTGTATCACGTACCGCTTCCATTGCACTCAGCAATATTTTCACTCCATTGCTTCAGAGAATGGCCGATGCCGGTGGAATTACCCAGTTACTGAAATATGATCAGGGGGTACGCGACGGAGCCTATTTATATAATGGAATGCTTACTAATGAAACTCTTGGCCAAAAGTTTGGAATCATATCAAAAGATCTTGATCTTCTTATCTCAGCTTTTTGATTATCAGACATATAAAAGTGTAGCTCTTTCTTCGTTAAATTCTATTTTTGCCTCTTTACCAATATAAAACGCCCTGTTGTCAGCAATATGGCCTGCAGGGAAGTTAAAAAGAACCGGGTAATTATATTCACTTACAATTCCAAGTATTGTCTCCTCAACATCCTTCCCCCATGGCACCGTTGCGTCTTCCATCTCAGTCATTCCGCCAATAATCAAAGCGGAAAGACCTTCAAGCTTTCCTGATAGTTTTAAAGACGTCAGCATCCTGTCAAGATGATAATAATACTCTTTTACATCTTCAATTATCAGGATCTTCCCACCGGGTGAAATTTCTGCTTTTGTTCCTGAAAGGCTGTAAATAAGTGAAAGGTTTCCACCCGTTACCTCACCAATCACTTTCCGGGTATTAAAAAAATTCCCTCTCCATTCGTACGAGAGACGTTCACCAAACAAAGCTTTTTTAAGTGTAACGAAGCTTTGGTTACTCTTTTCTTCATTATTGAAGTTAAGAGGCATCTCCCCGTGAACCGACATTATACCACATACCTTACTTAACCACATGTGAAGAACTGTGATATCGCTAAAACCCGAATACCATTTTGGATTAGTATCCAAAACGGAAAAATCGACCTTGTCAATTATCCTGGAAAGTCCA
>Ga0182021_10004125_pt1 | contig 17019 bp, 13 predicted proteins | sample 612E3MmetaG_FD_120493 | JGI IMG/M metagenome (GOLD analysis project Ga0182021, IMG submission 120493) | Permafrost microbial communities from Stordalen Mire, Sweden - 612E3M metaG (Illumina Assembly) | ecosystem: Environmental > Terrestrial > Soil > Wetlands > Permafrost | place: Sweden...
ACCGGTCATGACATGGGTGTTCAACCGCACCGGAGGCAGCCTTTTCCTGGCAATGGTGACCCACTCGAGTATCAACGCCTCGCTGGCAGTCTTCGCCGTGGCGACCTCGGCCCTCAACGTGGGCCTGCTGGCCCTTGGTGCCCTCTCCGTTGTGCTGATCGTGGGGACCCGCGGCCGCCTGGGCTACGTTCCGGCGGAGGATCTCGCCTGACCGCGACTCCGCAGTCGCAGGGCATCTCATCCATGTCCGCAGGACAAGAGCTTCGCGGATAGTGCCAGGCCAGAGAATCGTCGAGCCAGCGGTATGTTCTCGAACAGCCAGCCGCGCCGATCGGTCGCGTCGAGGGCTGCCGGCGTGTGGCGCAGGCTACGCATTTCGTAAGCTGCGTATCGTTTGTCCGCTTGGCCTACGGCGCGGCCTCGAGTTGGCCAGCGTCAGCCCGAGCGACCGCGTCCTCGGCCAGCTGACGCCTACCGGGCAGCAGGAGCGAGAAGAGAACGCCGAGCAAGACGAAGCCGGTGGCCACGAAGCCCGTCAGCCGGGCCGCATCCACAAACGCTGCCTCGATCGGCGCGGCCGTCTTCGGCAGCGCCGCGAGGAAGGCCGGATCGCGGAAACAGGCACTCTGAGTGGGGGTCAGTGAACCGGCGAAGGCGGCTTGATCAGCACTCGATTGCGCCGAGCTCTTGATTGCCGTCAGGATCTGGCCGCCCGAGGCATCGACCAGCGACGCGACCGTCTCGCGGCAGGCCGGCGACAGGTTCGGCAGAGCCCGATCGAGGTTCGCTCGCGTGCCGCTCAACAACGACGAGAACAAGACCGTACCCAGAATGGCGATGCCCAGCGCCGAACCGACCTGTCGCAGCGTTGAGTTCGCGCCTGAAGCGATACCGGAGCGCTCCGGCGGAACGTCGGACAGGACCAGGCTTATCAGCTGCGACGTGGCGAAGCCAACGCCGATGCCGTACACGAACAGCGGCGGAACGAGGGCCCAACCGGGCAGATTGGGCGAGAGAAGCAGCGACGTGGCCATTATGCCGACCGCTTCGAGAAGCATGCCGGTTGTGACGACCCGTCGATTCCCGAATCGATTGGCAAAACTGGCCGCCAGCGGAGCGGAGAAGAACGCCCCGACCGCCAGAGCCATGAAGACCAGCCCGGTGTCGAAGGCGGAGTAGCCCAAATCGGCTTGAAGGAAGAGCGGGAGGGCGAACAGAAGCCCGAATTCGCCGAGCGACACAATCGTCCCCGCCAGGTTGCCGTATCGGAAGCCCCTGTAGGTCCACAGGCTGAAGTCGAACAGGTAGAACGAACCGCGCCGTTTGCGATACATCTCGACGGCGGTGAAGAGGACCAGACCCGCCACCCCAAGGCCGATGGCGAACGGGGTGACCGACACACCCGTCAGCGGCCAGTCCCAACCCAGGACGGCGAATGGATGATTGGGCACCCACCAGCCGTAGTTGCGGCCCTCTATGAGGGCAAACACGATGCCGCCGAGACCGAGAGTCACGAGCACAAAGCCCGGCAGGTCGAAGCCGCGCTTGGATTCTTCATCCTTCGATTCGCAGATGTAAGCAAGCGTGCCGGCAATCGCCAGGAGGCCGATCGGCAGGTTGATGAAGAAGGCCCAGCGCCAGCTCAGGTTGGTTGTCAACCAGCCGCCGAGCAGGGGCCCGACTGCGGCCACGCCACCGATGGTCGCGCCCCAGATACCGAAGGCGATGGCGCGGTCGCGCCCCTGGAAGTTGGTGTTGAGGATCGACTGCGTTGCCGGCAGGATCATCGCGCCGCCCGCGCCTTGAAGGACTCGCGCGGCGATCAGCATCTGCCCGCTGGGCGCGACGCCCGCCAGCATCGACGCGGCGACGAAGACACCCAGGCCAGTGAGGTAAAGTCGCCGCCTGCCCCAGACGTCGCCGATGCGGCCCAGCGTGATCAGGAGGGCGGCGAAGACCAGCGCGTATGTGGTGTTGATCCACTCCGCCGTCGTCGAGTCGATCTTCAAGTCGCGGATGATCGACGGTATGGCGACGTTTACGATCGTGGCATCGACGATGATCATTGCCACGCCCAGGCTGAGCATCGCCAGGCCGAGCCAACGGCGGCGGCCGGTGTCGTGCATTCCGTCGCCGCAGCTTTCGGTCGCCGGATCCGCCACGTGCATCTCCTTCAATCTAGAAACTATTGAAAGAGGATAACATCAGGCGATGAAGCCGGCCCAAAGCCCCTCAGCCTCCGACTCGGCAGTCGCGACTCTCGTTCTGGAGTTGATCCACGTCGGCTATGGCGAGCGTCCAGCGACCGCCGGACCCGCGACCGAGGCGGCAGCTCACTACGCCAAAGGCGCGCCGCGAGTCTCCAAGCAAGGTGTCCGGGCCGCGATCCATCTGTACGTGGCCGGCGCGCTGACCATGGGCGAACTTGCCGCCAAGGCGGGCATGTCCGCGGGATGGGCCAGCAAGGTCGTCGACGAGCTGGTCGCGGCCGGCTACGTCGAGCGACACCCGGACCCGACCGACCGCCGCATCATCCATGTTCGCCTGGCTCCGGACGCCATCGGTGCCATAGAGCAGGCTTACAGTTGGCGCGGGGACGCGGTGGAGCGGGCGCTGTCCGGTCTGGACCCCGCCGGCCGTCAGGCTGTCCACCACTTCCTGGCCCGCCTCATGGCCGAGCTTTCGGCACAGGGGACACGCTCTGCCCGCCGCCGGTGACCAACGCGGACCTCCGGCGATGGTGGAGGGGCTCTTCACGAGGGGATTTGCGATTTGGAGCGGGAGACGGGATTCGAACCCGCGACATTCTGCTTGGGAAGCCAAGCGTCGAGAGGACGGGTGTGGACCCGAGTAACCTTGGCACATGGCGCGAATGAGCCGGATCGTCATCACCGACTGCGACCATCCGACGATCGAAATCGAGCGGGCGATCTTCGCTCGCGCCGGCTACGAGGTTGAGCTCGCCCGGTGCCACACCGTCAACGAGGTCGTCGCGGCGGGTGCCGGGGCAGTCGCGCTGCTCGCACAGTACGCTCCGATCACCGACGCGGTGCTGGCTGCGCTGCCATCCGTCCGGGTGATTGGAACGTACGGTGCCAGCCTCGACAACGTCGAGTTGCCGGCCGCCGCACGACGCGGGCTCCGGGTAGTCAACGTGCCCGATTATGGCGTCGACGAGGTAGCCGATCACACCGTGGGTCTCATCCTCGCGCTGACCCGCGGAATCGTTGTTCTGGACCGCGCCGTCCACACCGGAACTTGGGATTTCCGCAGTGGCGGCGAGCTGCGCCGCGGGAGCGGCCAGCAGATCGGGGTCATCGGCCTGGGACTGATTGGTTCCGCGGTCGCCCGCCGTGCGCTCGCGCTCCGCTTCCAGGTTGTAGCTGCCGATCCACGTCGGCCGGTCGTCGAGGGCGTTCGCCTGGTCGAGTTCGATGAGCTGCTCGCGACAAGCGACCTCGTGAGCGTCAACTCCCGGCTCGATCCGTCGACGCATCACCTGCTGGACGCCGCGGCGCTCGCCCGTATGAAGCCCGGAGCGTACCTGGTCAACACGTCGCGGGGAGGCGTGGTTGATCAAGCGGCGCTCGTCGAAGCGCTCCGATCGGGCCACCTCGGCGGGGCCGCGCTCGACGTTCTCGAGCGCGAACCGATCTCTCAGGACGATCCGCTCCTGAGCCTGCCCAATGTCGTGCTCACGCCGCACGCCGCGTTCTACAGCCGCGAATCGCTGGCCGAGATGAAGCGCCGCGCTGCCGAGGCGATCACGGCGGCCCTGGCCGACCACGCGACAAGGCCAAACTGGACAGGTCAGGACGAACGGCATTGACCGCCTGAGGCCAGCGGCCCTAATCTGAGTTGCCTGCGGGTCAGAGCTCTTCGCACGACCCGCATGCAGTCTGCAAAGGCCCGTTTTTCAGGCGCTCGACCGCGGTTCGAGCGCGACGCGTCAGGGGGCGACCTACGCGATCCGACGACCTCCAGGCACGCATCTCTGGGGTGTTCGCTCCGATCTGTACCCCTTTCGCCGAGAACGAGGACGTCGACTACGAGGCCCTACGCTCCAACGTCGGCCGTTATGCGGCCAGCGGGATCCTCGGCTACCTGGCGCTCGGTTCCAACGGCGAGAATCGCAGCCTCTCCGAGGATGAGCGACTGCGCGTGCTCGAGGTGGTCGTGCGCCACAAAGGCCCCGGGCAGGTGGTAATGGCCGGGGCGACGTACGACTCACAGCGCGACGCCGAACGCTTTCTTGCCGCGGCCGCTGACCTGGGCGCCGACTTCGGACTCGTACTGTCCCCGGGCTACTTCCGCAAACAGATGACCGACGATGTCCTCTTCCGCTACTTCTCTTCCCTCGCCGACGCAGCGAGCATCCCTCTTCTCCTCTACAACGCCCCGGGGTTCTGCGGCATCACACTCAGTCCCCACCTCGTCGGCCGTCTGGCCGTGCATCCGAATATCGTGGGGATGAAGGACAGTGCGGCAAGCGGGATCGAGAATTTCCTCCCCCTGGAGAGCTCGTCCTTCCATGTGCTGGCGGGTTCGGCCAGCTTCCTGTTCCCCGCGATGATGGGCGGGTCGCTCGGAGGCACGGTCTCCCTCGCCAACTCGTTCCCCCGTCTCGCTCTGGATCTATTCGAGGCCGGCCACGCTCGGGACGAGACAACCGGTATCCCGCTGCAAGCTCGGGTGAGTCGCATCAACCACGCGATCTCCGGAACCCACGGCGTCGCCGGAGTCAAGGCCGCCATGAACCTCGCCGGCTTCGTCGGTGGCATTCCCCGCCGGCCGCTGCTTCCGTTGGAGGCCACGGAGGTTGCAACGCTCAGAGAGTTCCTCACCAACGAGGGGCTGCTCCCGTGACCCGGGACATCCTTGCCGTGGACGTTGGCACCAGCGCCCTCAAGCTCGGCATCTTCGGTCCGGACCTCGAGAAGCGCTGCGAGACGCAGCGGGACTACCAACCTCACCTCTACGACCGGGGCAAGGCCGACATCGAGCCGGAGATCTGGTGGCGGGCCTTATGCGACGCCTGTGCCGACGTGAAGCAAAGCCTCGGCCAGGTCGACCTCGTCTCGTTGTCGGTCACCACGCCGGGACTTACGCCGATGGCTGCCGACGGGACGGCACTCAGTCCCGCGATTCTGTTCCTCGACGGGCGGTCGCACGCGCAGTCGGCGGCCATTCGCCGGATCGTTGGCGAGGAGCGGTTCCTGGCCGAGACGTGCAATCTCCCGGTTTCGGGCGGCTCGTCCTTGTCGTCGATCCTCTGGTTCCGTGACGAGCAACCGAAGGTGTGGGCGGAGACGGCCAGGTTCGGCCACTGCAACACGTACCTCGTCAAGCGGATGACGGGCCGGTGGGCGATCGATCCATCGACCGTCTCGATCAGCGGCCTCTACAACACCGCACGGAACGACCTCACCTGGAACGATGACATCCTTCGACTGGCCGGCATCCCCGAGGACAAGCTGCCGCCGTTGCTCCAGTCCTACGACCCAGTCGGCCAGATCCTCCCCGCGGTCGCCGACGAACTCGGCCTGCCCCGGGACTGCACGGTCCTGTGCGGTGGCAACGACGCTGTCCTTGCCGCGCTGTCGGGCGGCCTGACCGAGCCCGGTGACATCAACATCATCAGCGGGACCTGCGACATCGCGAGCGTCTGCACCGACGCCCCGGTTTCCTCGCCCGACTTCAACGTGCGCTGCCACGCGATCCCGGGTCGCTGGCTCACGTTCTTCGTGCTGAACACCGGAGGTGCGGCGCTCGATTGGTTCCATGCGTCGTTCTGCCGTGAGCTCAGCGACGGCCAGTTCTATGACGAGTATGTCCCTGGCGTGCTCGAGGGGTTCCTCGAGGACCCGTGCGTAGATAAGCAGGAGGCAGAACTGCCGACATATGAACCGTACCTGGGTGGCAGCCGCTACTCCCTCGAGCGGCTTACGGCCGGGTTTACCGGCCTGACGCTCGAGACCACGCGTGACGATCTCCTGCTCAGTGTCATCCGTGGGAATGCGGCCTATCTCGGCGCGCACCTGGAGAAGGTCGGCGAGCTCGTGAGCCTTGGCCGCAGGGTCGGGATCTCGGGTGGCGGGGCCGGCGTGCGCGGGATGCTCGAAGCAAGGCTCCGCTGGACCGGCGCGTTCGAGTACGTCTACCAGGATCAGTCCTCGATGCTCGGGGCAGCCATGCTCGGCCGGATCTTTCAGTCGGGACGGCTGCCGGGTCATGGTCAGGTCACTCTCATTAGGGACAAGGAGGCGGTCTCGTGAGCGCAATTGGCACCGGTTTCACCACGAAGACGGACGCGGCAGCGGCAGCAGCCGAGCTGGTCGAGCGGGCGAGAGCCGGGCTCGAAGGCAAGCCGACGCTGGCCATCCTGTTCGCGACGACGCAGTACGACACGGAGAGTCTCGTCGCCGGCGTCTCCCGGCTGCTCGGTGACGTTCCCCTCTGGGGCGGATCGTCGTCCACCGGCGTATTCCAGGACACGGGCTGGATTACCAGCGATGGCGGCGGCGCCAGCCTGATGCTGATCGCCGACCGCTCGGCCGGCGTGGGCCTGGCCGCCGTCGGCGACGGCGACGGTTTCGCCGCAGGCCAGGACGCCGCCAGGCAGGCTCTCAAGCAGCTTGGTGGCGAGGCGAGCGTCCTGCTGACCATCGCATATATGGGGCCTGAAGAAGAGATCCTGCGAGGGATCGCCGAAGTGGCCCCGGGAGTGCCGGTGGTCGGCGGCACCGCATCGGACCATTCGCCCGATGGCAAGTTCCAGCAGTTCGCGAACGGCCATGCGTACAAGAACCACTTCGCCATCGCCGCCCTGGGCGGGCCGATTGGCTATGCCTTTTCGAACGGTTACCGACTGACGGGTAAGAAGACCAGTGTCACCAAGGCCTCGGGTCGGACGGCGTATGAGTTCGACGGCCGCCGAGCCATGGACGTTTACTCGGAATGGGTGGGGAAACCCGAGTCCGAGATCGGCGGCGGGGCCCTCGTGTCGTTCAGCGTGCAGTGCCCACTGCTCTTCCACAAGGACGGGATCACGTACTCCGCCCACCCGGTCAACAGCAACGCCGACGGCTCGATGGATTTCGGGGCGGCGATGAGCCCAGGCATGGTGCTAGAGCTGGGCGAGGCGTCAGTGAACGGGTTGATCGCCGAAGCGGGCAACGCCGTTTACAAGGCGGCCCAGGGCGTGAGTCACCCAAAGGCCATCCTGCTGGTCTACTGCGGCGGCCGTGCCATCGCCCTCGGCGAGCGGGTCAAGGAAATCCCCGGCGAGCTCGAGCACGTGCTCGGGCACGTGCCCTGGGTAGGCTATCTGGCGTTCGGCGAGCAGGGTTGCTCGGTGCCGGGCATTCCCACTCACGCCGACCTGAGCGTGGCTGCGCTCGCACTCGGCTAGGTGTTCGTTCCCTGATGGGGCGGCGGGCGCGGAGCCGATTGACGGCTGACTGCCGGCTCCGCGCCCTGCCACCCAACTAGCTGGAGCGCCGCGACGAAATCGCATCTGACCTCGGGTGTCTTCCTGGCTAGGTCGGCCGCGGTCTGCCCGCATCTGGCCAGAGGATCGCGACGGCTGAGTCGGTCCAGACCGGGGGCGTGATTGTGTGGCCGACCAGTCCAGGGAATGCACTTGCCCTTACGGGCGGAACCGCGTCCCGTGAAGAAGACGCCATTGACCGCGTAGCCGATGCCTGAACGACCATGATCATCAGGTACGCGCGCGCTCGACGATCATGCGTCGTCTCGTCACGTCTCCCCGACATGAGGGCCGGAAACCTGCGCCGATTCGGCCTCACCAGTCCCCGATGATCACGCCGGCTCTCCGTGGTCCGTGGACTCCCACCGCAAGGTCGCCCTCAATGTCGGCGCTGCGACTTGGACCGCTGATTAGGTTCACAGCCGAAGGCGGACCACCATGTTGCGCCATGTAGTCCGCCAGGAGGCGCAGACCGTCGGCGACGGTCTTCACGATCTGCGACGGGCGCACGAGTGCCAGGTGCGCCGTCGGCAACAGGCTTGGCAACCGGCCGGTTGCGGGCGTCGCGTAGAGCGCTATCGTCCCCGTCTCGGCCACTACCCAGGAGCAGGTCGTGATCCCGAGGTCGCTCGACGCCGCCAGGGCCTGGAGTCCAGCAGAGGATGGAGCGGCTGCCTCGGCACCGGCGACATCAGCGCCGCTGTCACGGTCGTCTGTCGCCACGGGAAGGTCCGCCGTACCTCTACCGCCGGATCCCGACGGCCAGGGCACATAGTCAAGACCCTGCTCCGCGAGCAGCCCCGGCAACTCGAGCGAGGCCAGGTCGGCTGTCGCCCAAGCGAGCGCGCGGCGACGCGTCTCCGGTTCACCGTCCCCGACCATCGCCTTGACGGCCTCGCCGATCGCGCGTCGCACCGCGTCTCGTCCGCCGCTGGCGATCCAGGCATCGCCGTCCAGCCCCCGCCAGTTCTCGACGAACTCCTCGACAAGTGCGGCATCGCCGTTCGCGCCCCGAGGAGACTCCGCGTTTGCGTGTCGGGTCATGTGCCTGCCCTCGAGGCGCGCCGTCGACGCCGCCACCACTCGTGGAACGACTCCCTCGCCAGCGGGGGCGCGTCCCGGGTAGCCGTCCAGCCGCCAACGAGCCCCGGCGCCCCTTGCAGCCGGCCGTCGCGCATGTAGATCCGCTGGCCCAGGCGGGCCATGCGGCCCGTGAAGCGGAAGCCGGCGGGGTTCGCCCAGAAACGCCCCCAGAGTTCGAACGTGAGCCGCACCGTCCACGGCTCCATCGAGCGCTCGATCTCGGTCCGCCTCAGGGCAAGAATGTGGCGGGGCAACTCGATCTCCATCGGGCAGGCGTCGGCGCAGGCATAGCACAGGGCGCAGGCCGACTTGGGCAGCTCAGGCGCCCGATCCAGCCCCCCCAGGAGCGGGGTCAGCACGACGCCGATTGGCCCACTGTACATGCTCCCGTAGGCTTGGCCTCCGATCGTCCGGAAGACCGGGCAGACGTTGAGGCAGGCGCCGCAGCGGATACAGGCGAGGACGTCCTCGAACTCGCTCCCGAGCAGCTCGTGGCGCCCGTTGTCGAGCAGGACCAGGTGGAACTCCTCCGGACCGTCGAGCTCACCCTCCCGTCGGGGACCGGTGATGAAGGTCGTGTATGTGGACAGGCGCTGTCCGGTGCCGCTGAGGGCGGGCTGCTGGAGCAGGTCATGGAGGTCCATCCAGGTCGCCACGATCTTATCGATGCCCACCACGGCGATGTGGACCCGGGGCAGCGACGTCGTCATGCGCCCGTTGCCCTCGTTCGTGATGAGGACGAGCGTCCCCGTCTCGGCAACGAGGAAGTTGCCACCGCTGATGCCCATGTCGGCGGCGAGGAAATCCTCCCGCAGCTGCCGCCGCGCGAAGGCCGTCAGCTCGGCCGTCGCGTCGCCCGTGGGCGGGCTGACCGCGCATCGCGTGGCCTCCTCGTCGAAGAGGGTCCGGACCTGCTGCCTGGTCTTGTGCGAGGCTGGTACAAGGATGTGGGCGGGGCGCTCGCCGGCGAGCTGGATGATGTACTCGCCCAGGTCAGTCTCGCGGACGTGCAGCCCGGCCTCTTCGAGCTGTTCGTTGAGGGCGATCTCCTCGGTGGCCATCGACTTCGACTTGACGACCCGCCCGACCCCTCGCTGCCGGGCGACATCGAGCACGTAGCGGCCGACGTCGGCCGGACCGGCGGCTCGCGAGACGTGTCCTCCGCGCGCCTCGATCTGGCGTGTCAGCTCGTCGAGCAACGTGTCGAGGCGCGCTAGCGAGCCGCGTCGAGCGATGACCGCACGCTTGCGCATGGCCTCGCCGGCTGGGTAGGCGGCGAAGGCGGCCTCCTTCTTGTCCGCGAGACTGCGGGTGCTCTTCGCCACAGCTGCCCTCATCGCCGGGTCGGCGAGGGCGCGCCGCCGCCGTTCGGACCACGTCGCCCCTGCCGGGGGCAGCTCACCGGGCATCGGGATCCGCCTCCTGGCTGTGCGCGGCGCACTCGATTTCGCCAGGTGTGAGTCGGCGCCGATCCGCGAGATCCACCGCCTCGGCCAGATGCAGCATGGGGAACTCTTCGCCATTTCTGCTGAGACGTCCGCCCAGCTGCATCAGGCAGCCCAGGTCCGAGCTCACGAGGCAGGTCGCACCGTCGCGACGAGCGGCCGCAAGATTGGCCAGCTTCGCATCGGCCATGGCCGCGGAGATGTCCGGCTCCAGCAGCCCGAAGCTTCCGCCGAAGCCGCAGCACTGCTCCGCATCGGTCAGCTCGATGGGCTCGGCACCGGCGCGACGCAGTACGCGCAGCGGCGACTCCGTGATACCGAGCAGGCGGCGCATGTGACAGCCCGTGTGGTTGGCGACTTTCAGAGGGGTCGAGCGGCCCGGCTCCGCGCCAGTCGCTTCAATCCCTGCCGAACTCTCCGTGTCTTGACTGTCGAGCCACTCGCTGAGCTCGACTACGCGGTCGGCAAGGGCCTCGGCCCGGCGACGCCACCGTGTCGCCGTGGCTTGTGTCCGTCCCCGACGCAGGGCGTCACGCTCGAGGAGTTCGGGCATCTCGTGCTTGATCATGGCTGCACACGAGCCGGAGAGCGCGATCACCGGTGGATGCTCGGCTGGGGGGCCGTCGGTGGCCCCGTCCTCGAAGGCTCGCACAAGCTGCCGGGCCATCGCCGCCGCCTGACCTTGATGGCCGGCGTTGTAGGCGAACTGGCCGCAGCAGGATTGGCCGCCGGGGAACTCGACTTCGACGCCTCGTCGCTCGAGCAGCTCCACGGCCGCGACACCGGCTCGTGGCCGGAAGAGATCCACCATGCACGTCACGAAGAGTTGAGCCCGCATTACCTGTTCGCGCCTCAGAGCGACGTTAGTCAGCCCCCAACGGGCCATATCGCAACCGGGTTCGGAATCCCGGAAAGCCCGCCGAAGCCAGGGTTTCCGGTTCGAAGGAGAGGCTGGTCGGCGACACGATGGCAAGGGTATCTGCCTCGGGGCGGAATCCCGAAACCCCGAATTCTGATGATCCCGGGGCCATCGGACGTGGCCTTGAGTCTCTTCCCCTCGGATCCCGGTTGCCCGGGATCCGAGGGTTGGTGTTCCAGCAGCTACTTCTTGTTGCCGGCTGCCGTGTCGTACTGGATGTAGACCATGTGGGTCCGGGTGTTCTCGTACAGCCCGTGCTTGCCGTCGGCGCCGCCGATGCCCGACTTGCGCCAGCCGGCGTGGAACCCCTGCATCGCCTCGAAGTTCTCGCGGTTGATGTAGGTCTCTCCGAACTTGATCTCCTTGCAAGCGCGCATGGCGACGTCGAGGTTCTTCGTGTAGATCGACGACGTGAGGCCGTAGACGGAGTCGTTCGCGTAGGCGATCGCCTCGTCGAGATCGTCGACGGGGATGATCGGCATGACGGGTCCGAAAATCTCCTCGCGGACGATCGCCATGTCCTGGCGGCAGTTGCCGAGCACCGTGGCCGGGTAGAAGTAGCCATTCGGCAGATCGGCGGCGCGCTTGCCGCCGGTGAGGACCGTGGCGCCGTCGGCGATGGCCTTCTCCACTCGGCCCTCGACCAACGCGAGCTGGTCGCCGCTCACGAACGGGCCCATATCGAGCGTGTCGTCATTGAGGACCTCGCCGTACCGGGTCTCGCTCATCGCCTTCACGAACTTGTCAGTGAACTCGTCGGCGACGCGCTTGTCCACGTAAACCCGATCGGCGCAGTTGCAGACCTGCCCGGTGTTGATGACGCGGGATGCCTTGATCGACTGGGCGGCGAGGTCCATGTCGGCGTCGGCCATCACGATCGCCGGAGCGCTGCCGCCAAGCTCCAGGTTGACCTTGATGATGTTCTTTGAGGCGGCCTCCATGACCCGCTGGCCCGTGTCGACGCTGCCGGTCACGCTGACCATGCCGATGCTCGGGTTCGAGGCGAGCTCCTGGCCGACGACGGCGCCGGAGCCGCAGACGAGGTTGAAAACGCCAGCGGGGAGCCCGGCCTCTGCCACGGCCTTGGCGAACTCTCCCGCGTTGTTCGGCGTGATCGAGCTCGGCTTGATGACGATCGTGTTGCCCGTCAGCAGGGCCGGCGCGACCTTGCGTGCGATGACGAAGAACGGGAAGTTCCAGGGCACGATGCCGCCGATGACGCCGATGGCGTGCCGGAGGAGGAGGATCTGCTCGTTGGGCCGGTCGCTCGCGACGACCTCGCCCTCGAGCCGCCGGGCCCACTCGGCCATGTAGTCGATGTAGTCGGCCGTGAAGCTGGCCTCGACCCGGGAGAGGCCGAGGACCTTGCCCTGCTCTTCGGAGATTACCCGCGCGAGGTGCTCGGGATCCTTCCGCAGCGCGGTCGCGATCTTGCGCAGGTACCCGGCGCGCTCGATGGGGGCTAGCTTCTCCCAGTCGCCCTGCGCCTTCTCGGCGGCGCGGATCGCCTCCCGAGTGTCCTCGATCGACGAGTCCGGGACCTCCGAGACGATCTGTCCGGTGGACGGGTTCTCCACCTGGATCGTCTTGCCGCCCTGGGCGTCCACGAAGCGCCCGTCGATGTAGTTCTGGTACCGGGGCGATGCAACGGCCATGACAACCTCCAACTAGTGAGAATGGAGATGACTGGTGGAGTTTGAAACGGCCCGACGCCGACTTGCCAGTGCCGTTCGTAATGGACGAGCCCTGGCTCCGGGACGAGTGGGCGCTGTTGGTCCTCGAGACCCCCGGTGCGGCGATCGAGCCTGGCGGGCTGTGCCGCTCAGCCCTCGCCGCGTCATTTGCGGGTCACGCCCCCGCCGCACCGAGGTTGGCGCGGGCTACACCGGCCGCCATCACTGTCGAGGGTTACGGAGCCCCGCTGATCTTCTGCCGCTACGCTGGCCCGCCCGCCGCGGTCACAGGACCGGCCCCAACATCCAGGGCGCGAACTCTTCGTCGCCGAGGCCTTGAGCCTCGCTCTTCGTCCGCTTGCCGCCCGCAACCGCGAGCGCCTCGTCGAAGATCGCCTGCCCGACCTCTTCGACAGAAGTGCCCTGGAGAACGACGCCGGCATCGAGATCCATGTCTTCCTCCATCCGGCCATACAGCAAGGAGTTGGTCGCGATCTTGATGCACGGCGAGGGTTTGCATCCGTAGACGGACCCACGGCCAGTCGTGAAGGCGCAGATCGTCGCTCCGCCCGCTACGATCCCGGTGAGAGAGACTGGGTCGTTACCCGGCGTGTCCATAAGCACGAGGCCGCGACGGGACACCTGCTCGGCGTAGCGGTACACCGCGGTGAGCCGTGTAGATCCAGCCTTCGCGACGGCGCCGAGCGATTTCTCGAAGATCGTGGTCAAGCCGCCTTCCTTGTTCCCCGGCGTAGGGTTGTTGTCGATGGTGGCCCCGTGTGAGGCCGCATACGCCTCCCACCAGCGGATCCGCTCGATCAGTGCCTCGCCAACCTCGCGATCCACCGCCCGTCGCGCCAGCAGGTGCTCCGCGCCGTAGATCTCGGGCGTCTCGCCGAGCACCGCGGTTCCGCCCTGGGCGACGAGCAAGTCGACGGCGACCCCAAGGGCTGGGTTGGCGGTGATGCCGCTGTACCCGTCGGAGCCGCCGCATTCAAGGCCCAGCACCAGGCTGGATGCAGGAACCTCCACGCGTCGGGCGCCGGCTGCGGCGGGCAGGAGTTCACGGAGGACCGAGATACCCGCCTCCACTGTGCGACGGACACCGCCTTCCTCCTGAATCACGAGCACAGGCGGCCCCTCGACCTCGCCGGGGCGCCGCAGGTCGTGGCGCTCGATGAGTTGACGCGCCTGGGCGACCTCACAGCCGAGGCCCACGATGAGGTAACCGCCGACATTCGGATGCCGTGCGAACCCCGCCAGGACGCGCTCCAGCTGGAGGTGCTCAGCCCCGTCCACCGGCATGGTGCATCCGCCCTTATGGGTCAGTGCGAGCACGCCGTCCACTGCTGGGTATCCAGACAACTCGTCGGCTGTGATCCCGTCGGCGATGAAACGGCTCACGGAAGCCGAGCAGTTGGCCATGCTGATGACGGCCACATAGTTGCGCGTACCCACGCGCCCGTCGGCGCGCACATAGCCGGCGAAGCTGCGTTGGTCTGCGCCCACGTCCACGGTTCTTGGGGCTGGATCTTCGTCCGTCGCAAAGGTGTAGGTCCGATCGATCGCCACGACAGCGCAGTTGTGGCTGTGGACGTGGCTCCCGGCCTGAATGTCCCGCGTCGCGACGGCAATGGGCTGACCGTACTTCCGGATCGTCGCGCCGGCTGGTATCGGCAACAGGCTGACCTTGTGCCCCGCCGGGATCGGCTCTGCTACGGTGAGCCGGCAATCGCAGAGGCTGATCTGATCCCCGGCCGCGAGTGGCGCCACGGCCACTGCAACCTGGTCTTCGGGGGCGAGGCGTATGACGGTGGGGGACGTTGTCATGGCAAGCTCCTCCGTTCTGCCTTCGGAATGGCAAGTCGCCCAGCAGATCTGTCAGCAACATTAGCGTCATGGTGCGTCGGAGCCACGAGTACTTCGAAATTCAATTGCTACGGTCCACCGCGATGGCGACCGCTCCCGCAGGAGGCGCAGTTACTGGTCGCACGAGCCTCAGCCGTCGACGATTGACAGGTAGACGAGAGTCCAGTTGAGGAGCTGGTACGCTATCTCGCCAAATGTGATCGGCCTTGTGACGGTCCTGAAGCCGGCCAGCCGGACGCCCTGGTCGATCCTCAAGCTCATGGAGGTTGTGGGCGACATCCTCCCGCCGGGCACCCTGAACATCGTGAACAGGCCGGGCGCGGAAGTGGGCATGGCCCTGGCCCGCCCATGCGCACTTGCCGGCGACGATCAAAGTCACGACCATCTGCTCTGATGTCGGCGTGGCTTCAGTGGCCAAGGAGCAGATTACCGGTAGGCTGACGGGCATACTCCCGGCCGATCTGGTGGCGCCACTATCGGTCCCCGCCCCGGGCGGAGCGACCAGGCATTCGGGCGCCCCGTATGCATCAGAGAGCATCATGGGCTGTGACGGTCAACCTGCCATCAAGAGTGGAGGGTCGGTGTTATGGCGAACCAGAGACCCGTCTTCCCGTCGCACACGATGTCCCCGCGCACACTCCTCGGGCCGGGACCGTCGATGGTCCATCCGCGTGTCCTGGCCTCCATGTCGGCGCCGCTCATCGGGCACCTCGACCCTGAGTTCCTCACCCTCATGGATCGCCTTCAGGAGCTCCTTAGATACACGTTCGAGACGCGGAACCGCCTGACGGTGCCGGTGTCCGGGACTGGGAGTGCGGCGATGGAGGCGGCGGTCGCCAACATGGTGGAGCCACACGATCCGGTTCTCGTTTGCATCAACGGTGTCTTCGGGGGTCGCATCGCCGAGATGGCCCGTCGGTACGGTGCCGAGGTTGAAACGATCAGCCGGCGCTGGGGCGAGGTTTTCGACGTGGGCGAGATTGCCGACGCTCTCGATCGCCGCCCGGCGAAGATCGTGGCCATAGTGCACGCTGAAACCAGCACCGGCGCCCTCCAACCGCTTGACGACCTTGCCCAGGTGGTCCACGAGCATGATGGCCTTCTCATCGTGGACGCCGTGACCTCGCTCGCCGGGACAACGGTAGCGGTCGACGATCGCGAAATCGACGTCTGTTACAGCGGCAGCCAGAAATGCCTCTCCTGCCCGCCCGGCCTGGGGCCCATCACACTCGGTGAACGGGCCGTGGCGAAACTGAATGGCCGCGCCAAGCCGGTGCGTAGCTGGTACCTGGACCTGGCCATGGTCGACCGCTACTGGGGTCGTGAGCGGACCTACCATCACACGGCGCCGATCTCCATGAACTTCGCCCTTTACGAGGCGCTGCGCCTGGTGGCCGAGGAGGGCCTAGGGGCCCGCTGGGCGCGGCATCAGCGGAACGCCCAGCTGCTCTGGGCCGGCCTCGAGGATCTGGGCCTCACGCTCCACGTGGCCGACCCGGCTCGCCGAGTTCCCTCTCTCACCACCGTTCGGGTGCCCGACGGGGTCGACGAGGCGAATGTCCGGGGGCAGCTGTTGTCCGAGTACGGCATCGAGATCGCCGGCGGCATGGGCGATCTCAAAGGCAGGATCTGGCGCATCGGCCTCATGGGTTACTCCTCCCGAGAGGAGAACGTGGTGCTGCTCCTGGCAGCGTTGCGCCGCATCCTCCGAGTGACAGCTGGGGGCCGCCCTAGCAAGACTCAAGTCGTTGTCAAACACGGCGCGGCGACCTCATAGGCTCGCACCGAACCCGCACTCGTCTGGTGTCGGCTTCAAGTCCTCTCGCCCCGACCAGCCAATTGGGGGGAGTCAAGCTGCCACGAGCCCGGTTCGCCCAGCGATCTCGGCGTAGTGAGCAGCTGCGCCCGTCGGGCCAAGCCTGCCATCGAGGCGCGGCATTATTGATCCGAGAGCCGGTCGGCGGCGGAGTCTGCGACAACGGCGCACTCTGGCTGTGCGCAAAACGCAAGTTGGAGCGGGAGACGGGATTCGAACCGCGACATTCTGCTTGGAAGCCAAGGGTCGAGAGGATGGGTGTGACCCGAGTCACCTTGGCACATGGCGCGAATGAGCCGGATCGCAATCACCGACGCGGCCGAGGCTCAGCCGTCGACGATCGACAGGTAGACGAGGGTCTGGTTGAGGAGCTGGTACGCTATCTCGCCAAATGTGATCGGCCCTGTGACATGGCCCGTCCTCTTGCCTTCGAGCTCGCCGTATTGGTAGTTGAGGATGCAGTTGCAAGCAAAGACCGAGTCGATGCCGGCCTGCTCCACGGCCCGCGAGAAGGCGTCGGCGTAGTCGCTCAGGGGGGCCGCGATCCTGTATTCGATCCCCCGGAATACGGGCGCGTAGAACCTCACGACGCCTTTCTCGAGGTCGACCGACTGGAAGCTCGTGTTCACCTGGGCGCCAGCATAGTCGGCGACGAGTGGGAGCCGCGTGTCGGCCCGGCAGTCCACGAGGTACCTGGCGAAGTTGTGCGGCTTGCCGTTGACGAA
>Ga0182021_10004126_pt1 | contig 17017 bp, 11 predicted proteins | sample 612E3MmetaG_FD_120493 | JGI IMG/M metagenome (GOLD analysis project Ga0182021, IMG submission 120493) | Permafrost microbial communities from Stordalen Mire, Sweden - 612E3M metaG (Illumina Assembly) | ecosystem: Environmental > Terrestrial > Soil > Wetlands > Permafrost | place: Sweden...
TACGATTTCAGCTAAGTAATAGTAAAGGGAATTTTTTACTATGGAATGGAATATTTCTTTAGAGGATTTATCGAGAATTATCATTTGATTAAATTATTTTTAGATAAAAGATCTCGATAGTACATCTTTATAATCTCATTTATTTTAATTTTAGGTTCCCATTTTAAATATTCCTTCGCCTTCAGAGCGATAATTTCTGAAAATACTGATTGTTCTAGATTCGAGAAATTAATTTTTGATTCTGATCCAGTAATTTCAATAATTTGAAGGGCAAGGTCATCAAGGCTAACCTTATCTTTCGATGCTAAATTAAAAACCCCAGCAACATCTTTTAATTCTAGTAGTTTTTTAAATACTTCTAACACATCTTTAATGTATAGAAGTTGAAGTACTTTCTTTTGGGGTGCAAAAACCTCAATTAATTTGTTAGAAATCGCTTGTTGAAAAATAATCGGTAAAAGTGCCTTCGTGGCTTGACCAAAACCAGCAATATTGACCGGTCGTAATATGATCAATTTATTTTTTTTAAAAGCTTGTTTGCAGAGTTCTTCTGCCATAAGTTTACTTTTTTCATAATCTGCGACTGGATTCAACTCTGAATTTTCATCTATCGGTTTACCATTTTGAGCATAGACTTTTGCTGTCGACATGAAAACAAACTTTTCACATTTAACAGCATCAATTAAATGCTCTGTTCCTAAGACGTTAGTCTTATAATAACATTCATAATGCATATTGCCTATATGAGTTTGATTCAAAGCTGCAAAATGAAAGACATAATCAAATTTCTGGTCAATTTTAAACTTCTTTGCTATATCTTGTTGAATATAACTTGAGCGTGTTAAATTATTTTGAGAAAATCTAGTTCCTGTGTCTAAACCATAAATCATATGGTTCGTTGAATTAGCAAGAAAATCGATGAAGGCTTTTCCAATAAAACCGTTCGCTCCTGATATTAATATTTTATATTTTTCATACATCAAGTTCTTTTATTCTTCATGTCATCCAATCTTTTCATTAGCACGGTAGCATCATATAAAGACTCGAATGATCCGGCATCGGTCCAAATAGATTTTAGGATCGAATATGTAAGTTTTCCTTCTTTTGCATATTGAGCGAGCACATCCGTTATTTCATATTCTCCACGAGGACTCTTCCTGAGGTTTGCAATTAACTGAAATACTTCGGGTAGAAATATCCAAAGCCCTGTATTCACGTAATTTGATGGTGGATTTTGAGGTTTCTCAACGATGTTGATTATTTTTTTTCCTTTAAACTGAACTACACCATATTTCTTAGGATTTTTTACTTTAGAAATTAATATCTTAGCGCGATATTCAGTTTTTTCTTTTTTAAAATTATTGATAAACTGACTGATATCTTCAGACACAACGTTGTCACCAAGAATTACTAAAAACTCATCTTTTTTAACGAAATCCTTCGCTAATAATAAAGCCGCCGCAGTTCCTCCGTTCCCGTCTTGTATTTCATAGCTAAAATGTGCGCCAAATTTTTTTCCAGATCCTAAAAGTCGGAAGAAATCTCCAATATACTCACCGCCAGTTACAAACAATATTTCTTTAATATTTGCCTTTAACATAGTTTCAAGCGGATAGTAGATCATTGGCTTTTTATAAACAGGTAACAAGTGTTTATTAGTAACATTGGTTAGTGGTTGCAAACGCGAACCCGTACCACCGGCTAAAATTATCCCTTTCATTTCTTTTCTCCCCAAAACCCTTGAATATACATTGGATCTAAATTCTTTTTAACAAATCTCCACCAGCTTTCATTATTAATGTACCATTGAATTGTCTCTGTCAATCCTTCCTTGAAGGAATATTTTTTTTGCCATCCAAGTTTTTTTATTTTATTACAACTTATACTGTATCTCATATCATGACCAGGCCGATCATTTACATATTTAATATTAGATTGATCCTTCCCAAGTTCCTTAAGAATACAGTGTGTCAACTCTAGGTTAGTTAATTCCGATTCACCTGCGATATTATAAACTTCTCCATCTATACCATGATTTAATAAAAAATAGATAGCACTACAATGGTCTTCAACATAGAGCCAATCTCGTATTTGTTTCCCCTCGCCATAGATTGGCACAGTTTGATTATCTAACAAATTCGTTATAAAAAGAGGAATAACTTTTTCCAAATATGCTCTTGGACCATATGTATTCGAGCCACGTGTTATTATTATTGGCAATTTATAGGTTTCAAAAAAACTATACGCCAGTCTTTCGCCACCTAATTTAGCTGCTGCGTATGGGTTGCGAGGCTTCGTCTCCGAAACTTCAGTAAAGCTGCCTTCAGGAATTTGACCATATACTTCATCTGTAGATATTTGAATAAATTTTTTAATTTGCGGATATTTTCTCGCTTCGCTTAATAATCTAAAAACTCCAATGATGTCTGTTCTTAAAAACGATTCTTGATCTTTTATCGAACGATCAACCGCAACTTCAGCCGCAAAATTTACGATGATATCGATTCCATTTAATGATTTTTTTACAATTGATTCATCACAAATATCCCCTCTTATGAATTCGAGGCCCTTAACGTGAATTAATTCTTCAATACCTTGCAAATCGGATGAATATGTTAATTTGTCAAGCACTTTTATTCTTGCATTACTCTCTATATTGTAAAGATATCTGATAAAATTATTCCCAATAAACCCTGCTCCACCTGTTATTAAATAATTCATTTAAGCTCCATTAATCTTTGTGTTAAGAAAGAAATGATAGCACTATGTCAGCAAACTTTAGGCATATTTCATCACTAAGCGATGTAGTATGACAACCAACAAATATTCCCCTTTCGTGGATATCTTGCGCGCCTTTCAATTCATTTATAGTAACTTTATTGCCATATTGTTTATAAACCGGTTGTAAAGCATAATTACCGGAAATTATCGGTCTTGAGTCAATTCCATTTTTTAATAAATAATTTTGGAACTTGGATCTTTTTGAAATATATATTTTATGTAAAAACATGGGGAATCCAAACCAAACAGGGTCCACCTGGCGTAAGCTCTCTGGAAATGATAGTTGGTTCTTCCAAAGTGCATGGCCAGTTAAGACATTTTTAAGTTTTTTTACATTTTCTTTCCTTTGAAAATTCATGGAACTAATCTTTTTTAATTGTTCCAGACCAAAAGCACCCTGTATTTCCATTGGTCTTAAATTATAACCTAAGTTTACGAATAAAAATCTAGGATCTATTTCAGGATTTTGTTTTTCATATAGTGTTTGATTACTAAGATTTCGACTCCATCCATGTGCGCGTAAACATTTTAATAAATCATAATCCTCTAATGTTTTACAGACTACCATTCCACCTTCAATAGTTGTCATATGATGAGAAAAATAAAAACTAAATGTCCCGAAATCACTAAATGTACCTAGCATTTTATCATTATAAGTTGTTCCCAGTGATTCACAGGCATCTTCAAACGAAATCAAATTGTTTCGATTTATTTCGAATGATATTTCTTCCATATCGCTGCAATTACCTAATATGTGCACATTGAATATTGCTTTTGTATTTTTCGTAATCATTTTTTTCAAATGTTCCACTGATATATTCAATGTATGCGGGTCTATATCCACTAGTTTAGGAATCAACCCAAGTTGAACAATTGGCGCAAAAGAAGTTGCCCAGCAAATAGCAGGAATTAAAACCTCATCTCCTTCCTTCAACCTATATCTTCTAGATTTGTTTGAAGCAACTGACAAAGCCAATAAATTTGCTGACGAACCCGAATTGACCATAACAGCATATGGTGCATCTAAGTACTCAGCAAACTTCTTTTCGAATTCCAAGACTCTTTCACCCATAGTAAGTTTACCAGATAAAAGAACTTCTATTGCTCTAAGTATTTCTTCTTCCCCATAATTCGCAAATACGAGTGGAAAAAATTGTCTTTCATTCGTAGGTTTATGTTCTTGTAAACTTTTTTTCACTAATTTTTTTAAGAAATCCATAATCACTATTCCAAATAGTAATTTAACGTTTGACTGTGTAATTAATGTAGTTCTTTAATATTTGCTGCATACTATCTAGCTTGGGTTTGAATCCTAATTCTTTCAATTTATGATTATTACCCCACAATACTTCTAAATGGTCTCTTGTGGGTTTTTCCTCGACAATTATTACTTTATTTTTCTCAAACGATTTTAAACACATCTTTACTATTGTCCTTAAAGAATACCTTCGTCCAGAGCAAATATTTATTGTTCCATTAACATCTTTTTTTAAAATATGCAATATTGCTCTTGCAACATCATGGCCATCCATAAAATCCCTGTAACCGTTTAAAGATTTAAATTCTATTGAATTATGTCCATTCAAATTTCTAATTTTATTGACAATAGCAGGAATAAAATAAGAATTGGGTTGATAGATGCTTGTGAAGCTAAAAATTCTGCATATGGTCAATTTAAGCCTCCTATGTTGTTCATAATAATTCAATATTTGTTCAGCATGTAGTTTTGAAAGACCATATAAGTTTTGAGGTAATAATTTGCTTGTTTCGGTACGTGCCCTTTTATTTGGCTTGTAGACATGTGAGGTAGAGGCATATATCAATCGCGCTTTACTGCCGTTCAATAAGACAGCTTCTGCCAAATTATTTGTCCCAAGGACATTTACTCTCCACGCGTTATTTATGTTTTTATTTACAAGTTGTATCGGGACAATTGCTGCTAGGTGTATTACGCAATCGAAATTATTTACTTTTATCCAATTTGTGATTTCTTTTTTTTCCCTAAGATCGCCTATGAAAGGCCTGAATAGATTCTCTCCTGTTTTATTATTTATGTCGTAAAGACATTTACCCAAAACTCCATCAGCACCAGTTATTCCGACTATTTTTTTCATTCAGTCCTTCTTTTATTTCCCTTTTTGTAAAGTCTTACCAGATTAATATCCAAACTAATAATAAGTACAATGATTTTAACTTAATCCTAGTGCCGTTTCAAATAAATGATATTGTATTCCATGCGGCACAGTGCCACGAAAATAATGCACTTAGCACTAATAAAATACAATAATATTTAATTGTAGTGGCACTAGGTCATATTTATACTTTAAAAAATCTTCCATCTATTCACGCTCAAAAACTTTAAAACATTTTTTTATAATTAATAACCTCTAATGAATTTATTCTTATTTAAATAATAAAAAGAACGAACCTGAAACAACTAAAATGATTTTGCTCATAAAAATATAATAATATTAAGACAGCGAAAAACTTTGAATAATTTAGAAGTTGGATAATGAGTCAATTTCTACAGTTGTGTAAATAAAGAATCGCACCCGTACCTCTCACACAATTCCCTTTGATGAATATTGGATATATTGTTTTCCGCCAGTAACAAAAGAGCTTTTTCTAACTCAATAAGATCAAGAATCGTATGTCATTCAAGTTTCTCAAGCAATCTCACCACTATTTATTCTTTCGAAAAACTTTCTGTGTTTTTGATGCTTATCAGAATTGAATATAGTTTGATCATCGCCCGATTTTCCGGTCATCGTGTTAAATTATATTTAATTGTAATTCAAATTGCACAGGTGAAAGATTGCCAAGTGTAGAATTCAATCGATGCTGATTATAAAACGTTTCAATGTACTCAAAGATACTAATTCGTGCATCTTGTCTAGTTTCATAGCGATGAAAATAAATATGTTCAGTTTTGGGAGTATGGAAGAAGCTTTCGGTGACTGCATTATCGTAACAGCTTCCGGTTCTTCCCATACTCAAATGTAGCATTTGTTCTTTGGCAAGGGATCGTAATTCAGAGCTGGCATACTAGAAACCTCAATCGGAATGAAGAATCAAATCTTCGTCAGGTTTGCACCAGTATAACGCACATTCAACAGCCGTGGTGACCAAGGATGCCGTGAATGTGTATTAAGCGAGCAATACGCTCGCGAAAGCATCGAATACCCTCCAGAGCATGCCAAATCCCACGTGGGTTTCCATATGATCTGTGGCTCTGCTGATGAATTTGTGCGATCTGCTCAAGGAGTTGCTGATTGCGCTGCTCTCTCAGTGATGAACCAGACTGGTGCCAGCTATAATAGGCATTGCGTGAAATCTGCAAGGCAGCACACAAATGCTTGATGTCTATGAGGTCCTGATGATCGTGAATGAATCTATACTTCATCGTTCGTTCTTTGAAAAGTAAGGCAATGCTTTTTTAAAATGTCACGCTCGGCTCAAGCCTGTGTTAGCTAGCGTTCCATACGCCGTACATACTCTTCATCTGGCTTCATATGGCCTTTGGCCGGAAATGCCTATTCGGGAAATCAGCTATGTATTCACTTTTCCATCAATACAGTAGTTTTGGACGTATGCCTAGGTCTCTTGCTAAATCCCTGATCTATCAATTACTCTCTTGTACCAATCGGAGAACATCGTTTTTAAATTGCGCGTCGAAGCGTCGGCGTTTTTGCTCTGACATAAGGACACCTCCTGACAGAATATACTAACATTTCTTGGTGTCCGAAATATCGGGGCAAGATCAACATTTCTCTTTCACTTCATAATCCCAAAATATTTTTTAATTTGTTTTATTTTTCTTCTTTTGTCTTAAAAATCTTCCATTCTTCTGGAGTTATCTTTAAATGTTGTGTAAATAAAAAAGCGCATCCGTATCTTAGGTTAACCAAAAACCCGATAGGAATTTCCTATCACAAACCTAAGAGGAGGACACGCCAATGGCAAAGTACAAGAAAACAAACGGAGAGGCAAGACCCGAAGGTTCAGGCAGCCCAATGCGTTCAATGTTAGACCAGTTAATACTGCTCGGAGCCCAGAAAATGATCGAACAAGGGCTCGAAGCAGAGATTCAAGAACATCTCGGACGTCAAAGATACGAGCGACATGAAAACGATGCGAAGAAACAGTATCGAAACGGATATTCCAAAGAGCGTCAGTTAACAGCATCAATTGGAAGTATGTCTGTTCGGATGCCTCGGTTGCGAGAAGCGTTTGAGTCACAGATCTTAGGCCGGTATCAACGGCTCTCAGGTCAGATGCAGGCGCTTGTTCCAGATTTGTATCTGCATGGTTTATCATCGGGAGATTTTCAGCAATGCTTTCAAGGGATACTCGGGCCTTCTGCAGCGTTATCCCCGACAAGCGTTCTTCGGATGAAGAAAGACTGGGAAGCTGAATATCAGCTGTGGAGGAAGCGCCGTTTAGAGAAAGAATATCTGTATGTCTGGGCTGACGGAGTCTACCCAAAAGCCGGACCCAAAGATGATTCAATGGCAGTGTTAGTGCTTGTAGGAGTGCGCAGAAGTGGAGAAAAAGAGATCCTAGCCCTGGAAGAGGGATACCGTGAAAGCGCAGAGTCATGGTGTGATCTCCTGCGCAATATTAAAAAACGTGGTGTTGAATGGATCGGTATGGTGATCGCCGACGGCGCCCTGGGTTTGTGGAAAGCTCTCAGAGATGTCTTTCCAACGACCAAGCGCCAGCGGTGCTGGATCCATAAGATGCGTAATGTGTTGGATAAAGTCTCGACACGCCATGAGGAGGATGTCCGTGAATTGCTTCGGCAGATGTATCACTCGCATTCGGCTGATCATACGATAACGTTGATGAAGATATTCAGGCAGCGATATTACACGCTGTATCCTAAAGCGGTGGAATGTCTGGAAGACCAACATGAAATGTTGTTGACGTATTTTCGGTTCCCAAAGAAGCATTGGAGAAGTATTAAGTCCACAAATGTGATTGAATCGATGTTCTCTACTGTAAAACTCAGAACCAACGCTGCTAGACGTATTCCACGACGAGACAGCGCTTTGTTTTTAGTGTTCAAACTATTAACAACATTACAAACACGGTTGAAGAAAATTCACGGATACAAACTTGTTGCACAAACAATCGATCATTTACTTCCAAAGAAACAGTCTAAGTTACGGTTAGCAGCTTAAAATTGTTTACACAACTATTGACTATATCTCTCTTCTGCTTAGATTTTTGAATTAATAATTAATTAATATGTCAACTATTCTCTTCTCCAGTTTACCTTTTTATCCCATCTTTTTAAACTTTCCATAAACATCTAAAATATTTTTCCCGTACATTTGTTTTATTATTCGATATCCCCCTGTCCCAATTAATGATAACATAAATAATATGAGCACAATAAAACTTCTTTTCGGCCTTTCTTTTTTCGCGGCAGCGCGTCCGTAATCCATAACGCTGATAATAGGAGTTGTCCTTATCTCTTCTATCTTAATTAATTCATACTGTTTTTTTAATTCTATATACATTGTAGAATTGATCTGCAACTCGCGTGCCAGTCGTTCCTGATCCAAAAGCAATTGAGGAGAACCACTCACCATTCTGTTCTTTTCCCGAAATTCTTTTAGCTTATTCTCTGCCGTTGATAAATCTTCTTTTACTTCAACTAACCTCGCTTCGATCCACTTCCTTTGTTCTAAAGCGCTAGTATTTCTTTTTGTCCGTATGAATTTATCCGAAAAACGAATCACATTATTTAAAATATCTGCAGATAATTGTGGTTCTTCAGTTTCAATAGACATGGTTACTATGCCCGTCTTCAATTCCAAAGCAACATCTAATTCTGTACGAAGCTCTAATAAGGCAACCTCAAAATCGCGTTCGGAATTCTTTTCTTTAATTTCCCAGTATTTTATTAGATTTACAGAATCAGGAAATTCTTTTGTTTTATATCTCGCATAAATAACATTCTGCAGAACTGATTCGCTTTTTAGAATGGTTGGATATAATTTTACTATGGATACTTCACCGCCGATAGTTATTCCTGCCATTGCTGCTAAATCTGACATACCGCTTAACGATCCAAGTTTTGATTTCTCTGTATCTGGTAAAAGTACCGCAGTAGATTTGAATGATTCCGGCAATATGAAACTTATGACTACCGCCAAAACTGTGACGGCACCAGTAACGATTCCAATAAACTTTCTGGATTGCCATAGAAGCGAAAGGATTTCCATCCAATCGAAGCGAGATTTACTACCATCTGCTTGATTGGAATATTCGTCTGTATTTTGAGATTGCTTCATATATAAAAGTGAAAAGTTAATAGCAAATAGTAAATCGTGAATATTAATTTAGTGATAAGTGAACCGTTAAATGAGAATCAGTCTCGAATAGACCTGCTCAAACCGCTTAGCTGTTTCTGAATCTCAATCAACAGAACTTCAATCCTCTCATAATGTCCTTCATCAAGATAATTCATATTCAAGTATATCTCTCACTTTGTATCAATTTCACTAAGAGAACCTTGTGCAATATTGAGAAAATGCAGCTTATCATTTTTCGTCTTCCGTGTTAATTCTTCTGCGATATTTGAAGGAACTGATACGGCGGCTCTCCTCATCTGCGATTTTAAACCATATTCTTCATCCCGAGGAAACGTTTTTGTTTCTTCATATATCGACGTAACCAATGTAATACTTTGCTTCCATACTTCTCATTTCTTGTGAGAACGTTCGTTGACAATCATCACTCACCTCACTCTTTACTCTTAACCGTTTCCTATTCACCGTTGTTACTACTTCGTAATCTGCACAATCGCAACCATCATCGTTGCTAAACTGACAAATATGGTTGCCCAATCGCGCATAACGGGAAGTGTCTTATCTTCTTTCTCGATCTTTTTAGGAACGAGAACTATGCTTCCTCCTGGGATATCCGGATCAGGAAGGAAAAACCATCCTTTTTCCCATTTTCGTCCGTTGGGTAATGTCACATAGATTCTTCCGTTATCAGCTTCATCTCTTAATCCCCCAGCTTGATTTAAATAATAACTCAGACTCCCACCTGCTTTGTACACAACAGCAGATGGGACAAACACTTCACCACGGACTAAAACGACTTCTTGTTTGAATGCAATAGTAATACTGTCATTGGCTAAAAGAGAAATATTATCAGAAGATTTTTCATCTATAACAGCTTTTTCAAAGTCTATCGGTACTAATCCAGCATTATTCCATTTTCTAAATAAGGTTGAACCCTCTAAATATGCTCCCGGACGTAAACCACCTGCTCTTGTAATAATTGAAGATAATTTTTCTCCTTCATATTGCAGCGCATACGCCCCGGGAAAGAGTGCATAACCGGTAATGACAACAACGCGCATACTATTGAATTTCGCATCAGCCGGAACCATAAGATGGTCAAAGTCTTGTAATAATCCTTTATTACCTAATTGATTATTCCAATAGGACTCTTGAACATTGAACTGGTATATTTTACTTAATCTACCCATAGTAGATGTATCAACGCGGGCAAGTTCCCAATATCTTTTTGAAGCATATTCAGTTAAACCGCCGGCCATAACAACAAGATCCGAGACAGTCATACTATCATGCCGTGGATAAACACCTGGATTTCTTACTGCCCCTCCAATGCTTACCGTGTGCGGCGGGAAAAACTGGCTTTCTTTGTAGACGATAATTGAATCTTCATTTTTTAATTCAATATTGCTATTCTTTTCGTCAAGAAGCGCAAGTCGAGGGCTGAATGGAATCACTTCCCGACGAAGATTAAGCAATAACCGGAAGAGAGTCCCGCGTTCAGCAAATGTATTCCTATCTAAACTATCAGCTTCCATAATCAGGTCTTTGATTCGCATACCTGGTTTTAATTCGAAGACTCCGGGTTTTTTTACATTCCCGGCAATAATAACACGGTTTTCTGGAACTGAACCAACCTGAAAAACTTTGACAATGTCGCCACTCTTTATCGCAAAATTGCTTGTTTCAAGTTCTTTATATGCAGAAAATCGCAAATCATAATCTAAATAATTATTGAGATAATTTTTCCGTTCATCAAAGGGCACAAGGCGCTCAATATGAACTCGATCAATGTAGGCATCAAATCTCAAGCCTCCGGCAATTTTTATCATATCCCCAAGAGTTTCAGTTTCTTTCAATTCATAAATCGCAGGTCGTAGAACAAAGCCTGCAACTCCAACCTTTTTTACGGCAGGTTTAACAAAAACAATATCACCATCTTGTAAACTAACATCCTTCGATTTATCACCTCGCAATATATAATCATAAAAATCAATCGTCGAGATAGATTTATTGTTACGCATAATTTCTATGGAACGAAGGGAACCATTAATCGTTGGTCCCCCAGCATCATAGAGTGCAAGAAAAGAGGTCGACATTGAAGAAATGGCATACCCGCCCGGTTTCTTTACTTCACCAAGCACAAACACCTGGATCGTTCGAAGCTTACCGATGGAAACATCCAGCCACGTATTCGCATCTGGTCCGCCATTACGCAGTCCTGAATAAAAAGAAGTGAGCCGTCTGAGCAGCCGCGCTTTCGATGCTTCTATCGTCACTCCCTGAACCGGAACTGGACCTGCATTGGGAATAACAATATTCCCGTCTCTATTTACTGTCAACCGTGTAAAAAGCTGTGCCTCTCCCCACATGGTCACTAATAGTTCATCACCGGGACCAATAATATAACCCGGTGGTGTAGGTGCATTTCGGAAGGGCTCAAACATAGATGAAGAGTATTGAAATATGTTATATCCAAAAGGGTATAAACCTTTTGCATTCGCTCTTCCATAAAATCCTGGGATAGAATCTAAAAGCATTTTTTCGGCTATTTTTATTGAATCTTCAATATGTTTACTCAAAGTATCCTGTTTTGAGTATTTATATACTCGCGAACCTTCCCACTGGGCACCGGTTGTGTCTTCCGTTTGTTCTAACGATTTGCCACTGAGAATATCGAGATATTGTTGAGCATCTAAACCAAGAGCTTTGGCTCTTTGCTGAAATTCCTGTTCAGTAAGTCCAAGCTCTTTAATCTTTTCTCTGATTTGCGCTGGTGTATAATTCTGAAGCTGCGTTTCCACCTGCTGTTTCATCGCACCGGTCTGCTGTGCAAAAACGTTGGGTATATATAATACCACGGAACAGAAACCCAGCACCAGGACAAATTTCTTGAATTCTTTTTTCATGATTTCCCTACAGTACGATGTATAAAATATCACGCATTCTTCCCAAGGATAGAAAAGAGTTTTACTCAATACCAGAAAACTGAATTGGTGTATCTTGATGTGGCTCCAATAAAAACAGCATATTATCTCTTCTATTTTACGGCCACTAGTTCTGTTCTAATTTTAATTCGTCCGAATCGTTCTATGAAATCACTATCCCTTGTTGAAGGTAAGATTATTTGTTAAGTAGTCCAACTTCTTCATAACCTCGAAATCGCTCAGAAAACGTAAAATCTTTGTCAATTTTAATGTATAAGACACCACTCTGTCTGGTCACGATATATGTCTGACAATTAACTATATCACCAATTTCTGCGATGCAGTATCTTTGTATTACTTTAAGACGGGTATAAGTCTCCTGTATTTGTTCCTTTTTACTTTCTTACTAATAATACAAAATAAAACTCTCAAACGATATTACTATCTGTTAGAAAGTTTCTATGAATGCTCATAGTTATTGGTTGATGAGGTATGTTATGCGGGTTGAGTGTCTACATTTTCTACTGTGTCCAAGCCGATTATTGCAATTCCCTTCTTTCGATAGGCTTTACACTCAGAAAGCATAACTTAAAACGTGGCTATCACACACATGTCATTGCGAGCGCAGCGAAGCAATCTTGTTATTCCATTGCATATTCAGATTGCTTCGTCGTTTCACTCCTCGCAATGACTGGAGAAAGTACTTCCATGCATTCCTACTTACCTCGTCATTACGATCTGTGTAAAAGGTAATGTGTGGTAATCGTTAAGCTGGTAGGAAGTTAGCTTGTCTGCCATTGCGCTATTGCCTTCCTGCCATATGCATGGCATCCCGTTTCTTTTTATCAGGACTTCATCTTTTGGCGGGGCCCCGACTCTACTATTCGGTACATTCAATTTGAATAAGTTCATTATCACAAAGTTGTAGCTTATTTGTTCAGGAGTCCAATTTGTTTTTAACGCAGTCAAAAATATTTATTTCAGTAAGACCATTTTTTTAACATCAGAATATATTCCTGCAGTTACCTTGCAGAGATATATCCCGCTTCCCATGAAAACACCTTTACTGTTTTTTCCATCCCAGGAGACTGTGTAATATCCAGTATCGACTGTAGTGTTCATGAGCTGAATAATTTCCCGTCCGGTAATGTCGTAAACTGCGACATTAACATGAGTTGCCCGAGGAACCGAGAATCGTATATTCGTTACCTGATTGAAAGGATTCGGATAGTTTTGATACACTTGTAAAGCACATGGAAATTCTTCGTGTTCTTGGATCTTTGGCGTTTTGAACTTGAATATTTGTTTCGACGATGTAGTATCTTTTCCATCAGTTGCATCAAGATACCAGGAATACTCGCAGTTCTCAGTCAATACATTCCTCGCTACAACAAGTGTTGTATCTAAAAGATCACTAAATATCATTGAAGAGGATGAACTCACGAGGCAAACTGTATATCTGATTTTGTCGCTTGTATCATCATCGATCGATTTCGACCACACGAGCAGTGCACGCAAGCTCGTATCGATCAAGCTTCCATCCGGTGGACTCAATAATTGGGATGCGGTAGGAGCAGTATTAACGATAATATTTCCTGAATCAGTTTGCACCAGAATATATTCATCGAGTCCATTTCGAAATTCATAGGAGATGATTTTTAATGGGCTAGAACCCGCTCTAAGAGCTGTAAATGTTATGGTAAAAAGGATTCCCGATCCGCTCACAGTTCTACCACCCCAGATTGCCTGATCGATAGTGATCTGGTTGGGAGCTGCTGGAAGAGGAGGTTGCGGCACAACGCCAAGAAATACAGAGTTTGCTCTGTTGCCAGTCAAGAACGATCCGTCATTGATACAATTATAACGGAGAATAGTGCTGTCAAATTTTAATGTTACGCTGGCAGCAAAAAGATTTTCAAAACCGACTGCTTGAACATCGATTGCAGTCGAAAGCGAAGGTCGTACCTTTTTTGAAGATGGTGATAGTATCACCTTCGTTTTCATTTGTCCCTGTACGAAGCTTTCAACGGGAATAAATACCTCCCAAAAGACGAGCAGAAGGCATACTGTAGTATGAAAAGCCAACACTGGGATAAATCCATCCGATATATATTGTGACTGCTTGCTCTGCTATTCGTTACCTCACTTCAATAATAACATTTTCTTGATATTGACATAACCGCTGCTTGCACTCGATGTATGATCAACTGCCTGAAATTTGTAAAAATAAATTCCAGACGAGACCGGCTGATGCTGTGTATTCTTTCCGTCCCACTCAATACAATAATAACCAGCATCCTGTTGCTTGTTTACCAGTGTAACAATAGTATGACCAAGAATATCAAAAATATCTATCTTGACATGACAGGCGGCTGACAGTTGATAACTGATCGTTGTTGATGGATTAAAGGGATTAGGATAGTTTTGAGTTACTGCAAATGTTTTGGGGACATCAGAGGTATGAATATCATCCGAACTTATAAGAATTTGAATGTCATCATTATTGCTATCCCGCGCTTTCGCAGATTGAATGTTTACATGATAAGATATTGCTGAAGAACGTTCTTTAAAAATCAAATTAGCAAAAATACCTTCTTTTGATAAACTTTCGTGTTCGGTTCCAATGACCGCTGCATCCAGAGTTACTGTACTATTTTTCGCTTTTGCAGCCATGAAACAATATTCATGATTCATCTCTCCACATTTCTCATATCCTGCATATTCCAGCGAGGATGGCGGATAGTTCAGAGACACAGATAATACTCGAACATCCCTTGGAACACCGGAAATTGCGAGGGGTACTGTGATCATGCCTTTCGTGTCTTGTGACGTTGACCGAGTAGAAATTTTAATAGGCAATGGATTTCCTTTTGGCAATTGATGTGCGGCAGTCTTTCCATATCCGATAGAAAAAATTGCAAGATCTTCAAATTGGATATGCCCGTCCGGATTTGGCATCGTGAAATAATTTCCATTGGTATTGGTTGGACCGATATCGAATTTTGCTTTGTACCCGGAAGGGTCACCATCAGATTCGCTGAAGTAAGATAAAGCAAACTGAACAAGATCATCAAAATTGATTTTTCCGTCTCCCCTCGTCGTTACGTTGTTCTCCGATGAAAAATCACCAAGATAAAACTTGATCGATCCGGAGTGTGTAGTAACCGGTATGGTTTGTTGTTCGTCACCGCTGAAATATCTTAAGTCCGTTCCAGTTATGGCAATTTCATTGTACCCCGGTTGAATAATAGTAAAGTCCAGTTGTACCAAATATTTACCCGCTGACGGCAAGATATTGAGGTTGGAGCTCGCACCCAAATTAATTCTCTTTTTCCCGTTAGAAATATCTTGCACGGCAAAGAAGTCGAGCATATTGCCGTTTGTGACTGCGAGAGTTGCCTTGGGTGCGTCCCAATTGATTTCAAACTCAGAAGCACCGATGGCTTGCGTTCCTACCGGCACCACAAAGAATGTCAAATGAGGAGAATTGTATGTCCAATCATCGTCTCCATATACAGTTCCATCTCCAATTCCAAAATGCGGACATAAAACCGAGTGATCGTCATCGGGTAGGGATGGATCATTGGTTATATACAATTCTAGACCAGGAGTAGGTGTAGAACCGATACCGCTGACACCGATAGTTCGTGTGACTGCGCCAGTGCTTGCACATGAGATGTTCCCTGTATAGGCAGAAACATTGCCAGGGCTGAATCGTACATCAATATTCGTCTCAGCAACCGTACCATTCATTTGTGAAAGGATTATTGCATTGGAGGAAAAAGGATTTGACCCTGTTCTCACGTCAAAACCTGTCGATGGAGAAATATTGATATTGTTCGTTAAGTTTGTTCCGCTGACAGTAAAATTTTGAAAGCTCGAAGAATTGCCGACTGATATTGTTCCGAATGAAGGAAGTGAAGTAGTGTTTACTGTAATCATTGGTGGATTCGTTGTCGTCAACAAAACCCCAAAATTATCGAACTGGCTGGACTGTACTGCGGCTGTTGCGTATGCCCAATAAAACCCAAAGTGTGTCAGTGATATTGAAGTGTAGGTATTATCTGAAATTGTTGAACCTTTTTGATTTGATACTCCGGCTGATGGATCTGCCCAACTTGAACCTCCATCATCACGAATATACATCGACCAATTATCTGCTGTTGGTTCGTATTTTACCCTCACACTCACATAGTTGTTTGCAGCGCTGATATCATTATTACCCGAGCTAATAATAGTAGTGATTGTACCTGTAAGTCCACCTGAAAATTTTACTAATCGAATCGGATCCGGTGTGCCAGGGTTGCCGTATACAACTGCATACCCATTCCCCGCTCCTGCGCCACTGAATATTCCATTGGAACTCGCCAAAATAATTGCAACCCCATAATTGCTTGCGGCTAAGCCTGAAGGGTTTGCTGTCCTATTATATCTAAAATTAAATGTCCATTCTATACTACAAGCATTTGAATGAAGTATCTGATTGTAGCTTCCTGCAAAGTCTTGTGTCAATCCTGACACGTAAACTATCCCATCGATATTGGTAGCAGCAGAAGCATCATCCGTAAGCTCCAAAAAAGAACTGGTATTGATGTTCGCTCCGCCGTCTCCAGCCGTTACTGAGGTAGAATAAGTCGTCGGTGATCCTGTAGTCAAAGAAATTCTATTGAAATTATCGACGAATGCCTGGGTCTGTCCCTGTGCTTTTATAACGAAAAATGAAAAGAAAATCATTGCTGGTAAGCATGCCTTTCCACAGATACGGCTCAGGATTTTTATTAGGTGATCAATACGTGTCACCGCCGGTAATGTTAATGTTTGCAGCAGGAAAAATATTTTCCCGGACATGGATTGTGAATAGTAGTGTTTCATAGTTCCCCCTTTTATAAAGTTATTTTATTTATTGGTGATTAGAATTATCCTCCTTTTAAAGTAGCCACTATTATTCATGAGCTATACTGCTTGGTCAAATACAAAATGCACTTCATACAA
>Ga0182021_10004127_pt1 | contig 17016 bp, 6 predicted proteins | sample 612E3MmetaG_FD_120493 | JGI IMG/M metagenome (GOLD analysis project Ga0182021, IMG submission 120493) | Permafrost microbial communities from Stordalen Mire, Sweden - 612E3M metaG (Illumina Assembly) | ecosystem: Environmental > Terrestrial > Soil > Wetlands > Permafrost | place: Sweden...
ACAGGTTTGCCCTCAACAACGAGCTGAGTTGCTGTGCCTTGCTTTTCCAGATGCGGAATTTGCTTTAAATTAATTCGTGATCCTAGATTTGAATAATTACTTCCGGTTTGACTGTAACTATAAACCGCGATCATGAAACACAAAGCAAAAACAATCCGGCAAGAATTCATAATGTATGCCTCCAATTAATTATCAATATATTTTTGAATAACCATTCAATGAGTGGTTTTTTACGTCATCGTAAGCATAATAAAAACAACGGAACCAAATACAGCATCCCCGCAGCTTGCTGCATTTCTCGATCTTTGCGATAATACCTTCATCTTGAACTCATTCAGCGTTATCGTTATTGGAAAGTCTCTAATGTATTATACCATCCGGCGCTTTTGGACTTAGTTCTTCTATCTTTTTCCCATAATCCAACCATTTATAAGTTGTCAATTGAGGAAAATTTGGTACAAAAACTGGAAATGGAACATTGCCTTCTTGAACAAACATAGGAATTCCAGTTAATTTGAAATCATTAAATTCGCTTACATTTATTTCTGCAGAATCACCGTACTTTCGACGCAATGAATCTATATATGGATCTAAATATTTTTTAACAATTTCTACTTGCCCATTATCATCAACGCCGCTTGCTTTTAAGCGTGCGTCTTTTAGCCAGAGGCTGAGAGTTGCATCTTGCCACATTTCCGTGTAATGCACCACCATGGGATATCGATCAAAGCCGCGATTATATGCTTCTTGTGCTAGATATCTATCGCGTACCATATCCACAAGTGCCAGTTTTATCTGTTGAGCAATATTTTTCTTATGCAGATTATTGCTACGGAAAACAAGAGGATGGCGTTCCATTTCTTTTGCTACATCCTCCACCGTCCACACTTTTCCATCGATAGTGAAGAGCGGTGCGCCCTTCAGTGCATCGAGATTACGCTCCATATCATCAAATTTTGGATTCTCTTGCGGCTGCCTTTTATACATCCTATCAAGCACTGTCTCCTCTTTCTCTTTTTTCGTTTCGAGATAGTTCGGTGCAACGATCTCCACAAATTTCCTAAAAGCGCTTGGCTCGAATTGCAGCGTTTTCTCCTTCATCAACCTCATAATGTAATTGTCATAATGCTCATCAGCTTGCTCTTGGGTCAATTGTTGATTGACATCATCCCAGCGATCGGAAATTTGTTTTTCAGTAATCGCTGCATGATCAGTCCATCCCTTTACCCGTATAAAGAGATAGCTCTCATCATCTACCTGTACCGGTCCGATAAGCTGATTCACATATGGCCGATCCTTAAACAGGGCTTTTCGTACACCAGGGCTTTCTTTTGATATCCAATTGACATCTCTCTGCGGAAGGCTATCACGCCCTGTCAATGCATGATAGATGTAGGCAAACGATGTTGCTGAGGTATCAAGAATATGTTTGATCGCTGCAGCGGCGGAATCGTTTGGAATAGTAAAATATTCAATATGGTATGTCCTTCCTGCAACTTTGTATTCTCTCTTCATCTTTGCAGTATCTAATTTTACCTTTGAAGTTCCTTCGGCATAGTACATTACATTACGCATGAGCTGCTCTTTCAAGCCTTGAAGCATTCTTTGAAAGGATTCGCTCTTCATAAGTTCATTATCTTTGCCTGCTTCAAAAGCCAACATTTTTTCAGCGAGCAAAGAGTTGAGTATAATTTTTTTATCGAAGCCGCCATCTCCTCTACAGTAAGAAGGGCGAACAGTATATTCGGCACGCCGGATAAATTCATCAACAAGAATAGTCTTGCCGCAGATTCTTGCAAGTATTCTACTGGTATCAGCGGGTGGAAGGTCATGTAATGTAATTTTGGCGTTTTTTCTTAAGCGAGATTTATGGATAGATGATTGCTTCATTTTACTTGTGTCGGCGATAGCATGCTTAATATCTTGATGGAAGCTGAGTTGGTTATGATACGTCGACTGTGTTGAACGAAGCTCTTGAATATTTTGTGATTGACCCAGAGTTATCGTGAAAATAAACAACACTATGGATGCAAAGAAAAAACCTTTATCAGTATAGGACAACATAAGTTTTAAATTACTCCTAAAAAAACGATGCTCACATTTTGTTGAAATATATTTAGTGTACTTGTATATTCGCACTTTTCACTCAAATATCTTCTCTAAAACAATATCGTGCTAATTGAAATAAAGTTTTTAGTACATGGAAATAGTCCGATGAAAAGATTGATTTATTCGTTCACAAATTCAACTAATAAAGCTCAGCTTTGTGGTACAATTCTTTCCCTTGAGTACAAAGGCTTTGGCGATGTCATCCAGCGACATCGATGATCGAATAGAATTACCTCTATGGTGTCTCAGATTCATTGCGAGCAGAAAAAGTAATTGTTCTGCTCCTTCTTTTGCTCGGATTAGCAGATTGCTTCTCCCGCTCTTAAGCAACGGGAGAAGCAATCACATGTTCTTCTTTTTAATCAAGCTTATTACTTATTCAAATCAAATTTCTAGAACATAAAACTTACGCCCATGGATTGTACTCCGCCAAGGATTCCCATGCTTCGATATGCATATTCCACTTTTATGCTTTGATTAGACATCATATCTATCTGTAAGCCCACTCCGAATGACGCGCCATATTGCGAATCTTCCATAAGAAGAGCTTTATACCCACCTCGCAGAAATACTTTTCCGAAACTCGGGAAAGTTAAGGAGTATTGAGCTCCAACATTAACAGATTCACTATTATTATTTGGATGCAATGCGTCTACTGAAAGGGTGATCTCATGCATATCGGTAAGGATAGGCGTCGCAGAAACTCCGATTCGAAAAATCAAGGGTACTTCCCATTCTTGCGTCGACAGCCTTCCGGGCGCACTCTGGTAATTTCCGGAAGTATTAGGATCCACATCTATCGGAGTTAAAAGATCAGAGCCGTCGTATTTGAGCGTTGTACCATAATTAGATATACTCATGCCGATTCTAAGTCCATGGTCATTACCACCAGTGGGAGAGAAGAATTCCGTTTTGATAAGAACACCTAAATCAAAAGCAAATGCGGAGGCACTTTCATGCCAAATTGTACTTGTGATGTACTTGCCTGAAGCTCCAAATGAAAACCATTCCGTAAGATTCCGTGCATACGAAAGTGTAAGCGCCATGTCTCTTGAAGAGAACTTCTCTCCTGTACCTTCCGGGAATCTCATTGTTGTTACATCCATGTCTCCATAATCCATCATAATGAGGCTGGCACCAAGAGTTCCAAAGCTCGGTACAACAATGCCGACCGCTCCAAATGTTGTATTCATCCCAACAATCCAGGGTTGAGTGGCAAACATGACCTCGCTTCTGGTCAGCTGGGCAAGTCCTGCAGGATTCCAATAGATTGCGGATACATCATTTGCTAAGCTTACATACGCATCACCTAATGCATCTCCCGCTGCTCCATAACCTATTTCCAAAAAATTAGCCGATGTTGTTCCTGCCCGCATCGGTTTCTGTGCAAAGGAAGAGATCGACATGATCATTAGTGCCGCGATGAGCGCGATCGATCTGATAAATGAATATTGTCTCATAGGATTATCTCTCTTTTTTAGCTCAATAATTGTTTTATTTAATTACCGCAAACTTACCGAGTTTTTCCTTTCCGGTTACTTTGGACTTTACGTCGTAAACGTAAATCCCGGCAGCAATTTCTAATCCCTCTTTTGTCAACATATTCCATTTATAACTACCATTATCCGGAGCATTGTCAACATCAATCTGACGTATAAATACGCCACTGGATGTAAATATTTTAATTGTGCTTTGTGCTGGGATATGCGTAAAGAGCAACACTCTTTGCTGATTAAAATTTTGGTTGCTGATGTACGGTTCCATCGTGTTGGTAACAATGTAAGGATTAGGGACTACCTTAATTTGTTTCATATCATTGTCTATAGTTGATACATCCGTGCTGTTATCAGTATTCACTGTAAACATGATAGAATCTTGTAATGCCTTGTTGAATTTTATTTGATAGACATCACCCGGATGCGGCAAATTATTTTTATCCTTAAAACGTAAGCCTAATATTGTTTGAGATGATGCAGGCTGGCCAAGAGAATTGACCACATACGTTATCATTACGTAATCAGTGTCCGGATCATACTTCCCATTGAGATTTACATCTAGCACAACCACATCAAGCTGCTCATAGCCTTTATACCCTGAGGCAGTTGTGTCTTGAAAATCTCTGTTAATCACATGAAATGGAAATGATTGACCTAATAATATCGCCTTCGCTATCGTAACTGGCTTATTGTTGAGATCATAAATAGGAGGACTTAACTTCTTAGTGATTATCGTTTTATAAGATGGTTCGAGAGTTGTATCAACAAAAACAATGTCATAGTCATAGGCAAAATAAGGCGAGCCAGAACGGTTGACCTTCACTTCAACAGGTGCATTTCCAATCTGCCAACCGCTGCGAACACTGTCAAATGACGGAATATCACTTGTTTGTTTAATAACGAATTGCATGCCGTCAACCACATTTGATGTTATGCCCAGGCTGTTTGGACGGAAACGCTTTACTTGTGTTGTACCAACTGTGTCTGTGATCATTACCCAGTTAGCCTGAAGGTTATTGGTTTGTGTCTCCTGGTAGAGAAGTTTATTATTTAGCGTAGTATCGAAGATGGAATAACCCACTGTTGTGATTAATCCATCCCGCCCACTACGATAGGCTAACGTTCTCGCATACGCGGGTGTGTCTGTTTGAAATTTGATTTTATAGACGTGATTCGACTTAATGGCATCTGAATTATAGATATTCATCTCAATTGTTCCATTGTCTAGCACATGCGCCGGATCGATGAAACTTGTTTTTGGGTTCGTATATCCTGCTGCCCGCTGATGCGGAGTAGCAACTTGAACATTAATTCCCAGGTTTCGGATATTTCCATATTCATCAACATCAACCGTCAAATTGCTTTCTGCTGGAGGGATGCTGACGCCAAGCGTTCCTACTCCTTTCATGCCATAATCGTATGCTGCTAATCCATAGTAATAGGTTCGTCCGTTTTGTACATCTTGATCGATATAACTATGTGTAATACCTGAATTGTTTCCGAGGTAATACTCAAGGCCGTTCCATCCAGCATAGGTTGCAAAGCCGGAAATTGAATCCACAAGGTCACACTGGAAGATCGGTTTTTTTCCAGCGGGATCTCCGTAGCCGTCACGAAGAACTTCTGCATCCTGAAAATTCTTGTCTGTTGCCCTATATAACTTATAGCCTTCAAAGTCATTTACACCGCCGAGAAAAGGTTCATGAGTCAACTTATCAGATCTATCATCCCAGTACAAATAGACTTTGCCATCATCGGCCTTAGCTGTTAATGTTGGTGTAAGCGGAGGTTGTGAAAATCGATAGTCATTCCTATAAATTGATACAACGACCTTTAACTTCGCGTAGATAGAAGGCCCATAGTGACTGGGTGCGGTATTGAGGCCCGTAAGATCGTCGTACGCATTCACATTAGCCATTGAAAGATGTTCGAATCTTCCCTGGTCAAGACGAAATGTGCCCGTACCGAATGCAGCATAGAGATTTGCAGGTTTGCCGGGAAATGGAAGTAACCTGTGCGTCGCAATAGTGTCGTACACATTTTTATCATTTTTAAGTTGAGCAGCTCCCGACTGCTGAGGATGAGGAAACATACAAAACGAAGTCAGCCCGAGCATATCTGATTCCCCTACATCGGTACTTGCAAAATCCGGTTCTGCTTTGCCAGTACTTCTGTTAAAGTCGGGTTTATGATTGCACTCTGTACCATCGGCATCAGGACCTTGGTAATTAAGGTCACTAGGACCGACACCATCAAGTCCAACATCATCGCCCGCATCTTCACCAACATCATATTTGCCATTTCCGTTTGCATCGTTGCCATCTTTCCAATCGCCGTCTTCATCAGCAGGCCACCAGACTCCTTGCTGTACTGCCGGTACTTGATCTATACTTTTGTAACCGTAGTACGCGAAAAATTTTGTTGTGTCATGGGATGCAATAAACGCAGTGCGGACATTATCCTGTCCTGTAATCTTCTGAGGCAATCCGTTCCATGATTCCTCTGCAGTGTTATCACGCCGTTCATCAACTACGCCATTGTCATTATCGTCTATTCCGTTGTGAGCATCGCCGGGACTTTCGAGAAACGCCCATCCACTTACAGCAGGTTTGCCTCCGCCAAAACCAGTTCCACTGAGCGACCATGTGTACATAAAATCTTGATACGTATCGAAGAATCCGACTTGATCTTCTGCAGCAGAGGTAGGTGATTTGTTGCCGTTAGCAGCATCGAGGTAGAATCCAAATACCGCTCTCGTTAAATCGTAATCAGAAATATTTGTAATGTTATATTCGAAGAAGACAGCATCTCGTGCTTCTTGATTATTCCATTGATATGCCCGGACTTCAGTCCGCAACCCTAATCCACCCCAGGGAAGCCCTTTTTGAACTGTGATATCGTTTGGATGGAGATCACCAATCTTGACACTTGGGCGCGGGTAAAAACGCACAAGAGATCCATTCGGATGCAGAGGGCTTGAGGGTTGTAGATTCTCAAGATCCTGTGCATCATTACAAACCCAATAGGATTCAAGATCTGCATACTTTACTCCCCTGCCAAATCGGCCATTCCATTCGCCTTTATAAAACGTTTGTTGTCCAGTAGAAGGCCATCCATCCGGCGGCCATGAATCTGGAATATTACTCATAGCAGGATACTCATTCAATCTATTGAAATATCCAAATACAGGATAAAACCCATACTCAATTGTTCCTGTTGGATCGAGATCCATAAAATTGGGCTGTATCGAGGAACTCTGCGCATACCATAGGGTGTCCAATTGCCCCTGGCTTGAGAGGGTCTGGATATCTACATCATTCAAAACCGGTGTTGAATCAAAAGGACAAGTAGAACATTTTTGAATAAACACCATATCACCGACGATGAGATTAAAACTGTCGAATATATTGAGTCCCGTCGCATCATTGGGCCAAAGTGAAACAAGTGGACTTGGCCATCCGCCGAATGAAACTTTATTGCTAATCTGCAAGGAGACTCTGTTGCCGTTCATCAGCCCTAATCGCATAGCACCGGGATCACCCGCTTCATCGGTAGGCCCTTCGTACGGGATACTTTGTGCACTAAGTTTTGTACTAAAAATCAAAATGCTTACAAAACATAAAAGCATTGTAACACAGCGATGAAAATTCATAACTCTCTCCTTATGGAATATAGTTCTCAACATACTTGAAATTACTTAAAACATAAATTCAATTCCTAATTTCACGGACCGTGGGTCTGCGAAGTCAGACGGATTGGTATTCCTGTCGTAAATTGTGCTGAAGTTGCTTCTATATAAGTCAAAATCAGTTGGTCGATAAATTCGGTCGCTTGCTCTGCCGCTTGTTGCGTTCACATTAATTTCATTGAGCCTGTCGAAAAGATTATAGACAAGCAGTGTAAGTCTTGTCCGTGTCTTGCCTGCAGTCCAAAGGTTGACAAAGCCATTGAGATCGAATGAAATAAGCGCCGGTCTAGTAGAATTATTAGGCTGAAGGTTTACATTTGCCTGTGAACTTTCTGGAAGTGGCGACCAGCTGTACGGTAAACCAGAATCATAACGTCCTATAATTGAGCCGCCAAAGGTTTCTGCAGTATAAGAAATCGACACATTGAGTGTATGCCGTTGATCCCAATCCATTGGAATAAGTACATTCACTTGATCTTGCTTGTTACCGGCACGGTCAAAGTTGTACCTTGGGCTGTTAGCATCTCCGCGCGTGTATTGTAGTGTGTAATTTAATCCTGCGGTTAAATTCCCTAAGTAATAATCATATTTAAGTTCCAATCCACGTGCATTTCCATAATCTTCATTTGTGTAAAGCCCATAGTGAACAGCATTAAACGTCGTGATGATTTTTGTACCCAATAGATCGTAGATATCGCGATAGAAAACAGCAACCTCTAAACTCATGTTCGAGCCTAATTGTTGCCATAAACCAGCTTCATATTGAATGGTCTTTTGCGGCTTCACAAGTGGGTTACCCATAAGCGTTGTGTAATCGCCTCCTACGACATGCTCCCGATCTACATACAATGCATACAATGGAGGCATCTGGAAAAAATGTCCATAGGAAAACCGAAGAAGTGCGACTTCTCCGAGTTTATAGGAGATGCCAAATCGAGGGCTAAATTGATATGTCGCGGGCGCAGTCAGGTATTGGCTCATTTTTTCCGGATTGTCTGGGTAGCTCAAGTCATTACCTGGATTCCGCGGTTCAGAAGGATATTTAGAACTCGGGTCAAAGTAATCGCATCGCACACCGAAGTTAATGACCATGGAAGAAAACTCCATTTTATCTTGTATATATGTTGAGTATTCCCATGGATGAACAAAGTAAATATCAGAGTATGTCGACCTTCCGAGAACCAACTCGGGCTTATAGACAAGAAAAGTTACTTTTCCCGTTACCGAATCGATCATGGCAGCATTTTCATAGGGCGTACCGCGATAAAAATTTTGGATCTGAGTATTGAAACGGTGAATATTGTGATCCGTAAAATCGATACCCATTTTCAACGTATGGCGTTTATTTACTTGCCACGTGCCGTCAAATTTAGCTTTGTAGTCTTCACTCCAGTTTTCATTCCAAGTTTTGTCCTGACCTCCTGTATAAAATCCTGGTCCCGGAGTAGGCTGATCTGAATATAAATTATGTACATATTTATAAACAGGTAATCCAATTATATTAAGACTATCGCCTCCTATGGAATTCTTAACGGTTTCCATTGGGTTTTCAAATGCATACACTGCATTCCAGTCTTTTAAATAGCTTGCTTTCAATTCATAAAATATTTTAGCGGAGAGAGACTGGTTGATTGTCGCTGTAAGAAGTTGTGATTTCCCATAATTGGTCGCGCGTCCATCAGGATTGTACCTGTAATCGAAGTAATAACCTCCGCGGGCATTATATTGACCATTATCACCTTTGGCATCATTATAAGAATACTCAAGAGATGCCCTTACCATTGGCAAAGGTTTGATCGAAAGTTTGCCGAAAAAATTCATAGTTTTATTGGTTTCCATCGGCACAATTGCATTATCTCCCGTGTGATTTGAAAGCCACTGAGTCGAATCTTCTGAATTCCAATCACTATAATCGTTTGGCTTAAAGCGACGTATACCGTTGCGTGGGCCTGCGTAGTTTTGGTAACGGCCATCGACAAGAAATGTAAGAGCGTTTTCGATTATGGGCCCTTCGAGATATAATTTATAGTCTACGCTTCGGGGCAAATCAGATAGATGTGACACTTTGAGGCCGTTAAAAATTTCTGTGTGGGGTGTAAAATAATTACTCCCAAGTGCAGCCGCAGAAGCATGGAATGAATTCCCTCCATCCTTCGTAACAGCATTGACTATTCCGCTCATTGCATTGCCATACTCAGCATTAAATGTCCCTGTGATGACTTCAACTTCCTCAATGGCTTCATTCTCCACCGTGATAGACCTGTTAAGATCATACGCTTCCTGAACTCTGACGCCATTGACAAGATAGGCTACTTCCTTGTCTCGCCCTCCGCGAAAATGGTCTCGCACAACACCCGCTTGCAAATTTACTACCTGGTCTAGATTTTCGATCGGAAGCACCTTCATTTCATCGGAGGTCACATTGTGTATAGAACTTGTTTGATCCCTTTTCTGCTGAATACGTTCAACGGTTACAACGACTTCCTTTTCTTCAATCACACCTTCTTTCAGTTTGAAGTCGGCTATAGTTGTTCTGTTGACCGATACAACAAGGTCTTGAATCACCATCGGTTCATACCCAACCATGCTTGCGCGTAATCTGTATGTACCCAGAGGGACGTTAATAATGGAATACTCACCGTTAATATCTGTAACAGTCCCCATACTTGTTTTTTCAATGGTAATATTTAACCCCACCAACGGTTCACCTGTTGCAGCAGCAGTTACCGTGCCTGAAATCTTTCCTGTGGTCTGAGCAAGGCCTGTAACTGTCACCGTGGACAGAAGCATCATCATGATGCATAATACCTGGATATACCATTTTACCGCAATTTGATTATTCGCCATACAAGAGATCCTCCAATAGTTCCTTCTCAGAATCTTCTGAACAAAAAGCCTTCCTCTTCGCCAGAAATGAATCTAGAGATGATCGTGAATTTACCTTATTGTTTTTATTATTCCCATTTACATTTTAAAGAGAACTACTCTCATTTTACACTTGGATCCGATATTTCTAAAAAAATCCGTAAATGTATCGATTTCACAATTACTATATAAAATTCAGAAGCTTAAAATTTGACTCTTTTTAAAAGATATGATGGATACATCTATCCTATTTAATCAGCAATAATTTTTTTGTATCTGTAAAATTCTCCGTCCGCAAATCATAGTAATATGCCCCGCTTGATAAATTCGATGCGTCAAGTAAAATCTTATAGTTCCCTGCAATCTGTTTCTCATTACGGACGAGTGCCGCAACCTTGCGTCCACGAATATCATACACTCCCAGCGTTACAGTACTCTCCCGCGGCAAAGAATAATAGATCATAGTCTGCGAATTAAATGGATTTGGATAATTTTGATATAACTTAAACTCTTTCGGGATTAATTCAACTTGATTAACGCCGTTTGCCGATGATACAAAAACCTTGAATTCCCAAAAACTCGCCCAACACCCTGAGGCTAACTTTGTAACCATAATCCGGACATATCGCGCATTTGCAGAAAAAATATCTTGCTGTATTTGTGATGTACTTGTATTGTTACTTTTGTCAACAACCGTACTCCAAAAAGTGCCATTTAAAGATGTTTGTATAATATACCCATACGCTTGTCCATCAAATTCCCAGGTTACCTCAGAGCTCACGAGATGATAGACAGAGTCTAAATCGACTTCCCACCAATAATTGAGGCCTCCATCATTTGCACACCAACGTGTTGAAAGATCACCATCATTGCCTTTACCTGCGGTATTTCCTTTGGAGGTTTCTTCGCTACTCGCACTGGCAGGCTTATTCAACGCAACATTACCGACCTTTCCAGAGGAAATCACAAGATTAACGGCCGTTCCAATAGGTACTTTCGCACCGGCTTCGGGCATCTGACTTATTACGTAATCTATAGGAATTGTTGTACTCAGCATTCTTATTGAATTCCCAATTGAAAGGCCACACGCAATAAGAATGGAATCAGTGACAGATTGAAGTGAACCAATCAAATTAGGAACGGCTACAGTGGATAGCTCGGAAAATGAGACTTTGCTCATATCCATCGCTTGCGGTAAATGAGTAACGGGTAATAATCTAAATTGATATGTATAGATATTATTTGAATAGAGCGTAAACTCAGGATGAGGACGTGCACCCCAGCTATTGTCACCTCCTAAACCCATCTGATGGTAATTTAATCGCAACACAGTTGAGCTATTTTTAATAAGATTGAAAGGATGTTGCGTCCCCTTACTATCCAATTCCCATGGAGTATATTGAAGTGCATTGAATTCGATATTCGGCATACCCACGGCCATCAGACCATTGCCGGAACTGTTGGTTAAACACACCCATTGAACATCGGCACGATTTCCAGTCTCTTGCGGCCTAATGTATGAAACAAACATGCTGTCGACGGTTGTAGTATACACTCCAACATTTGCACCTTTTTTTCTATCCCAATAATTTTCAAACGGACCCCGTCCGTACCAAGTAACAGTATTAAAAGCAGCGGGAACCGTACAAAGCATGCCTACTTCGGGAATTTCAGGGAGCTGCGCAGTGCCGGGTATAAGCGTTGATGAAATTAATACATTACCATCGCCGTAAATATCATAGAGGACACTCCCAAACGATTTTGTCGAAGTTGGATAACTAAAAGATACTGCGATTTGAATTTGATGAGTTGAAATTGCCTTCAAAGTCAATCCTGTAACGGTTCTGGTTTGACTAGCATTTTTCCAAGTAGCGCAACGGGATGGCATTCCATTGCCTCTATCGTTGCTGTTGGGCGCTCTCCAAAAATTTGGAACAGGTCCCATCTCCAATAATTTTGTCCCTTGATATATAAACGAAGAAATTGTTCCCGCATTTTTATCAAACACCAACTGGAGATTAGTATTACTTACAATAATACTATCCTTTGAATCAATAGCAGAAAGAGTAGGAATTCCTGAAGTATCGATCATCGGAGCATTCGGCACTGCGAAAGGAATTTCAAATTGCTCAGAAGCTACCTCATGCCCTGCGTTAGCCCATAATTCATCTTTTGTTAATTTAAAACTCATGTTCAGCCGATACTTTGCACCGGCTTTAAGAGCAGGTGTTCCAAAACCGATTGTAATCACTTTACTTGAAAGAGGAGGAATGTCAAGATCGGAAGCTGTGAGTGTACCGCTGTTTATCTGTCCGTTATCTTCCATAAGCTGCCATGTTCCACTAAACGAATTCACATTCGTGAAACGATAGTAATTCTTGATTTCAAACTGGCCTTTCAATGTATCGACCGCTTTTACTTTTATATTCTGATAGACTTTTTTGACTTCATAGATTTCCGGTTGAAGCGTCCTATCGGCGCTTACAAGCCCATTGGCACAAAAATCAGCATCATTGGGATTGTCTCCCCAATCTCCGCCATACAAAAATCCGGTGTGGGGTGTATTCCATAAACCCTGGTCAACAAAATCCCAGATAAACGCACCCTGCAAATTTGGATATTTTTCAATTGCATCCCAGTACTGATATAAATTTCCCTCGCTGTTTCCCATCGCATGCGAATATTCACAAAGAATAAGAGGCTTGGTATTTCCGGATGCACCATACTGTTCAACACTCTCGACGGTAGGATACATCCAACTGGTCATATCAGCTATATTGTTATAACCTTCATAATGTACAGGTCGAGTTGGATCGTTCTGATGCGTCCAAGTCGCCATGGTGTCAAAGTTGTTTCCTGATCCAGCCTCATTTCCTAAAGACCATATTACCACGCACGGATGGTTTTTATCTCTTCCCACCATGCTTTTAATTCTATCGACACAATTTTGAGTCCATTGAGGATCACTTGCAGGAAGAATATCTCTTACTCCATGACTTTCGAGATTGGTTTCATCGATGACATATATTCCATACTTGTCGCATAGTTCATACCATTGCGGATAGTTAGGGTAATGACTTGTTCGTACAGCGTTGATGTTAAATCGTTTCATGATGGTTATATCCTGAACCATCCTATTGTAGCCGACTGTCTTACCACTATCTGGATCAATCTCATGACGGTCAACCCCTTTGAATAAAATTGGTTTTCCGTTGATTTTCATCTGCCCGCCGGCTAATTCAAACTTTCGAAATCCTAATTTACAACTTTCTGTTTCAATGATATTTCCACCCTGATCTTTAAGAACTATCACAAGTGTGTACAGATTCGGAAATTCAGCCGACCACAATTGTGGATTCGCGACAGACGTATTTTGAGATAATAGTACTTCGCTTCCGGTGGAAAAAGATACCGTTCCCAATAGGAATGATGTTACCTGACCGCCTGTGGAATTGTACACCGCTGCTTCAACAGTATATCCGACCGGAGCTGTTTGAGAATAATACTTGAGATCAGCTTTTACGGTAAGTGTGGAATTCGTATAACTCCCGTCAAGATCGGTGACATAATGAAAATCGTAAATATGAACAGAGGGTGTCGAGAATAAGAATACATCTCTAAAAATCCCGCTTAAACGAATCATGTCTTGATCTTCAAGCCAGCTCCCATCCGACCAGCGATACACTTCGACTGAGATGTTGTTCGTGCCGGTTCGAAGATACTGTGTAACATCATATTCTTTTGGTGTGAAGCTGTCCTCGCCGTAGCCAATATAATTTCCGTTTATCCAAACATAGAAAGCAGATCCGATACCTTGGAATGATAGAAAGATTTCCCTGCCATTCCAGGATCCCGGAACAGTAAACTCCCTGCGGTACGAACCAACGGGATTAAAAACTGTTGGTGCCAGGGGAGGTGAAGGATTCTCATAGCCCGTCCATGGGTATGTGGCATTTGTATAAATTGGATAATCATATCCTTGTGTCTGCCAATTACCAGGCACTTGGATATTCCCGAAGCCGCTGACGTCGGCTGTGTCCTTATAGAACGAGGTATCTCGCTTGGAAGGGTTTGTGGATAGATGAAATTTCCACGTCCCATTTAGAGAAAAATAATAAGGAGATGTTGTTCGATCGCCATTACGTGCAGACATCTCATCTGCAAAAGGCATTAAAGTTGCATGTGCAGGAAGACGATTTACCTGAAATACATCCGGCTTATTATTCCATTCATTGTTTGGCTGAGCTTTGACAGCTACAAAGGAAAATAAAATGATACTTGCAGCAAAATACGTTAATAATTTATTTTCCATATTAAAAACCATGGTATCTATTTTAGAATAAAATTAAAGGACTAATATTTTCAGAGATGCAACAAAAAGAACAATAAGGCAATTGGAAACTCACCACACTTATTCCTTTTTTTTCTTTTGCTTTCTTCTCATATGCTGCTTTCAATCGGAGCACTTGCGGATCGTTTTTCCCTTGCAGCATGGTATACTCGTCCAATGCCGCTTTCGCTTTATAAGTGTCTCCTTTCAATAGATACAGAGTACATAAGCTGAAAGAGAGTGAAGGATCTTCTTTAATTTCCTTTTGCGCTTTTTCCAAATAAGAAAGAGCGCGAAGATTCTTCTGTGTAAACAGAATTTTGCCAATGAGAAGATCTGTATATGCTGTTTCTTGAATGGTGTTTGCTTCCAACAGCACTTCCAAGGATTGAGAAAAACGGCCACTCTTCCTTAATGCTTCAGATCGATCGATATATGGCTTTATCGCATTAGGGACAAAGATAGAGACAACACTTGCAGAACCAGATTCCTGGAATGAAGGATTTATTTTTCTAAGCAGCGCGAGCGTCTTTGCTGCTTCGTCTACCAACCCCGAATCTTTCAATATCCGGTATTTAAGTTTCTGAACCTGAAAATAATTGTCCTCACCTGCCAGAGGTTTCTGCAATTTATCGATGCAATGTAATGCTTCCCGAAAATCTCTTTGAGATAGATAGAGAGAGGCAAGTATAAATTGTGCATGCGAACTTGTGTCAGAATTTGGTGATTCTCGTAAGTAGCGAATTGCGCTGGTATAATCTTTTGCTTTGCTTGCAAAATCTGCCGCATAGTAATATGCTAATGCGTTTGATGGTGTTGTGTATGCTATGGAGAGATACTCTTTGGAGGCACGTTTGAAATCACCAAGCGATTCATAGTGTTCAGCTAATTGCTTATGAACCATCTCAGAGCTTATATTATTATATTTTACACTTAGAAATGCTAAAGAATCGACAATGCCTTTTGGAGTGTATGTAAGAAAAAAATTGTTTGCCGATGCCTCCGGTTGAAATGGCCAACCTGCTCTCAAACGTTTTATTCGAACAACAGCAATCATGCTGTCAAGCTCTGTGAAACCCCAATTTTGTCTATAATATGTCCACGGCTGTATTCTTGTTGTATCCCACTGTTGATCAATAAATTTGTGTTCTTTCAGCGCTTGAAAAAATCCCTCTGCCATTAAAAAATATCCATCTACATTCGGGTGTAAATGTTCTGTCATGAGATTATTTCCAACAATCGCGTGAGGTGAGTTGCGCTCGAAAAGAGATTTTAATGAAATGCGAGAAATAGCCATGGAATCGGCAAGAGCGGCAATCCGCTTATTGATGTCTTCTGATGCCCGAAATCGAATAACATCCAAATCTTTCGCTCGCAGATACTCTTCCTTTGCTTCGGAAAAACGTTGTGTAATTTCAAGCAGCCGTGCATTGAAATAGACCGAATCTGCAGGCGGATATTCATTATAACGTATCGAACGGAATGGAGGTAAATCCTTTTCGTTGCTCACAAGGTCGCTGACAATAATCGGTACACCTGCACGTTTCAATTTCGCAAACAATTTTATCGCATTATTATTGAATTGTTCTAATCCGTCCAAATACATTGGGGAACCATATGGAATTAGATTCTTTCCCACCATTCTTTCCATCAAAGTGCCTTGAATCGATACTTGCGTCGATGAGTGGATCATCTTATAAGTAGCAGCGATGGTTTTTTGAAGCAATTGATAGGTGCGCAAATGAATGAGGTTCAAATGAAGATTTTTGAGCCACCGAGGAATTGATCCGTTTTCCATTGAGGCAACACCCAAAGCACCGTAATATTCATTATGCCCTGCATATATGAGAACCGCATCAGGTTGTTGTTGCAAAAGTTCATCTGTAAAGTCTAAGAGAGTATAACTATTGACTGCGGTCAGGCCAAGATTAATAACTTCAATAATTCGGTTGGGGAAGATATCTTGAAGGCGCCGCTGTAAAATTCTTGTGAACGAAATGTTTTCATCATACGGGAATCCCTGTACAGTAGATTCTCCCAGGACAAAAATTCTGTACCCATTGGCAGGCTTCTCTTTTAAGAATGGGTCAGGGATTGGCGTTGTGTGCTCAAATTTTCTGAAATATCTTTTACCGACCAATTGATTGCACACAACATATTTTGGGTCTTGACTAACAATAAATAGCTTTAAATCATCTCCAAAAGAAAACGATCTTAGCCCAAGTTCCAACAATATTAAAAGCAAGCAAGGTAATATTACCAGTATTGAGTAGAACAATACTTTCTTGCGATTTGTAATCGTAGGTATGTTATTTACAATTTTCTTTCTCAAAGATTAAACCATTCCATCTTAAAAATATTCTTTTTGTTATGGAATCATTCTCTTATTTAATCAAGACCATTCTCCTGGTCTCTCTATTTCTCTCGGTTTGTAATGTATAAAAATAGACTCCGCTGGGAAAATGAGCGGCATCGAATGAAACTTCATGCTCACCCGCTGATTTACTTTCATTATTTACCAGGACTGC
>Ga0182021_10004128_pt1 | contig 17016 bp, 18 predicted proteins | sample 612E3MmetaG_FD_120493 | JGI IMG/M metagenome (GOLD analysis project Ga0182021, IMG submission 120493) | Permafrost microbial communities from Stordalen Mire, Sweden - 612E3M metaG (Illumina Assembly) | ecosystem: Environmental > Terrestrial > Soil > Wetlands > Permafrost | place: Sweden...
CCACGTACATCCAGGCGAATACGACCGGCATCAGCGGTGAGATCACCTCCCTGCACAGTCAGGAGGCCGAGCGCCAGACGATGATCGACAACTACACAACGATGATCGAAGCCCAGTTCACGCAAATGGAGACTACGCTGTCCTTGCTGCAGTCGCAGTCCCAGCAGATTGCCGCCCAGCTCGGCTACACCACCACATCGAGCGGCACCGGCACCAGCAACGCCAGCTCCAGCTCCAGCTCCGGCAGCTAGCCGCTCCTGAGGCGGGCCGCGCCGGGGTCTTTGAGTCGCCCCGGCGTTGCGCACGACAGTCGAGTCGGCCGCGCCCTACGGTCGGCGCACGAGCACTTCCGGCCCCGTTGCGGCGCGCCCTCCACGCCGCGGATAATGGCCCGGATAGGAGTCCACGTCACGTGGGGGTAATCACCGGTGAGCGGATCCAACGCGGCGCGGCCGTCCCCGGACCCCTCGGCTCGCTCGAGCTCTACTGGGTCTGCCGCGCCCACGATTCGGCAACGGGTTCGCGATCAATACGAGCAATACCCGTACCCACCGCCCGCGGCACTCGGGTCCCGGTTCGTGTCGGCGTTTGGCCTGATGGACTACGCGCAGCACGTGCTCTGGCCCGGACGACCGGACCTGCGCGGGCTGCGGGTGCTCGACGCCGGCTGTGGCACCGGCCATACGGCCGCCACGATCGCGCACGACCACCCCGAGGTGGAGGTGGTCGGCATCGACCTGAGCGAGACTTCGCTCGCTGCGGCTCGTGCGTGCGCAGACGAGCTTGGAGTGGGCAGCAACCTCAAGTTGCAACGCCTGGCGATCGAGGACGCCGGCGCGCTGGAGGGACGCTTCGACTACATCATCGCCTCGGGTGTGCTCCACCACCTCGCCGACCCGGACGCAGGCCTTCACTCGCTCGCCGACCTGCTCTCCCCAACGGGCGGCTTCGGCATCCTCTTGTATGCGACCTACGGCCGTCACCCGATCTACATGGTCCAGGATCTCTTCGGGCGCCTCTCCGGGGGAGAGCCACTCGAGGCCCGGGTCAGCCTGGCTCGCAAGCTCCTCGGCGCATGGCCGGAGACGCATCCATTCCGAGCGAAGGACTGGCTGGACCTGAGCTGGGATGGCGACGCAGGCCTGGTAGACCTGCTGCTGCACTCGCGGGATCGGAGCTACACGGTGCCGGAGATCCTGGCCCTGCTCGATGGCGCGGGCCTGCGCCTGGAGCGGTTCTACGATCCGGTCGCCTATGCGCCGGCGGCATACACGACCGATCCTGACGTTGCGACCGTCGTGTCATCGCTACCGGCGGCCGAGCAGGCGACCATTGCGGAGCTCCTCCACGGCGCAATGCGGACGCACATGTTCTTTGCCACGCGCGCCTCGTACCTGCCGGTCCACATCGCGCCGGAAGGCCTCGTTCTCATGGCGCTCCGCCCCAAGCGGTCGCCCGTTTTTGACTGGGAGGGTGCCAAGCGCGCGAAGGGGGACAAGCGGCCACTCGTCGTCCGTCGGCACGCCTTCGATCCGTCACCCGGCGGAGTCGAGCTAAGCCCCTGGAAAGTGCTCGTAATTGGCCACTGCAATGGCGGCCGCACGGCAGAGGCCATCTTCACGACGCCCGAGGTCCTCGCAGGCGTTCCCGGAACGACCCTTGAAGAGAAGCTTGAGTCCTACGGCCGCTTCATGGAGCAGATGGCCACGTTTGGCATGCTGCTTTTCGACATGTAGGGTCATCGTTCCGAGATCGCAGCTTGCGGCGCCTGAGGCGGGTAGACCGAGGGTCGGTTGTGTGGAGTTCCCAGGGGAGGATCTTGCTTCATCGTGCCCCTGCCGCGGGCCGGGAGCTGCGCAGGAAGCCCCTACGGGTAGGCCCTGCAAGTGGTGCGGCGAGGCCACGAACGGTCAAGACGATTCCCTCCGGAACCGATACCTATGTTGGAACGGCCACATGGCCAGCGTCCCAAAGACCGATCACGAGGCTCCGCTCCATGCTGGATCCGACCGCAACCTACAGGACTTCACAGGTTGTCAGCGCCAGTCGCGCCGGCCAGATCGTCCTGCTCTACCAGGGCGCGATCCGCTTCGGGGCGCAGCACCTGGCCTTCGCGGAACGCCACGATATCGAGCAGGCGCACAAGGCTTCGATCCGCTGCCAGGAGATCGTGACCGCCCTTCGTGGTGCTCTGGATATGTCCGCCGGTCCGATCGCAGTTCAGCTGAGCGACCTGTACGACTTCGTTCTGCAGCGTCTGGAGAAGGGCAATCTAACCAAGGATCCGAGGCCGACCGAAGAAGCCCTTCAGGTTCTCAGGGGGCTTCTCGAGGCCTGGCAGGATCTCGCGGCCCGCCCGGCTTACGCTCTGGTCGACGACCCGGTCGAGCCGGTGCAAAGTCGCCGTCCAATGTCCACCCCCGAATATGCCGGCGCCGGCGCCTATGCTGTATCGGCGGCGCGGCGATGATGCCGGCGCCACAGGCCAACCACATCGAGCGCCAGATCGCTGCCGAGACATTGGCCGCCGCCCTCAGCCCGCTCTCCGTCAGGGCAATTCAGCGACGCCTGGAGCGGATCCTGATCGACGACCGCGAGTTGCTCATCTCGCTGCAGTGCCAGCTGGAGCAGATTCGGCGCGAGCTACGGCTCCTGAACGACGACCGCATCCTTCGCGTCCTGGACGGCCAGGACCGCCCGATCAGCAACTGATCGGCGACCCGGCATTCGGTCGGGCGTGGTAGAACACGGCTGGGCGGCATGGGGCAGCCGGCCGCAAGGCCAGGTGCTGCGAGAGCCGGGATCGGGCGGTTACGCCCCGCGGGCGAGGACGGCAGGCATGCGCACTTCTTCGTGGTCGCGATTGCAGAGTTGCTCACGGACGACGTCGAGGAAGTGGTGCAGCCGGAACGGCTTCTGAACCAGACCGTTGGCGCCGGCATCGTTGGCCGCGTCCTCGTCCGGTGACTGACCGGTCAGGATCAGGATCCGCATTCCCGACAGCGACGACACTCTGCGCATGTCCGCGGTCAGCTGGTAGCCATCGCGGTCGGGCAGACCCACGTCGACGATCGCCAGCACCGGGCGATGCTGCAATGCGAGGGCCTCACCTTCCGCTGCGGTGTGGGCCGTCAGGAGATGGACCCGCAGGCCACGCAGGGCCGCCTCGAGAGCACCATGAACGTACTCGTCGTCATCGACGATCAATACGCATGGTGACCCAGAGGAGACGGAGTGGAGGGGGGTCGGGCTGGTCATCTACGCGGAGGGTAGCCCACGGGCAGGTACCCAGACATGCGGCGTTTGCATCATATTGGGGAGGACCCACCGTCCTGGACTGATCTTTTCCACTGTGGGCTCGGGTTATCCACCGTCGCTTCGAGCGATGACGCCGTCGGTCGCCCGATCTCAGGGACGCCTGTAGAAAGTCCCGCCCGAGGGTAGGAGGCCCACGGCTCTGACGTTTGTTATCGACTCGGTCGCGCCGAGGAAGAGCAGGCCACCGGGTCGGAGCGCTTCAGAGAAGCGCTGGTAAAGCTCCGCCTTCGCCGGTTCGGTGAAGTAGATCACCACGTTGCGGCAGCAGATTATGTCGAAGGGGTGCTCGTAGGGATCTCGCAGGAGATCGTGGCGCCGCCAGGTGATCAATGCCGCAAGCTCCGGCTTGACTTCCCAGTTGCTGTCAACTGTGCGGAAGAATCGGGTCCGACGGGCGGGCGAGACGCCGGCCATTTGAGGCTCGGTGTATATCCCCTTCTTGGCTCGGGACAGGATGGTGTCGTCGAGATCCGTGGCCAGAATGTAGATCGGCTTCTGCGGCGCGATCTCACGGGCCAGCATGGCGATCGTGAACGGCTCATATCCGAGCGAGCAGCCCGCGCTCCATATCCGGACGGTTGGCTGTCCCAGCAGCATCGGCTTCAGATGCTGCTCCACCAGCACTTCCCAGGCTTCTGGGTTCCTGAAGAACTCGCTCACATTGATGGTCAGCATGTCCAGGAAGGCCTGGCGCAGGTCGGCATCCATCCTGACCCTGGCCACCAACGCGTCGGCGTCGGCCAGGCCCTTGGCCGTGGCAAACCCGTTGACGCGCCGCCAGACCTGGGCAGGCTTGTACTGGGTCAGGTCTATGCCGAGCAGGCTGCGCACGTCGCGAGCCATCCGGTCGTAGGCCTGCTGGTCCAGCTCCGGCGCTGGCGCGAAGGTCGTCAGGACAATGGGTCGAGCGGGTCGAGGTTGAGTTTCCATCGAGATAGGTATCGGCGCCCGCGCCGTGGTATTGACCGCCGAGGGCCGAGTATCTGGCCCCTTCCGAGAAATTGGTGCAGCCTGGTCCCCCTTCCGGGCGCCGCATTTCGTGCCCCCGACTCCTCAAGGGGCTCGACGGCGGGCCGACACCTCAAGCGAGTTCACCGCCAGCGGCTTGAGAGCGACTAATGCCGGCCCACCCGTTCATCACTCCAGCCCCTCCCGGATACGAGCCAGTACCGGCCCGTGTACTGACCGATATCTCGACATTGCCGTGCGACCTCTATATCTGGCGTGGTCCACGGCCGGTCCTCTATGCCATGAAGGGCGGCGACCTGCGCAAGGTCATCAATCGGGCCCAGCGTGGCATGTCGTTCCTGGTCCGTGAGGTTGATTCGGACTTGCTGCGAGGTGCCCTCGCGGCGTCCTTGCCCGCGGTCCTTGCGAATCAACGCGTTACACCGGTCGAACGAAGCAAGACCGCCTACTCGATTGCCGCTAAGGTCCTGAGCCCCATCTTCACTCGCGAGAATCCCCTCGACCACGACGGGCTGTTGCTGACTCACCAGGCCATCGACGCAATCACCCTTCACTTGATCGAGGATGAGGAGATGGTCTGGGCCATGGTCGCCACGATGCAGAAGCACGTCGCCACGCACACTCACGCCATCAACACAGCCGTCTACGGCATCGTCCTGGCCCGCTTCATGCAGTTCGGCAATGCGGATGCGATCCGGGACGTAGCCCGCGGCGGTTTGCTCCACGACATCGGCAAGAACCGAGTGCCGCGCGTAGTCCTGGACAAGCCGTCGGCTCTGGACGCGACCGAGTGGCAGGTGATGCGGACGCATGTCAAGGCAGGCTACGAGATGATCGTTCGAGCGCTCGGCTATGCCCCTTCCTATGCGCACATCGTCGGTGAGCACCACGAGCGGTGCGACGGCTCCGGTTATCCGGCCGGCCGCGCGGCAGGCGGCATCGCCATGGACGCGCAGCTGGTCGGCATCGTCGACGCCTTCGATGCGCTCACCACTCGACGCCCGTACCGGATGCCGGTGAGCGCTTTCGACGCCCTTCATGTGATGCGCGTGTCGATGCGAGGCCAGTTCAGCGACGAGATTCTGCGGGAGTTCATCAAGCTGCTCGGCGGCCTCAACGCCATGTCCACCGGCCTCGATGGCGCCGCCAACATCGCCGGCATCATGCGGGTCGCCGGCTGACCTAGCCGGTCGCAGCTCCGCGTCCGGCGTGCTCCGCGGCCCAGCGATATGCGTCGGCCCATTCGATGGCGCGGTCGGCGGCCCGATATTCCGCCAGGACGCGCTCTCGGGCGCGTCCGGCTATCTCGGCGCGCCGGGCGGGGGAGCGGGCCAGCGACCTCAGCGCCTCTCGCCACTCCGCCTTGTTGCGGGCCAGGAGCCCGTCGACGCCGTCGCGAACGACATCGTACGGACTGCCGCCCATGAGTCGAGAGGCGGCCGTTGGGGCACCTGCCATGGCGTACTCCAGCCAGTGCAACTCCGAGCGGGCTCGGTTGAAGGGTTCGTCGGCGACGGGCGCGAGGCCGATGTCGGGCCGGGCTTCGACCAGAGCGCGGGCGAAGGCCGGTGCGCCTCGGACGTAGGCGAGGACCTCGTCGGCGACGCCGCGAATCGCCGGATCGTCTCCGCCCAACCAGACGCGGCGCGTCCCCGGAACGGACCGCACCGCCTCGTTGACTCCTTCGAGGCAAACGGCGTAGTCGCGCATACGCTTCGGTACGCCGTAGAAGACCAATCGTGGCTCGCCTCCGCGCTTCGGAAGGCTCGCCGGATCGGGATACCAGGCCGGCTCGATCGCGTTCCGAATGAGTCGCACTGCCTTGTTGTACCGGCCGGCCATCCGCTCCAGCGGCGGCGTCGACACGGTGACGAGATCCGCCCGGCCGAGCATCGATCGGATGAGATCCGCTTCGAGCCCGGCAATGGCCGAGTGGCCGGACCACGCCGGGGTTGCCAGGACGTCGTCGTCGGTCTCGTACACGATCGATCGGCCGCCGAGGAAGGTCGGATCCCTTAGCAGACGGGCCCACAGCGGCCTCAGGAGCCGATCCAGAGGGCCGCGGACGCGATGTCCTGTCGCTCGACCATGTTCGGCCATCTCCGCTTCAGAACGCGACGCGGTATCGCATTCCTCGCAAGCCGGCGCCGTGAAGTAGTAGCGGCGGAATAGCAGGACGTCTGCCCAATCGAGGTCGGTCCGGTCGATCTCGAAGGCTCCGGCGTCCACTGCCTCCTGCGGCCTGCTCTCCCATCCGGGAGCAAAGTCGACGCGGAGTTCCGTCCAGGGTCGCAGGGTTACCCCCAGCGCAGCCAGGTAATCCGTATACATCCCGGCGCGGAAGACGTCGCAGCTGCCGCCGTGGAGCGCGCCGTAGACGAGAACATTGACCGCTGAAGTCATGTCCCGAACTTGCCACACGGAGTGGCTGGGAGCAACTACCCGGCGGAGGTAGGGGAGAGCAGGTGCAGATCGAAGCGGTCGCGGGGAACGGGCGTCCGCGTCAGGCTTGCGTCCCGGCTACGCGACCTTGCGGCGGGGCCTGGCCTGAGCTTCGGCAGCGGCTTCGGCGGCGGCATCGTCCTCGGGGCGCCAACTCGTGTGCTCGAGCAGCGCGGCGATGTCGACGACGAGGCCCACGGTGCCGTCGGCCATTATCGTGGCCCCGGCGAGCCCGGCTCGCTGGCCTGTGACGTCGCTCAGGGACTTCAGCACGATCTCGTGCTGGCCGACGAAGGCATCGACGGCGAGCGCCATCTCGGTGCCGCGCGACCGGACCACGACCAGGTTGATGAAACCGCGCTCGTTGGTCAGGAGCGGGCGGGGCGGATCGCCGAGGGCGTTGTCCAGCTGCTCAACGGGGATGACGCGGTCGCGCAGGGTCAGGACATTGTGGCCCCGGACACGGCTGAACGACTTGGGCTCGACCCGGAGCGTCTCAACGACGCCCGTCAACGGCAGGGCGCAAACCCGCGCTCCCGACTTCACGAGGAGCGCACCGATGATGGCCAGGGTCAGAGGCAGTGACAGCGAAACGCGTGTGCCCAGGCCGGGCGTGCTCGTGACGTCAACCCAACCACCCAGGTGTTCGATGTTGCTGCGGACGACATCCATGCCGACGCCGCGGCCGGAGACCTCCGTGACGACCTTGGCCGTCGAGAACCCAGGAGTGAAGATGACTCGTAGCATCTCCGCGTCACTGGTGAGGTCGGCCTGCTCGCGGGTCATCAGGCCCTTCTCGACCACGGACTTTCGCAACGCCGCGGGATCCATCCCCCTGCCGTCGTCCTCAACCGTGATCAGGATGCGGCCGTCGGCGTGGCGGGCCGTGAGGCGGACCGTGGCCGGCAGCGACTTGCCGAGGGCGCGCCGCTCTTCGGGTGTTTCGACGCCGTGGTCCATCGCGTTGCGGACCAGGTGGCCGAGCGGATCGCCAACTTCTTCGAGGACGGACCGGTCGAGCTCGGTCTCCTTGCCCTCGATGACCAGCTGGACTTCCTTGTTGAGGCGCATGGCGATGTCGCGCACGACACGCGGGAAGCGATTGAAGGCCGTCTCGATGGGTAGCATCCGCAGGCCGGTGACCTGATCCTGGAGCTGGCCGGCGATGCGGGCGAATTGCTGCGAGTCTTCGTCGGCCTGACGCGCCAGCGGGTCGTCGCCGAGTCGGTGGGCGAGAAGTTGGGCACTTTGCTGCAGGCGAGTCTTATGGACGACGAGCTCGCCGACGAGGTTCATCAGCTCGTCGAGGCGAGTAACGTCGATGCGGATGGTCTGCTGGGCGGCCTTGAGTCGATCGCCCGCGACGGTCATCCGCTCGCCCTGAGGGAGGCCTCGTGCTTCTGCTCCGAGGTCTGCCTGGCGGCGCTCGGAAACGCTTGGCGGCCCGGCCGCGTTCTCGTCGTCGGTGCGAGCGGCACCGAGCGGCGCCGGCTCCTGATCGCTCGGGCCGTAGATGTCGACGCTGAGCGCCGTCTCCACAGCTTCGTTTTCGGGCGCGCCGAGGGGAGCGGCCACTGCCTCTACGCTGACGACATCGTCGATTGCGGCGAGGCGCTTGCGAAGATCGAGCAGCTCGATCGGACGACCCTTGATCAGCATCGCCAGCATCATCGTCCCGAGGCCCGATTCGATCTCCTCGCGGCTCGGCACGGACGCGACCAGGTCCCCTGTCTCTTCGGCCTCGAGCACCAGCTGAAGCAGTCGAACCGACTGCCACTCGCTCATCGGATCGATGCGGCAGACGAAGATCGATCGTGGCTCGAATCCGCCCGGAGACTCGACCAGCAGACGATGAATGAGCGGCGCAACGGCGAGGTTGCTCACGCCTTCGTCGACTACCTCGGACTCGTCGACCGCGGCCTGGGCCGCTTCGGACTCGTCGGCGAGGTCGGGGACTGCCACAACCGTGCCGGCCGCCGGCCGCGGTGCCGGTTTGGGTGCGGTGGAACGAGCTGCGGCCGTCGCAGTGGCGCTGGCGAGCAACTCGCGGAGTTGCTTGGTCAGGGGCTCCGCGGCCTCGGTCAGAGTCTCTCCCTCCTGGATTTCGGCGACCAGAGCGCGGAGCACGTCGATCGTTGCCAGCAGAACATCCGCGAAGGGCTTCACGTCGTGGAGGGTTCCGCTTCGGAAGGCCCCGAAGAGGTCTTCCATGGCATGGGTCAGTTCGGTCATGCGGCGGTGGCCGATCGTGGCGGCCGATCCCTTGAGGGTGTGAGCCGCGCGGAAGACTTCGTTGACTACGGCGGGGTCAAGGTCGTGCTCGAGGTCGAGCAGGCCTTGTTCGATCCTTTCGATCTGTTCCATGGACTCGTCGGTGAAGAGACGGTCGTCCCCCTCTTGCAGATCGAAGGTCAGGCGCATGTCAGACGGCCTCTCGCAGAGCGACGTGCAGCTTCACATCGCCGTAAGCGGTGGAAAGCGGCACGACGAGGCGCTGGATCTCGACGGTGGACAGGCGCGCCCCACGGCCCACGAGGACCAGCGGCGGGTTGATTACCGTCTCGATTCCTTCTTCGGCTAGATCGATGCCGGCCGTGCCCGCGATGACATTGGCCATCTCGGCGATGCCGCTCTGGCCGAGCTCGTCGAGTTCGGCAGTGTCCTGGCCGATGATCGCGCCGATGAGCTTGAGGGCAACGGTCTCGGCCATGGACAGGTAGATCGAGCCGGAGAGTTGGCCGCTCACGCCGATGACGGCCGTTACGTCCTCGGTGGTGTAGGGGTTGCCTTCAAGCAGAAGACCGCCACGATGGACCGGCAGGCCGGTCTCCTTGGAGATCACGTTCAGGGCGGACTGAACGTAGCGGTTGACGATCTGGACTCTCATGTCATGCGGCTCCGGCCAGGGCGGTCTGTTCCTCGAGGCCGAACAAGCCGTCCAGTTCGAGGAGGAGAACGAGCCGGTCACCCAGTTTGGCGATGCCTCGCAGGTACTCGGCGTCGGCGCCGGAGGCGACGCCGGGCGTAGCTTCCACCGAATCCAAAGGCAGGAGCAGGACTTCCGACACGCTGTCGACGATGAGCCCCACACGGGTCGCCGAGCTCTCGGCGACGACAATGCGCGTTTCCTTGGTAGGTTCGACTTCGGCCATTCCGAAGCGGCCACGCAGGTCGACGACCGGAATGATCCGACCACGAAGATTGATCACGCCCTTGACGAACCGGGGGGCTCGCGGGACCGGTGTGATCGGCTGATGACGGATGATCTCGAAGACCTTGGCGATGTCCAAGCCGTAGTGCTCGTCAGCCAGCTCGCACACGACGATCTGCAACTCGCCAGACCGACCGTTGCCGCTGGACATTTGCTTATCGGCCACGGTGCATTTCTCCTTACAATCACGCGCCGGACGTGGCCCGGCTGCGGGCTCTTGTCCTAGGTATCGGTGCTCGGGCGCACTTTCTGAGTAGGGGGTTCCCTGATCCCTGAGATCAGGATGCGATGTCTCTCCGATCGCCAGGCCGAGCGGTCTGTTCGGCGGAGGCGGCCGGCTCGGCCCCGTCCAGACTGTCGCTCAGGCACCAGCTGGCAACCGCGGCCGCGATCTTGTGGAGTGGCAGAACCAGGTCGGTCAGGCCCGCCTCGGCTACCGCCGCCGGCATGCCGTAGATCGTTGCCGTGGCCGCGTCCTGGGAGATGACCGTGCCGCCGTGTTGCTTCACCGCCCGGCAGCCCTCGCGCCCATCAACGCCCATGCCGGTCAGGACCACGCAGAGCAACCGTTCCCGCCAGATCGGGGCAACGGCCTGGAGCGTTACGTCGGCCGCGGGCCTGACGCCGTTGACGGGCGGCAGATGAACGAGCTGGATGTGGCCGCTCGGCGAGCAGATCATGTGGCGATCGCCCGGGGCGACGAGGATCTCATCCTCTACCAGGACGTCCTCGGAGGTCGCCTCGCTGCAGCGCAACTGGCCGGCGAAGTCCAGGCGTGCGGCCAGCGAGGCGGTGAAGCCGGGTGGCATGTGCTGGACCATGGCCATTGCCGCGCCGAGGTGGGCCGGCAGTCCCTTCGCGAAAGTGTGGAGGGCGCTGGGGCCGCCCGTAGACGAGGCCACGACGACCAACCTGGCCGCGGCAATGCGCGGGCCGGTTCGCGGCGGTCGACTGGCCGGCGCGGTGTAGGTCAGGGCGCCCAAGCGGCGGGTCGCGTCCACTACGCCGAATCTCGTGGCTGCCGAGTCTGCCCGGGCGGCGGCGGCCGCCGCCGTCGCTTCCTTCGCGGCCGCCGCCTTGGCCGCGGCGCTGTCGGCGAGGGTCACGTTCATTGCCGCGACCTGGCGGTGGCGCAGGAAGGCGGCTTCGGACATCCCGGCAGCGGCTCGCACCTTGGAAACCAACTCGTCGCCCACGCGGCCGATGTCGATCGACAGCGAACCGGAGGGCTTCGACACGAAGTCGATCGCGCCGAATTCGAGGGCGTCGAGCGTGATCTTGGCGTTCGCCGTCGTCCGGCTGGACAGCATGACGACGCGGGTCGGCGTCTCGAGCATCAAACGCTTGAGCATGCCAAGTCCGTCCAGCACCGGCATCTCGACGTCGAGGGTCATCACGTCGGGCCGGAGATCTCGGGCGAACGCCAGCCCTTCCTCGCCGTTGGAGGCTCCGCCAACTACTTCGATGTCGGGCGTCTCGTTGAGGAGCCGGCCGAGAGCGTGGCGCATGAACGCCGAGTCGTCGACTATCAGTACTCGGATAGGGGCCATCTTGAGGCTCCGGTTCTTGGACTCCCGCCGTTGCGGTTGCTCGCAACCTGCAAACTCAAGCCGCCAAAGGCAGCTTGAGTCGCGGTCAGGCCGCCAGGAGTTTGTTCACGGCCGCCAGGACCCGATCGGGCGCAAACGGCTTCACGACGAAGTCGCGGGCGCCGCGCTTGATCGCATCCATGACGATCGCCTGCTGGCCCATGGCGGTCAGCATCGCGATGCGAGCGTGAGGGTCCTTCGAGCGGATCTCGGCCAGTGCTTCAAGGCCGTCCATCTCGGGCATTGTGATGTCCATGAGGACGCAGTCGGGTCGCTCGCGGAGATACGTCTCAACAGCTATTCGCCCGTTCTCGGCTTCGAGGACCTGATGGCCAGCCTCGACGAGCAACTTGGCCGCCCGCAGACGCATGAAGGCCGCGTCGTCCACGACGAGGATCTTTGCCATCGTCGATGCTCCTATTGCACGAACTACAATTCGACCATTGAAGACAAGCTCTTGATTAGGAATCGGCCGTCGCCCACTTCAAGTTGAACGGTCCGGCCGGCATTTCCACCAAGAGCTGTGGCCGTGAGGGAAATCCCTCGTTCTTTGAGAGCCGCTTCCATCGACTCCGCGTTGCGCTTGCCGATAGCGAGCCCACCGCCAACCATCAGCATCGCCGCGGCACCGGCCGCCTTGAAGGTGCTCCGGCTGATCATGGCTCCTTTAGCCTGGAATGCCTTGAGGAAGGTGTCGAGGCCGGTGTCGATGAACTTGACCGGGCTGCTTTCATTGGCCGGCCCGCTGGGCAGCATGAAATGGGCCAGCCCGCCAACCTTGGCGCGGGGGTCCCAGGCCGCGACGGCAATGCACGAGCCAAGGCCGTAGGCCACAAGGTGGGAGTCTGGGCTTGAGCTCAGGACCATCTCGCCGATGCCGGCGATCAGGAGACTGGGGCTCTCGGTAAGTGTCATATCCCGATCGCTCCGAGAGCGTCCAGGAGGACCCGGAGGCTATCGGCGCGCGGCAGGACAAAGAGAGATCCGTCGATGTCGCGGCCGCCTTCGCTGAAGGTGGTCTTCGCGGCCAGCACCTGATCGGCGTCGCTCACGAGGTCGAGCAGCACGGCATCGAGGACGGCGCCGGCCATCTCGATGACGACTTGAGGTGGCGTCGGCATCACGGGCTCATGGAGATGCATCCCGAGCTCATTCAGGAAGGCGGAAATCGTGACGTTGCCCGCTTCTTGGAGTGCCGAAAGCTCGAGTTCGTCGTAGTCGAGGACGTTCGTTGATTCTTCCATCGGCAACTCACCTGGGCCCAGCAGACCTGCGAGCAGAATCTGAGCAAGGCGGTGGGCGTCGGCGGGGGAGAAGAGCAACAGGGCATGCCCCTGCAGAGACCCAGTGATACCGACGTAGACGGCGAGCACGACGGACTCGGGTCCGCCGGCCATGGCCATCACATCAGATGCACTGCATCTTTGGACCATGGGGGTCTGGACATCGATGACCTGACCGCTCATCGAGCCGAGGGCCTCGCCGGCGCGCTTCATGGCTCGCCCGAAAGTGCCCGCGACTGCGTGCTGACCGGCTTCGGAGAGGGTTAGGGTCATGGTGGCCGATCCCCTTGAAATGTGGTGCCCGCAGTGGCGGCAGGCGTCTTCAACGCCGGTCGCCGCGCCGGGCAGGACCGCTGTGATCCTGTCGGGGCATCGGTCGCGTCAGGCCTTGACTTGAACACTCGCATCGCAGCGCAAAGGCAACGCGCGGCCCGGTTGGCCGATGGTGCGAGAGACGGTTTGGCCGGCCGATGCACGTGCGTAAACGCAGCCGGTGGCCGGGCTGGAACTCCGCAGGGCGTGATTAGGACACGGGGGCGGAACGATGGCACGAAAGGAGCGCGGCGGCCTACGGCCGGTAGCGACCCATCGATTCCATCATCTGGTTGACTGAGCGTGGGGGAATCGCACGAAGCACGCGACCCTCCGCGTCCACGACCATCACCTGTAGCTGCTTGCTGACAGGATCGATCTGGAACACGGCGTACGCCTCAGTCATCCCATCCGGTCCCTTGAAGGACACGTCGGCGCCGGCCTGCTTGGAGAAGTGATCCCTCGCCGGGCCAAGCGATGTTGGCGCAGCCTGAGAGATCGCTGCCGGAGCGGATCCGGTGGCGACGAGTGCCGTTGGGAGAAGGTCGTTGGTTGCCATCTGAGTAAGTAAGGAATCGGGTGGCAGCCGCGGGACTTGACCGTTTAGGTGCTATCCCTGACAGGGTAAACACCAATAGCGTTGCCAGGCGCCACCACAAATGGCCGATTCCGCCGATTCGGACGAAGCAAGGGTCCGGAGAGCGAACTTTTGAGCGTGCGTGAGCAAGGCGCGCAGGAGCCAACGCCCGCATGCGCCGGCAAGCAGCCGCAGACAATCGCCGTCCGACGGCGCAGGCGAAGGCGGCGACGAGCATCCGCAGCGAGCGCACTTGAGCGTGCGTGAGCAAGGCGCGCAGGAGCCAACGCCCGCATGCGCCGGCTGACGGCGATTAGGGGGTTGTTTCCAGGAGGCCCAGCTTGAGGGCCATGATCGCAGCCTGCGTTCGATCGGCCGCTCGCAGCTTCCAGATGATGTTCTGGACGTGCTTCTTGACCGTGTCCTCGGTAATGGAGAGGCGCCCGCCGATCTCCTTGTTGGTCATGCCTTCCGCGACAAGGAGCAGGACATCGTGCTCGCGAGGCGTGAGCGCGTACTGCTCGGCGCGCTGGCGGGCAGACTCTCCGGCCGGGGGCGCTTCCTCTCGGATCGCCAGGGCCTCGCGCAGGAGCTGCGGCTCCACGGCCAGCTGGCCGTTGGCGACGTTGTGCAGGGTCTGGATGACATCGGCGGTGCTGGCGTCCTTCAGAAGGTAGCCCGCCGCGCCACGACGGATCGCCTCCAGCACATACCGGCGGTCGTCATACAGGGTCACGATGATGACCGCGATGCGCGGGAGACGAGCCTTGAGCCGCTCCAGGCAGGCCAGGCCGTCCAGGCCCGGCATGCGGATGTCGAGGAGGACCATGTCCGGCTGCAGTTCCTCGGCCAGCTTCAGGCCGGTCTCGCAAGAATCGCCCTCACCGACGACCTCGATCCAGTCGGCCGCGGAGAGCATCGCCCGAAGTCCGCGGCGCGCCATCTCGTGGTCGTCGATGAGCAGGACCCGCGTGTGCTCGTTCACGACTTGGCTTCTCCGCTACGTCCCGCCGGCAGCTGCATCGCTGCTGGTTCCAGGGTATCCGGCCCGAGTTCCCGTGTGTCGGGCAATTGGTATAGATATTCTCACGACGGTGCCAGAACCGATCGAACTCCGTACGGACGCGGCCCCGCCGAGCCAGCGCGCCTGTCGGACGATTCCCAGGAGACCGAGCCCACCGCCCTGGCGTCGACGCTCGGCGGCGGCAGGGTCGAATCCCTGGCCGTTGTCGGAAATGGTCAGGACTGCCCGGCTCTTGGCGACGCGAAGCTCGGTGCGGACCGCGCGAGCCTGGGAATGATGGACCGCATTCGTCAGCGCCTCGGTCGTCATCCCGTACAGGGCTTGCTCGACCCAATCGTCGAGTCGCGGCAGCTCGCCTTCCATCGTCATCTCCATGCCCGATTCGGCGGCCAGCGAATTCATGCGGCTCTCGATTGCCTGGCCGAGGCCCAGCTCCTCGAGGCCGGGCGGCACAAGGTCATTGAGGACGGCCCTGACCTCCTTGATTGCCGTGACCAGCCGGTCCGACGCATTCTCCAGGTACGAGTCGATGGAGTCGCCGGGGTGACCCTTCGCATAGGCGCGAGCCGCGTCGAGGAACCTGAAGGCGCTGACCATCGATTGCGCCGCGGTGTCGTGGATCTGGTGAGCTATGCGGGCCCGCTCCAGATCGCTGGCTTGCAGGGTCTGGCGGGCCAGCCTGTCCAGGCGGCGCTGGTTGCGTTCCAGCTCCCGGCGCTGCCTTAGCGAGTCGCGATAGAGCTCGTAGAACTCCTCGCTGGTCGCGACCATCTGAGCCAGTGCGGCCGTTGCGGTGCGCCGTCTGTCGGAGCCGCGAGCACGCTGCTGGACCTGCCACTCAAACAGAAACGCCGGATCGCGCAACGCCCTGGCCGCCGCGAGCGCGGCTCGCGGGTTCAGCGCCGGAGCCTGCCGCGCCGCGCGTCGGAGTGCGCCGGAGGCAACTCTCGTTCTGTCGGCGACGGCGGCAGCCTCCCGCTGCCCAGGCGGCCCGACGCGCAGTACGGCGACGGTCGTGCGCGAACCGCGCGGGGCAGGGAATCCGAGAAGTGCACCGCCGGCCCTGCACCGGCCCCTGGCGGCGTGGCCGGTCTCGAAGACGCGGGCCGCGACTTCTTCGGGGCAGCGGCGGCAGAACTGCAGACCAACGTCCGTGGAGCAGATCGTGGCGCAGAAAGCCTCGCCATCTTCCCAGCCCGAGATCAACGCCACTTGCGGAGCCGCCGGTGTTGAGCCGTTGGCCTCGATGTCGGGTTCGCGATCGGCGGCGGTTGCCCCATCCTCGCGTTCCGCCGAGATGGCCAGGTCCGGCCGGGGTTCGACGCGCGCCCACAGCTCCGCTCCCGCGAGGTGCCTGGCCACGGATCGTTCTTCCATATGTGGTGCCAGTGTATGACCGCCGCCATCGGCGAGTGCGTTCGGGCCGGAACGCAACGGCTCGGGACTCCGCCTCCCGAGCCGCCGACCGGGGTCCTGGCCTCCAGCGCCGCCCCGCCCGAAGAGGCGTCCATTTGACCGAGGCTCCCGCCCGGACCGAGGGCCACCGCGGACGTGCCCAAGAGAGGGGGCCGACTGGAGGGTCTACTTGGGGAGGCCCGCTCGCTCGCGCGAGGGCCGTACCAATAGTCTCGGGGTCCCAGGGTAGACCCTGATACCGAGCGACCTTCCACCAGCCGAAGATGCGAACGGTCTCCGAGAGGCTTGTGACAAGCCAATAGATCCCGGGAAGTATCCGCCGGACAGCCGAGGAAGCGCCCAAATGAGCGTGTTTGACACGATCCGCATCGCCGCCTCAGGCCTCACGGCTGAGCGTCTGAGGATGGACGTCGCCGCCAGCAACCTGGCCAACTCCGAGACCACCCGGACTCAGAACGGCCAGGCGGGGCAGCCGTATCAAGAAGAAGCGGTCGTCTTCCAGGCCACGCAGATGGGTCCGATGGCAGCGGCCCAGGGCGTCTCCGCGGTTGCCATCGTGCAGCCCGCCAGGCCCGACGTCCGGACGTACGACCCCACCAACCCCGATGCCGACGCGAGTGGCTTCGTCAACTATCCCAACGTGGATGTGGCTTCCGAGATGAGCGACATGATGGGCGCCGCCCGCTCCTACCAGGTGAACGCGACAGTGGCTCAGGCTGCCAAGCAGCAAGCCCTCGACGCGATCGACCTTGGCAAGGCGTAACCAACGATGAATCCCATCGGCGCCATCTCCGCAATCTCCGGGGTCTCGGGCATCTCGGGCATCTCGGGCATCTCCAGTATCTCCGGCGCGAACGCGACTTCGCCAATCTCCG
>Ga0182021_10004129_pt1 | contig 17012 bp, 14 predicted proteins | sample 612E3MmetaG_FD_120493 | JGI IMG/M metagenome (GOLD analysis project Ga0182021, IMG submission 120493) | Permafrost microbial communities from Stordalen Mire, Sweden - 612E3M metaG (Illumina Assembly) | ecosystem: Environmental > Terrestrial > Soil > Wetlands > Permafrost | place: Sweden...
CGGCGCCTTCTTCGCCGGCCGCGCCGAAGCCGATCAGGGCGCCGGCGACGGCGCCCAGCTTGGCGAGCTCGTCGGTGTCGCTCAGCTCGATCTTCTCGATGGAGCCGTCGTCGTTTTTGTGCACGAACAGCAGGTCGATCAGACGCACGATGTCGTGATCGATCAGGCGCCTGAGCTCGTCGAGAGCCGCGCCCGTGAACTGCGCGTCCTTGCCGTAGCCGATCACCAGGATCTGTACCGGACCCAATGCCATTTGGCTTCCTCCTTGTAGCAGTCGGTGAGCGCCGGCTACATGCTCTGCAGGATCTTCTGTTTCTGGGCGTCGAACTCGGCTTGCGTGAGCACCCCGGTGTCGAGCAGCCCCTTGAGCTGCTTGAGCTGCGCCATCTTGTCTTCTTCGCTGGTGGCGGGAGCCGCCTGCGGTGCCTGCTGCTGTTGCTGCATGTCGGCGATCTGGGCGTTCTGGTCGGCCTCCTGCTGCCTGCCCTGCTGCACCTTCTTGCCCGCGTAGTAAGCGCCGCCGCCGATCACGGCGGCTCGCATCAGCGGTCGTCTCCTGAACATGTGCCGGCCTCCTTGACGTTGTCGAGTAGTTCACCTCACCCCAGGTGACACACAGGCCCACCTTACCATCGCACCCCAACCACCACACGTTGTCAGCCGACGACCCATCTTCATTGTGCCGATCATCGCGTCTCCTGTGGCGACCGAGTCGCGGCGCCCCTGGTTTGCCGGCCCGCACCCGCGCACACGAGATCGGCGTCCGGCCCCATCCTAGCCGCATCGTACCCACCCGGATCCCTCCGTAGCCGTCACAGACGGCTCCACCGCTGCGCAGTTCGTCCGCGGCACGGACCGCAGGGCAACGGCGGCGCGCGCTCGGCGCGCCGGTCGGGGCGGTACTATCGCGCCAGCGACACGCGCCTGCCGGTCCGCAGGCCGCGCGGGCGCGCGGAGATGCGCAACCTGGTCGACGAAAAGGAGATCCCGATGGCCGACAAACCCGTATTCCTCTTCCTCGGCGTCTACGGCAATCCGGTCGAGGCCCGAGCCGACCTGGAGCTGGTACGCCGCCTGCACGCCGACGGCGTGATCGGCACCTACGATGCCGGCGTCGCCGTCAAGGAGGTCGACGGCACTGTCATCGTCGACAAGTGGGAGAAGCCCACCCAGCACGGCGCCTGGACTGGCATCGCGGTCGGCGCGGTGGTGGGCATCCTCTTCCCGCCCTCGATCATCGGCGCCGCGGCCGTGGCCGGCCTGGGCGGCGGGCTGATCGGCCACTTCTGGAAGGGCATGTCGCGCAAAGACGTGCACGAGCTCGGCGAGGCGCTCGACGCGGGCGAGGCGCTGCTCATCGTGGTCGGCCGCGACAAGCTCGACGGGGCGCTGCGCAAGGCCGGCATCAGGGCCCAGAGGCAGGTCGAGAAGCAGATCGACATGGAGGGCAAGGACCTCGACGGGCAGCTCGCCGCGGCGCAGAAGCAGATCACGGCCACCTGAGTACGCGCGGCGCAGAAGCAGCTCACGGCCGCCTGGGTAGACGCGGCGCCCAGCCCGCCGGGCGGCGCGCCCAGGCGGCCAGCCAGGCCGGCAGCACGGCAAGCAGAGCGCTCATGACCTCGAGGCTGCGCCGCTCGAACTCGGCGTAGTCGTCGTAGAGCTCGCCCCCTGCCGGATCGACGAGATCGCTCACCGCCCGCAGAATGAGACACGGCACGCCGTTGCGGCCGGCCGTCCAGGCGATCGCGCCCGATTCCCAGTCGGCGGCGACGGCGCCGTACTTCTCGCGCAGGCGGCCGACCTGGGCCGGCACGATGTCGCTGTCGGCCGAGACCAGACGGACGCGGCGCACCGGCGTCGGGTAGGCCGCGGGGCGGTTGCCGTCCGCACCGTCCAGCCAGGACAGGTCGATCGTCGTGGCGCGCTCGGCGATGGCCTCGTCGGGGTCGGTCATCTGTTCGACGATGTCGTACACGAGCGTCTCGCCGGCGAGCAGCACTTCGCCGCGTGCGGCCTCGCCGGCGAAGCCGCCGCAGGTGCCGAGATTGACGAGCAACTGCGGCGCGAAGCGGTCGATCGCATACTGCGCCGAGGCGGCCGCCGCGATCTTGCCCCAGCCGCCGTGCACGACGGCGGTGACCAGGCCGGCGACGAGTTCGGGCATGACAAACCAGTCACCGAACGGCGAACGCCGCCGCGGGGCGGCGGGAACCAGTCGGTCGAGCGCCCGCCACTCGCTCGTGGCGGAGACCACGACCACGACCTGCGGGTCGGCGGCCGGCACCGCGGCGCGCCGCTGAGCGGCCGCCTGCGGCTCGTCGTCGCGCTCTGGGTTTTCGGGCACTCGTCACCCCGGTGGCCGGCCTCTGCGGGACCTCGCCGGGCATCATATCGCGCCGCCCGCCGGCTGAGTCGACTGGTCGCTGCGCCTTCGGGTCGCTGCGCCTTCGGCTCGCCGGCGGATCGACGGGCCCCGCAAGCGGGTATGATGCCCGTCGCCATGAGCGACGCGATCGACAATACGACGACCGGGCTCACAGCCCTGCCCGACGACCGCAGCGGCGTCGCCGGACAGGCCCGGCACGCCGCCGGCGGGCGCCACCGGGTGGTCGTGGTCGGCGGCGGCTTCGGCGGGCTGTACGCGGTCAAGGGCCTGGCCGACGCGCCGGTCGACGTCACGCTCATCGACCGCGTCAACCACCACCTCTTTCAGCCGCTGCTCTACCAGGTCGCCACCGGCATCATCGACGAAGGCTCGGTGGCGCCGGCGCTGCGCAGCGTGCTGCGCGGCCAGGCCAACGTCGAAGTGCTGCTTGCCGAGGTCACCGGCTTCGACCTCGCAGCCCGCACCGTGCAGGCGCTGGCCCCCGACGAGCGGCCGCTGGCGATCGGCTACGACACGCTGATCGTGGCGACAGGCGTGCAGACCGACTACTTCGGTCACGACGAATGGGCGGAAGCGGCCCCCGGTCTCAAGTCGCTCGAAGACGCGCGCTGGCTGCGCAGCCACATTCTCGGCGCCTTCGAGATGGCCGAGCTCGCCGACGACGCCGCCGAGCGCCGCGCCTGGCTCACGTTCGTCGTCGTCGGGGCCGGACCGACCGGAGTCGAGCTGACCGGCGAGATCGCGACCCTCGCCCACCGAGTCCTGCCCAGAGACTTTCGCAACGTGTCCACGCGCGAGGCGCAGGTGATCCTGATGGACGGCCTGCCCACGATCCTGCCGCGGTTCGCCGAGTCACTGCGCCGCAGGGCCGCCAGCGATCTGCGGACGCTGGGCGTCGAGGTACGCACCAGCACACTGGCGGTCGAGATCGACGTCGGCGGCATGACCGTGCGACGCAGCGACCGCAGCGACGCCGGGACGGCGCCCGACGAGCGTCTGGCGGCGCACACGATCATCTGGGCGGCCGGGGTGCGGGCGGCGCCGGCGGCCGACGCCCTGGCGTCGGCCGCCGGCGCCGCCCGCGACCGCATCGGCCGCCTGGTGGTCGGACCAGACCTGAGCCTGCCCGGCCATCCAGAGGTGCTGGTCGTCGGCGACATGATCGCCGGCGAGCTGCCCGGCATCGCGCCGGTCGCCATGCAGGAGGGCCGATACGCCGCGAGCCTCGTCGAGGCTCGTGTGAGCGGCGGCCCCTTACCTCCGGCGTTTCGCTACCACGACAAGGGCACCATGGCTACGGTCGGCCCGCGGCGAGCGATCGTCGACGCCTACGGTCTGCGCGTCGGCGGTCTAGCGGGCTCGGTGATGTGGGCCTTCATCCACCTCTACTACCTGATCGGCTGGGGCAACCGCTGGGTCACGCTGCTGCGCTGGCTGTTGCAGATGACGACCCGCAACCGCAGCAACCGCCTGGTCGACGTGGAGCACGCCGCGAGCTGGCGCGAACTGCGCCGGCGCGGCGAGGTGACCGGGCCGCGGCTCTGGGAGAGGATGCGCCGCAAAGACGGCGCCGGCTGAGCGGTCAGCGAGGGCTCTCGCCGCTCTCCCGGCCGCCCGCGTATCGCGCCGCCAGCCGCCCGCTGCGGTTGCCGCCGGCGAGCGTCGCCTGCTGAAGATCGCGGAGCTGGTCGAAGACCGCCGCCGCGTCGTCGAGCCCGGGCACACACACGACCTCGCCCAGGGCGAGCCCGGCGACGATCGCCCGGGCGCAGTCCTCGGAGCTCATCAGCGGCGGCATACCCGGCCGCCCGGCGAGAGGCCGCGAGCCGTGGAACTCACTCTCGACCATGCCCGGCAGACAGACCATGGCCCGCACGCCCGTGCCTTCGAGCTCGGCGGCCAGCGCCTGGATGAACACGAGCTGGAACGATTTGGCCCCGGCATAGGTGGCCCGGCCGGCCATGCCGATGCGCAGCGGCCCGCTGAGCGAGAGCAGCGAGGATACGTTGACGATCGCACCGGCGCCGCGCGCGATCATGGCCGGCAGCGCCGCCCGGATGAGCGTGGCCGGCGTGGTGACGTGAATGGCGATCGCGCGTCGCATGACGTCGGGATCGAGCTCGGCGAAGGGCCCATACCCCGAGAAACCGGCGTTGTTGACCAGCAGCGACAGCCGCGTCTCAGCGGCCACGCGCGCCGTGACGAGCGCCACGTCGACGGCCTCGGTCAGGTCGGCGGCGGCGACCTCGACCGCGGCGCCGGCCGCGGAGGCAAGCTCGGCGGCCAGAGCTTCGAGGCGGTCGCGGCGGCGCGCGACGACGATCAGGTCGTAGCCGTCGCGGGCCAGCAGACCGGCCAGCGCACGGCCGATGCCCGATGAGGCGCCCGTGACCAGGGCGAGCGGACGTGGGGCCGGCATGTGGCGCCTCCAGGGTCGGATCTGTATGGTGGCCCGCCGACAAGCGACCGGCAGCCGTGACAGTCTACTCGCGAACCGGAAGATCGGCGCTCTTGTCCGCGTTGGGCTGCCGCGGCGGCACGACCGCGCCCTCCTTTGGCCCCAGCGCGCGCACCGCCTCGTCGACCGTCAAAAAGACGTGGTCGTCGCCGATGTGGTTCCGGAGCCCGGCGCGCGCCGTGTCGCGCGGCGCCTCGCCGGTCGCCCGGGCGACGGCAAAGTCGACGCCGCGGGCGTGCAGCTCGTGGACGACCTGCAGGAGCATGCGGCCGCCGGTGAAGTCCACGTCGTCGATGCCGGAGGAGTCGAGCACGAAGAGGCTGGGCGGTGGCACGGCGGCCGCCACCAGTTCGCGCACCCGGTCGCGAAAGCGGGTGGCGTTGGCGAAGTACAGCGGCGCATCCAGGCGGTAGGCCACCACGCCGGGCACGGTCTGGGCGTCGGGGCGTTCCTTGAGCGCCCACCACACGGTCGTGCCGGGCACCCGGCCGAGCAGCGCGTCGCGCGGCCGGGCGCTGCGCCAGGTGCGGTAGAGGATGGAGAGCAGAATGGCCAGCAGAATGCCGGGGCCGACGCCGAACAGCACGACGGTGCCCAGGGTCGCCACGGCGACGCCGAACTCGACCTTGTCGAAACTGTAGATGGCGTGCAGGTCGCGGGTGCGAAAGATGCGCAGGGCGATGTAGATCAGGACGGCGCCCAGCGTGGCCAGCGGCAGGTCGGCAAGCAGGCCGGCAGCGGCCACGATGAGCGCGACGACGATCGCCGCCGCCACCAGACTCGGCACCTGGGAGCGGCCACCCGACGAGGTCACCACGGCGCTGCGCGGCGGACTCGCGTTGACGGCAAAGCCGCCGATGAACGCGGCCGCCACGCTGCCGGCGCCCACGCCGATGAAGTCGCGGCCGACATCGGTCTCAAAGCCGCCCAGCTCGGCGAACGAACGGGTGGTCGCCGAGGTCTGGGTGATGACGATGAGGGCCACCCCAAGGGCGCTGGGCAGCAGCCGCCAGACGAGATGGATGGAGAGCGTCGGCGCCTGTGGCGCCGGCAGGCCGGCCGGCAGCGTGCCCAGGGTGGCGACACCCTTGGCGGCCAGATCGAACGCCGCCGAGGCGGCCAGCGACAGGATCACGCCGATGAGCGCCCCGGGCAGGCGACGATTCACACGCTCGGCGGCGACGACGACGGTAAAGACGGCGACGGCGACGGCCAGCGCGTACAGGTTGGTGTCGCCGATGTGCTGCGCGGCGCCCACCAGCTTCTGCAGCGCGTTGCCCGCCGTCGGCGGAAGGCCGAGAACCTCGGGCAGCTGGCCGACGACGATCGTGACCGCGATGCCGGCGAGAAACCCGGTGACGACCGGCACCGACAGAAAGTCGGCGATCCAGCCCATGCGCGCCACGCCGACCGCCATGACCAGCACGCCGACCAGCAGAGCCAGCAGAGCCATGTCGCCGCCGTACCGGGCAGAGCCCGCGACCGCGACCGCCGCGACCGCGACCGCGAGCATGGGCGCGATCGTCGAGTCGGCGCCGACCGACATGACACGGTTGGAACCCAGCAGGGCGAACATGACCACGGCTGCCAGAAAGGCATAGAGGCCGGCGACCACCGGCATGCCGGCGAGGTGGGCGGTGGCGAGCTGTTCGGGAATGACGATGGCGGCCAGCGTGATGCCCGCCACCAGGTCGAGCGGCAGGTAGGACGACCGGTAGCCGGCCAGCCACGGCGCCACGCGACGGCGGCGCGACGGCGACGGCGCGGCGCCCGGGCGCGCGGGCGGCCGCGCCGCCGCGCCGTGTTCAGGCTCGCCGTTGCGGGCAGACTCCGTCATGAGTATGGCCTTTCGCCGTCAAAGACGTGCTACCTTTGGCCCCACCAAACCAGCGGCCGTCGCAGTGAGCTCGACCGCACCGACGCAGGAGGGTCACACATGACCATCGTCGAGAAGCGCAAGCCCCTGAGCGTCGAGCAGCGCCGCAGCGCCGGCCGCGAGGCGCGCAAGGCGGCGCCGCGCGCGGCACACGGCGCGTTTGCGCCCGCCGCCGACCGCCCCGACCCCATCGCCATCCTGCGCGCCCAGGACGACGATCGCATGGCCGATCTCGTGCCGATCCGCTGGGGCCGCATGTCGTCCTCGCCGTTTGCCTTTTACCGCGGTTCGGCCGCCCTGATGGCCGCCGACCTTGCGCCGCTGCCGCGCACCGGCCTCACCGTGCAGCTCTGCGGCGACGCCCACCTGTCGAACTTCGGCCTGTACGGCTCGCCCGAGCGCGAGCTGCTGTTCGACGTCAACGACTTCGACGAGACGCTGCCCGGGCCGTTCGAGTGGGACCTCAAGCGTCTTGCGGCCAGCTTCGTGCTGGCGAGCCGCAACAACGGTCTGGGCGAAGACGTCGCCCGCGAGACCGCCCTGGCCGCCGTGCGCTCCTACCGCGAGCACATGACGGCCTATGCCGAGATGCGCGAGCTCGACGTGTGGTACTCGCACATCGTCGCCGACGACCTGCTCGAGATGGTGCGCGCCGCCGGCGCCGCCAAGTCGGCCCGCAAGGGCCAGCTCAAGGCCGGCCTCAAGTTCGCCGAAAAGGGCCTCACCAAGGCGCGCGGCCGCGACAGCGTGCAGGCGGCCGGCAAGCTCACCGAGGTCAAAGACGGCACGCGGCGCATCGTCGATCAGCCGCCGCTGATCATGCACTTCGACGAGCTCGACGAGGCCGAGGCGAGCTACCACCTCTTCGGCCAGTACCGGGCGACCCTCGAAGACGACCGCCGCGAGCTCCTCGATCGCTATGAGATCGTCGACCTGGCCCGCAAGGTCGTCGGCGTGGGCAGCGTCGGCACGCGCTGCTACATCGCGCTGCTCTTCGGCCGCGACATCAACGATCCCCTGTTCCTGCAGGTCAAAGAGGCCGGGCCGTCGGTGCTCGAACCCTATCTGGGCAGAAGCCGGTTCACTCACGCCGGCCACCGCGTGGTGGCCGGCCAGCGCCTCATGCAGGCGGCCAGCGACATCTTTCTGGGCTGGCTGACCGGCCAGCCGGGCAAGCGCCACTACTATTGGCGCCAGCTGCACGACATGAAGGGCTCGATCGAGACCGATCTGCTCAGGGGCCCCGGCCTGGAGATCCTCGCCACGATGTGCGGCTGGACCCTGGCCCGCGGCCATGCCCGCTCGGGCCACCGCGTCGCCATCGCCTCGTATCTCGGCGTGAGCGACCGCTTCGACCAGGGCCTCGCCGACTTCGCGCTGACCTATGCCGACCAGGCCGAGAAGGACTACGCCACCCTGCTCAAGGCGATCAAGCAGGGCAAGATCCCGGTCGAGAGCGGGATCTGACCCGTCAGAGCGGAGCGCCGCCGATGGGCTGACCCGTCGGACGGGAGCGCCGCCGTCGGGCTGAGCCGTCAGACCGGGGCGCCGCCGTCGGGTGGCAGCGGAGCTGGAGCGTGGCGTCGCGCCGCGCTCCAGCTCGCCCCCCCGGCGGCGATCATCACCGCTCCGATCGCCGCAAGCTCGAGCCCGTTCAGTGTCTGCCCCAGGAGCAGGAATCCGGTCAGGGCCGCGATCGCCGGCTCGAGGCTGAGCAGCACACTGTAGGTGGCGGCGCGCACCAGTCGCAAGGCGACCAGTTCGACGAAGTAGGGCGCCGCCGACGACAGCGCGGCGACCACGGCGCCCAGCGCGACCGCCGAAGGATGCTGAGCAAGCCTCGGCGCGAACAGCAGGGCGACCGGAGTCAGCAGGACGGCCGAGCCGGTGACCATGAGGGTCGTCACGTGCAGCGGTTCGAGCGTACTCACGGCCCGCCTGCCGAACACCAGATACAGACCCCAGAACAGGCCGGCCGACAGCGAGAGCACAAGGCCGCCGGGGCCGATCGAGCCGCGCGGGCCGACGAGCGCCGCAATGCCGGCCGCCGCGAGGGCGACCCAGACGAAGTCGGTGAGCCGCCGCGAGCCGACCACGGCCACCACCAGCGGACCGCCGAACTCGATCGCCACGACGATGCCCAGGGGCGCCACCGAGATGGCGCCGTAGAAGCTCAGGTTCATGCCGAGCAGACTCAGCGCCAGCAGCGCGACCGTGGCGCGCTGCCGGCGCGGCGGCAGGCGCAGCGAGCGCGGCCGCACAGCGATCAGGATGAACGCGGCGAGCGCCGTGCGCAGCCAGAGCGCGTCGACGATCCCCACCGCGCCGATGACCTTCGTGGCCAGGGCCGAGCCGGTCTGGAACATGAAGGCGATGGCCACGACCAGCAGCGGCGCCAGGAGCGGGCCCCGCTGGCGCGGCGCGGCGGATGGCTCCGCGGACGGCCCGGCGGGCGGCCCGACGGACGGCCCGACGGACGACCCGGCGGGCCCGCGCTTCGCTGTCCGACGACTACGCATCTCTGCTCAAGCCTGCTCGGTGCCGGCCAGCGCGAACCACACCCACAGGGCGCCGCCCACGCAGAGCGCGGCAGCGGCGGCGAACAGCACCGGCGCGCCGAGGCGGGCGAAGACAAAACCGCCGACCGACGGCCCGACGATCGCCCCGATGCCCCAGCCGAACGTCTGGGTCACGGCCTGGCCGGTCGCCAGCAGGTGGCGCGGCACCAGCCGACCGACGATCACCACGACGCCGACATAGCTGAGCGCAAAGGCGACGCCGTCGCCGGTGGCCGCCAGCGCCAGCGCCAACGGCGAGGCCATGAAACTCCAGGCCAGGAACACCAGGCCGTAGACCAGCGCCCCAGCGACGAACACCGACCGCAGGCCAAAGCGCCGCGCGAGGCCGCCGCACCAGTGCATCACCGGGATCTCGATCAGTGCGCCGAGACCCGCGGCCAGGCCCACCAGGAACGGCCCGCCCCCGGTGCCGACGATGCGCAGGCTTACGAAGGCCAGCGCCGCGTAGGTCCCCACGCTGACGATCACCATGCCGACCACGAACGACGCCAGGCCGGGCGACGACCTGAACACGTCGCCCAGCGCGCCGAATCGCGACGCGGACCGCACCGGCGCCGGCGCGCCCGACGGCAGCCGCAGCGTCCACAGGCCAAAGGCGACCGTGCCGGCCGCGTAGAGCGGCAGGACCGGGGCGAGGCCGACGATCTCGTACAGGGCGCCGAAACCGATGACCGCGACGCCCCAGCCGAGGCTCGCCCAGAGCCTGATGCGACCGTACTCGCTCATGCGCTCCTCACCCAGATAGGCGACGGCGAGCGCGTCCGACAGCGGCGCGCCCGGCGACGAGCACATCGACATCAGCACGGCCACGAGCAGGATCGCCCAGAACGCCGAGCCGCTGACGGCCAGCGCCAGCGCGAAGAGCGCGGTCGCCGCCGACGACACGAGCAGGACCCGCACGGTCCCCAGCCGGGTATCGGCCAGATGACTCCACAGCGGCGCCGTGAAGGCCCCGACGAACGACGTCACGGCGAACACCAAGCCGATGCTCTGCGGCGTCAGACCGCGGCCGGCCAGAAACAGGGCAAAGAACGGAACGAACGCCGAGCCGCCGGCGCCGGCGATCAGAAACAGCGTCCGCAGCGAACCCAGGCCGCCCAGGTCGGGCCTCGCCCGGCGAGCCTCGTCGGCCCCGTCCCGTTGTCCGGCCCCGTCGCTCATAGGCTCGCATCCTAGCAGCTGGGGTCACGGTCGACGGTGCACGGCGGCCGCCCATTTCGGCGATACTGTCGTCATGCGTACCGGCTCGTCACGCTGGACACGGCTCGTTGTCGTCGCCATCTACGCGGCGGCGATGGCGATCGTCGAGGCGATGGTCGTCTACTACCTGCGCAGGCTCTTCGCGCTCCAGTACGCCGCCGTCTTCGCGCCGGGCCGCTTCGTCTTTCCGCATGCCTACCTCAGACACGAGCAGATCCGCGAAGCCGCCACGATCGTCATGCTGCTGGCCGTGGCCTGCCTGGCCGGCCGCGGCCCGCTGCAGAAGCTCGCCTACTTCCTGCTGGCCTTCGGCGTGTGGGACATCGGCTACTACGCGGCCCTCAAAGCCATGCTCGGCTGGCCGGCGTCGCTGGCCACGCGCGACCTGCTGTTTCTCATGCCCCACCAGTGGTGGGCGCCGGTGTGGGAACCGCTGCTGGTCTCGAGTGCGTTTGTCGTCGCGGCGCTCCTGCTTCTGCTCGTGACGCGACGGCGCTGACGGCGGCTTCCACCAGGTGGCAGGTTTTACGCCTGCGACTCGACCTGTCCTTGAGGAAGATACAAGCGCACGAACCCCCCACGACGACCGGCGGGTTCCGCGAGGGCGTCGCTTCGCTTACACTGGTGGCCGCGATCGGGCGTGCTGCAGGGCACGTCGGGCGAAAAGGAGCCGGCATGGGCACAACGGCAGCGACAGTCAGAGCCACCAGGCGACGGCCGGCGGCGCTCGTCGTGCTGATCGTCATGCAGCTCTTTCTGTCGGTCGGCGCGCTGGGCGGCGGCGCGGTGCTCATCGCCTCGCCGCGGGGCGGCATCATCAAGCTGCCGCTGCACGACCTTGACGGCTCGCCGTTTCACGACTTTCTCATTCCCGGGATCATCCTCTTCGTCGTCTTTGGAGTCGGTCCCGTGCTGGTCGCCTGGGCGCTGGCCCGCGAGGCACGCTCGGCGGCGCTCGAGCGCTGCAATCCGTTCCGGCACGAGTACTGGGGCTGGACGCTGTCGGGCGTGATCGGCGTGGGGCTCGTCATCTGGATCGCCGTCGAGGTCCTGATCATCCCCTCCACGTTCCTGCAGCCCTTCTATGCCGGCGTGGGCGTCGTCATCATCCTGCTGACGCTCGCGCCGTCCGTGCGGGCCTACTACCGCCGTGAGCGACCGCGAGCAACGTAGCGAAGAGCGGGTGACCTTCGCCATGCAGATCGCACGACCTGAGCAGCGACCGTCGACCGCCCGGCTGTGGTTCGGTCGGATCCGCTCGCGCGAAGTGGCGGGGCTCGTCGCGGCGGCCTTCGTGGCCGTCGGCCTCCTCGTTTGGGGAGCCCACATGGGCCGGGCCGGCGAAGCCGCCGGCAACGTGCTCTGGCCGGCCGGCGGCGGCAGCATCGTGGTCTGGAGGAGCACCGACGGTTCGCTGACGGCCCGCATGACCGGCGCCGCGGGGGCCGCGACGCTGAGCTCGCTCGGTGTCGGCAGCGACGCCCGCCTCATCGCCGGTGGGGCGCGTCCCGTCGTCCTTGTGACCGAGCCCGGCGGCGGACACCGCCTGGTCGGCTATGCCCCGGCTTCGCACACCTGGTCGACGATCGCCTCTTCGCTCGACCCCGCCGAGATGACGACCGCCGCGCTCGCCCACGGACTCGCCTACCTGCCCGTGAACCGGGGCAGCCGGCAGGCGGTGATCGCCGTCCGCGGCGACGGCCGCACGGCCGCCCGCTTCCCTCTGTCCACTCTCAAGCCCGCCCCGAGCTTGCTCGGGACCTTGACGGGCACTGGGGACGGCGCTGCCAAGGCCGGGCGCAGCCGCGTCGCCGCGCTGCTGCCCGCCGGCGGCGATGTGCTGGCGATCACCACGTCGCCGGCCGCGGCCGCGCTCACCGACCTGCGCACGCGAGCGCGTGTCTCACTGGCAGGCTACACCCAGATCGTCGCGGCGGCAGTGGGCGGTGACGGCATCGTCTACATCCTCGCCGGCCGCGCCGACCCGGCTTTCTCGCTGCGCTTTCTGCGCGTCGACCCGCACGGCATGCGCGTTCTTTCGGCATGGGACACGGGCGTTGCCGCGACCCAGGAGCCCGGGTCGGCGCTGCCCACCCGCTTCGGCGCGGTCTTCTACGTGCCCGGCGTGCCCGACTCGCTCGACGCCTCCTCGGGCACCAACGTCTGGCTGGTCGACGCCAGCGGCGCCCGCCAGAACTCGACCGTGTCGTCGAACGTCGGTGTGCGCATGGGGCCCGGCCGGGGCGACAGCGTGCTCTTCTACGGCGCTCCGGCGGGCGGCGTCGTGACCCGCCTCGACATCGACGACGGCGTGCTGAGCCGGGCATCCGCCCGGCTCAGCACGCCGTCGGGCGCGACCGTCCTGCTGGCCGCCGATTAGACCGGCGTTTGCGAAACGTGCATTACGTTGCACCTACCAGTGCCCGCAGGTCCACATCACACCCGGAGCGTCGGCGAGACCCCCGACCGGAGGTAGTGCCATGAGCGGCGTCTTCATCGCCATCATCATTCTGGCAGTGATCGGCATCCCCCTGGTGATCTACATCGGCATCAGGGCGTACTGGGGCGGCCGGCGCCTGAACGGGCCCCAGCGTCACCCCGGAGTGCCCGATCACGTGCGCTGCCCGGCCTGCGGCGAGCGAAACGCCGGCAACACCGCGTTCTGCGAGAAGTGCGGTCAGCGGCTGCATGACGCGCCGGCCTGACGACCGGCGCGACGCAGAACGGACGGCGGCGGCCGGGGGGTCTTGAGCGCTGGTCGCGCCGCGCGCCTATGGCTCCCGGGGAGCCTCCCAGGCGAGCCAACGGGCGGGGTTGTCGACCATCAGGCGGCGCAGCGTCGCCGCGTCGACGCCGTGTCGCGCGAAGAACGGCGGCAGGTTGCGCGCCAGGTGAGCGTAGCCGCAGCCGCCGTACGCGGTGAGCTGGATCTTCATGGCGATGTCGTGCGAGACCAGCAGCCGATCGGCGAGTCCCGCGGCGCAGAGCGCGGCGACGGCCGCGACGCGTTCGCGGTCGCCGCGCGGCAGGTCGTCGCCACCGGCGGCGCCACCGGTGGCGCCGCCGGCGCCGGGCGTATTCCCGCCGAACCAGTCGAGCTCGACGAACGCACCCTCACCGGCGATCTCGCGGCAGTAGTCGAGGTCGATGTCCGAGTCGAGGTGACAAACGGACACCCGCCCGGCGTCGACGCCGTGCTCCTTGAGGATGAGCAGGGCCTCGAGGCCCATGTGCCCCGGAGCCAGCGAGTGGATGGAGACCGGCGCCCCGGTGCCCCGCTGCACGCCGGCGGCCGCCTGCAGCATGCGCAGCTCGGCCGGCGCGATGTGCCGCGACGACACGCCGATCTCGCCGATCAGCCCGCAGGGAATGCCGCCGCGCCGCGAGTCGGCGAGCAGGTCGGCGCGCAGTTCGCGGGCGAGGTCGTCGACCGCCAGGGCGGCCACTCGCGCCGGCTGGGTGTCGGCGACGTAGTGGCCGCAGCCGGCCACGACGTGCAGGCCCGTGGCGCGCGCTACCTGAGCGAGCGCGACGCGGTCGCGGCCGAGCTCGTCGGGCGTCTGGTCGACGACGGCGCGACCGCCGGCGGCGGCGAAAAGGAGCAGCTCGGCAACCGCCTCGCCGCGGTCGTCGAGGCGCAGGTTGGCACGGTTGCCGAGCGGATCGCGACGGATGTGCTCGAGGTTGGCGAGCGTGACCGGCTCGGCGGCGAAGTCCGGCGCGGACGCTTCGCCGGCCGCGAAGTCGAGGCCCTGGTCGAGCGCGCAGATCACATGCTCGTGGGGCAGGCAGAGTCCGAGCTCTCCGGCGGCCACCGGACCGAGCACCGTGACCACCTTGCCGGTCAGCGCCGCCGGCTCGACGGCGGGAGCGCCCTCAGGCGTCAGGGCCGAGCGCACGGGAGCGCTCTCAGGCTTCACGACCGAGCGTGCGCGCCTCGCGGGCGCGCAGCCGCCAGGCGAAGCCCGCGAGGCGCGCTTCGTCGATAGGGTCGCCGTCGTTGTATACGAACAACAGCGGAAAGTCGGCTCCGCGGCGCAGCTGCGCCTCGCTGATCAGCGCCGGGCCGCAGCCTCGCGGCGAGACCACGACGACGCCGTCGACGGGCCGCGTCTCCCAGGTCAGCAGGGCGCTGCCGATGGTGGGGATCGACTCGCCGAACGGATAGCCGTCGAACAGCGGCTCGCTGGCCTTCCAGACGTCGCCGACGTCGTGCCAGAACACCCATGGTTCGTGGGCGCGCACGACGGCCAGCAGGCGCTTGACCACGTAGCGCATGAACTTGAGGGTCGCCACGCGCTTGGCGCCGAGCCGGGTCGTCAGACCGTGGTCGCGCGCGTCGCGCAGGGCGAGCAGCTCGAAGATCTCGCCGAACGGCTCGAAGATGACGCGCAGCCCCTCGTCGGCGAGCTTGCGCTGCAGCTCGTCGTTGCCCCACTCGTCGACGCGCAGGTAAATATCGCCACACAGAAACACGGTGCGCAGGTCGGCGACCGGACGGCCGCCGCCGGAGAGCGTTGCGAACTCGCGCGCGGCCTCGCCGATGAGCGCCTCGCAGCGCGTCAGCAAGGCGCGCGCGTCGCCCAGACCCTTGACCTTGCCGGTCAGGCGCGGCGCCGCCAGTAGCGCCTCGAGGCGATCGGCATAGGCGTGGAAGAGCGCGTCCGAGGCGCCCCGCCGAGGCTCGTCGGCGTAGTGATAGAAGCGCATCATGTTGAGCAGGTCGGCGGTCGCCGAGCCGACCCACACCGCCGAGGTCAGCGACCAGTCCTCGAAGAGCAGGGTGAAGTCGGCGACCTCGACGGCGCCGTCGTAGCCCAGGCGCTCGAGCTGGATCTGCTGGGCCACCGGGAACAGGTTGGCGCGGCAGGCCTGAAAGCCGCGGCCGATGCTGACGAACACGAGGCCGCCCTCGCCGATGGTGTCGCCGGCGCCTTCGAGGTAGTCGGCCAGCGTGCCCCAGATGAGCTGGTAGGGCAGGCACTCCTTGCCCGAGCAGCCCTGCCGGGCCTTGTCGAGGGCGGCCGGCGAGGTGGCGCCCACGGAGCGGGCGTCGAGGCCGGCGCCGCGCATGGCGGCGGCCGCGAAGCGGCCGCCGCTCCCGCCGATGTTGCCGAACAGGAAGGTGCGCTCGCGGTTGGTGCGCAGCGACAGCGCCACGGGCCGCTCGCAGCGCTCCAGGCGGTGCGGGTCGACGAGGCCGGAGCCGAGCGGGCCACCGGCGTCGCGGCCCGCGCTCGCAACGCCGGTCGCGGTCGCGACGCCGCTCCCACTCGCAACGCCGGCGGCGGCCGCGCACGCCTCGCGGTACCCCCGCACGGCGTACAGGAACGCCTGCACGCGAGTGATGTAGCCGGCGCTGCCGCCGTGGCCGTCGCTTTCGAGCACGGTGTGCGGGTAGTCGGCGAGCAGGTCGTCGAAGAGGTGCTCGACGAGAGAGTTCGGGCCGCAGCCGTAGGCGCAGAGCAGCAGCGGAAAGACGTCGCCGGCCGCGGCGGCCGCGAGCGCGGCGCGCAGGGTCTCGCCGGCGCCGGCCCAATGGACGCAGCGCAGCGCCGGCGCCGCCTCGTCGACCGGATAGCAGTCGAGCGGCAGCGGCACGGCGCCGTTGGCGGCGATCAGATCGTGGATCCCCGAGTTGATCACCGCATCGTGGACGACGTGGACCTCGCCCACGACGAGCACGACCGGCACGCCGGCGGCGCGCGCGAACTCGAGCGCCCGCGCGCCGATTTCGGCCAAGCCACGCTCGTAGCGCTCCCAGACGGCGCAGGCGGCGGTCTGGGCGGCGCGCACGGCCTCCGGGTCGGCGACGCCGAGCAGTCGCGCCGCCTCAACGAGCTCACGCGACGCATCGGGCCCAGCGAAACCGCCGGCCTTCGTGGCAAAGAACACCGGCCGCACCACAGGCGGCGCCGCCGGATCGCCGGCCAGCGCGTGTTCGATCATCTGCGGCGTGCCCTGGGCGATCGGGCAGGTGAACGTGCCGGCGGCGCCGTGCGACGGCAGGTTGATGAACGCCGGCGCAAAGAGCTCGTCGAGCGGCGCCCCGTCGGCCGCCGCGCTCAGGCCGTGAGCGATCTTGACCGGCGCGCAGGCGCCGGGCGCCGCGCAGCGCCGGTCGCCGAGGGTCAGCGTCGCGACCGTCGGCCGCAGCACCTCGACCTCGGCGCCCAGGGCGGCCAGAAAGGCGGCGAAGAAGGGGAGCGTGTCGATCAGGTAGTGCGCCTGCGGCAGGCCGATGCGGCGGCCGGCCAGCGGGCCGGCCGCCGCATCGGCGCGCGCCGCTTCGTCCAGCAACCCGGCCAGCAGCTCGTCGCGCTCGCGGTACGGGCTGGGCGCGTCCTTGGGCAGCTTGGCGCCTACCTCGGAGCGCTTGTCGTACTTGGGGCAGTTGCCGCCGCTGATCACGCGACGGCGCTCGCCGGCCACCTCGACGATCGCGGTCTCGAGCCGGCACAGGTTGGCGCAGTTCTTGTCGCCGCAGCGGCCACTTTTGCGTTCGACGAC
>Ga0182021_10004130_pt1 | contig 17012 bp, 18 predicted proteins | sample 612E3MmetaG_FD_120493 | JGI IMG/M metagenome (GOLD analysis project Ga0182021, IMG submission 120493) | Permafrost microbial communities from Stordalen Mire, Sweden - 612E3M metaG (Illumina Assembly) | ecosystem: Environmental > Terrestrial > Soil > Wetlands > Permafrost | place: Sweden...
CTGAGCAACGTCATGCGGGAAGTAAACGAACGACTACCGCTGTTCCAGGCCGAGCACCAATGGTGGGCGAAGGAGCATCAATTTGGCGACCCGGCGCATCGTTTCAACGCTGCGCTGCAGAGCAGTGTCACTTCCTGCCTGTTGCGAGTAACTGGCTCCAATGCAGTGGTCACGGCTGGCGATTACATCCTGGCGGTGAATAATACCGAACGCTCCCAGCGATACAGTTTCGCCCTGCCGCGGGAAAGCGAAGCGATCCAAAGTCCCGAGTCCAAAGTCCGCAGCCAGGCGACAGCGGGCGACCGGAGACAGCCAGTCGGGGGGCGAGAGGGGGTGGGAGAGGGAGAGCGGATTCCGGTGCCGGCTTTGGGAGAAGAACGCCATGTTCAACCAGAGAATGGCAGAATCCAGGACGAATTCCCGCCGTACGGCATCCACATCTATGGGCCGCTGCCGATTGCTCAAAACGGACGAATGCCATAGCGCACCCAGTAGCCGAGGAGCTTGAGGTATTCTGACAGGACCCAGACGCGCTCATATTTGTCAGGCCAGTGACCTTTCGGGCGGTCGAGAACTGTCGGCGAAGCGGCGAAGTCGATCTCCGGTGCGTAATGGCGGAAGCAGTTCAGCGCCCGGCGGGAATGGAACCAGGAGGTAACGATGACGGCGCGCGTGACGTGGCGTTCGCGCAGCAGCTTCACCGCGAATTCGGCATTTTGCTTTGTGTTACGCGACTCCTTCTCCAGTTGGATGGCGGCTGGCGGCACGCCGTTGCCTTCGAGATAGAGCCGCACGTCATTCCAATCGCCGGTCCCGGTAATCAGGATGCAGGACGTGGAGCCTCCCCGGAAGAGCTCCAGGGCGCGAGAGGGCCGGTAGTTCTTTTCGCCTCCTAAGACTACGAGGGCATCTCCCTTCCCGCTGCCGCTGTCCACACAGAGAATCGACTCGGAAAAGTAGAGGCCGGCGACCGACCTGTTGCCTCACGGGAAAATGACACCGTAGAGTTGAGTCAATTGCTGATAAAAGTAAGGCTGCCAGACTCAAACCGAGGGCGACGCGCAGCGAAAGCCTGAGGCGCGACCAACTAGAACTGCTCATTCCGGGTCCGCCCGCGCCGCAGCTCATAGGCTTTGAAGACGCTCATCATCTCATACGACGCCAGCAGCCGGCAAAAGACGTAACCCGCGTAGCCATCGAGGAAGCCGCGCTTGAGAATATAGCTGTAGAGGAACCGCGAGGTTGGGCGGAACGGCATCCGCCGCGACCACTCCCGCAACGCCCTGCGCCTCGCCAAACGGCTGCCGATGTCTTGAGCTTCGCGGTCTGCCCCACGCCCCATCACCTCCACCTGCGCTTCCCAGTTTGAGTAGCGGTTATGTTTCTCGATCCACGTGTAGATATCAGGGTAAGCGAAGTGGAGCATCTCGTTCTTCAGGTACGCGGTGACGCCGTTGAGCACCACATGTTCGTGCACTTCATTGTCCCCTGAGCCGGTGTCGCCGCCATGCAGCCTCTCGTAACGGCCTTGGCGGTGCCGAAAAAGCCTCAGGTTCCAACTGGGATAATAGCCGCAATGTTTGATCCATTGGCCCATGAACATGAAGCGGCGGTTGATGAAATAGCCGTCCGCCGCTGGTTGTCGCACGGTGGCTTGAATTTCCTCGGCTAGCTCGGGCGTGACGCGCTCGTCAGCATCGAGGATCAGCAGCCATTCGTTTTTCCACAGCACATTCTCCAAGGCCCAGTTCTTCTTCTTGGGAAGCTGGCCGTTCCACTTGAAATCCACGATTCGCGCACCACTGGCACAGGCTGCCTCAAGCGTGCCCTCGCGGGAGCCCGAATCCACCACCACCACGTCATCGGACCACGACACGGAGTCCAGGCAATCAGCGAGATTGCGCCGCTCATTCAGCGTTGGAACCAAGACCGAAATGTTCATAACGGTCTCAGTTCCCGCTTCTTAATAGGCTGCGCTGGGTTGCCGGCGACAACCGTCCACGGGGCAACGTCCTTGATGGCGACCGCCCGGGCACCCACAACCGCGCCTTCTCCCACTGTGACGCCCGGCCCAATAAACGCGTCGGCGCAAATCCAGACCTGGTTCCCGATTGTGATGGGTGGCTTCAGCAGCGGCAGGTCGGCTCGCGTGTAGTCGTGGCTGCCAGCGCATAGATGCGCGCCATGGGAGATCGTGACCTTCTGCTCGATGGTGACCGGGCCGAGGTTATAGACGAGCGCGTTCTCGCCCAGGGCGCTCCACTCGCCGACCGTCAGGTTCCAGGGGAAATAGATTCGCGTGGAGGGGTAGGTATGCACCTGTGTGCCAATTTTCGCGCCGAAGCACCGCAGGACAAATCTACGCCAGCCGAAACAGGGACGGGGGCTGAACCGGAAGAGCCACTGCCCCACCCCCCAAAGCACCCGCCGAACCAGTTCGCCCCTAGTGTACTTCTGAGCGTGGCGGTTCTTGGCGATTTCGAGCATCGGTTTCACAAGGGCTTACGCGCCACCGCTATCATGGATTTCGCGATCGGGGCGAAACGCCCGACCCGGTGAAACTTAATATCTGTAAATCCCGCCTCGCGCAATAGTTGCCCCAGCGTCTTGACAGACCAGAACTTGATGTGCCCGCAATCCCAGAATGGTGTAAAATGCGAATCCATTTTCCCAGATAAAGTCAATGCCAAGTTCTTTACATAGCCATGATACGGAGTCGAAATAACCGCGTAGCCCCCCGATTCCACAAGATCAAATACGCACCGCGCATATTCGCGTGGGGCAAAGACGTGCTCCACTACCTCCAGACTCAAAGCCACTGGGAAGCGTCCGTATTTAGCCGCAAGGTCGATCTCTGTCGAACCGACCTCCAAACCCAGATGGGGAAAATTACGCCTCGCTTGAGCAATGCCGGTTTCCGATGGATCCACTCCAAAGACCTGATAGCCAGCCTGGGCCAGGGCATTGGCCGTCGAGCCGTTGCCGCACCCGAGGTCAAAGACCCTTAGTCCGGATTCGCCCTTTGCTATCCTCGCCAACACCTCAAAAACCGTAGGGAGGAGATAAGCATAGGTGTGACTGCACTCCGCTCCCTCATATCTGCATCCTGAGATGTTCATGGGAATACACAAGAGGGCTTGCTGCCGCTGCCCAGAACCCAATCGTAAACAGCCTTCATTTCTGCCGCCACTTTGGGCCAAGCAAATCGATCGCGCACCAGTTCCCGTCCTTTTTCTCCCATGGAACGGAGCGCGGAAGGCGGAGCACGGAACAGGTCTTCAAGTATTTGTGCGATGCTCTTCGCGCTCGGCCCGAGATGCAGTGCAGCTCCAGCGGCAAAACCTTCCGGCAAGTTGCACTCCGGTGTCATCAGCACCGGCTTGCCATAGGCCCAGGCCTCCAGCACGACCATCGGCAACCCCTCGCTAAACGACGGCAGGATGAATGCGTCACAGTCACGGTAACAAGCTCCTTTCTCATCGCCAAATTGAGGACCGAGGAAGAGAACGGAAGCTGGAGGACAGAGGTCAGAGGTGGGATTTCTGCTTTCTGTTCTCTGCCTTCTGCTTTCTGCTTTGTCCTCTGTGGCATCTGCGAACGCAAGCCCTAGTTCAGTTACCAGCCGCTTGAGTCCGGCTTCATGCCCTCCCTCGTCCCAGCCGGCGATCGCCAGGACCCACCCTGAACTCTGACCACCGGCCACCGACCAACGGCCACTGACCTGTTTCCAAGCCTTGAGCAGGTTGACCAAGCCCTTTTTGGGATGGATGCGGCCCAAATAAAGCACGATCTTTCGCCCTGCCGCAAGTCGCTTAAGAGCTGAACTCTCAACCCTCAACTCAGAGCCCTCAACCACTCTTGGCAGATCAATTCCATTCGGAATTACACAAATCGGATTGCGCAAACCATACGCCCGTATGGACCTGGCTTCCGACTCACAAAGTGCACGCAGGCAGGCGGCCCGTCGCAGGTGACTTCCTTCGTAGAGCATGCGGGCGGCGCGCTTCTTCCAGGCCGAATTCTGCAGCGCCCAGGGATCCAGCATTCCATGAGGCGACACCAGGTACGGGCCAGCACACTTTTTATGCCATGCCAGCGTCGCGACAGAGGGATATTGCCAGATGCCGTGCGTGTGGATGATCTCGTAGTCCATTTGCAGCAGCTTCCGACCCAGCCCAGGAGCATAACGAAATCCTCTGGGCCCCACCACTCGGTAGGGATGCATCGTGACCGGCGACCACTCGTCCAAGTCGGCGGCGGTGAACTCATCGCTCAGCCCGAACACGCTGACTTCGAGGCCTGGAATCTCAGCCAGGCATTGATGCAGGCGCCGGACGCCTTCGAACAATCCGCCCGCTTTGCGCGAAAGGCTCGCGGTGACTGATGCCGTTTTCACCGGAGCAGCAACGCTTTCATAAGCAACCGGTCAAAGCCCGTCGCGCGGGGAGGCGTCACGCGCAGCGCCATCTCCACCGCCTCTTGCAAGCCCGAGGCAAACCGACCCGGCCCCCAATCGGCGATGATCCGGCGACTGGCCGCAGCCATAGTTGAGAGTTGAGAGTTGAGAGTTGAAAGTCCCAACATCAACTGGGCGAGTTGCTGCACATCGTAGGGATCGAAGGTGAAGCCATTCACGCCTTCCTGCACCAGGTCCGACGTGCACCCGCAACGGTTCGACACCAGCACGGGCAGGCCGGAGGCCATCGCCTCATTCACCACCAACCCCCATTGCTCGGTCGTGCTCGCATGGATGAACGCGCCGGCCAATCCATAATACGCGGGCAGATCGGGGTATTGCTTGAAACCGGGCAGGAGCACGTGGCCGTGCAGGTTGAGAGTTGAGAGTTGAGAGTTGAGAGCCGGACGAAGCGGCCCATCTCCAAGCAAGACAAGGGACCACGGGACCAGGGGACCACAGACCGGTGACCACTGACTACTGACCACTGACCGCGGACCACCGCAGGTTGTGGAGAGGTCCCATGGTCCTGTAGTCTTTGGTCTTTGGTCTTCGCACAACGTGCGATACCTCGCATAGGCTTGGATGAGCCGGGCGAGGTTCTTCTTCTCAACAAACCTCGCCGATGCCAGGAAGTATCGCTCCGGGAGCCCGTAACGACTCCTCACTCCGCACTCATCACCCCGCGCTTCTCCGGCCTTGTTTGCAAAATGCTTGTTATCGATAGCGTCGTAGCCTGAGAAGATCCGGTCTCGTGGCATGCCAAGCTTTGCCAGATAATCGCCCTGGGGCCGCCCACCCACCAGTGCGCTTGAGAATAGCGCCACGAGACGGCGTTTGGCCCACATTTTCCAGGCGACCTGGCGCTCATCCCAGAGATTGCTCTCCGACATAACCACCACAGGTACGCCTTGGCGCACGCACCACTGGAGTGCTGCGAACGCCGCCCCAATCGACCAGCCTGGGATCGCGACCGCATCCGGCCGGATGTCATCTAGTGCTGCGAAAACCCTCCTCCGGAGCCCTGGCTCGCTCGAACCGTTGGTCGTGGACTGAGCCATTAACGGCACGAGGCGGAATCTTGTTCCTTCCTGAGGCCGCTCCCAAGCATACTCGGCGCTGTTCTCGCAGACTTCGATGGCCGCGACTTCGAGGGACTGAGCAGCCGCATCTAATCGAGCACGGTGGTAAGGGCCGAGGAAATCAAATAGGACCGCCACTTTCATGGAGTTCGGCCCCCCTCGGGCTGCTCCGTGTGCTCAGCAACGGCTGGCTTTGGACCCACGCTTCGAGGAGATTCCCCTTTTCGCCACTTCAATCGTCGTTCCCGAAGACTTGCAGGGCCATCGCGTGCCACAGGTGCGCTCCTCGGAACGTGGCTCCACCACAGGAAAGGGCCGGCGAACAGGGCGATACTGGCCAGCAAATTGACAAAAGCCCACAGTTGGGTGCTGAAGGCCATGACAGCCTGAAGTGTGCACAGCATTATCACGAACTGGTGCAAAATGTTCTCTTTCACTGCCCCATCCCAAGCCCAGCGCATGAAGGTCCCCAAGACAAAGAACAACCCGCAGCCAAAATAGCCGTAAGCCATGAAGGCCTCGCCGATGCCTGTTTCGCAAGTCCCCGTGGACTTCTCGAATCCAGCCTTTTCGGCGTCGTCGGTCAAAGTGAATTTGAGGGACTCTTTGAATTCCCGCCCTACAATTTGCGCTGGCACATAACCAAAAACCAACTGGTTCCAGAAGTGAAGGCCATAAGTATAATTTCCCCCTTGCACTTTGGCCTCCATGAACTTGGCGGCGTTGAAGACTTCCACAAATTGCCGGTCTCGAGCCATGCCTTCCAAAGTGAGCGAATCCAATGGGTCTCCTGCTCGAATGGCTTCAATCCGCTCGCGCAAAGGCTGCTCAACGGTGGTCCGGATGGCGCCGATGTTAAAACAGAAGACTGCCATGCCAAACACGCCCAGCAGCATCAACCAGAAAGGAATTGCCCATTGGCGATAGAAAAATAGCAACATACAGATGACTACCATGATTTCACCGGTGGGACTGCGCCGACCTATCAGGAACAATTGGTAATAGGTCCACAACTGCGGCAGCACCAGGACAAGAAGCAACCAATCCTTCGCCCGCATGTAGAGGATGGCGGCCAGAATGGCGCCATAGCGCCCGACAAATGCCAGGGTCAGATAGATAGTGGCAATTCCGGTCATTCCGCCTTTTTCTGGATCAAATTCAGGGGTCACCGCGCTGTATCTCCACGTAAAGAATCCTCCCAGGGCGACAAGGATAAGGGCGGATGTGGCCAGCCGCCTGGGATCAAACCGCATCAAGCCAGGGTGTTTTGAACCCAGCCGCCACTCATAGCCTGCCCACGCCGCCACCAGGCACAGGATGGCCATCACCGAAAACCGTCTGAGGGACGCCGCCGAGACCTGGTCTGGCTGGGTGTTCAACGAGGCCAAAGGCAGGGCAATCTGATAAATCACCGTCAAACCCGCCAGGCAGGGAAACTGGAGCCGGTATTCCTTGTGCCAGATGGCGGGGACAACCATGGTGGTCGCCACCGTTACAAAGACGCCGAATAATAACCAATTCATGCGGAGATTGATGCCTGCAATGGCATCGCGCCATTGAAGGCGGCAAGCAATCGCTGGCCATACGCCCCCACGGTAAACTCTGCGGCGCGGGCTTTGGCCCTGGCCGCCATCTTCGCCCGTAACTCCAGGTCTTGCGCCAATTGCTCGATTCGCCCGGCAATGGCGGTGGCGTCCCGGACCGGAACAATAAAACCTTCCAGGCCATCGCGCACCACGCTGCCGGCGTTGGGCGTGCAAACCACCGGCAAGCCGTATCCCAACGCCTCGTAGGTCACCGTGGCTGATCCTTCGCAGAGCGATGGCAGGAGAAACACATCCGCCCACGCGAAGTGTTTTGCGATATCGCTTCGCGGCGCCGGCCCGGTCAATTCCAGGTGTTCCCGCAACCGCGCCTCGGCCTGGCTGGTCACCCCGATGTTGCCCACCATCCGGAACACCGCTTTGTCTTTCAATTGCTTCGCCGCCTCCATCACATACGGCGAGCCTTTCCGCAGCCCAACGGCGCCCACACTCAGAACCCGTAGAGGACGGTTGAGGGTTGACCCGTCCTCCGTAGCAGAACTGCGAAGGGTGGAGGGTTGATAGTTGAGGGCAGCCACCTCATCCAGTCTTCGGCCACCTTTTCCCCTGCGCGGAGAAGGGAGATCCACACCGTAGGGAACGACGACGCATTTTTCCACAGGGCCGCAGCATCGGGCAATGCCATCTCGCACAAATGCCGAGCCGCAAAGAATCACCTCCGCCGCCTGCCACTCGGCTTCTTCGCGTTGACAATACTCAGCGGCGCAATCACTTCTTTCGGAGACAGTCTCCCAATCGGCAAATCGAGACCGTTCCTCCTCCGATAATTCCAGCTCGACTCTCATCGGCGCAATGGTCTGTTCCATCACCGCCCTCAGCCCCTCGCGCCTGGCATGCTGTAGAATCTCCAATCCCGCGCTATTAAAGGTGAATACTGCTCCCGCTCCACCAAAGCCTTTCGATAAAATGCGCCGGCAAAACTCCGTTCCAGCCCACAGATGAACTGCGAAACGACCAGTGGTGGCAGTATTGCGGTGCCGGGCATACTCACGGCCAAAGTCGGTGAATGCCGTGATGAGTTCCGGCGGAACGCCGTGCGGAACCCGCGAAAGCAACCGTCGCAGTGCCGGCGGACGAACTGGGTCCGGGACAAGCCTCAACCATCTTGGCCACCCCTGTACGGCGCAAATATCCGTATAAAAATGTTGCAGCATGTCCACCTCGGCCAGAATTCGCGGTATGGCATAGTGCATCCGCGCCCCCAGTTGGGCGACGATAAAGCGACGCGGTGACATGCAATCAAAGTTCACAGCAGGCGGTGGAGGTCATTCATCGGCCGCCTTGCCGGGCATGCCGACCACAGTCGTGCCTGCCGGAAATCGTTTGGTTACGACGGCGCCGGCCCCAACGGTGCACGCCGCCTCCAGGCTGCAACCTTTAACCAGCACGGCATGCGCCCCAATCCAACAATTCCTCCCGACGCGGATCGGTTCAGTGGAAAAGCCCTGGCGGGCAATTGGCTGGTCGGGATCGGAGGTGCCGTGATTATTATCGTGAATTGAAACGTATTCCCCAATCATTGTATTCGCGCCAATTTCCACCCGGCTATGGGCACTCACGACCACGCCCCGCCCAATGAACGCGCCATCGCCGATGGTCAGTTCACCACCTTGCGGCAGGGAGAACTCAACCATCCGGCAAATGTGGGCTCCATCGCCAAGAACAATTCGCCCCCCCCTTTGTGGAATGTCAATCCACCCTTCGAAGGCGACGCCTTGACCCAGTTTGCTGAACACACACCGGCCTATGGTCTTATAAAACAAAGACCAAAACAAGGTCCGCAGCCGGTTTTGAACGAAGCCAAGCATCAGATGATGGTCTTCTTACATTGAGTTTCGGCTTGCTGCCTTGCCAAGATTATCGAGCGCGGCCAACAACCTCCGGCCATGGACCTCAAAGTTCAGGTGTTCCAAAAAGGCCTTGCGGGCCTGCTGTTTCCACTGCGCCAAAGGCGTGGCGCCATCAACCACCGCCCGGAATGCATCGGCCAGCGCGATTGAGTCCCGGGGATTGCAACATTTGCCAAGCCCATGGCGATAGGTGACGGATTCGAGATTGGGTTGATCGGACGCCACGAAAGGTATGCCGCAGGCGGCCAGGAGTGAAAGTTTATCCGCGTTACACATGAAGTATCCGCTGCTTTCGGAATCATCATAGAAGATGGCCCCGGCATCAGCCGAGGCGACATAATCCAGCAGCCGAAGGAAGGGCACCGGTTCCAGAAAACGGACCCGGTTAGAAATCCCCGCTTCCACGCAGGCGGTCCGGCATCGCCGATACTCAACGCCCTCGCGGTAGAAAAGCACCAACCGGTAAGATTCCGGCAACCGGCGGAATCCCTGAATCAATTCCCAGGTCATGCGCTGGGCCGACTCGGCATTGGAAACCACCGTGGGATAGATTATGATGCGAGGCGGTGAGGTATCTGCCGCCCCGGCCAATTCCTGGCGTACCGACGCATTTGGTGGTGGAATGGCAATGGTCTTGGAAAGGCAATTCTGCACCCACAAGGGCGTAGTCTTTAACTGATACAATGTCTGTTGCATTCGCGCCCTCGCCCGGTCGGTGTTTACCACCAGATCTGCCCGGTGGCAGACCTTCCGCTCCAAACGCCTGTGCGCCTCGGCGACCAGGCCGGGTTCAAGCCAGTCAAAGGTATGATACACCAATTTAGCTCCCGGCCACCGCAAGCTGCCTAGAGTCGCCAGCCACAAGGTCGGCAGCGTCCAGCTATCTATGACATACAGCACATCAAAAGTCCGGCCGTGCAGATAGCGGCGCAGCCGGCGGGCCCCGTCCAGCCGGCACCTCACTTTGCGCCATCCACTGGCTTTGCCTGCGCCCAATCCAGTAACGGCTATGCCTTCAGTAAGACCCGCCACAGATTCCGTGACTGGCTCCACGCAAACCACTGCAACCGTATGCCCCGCGTCGCGCAGACAATTCGCCAGCGTGATCACGTTGAAGATGGAGGTGACACTGGTTTGCCGAACGATTTGAATGCGACAGGTATTACTCACGAAATGATTGTCACAACGGCGCGGACCCGTTGGCGGAGTTAAACGGTTCTCAAGTTGCCGGCGCGATCCACGTACCGGAGAGCCGCAATTGTTCCCGCCTTTGCCGGCCGGCGGAAGTAGTGCCATTGAAGCAGACGCGAAATGAGTTGCCGCAGCGAACTCGGCATCAACCTCTTGTTTCCCATAGGCACACACAGCCACTTCGGTCCGCTGCCATAGACTGTGTATCCACGAGACTGGAAATCATGCGGAAACCAGCCTGAAAGATGGCGCATGAAAGGGTTTCCATCGTAGCCGGTTTGCTCCAGAAAACCGTTCGGCGTCTCAACGTAAACCAGGTGGCGGCTGATCCCTTCTATCTTTTGCAGCACCCGCCAGCCCGTGTCACGGTCGAAATGTTCGATGACATGCGACAAGACAACCACATCGAAGCCGCGCTCCAACTCCATGGTCATGAAATCCCCCAGGATGTATTCATCATGCAACCCGCGCGATTGGGCATGCTCGATTGACTTCGCGTCAATATCGATGCCCGTTGATGTGAAGTGCGAACTGCGGAGGGAAGTCAGTGGCGAACCCTCTCCACAACCGATGTCCAACCCGGTTTTCAGGCCATGCCTCAGGATTAGCCCCTGCAGGTAGCGCTTTGGTGCCGGGCAGAGGAACTGAATCGCGGCAGACCTTGCGGCGTAGGCTGGTGTGCGGCTTATTTCCATTGTTGCACCCCTCTGGACCTAAGCAGATGTGGTTGCACGGCACCGAAGCGGGAAGAAATCCCGTCTCCTCTCCCCTGAGAACCTATCAAATGAAGCTGCCGGTCCCAGCACAGAGCGTTTTTAGAAGCGACGTCATAAGGCGCTCCATCGCTAAGCTCGATCACTGGGGGCTGTCCCATGCTTATCAAGGCGGCCTGGGACGTTATGAATACTTGGCGATGAACTCATCGACCGAGTTGCTCATTAGTATCGGCATCGCCTGCTTAACTTTGTCGATAGGCCAATCCCACCAGGCAATGCGCTCTAACGCGGCAATTTGCTGCGGCGTGAACCTCAGCTTTAGAAACCGGGCCGGTACGCCGCTGACAATTGCATAAGCTGGAACATCCTTTACGACCAGGCTTCGAGCTCCGATGGCAGCTCCATTACCGACTTTTACCCCACTCATAACGGTCGCCGCATCACCGATCCAGACGTCATTACCAATGATGAGGTCGCCTTGGGAGGTGACGCAGGCGGCTTGAGTTTCCTTGGTTTTGTTCAGGTGGGTGAAGGCGTAGGTGCTTACCCAGTCCGTGTGATGCTCGCCATCCACGAATAGCGTGACACCGGGCGCAATTGAACAAAAACGCCCGATTGTCAACTTTGAACCAGTACCCCAGTCCAAAACCTTAGGATTGCCGATGGACCACTCCCCGATCTCGTAATGAGCGAGCCAGGGATTGTCACATAAATAGAAGGACCGGAATCTTCTCGGCGTTAGCCGGAATGCCAGTTTCCGAACTCGAATGAACCAGTTAGACTTCTTCATGTGTGACTGGTCCACGCACAAGTCGAAATCTTGTCAAATATGGGATAGCTAATATCACGCGGCTGACAGTCCTCCATCCACGCTGAGACAGGCTCCGGTAATCCATCGGGCGGAGTGGGAAACCAGAAACGCCACTGCTTCAGCCACGTCCTCCGGCTGGCCAAGCCCGAGGGGGTGCGCGGCGACTATCTGCGCTACCTTGTCCGGAGACATTCTCGCGAAAAGGCGCTTTTGCATATCCGAGTGAACCATCCCAGGCAAGACGGCATTGATTCGGACCCGCGCTTGCGCGACCTCGGCGGAAAGGCTTCTCATGCCGCCGAGCAAGGCCGCCTTCGAGGCCGAATACGCCGCTTGGGCGGGCCATCCTCGGATGGCCGAGGCGGAAGACGTAAGAACCACTCGGCCCTGCCCATTCTCCCGCTGCCCGCTCACTTTCAAATACGGTAACGCCGTGCGGATCATTTCGAAGGAGGAAATGACATTCACTTTCATCACCTTCCGCCACTTCTCTTCTGAGAGCAGATGAAATGGGCAAAGGAGTTCGACCCCAGCGCAGCAGACGACGATGTCGAGCCGCCCGGCGAGTCTCTCAATGTTTGTCATTACCGCACCCAAGGACGCGTGCTCTGCCAAGTCAGCAGGCAGGGCGTGCGCCGTTCCGCCCTCTCGCCGGATCAAATCGCAGGACTCGTTTAGAAGGTCTTGGCGCCGGGCACTCAAGAAAACGCCCACGTCCTCACGCGCCAGGCGCAACGCGACCGCCCGTCCGATGCCTGACGAAGCACCTGAGATCCAAGCCCACTCTCCGGCATGGAAATTCAGCGCCATGTAATAATCCCTCCTGCCCAGGAATAGCCAACTCCGAAACCGACCAGAAGCAGCCGGTGGCCTCGCTGCAGTCGTTGGTGATCAACCATTCGCTGTAGCACAATCGGGATCGTCGCGGAAACGGTGTTGCCCACATCGGCGAACTCGTAGGGCACCTTCTCTGTAGGCAACCGCAGCCTCTTGTTCAATTCATCCAACATGAACCGATTAGCCTGATGCAGAACCAAGAAGTCGATGTCCTCCTTGGCGAGATTCGCAAGGTCCAGCAATCGCTGGACAATCTTCGGAACTACCTGCAGTGCGAAACGGAAAATCTCCTTGCCGTTCATGTGGAGATTATCCTGGCTCCTGGTGATCCCATCTTCATCCATGCTCTCGTGCGCCGTTTGTGTCGAGCGGGGCAGCCTCATGCCTCCCGCCGGGACGATCAAAGTTCTCCAACCGCGGCCATCGGTCCCGAACACGAACTGATCCAAGCCCGCCGGAGCCGACGGGTCTGCTTGGACCGCGGTGGCAGACGCGCCGTCACCGAACAATGTGCAGACGGATCGATCCTGAGGATGGATGAACTTCGAGTAGGTTTCTCCAGTCAGCAGCAGGACACATCGCGCCTGCTCGGATTCAATCAGCGCTTTCGCAAGGGACAGGCCGACCACGTAACCCGAACAACCCAGGTTGTAGTCGAAGGCGCCGCAGTTCAGCGACAAACCAAGCCGATCCTGCAACATGCAGGCGGTCGAGGGCAGGAAGTAATCTGGAGACTGGGTGCAAAACAGTAGAAAGTCAATTTGCTCAGGCTTCACCCGACCCTTCTTGAAGAGCTTCTCAGCAGCGCGGACGGCCAGGTCGGAGGAACACTCACCGTCGGCTGCAACCCTCCGTTCCGCGATGCCAGTCTTTGCCTGAATCTGCTCGGCAGTCCAACCGATGTTGCGCGCTTCCAAGTCGGCATTCGAGACAACCTTTGCGGGAACATCGGTGGCTATGTCGATGATAACGGCTTTGGGCATGGCGCAGGGTGGCTAGGTGGCGCAAATCACGACGCGGCCGAGTTCAGAGTCACTCGTTCAAGACCCCTTTGCGGCGAGCGAACTCCACGACGGCCGCGAAATCCTTAAGCCCCTCCGCATCCGCCGGGGAGACATCGCCATCGGTCAGTTCATCCAACACCGACAGAATACCCAACACCCCCAGCGAAGTCCACTCGGAGATGGTTAAGGAACTGGAGTCATCCTTCAGTCGGTTTGGCTCAATTTCCAGTGCAGCCCCAATTCGAATCCTCAGTTCATTCTTGGTCATGCCTTAAGTTCCTAGGTTTAATAGGGATTCAGTATTGTATCAATCACTGCCATTCCATTTCCAGCAAATAACATCGCAAACCAAAGGCAATTGTGGCCAAGTGGCTTCTTTGCAAAAAGGCGAACGCCAGCGGAGTAGAGTGAGCTTGAATTTCAACTTGCGTCACGGACTAAGCCATTCATTCATGGGCCGCCGCCTCCATGCTTGCCAAGAGTCTCGAGGCGCAGGCTTGCCAAGTGAATTGTTGAACTCGCTGGAAACCCAGTTGGCGATACTGCTCGCTCTTTTCAATGTTGTCCAAGGCAATCAGCGCCGTGGATACTTCTGTCGGTCGAGTCGCATCCACTAGTATTCCCGCTTCGCCAATGATCTCCGGAAGGGCGGCGAATCGTGCCGCGATGACCGGCGTCCCGACCGCCATTGCTTCAACAACCGGAATGCCAAAAGTCTCATAGCGTGAGAGCATGAGCAGCGCTCTTGCCCCTTTGATCAACCTCGGAAGCTCGTCGAGTCCGATATAATCTGTGAGCGTAACATTCGGCATTTGTTCCGCTTCGGAGATGCACTTTGGATCGCCATATCGGCCTCCTCCAATGACCAGTTTCAGGTTTGATGCCGTTTGCGCAAGATGGCGAGCGAGTGCGAGCAAGTGTTCCGCCCCCTTCCTTGACTCCAGGGCGCCAACACTCAAAATATAAGGTTCAGAAGCTGGTTTGTTGGATACAGCGCTTTGACGACCTTCAGCCAAAAACTTATCTTCCACACCATTGCCAACGACGGCAATGCGGGAGGGATCGGCTTCCAGCAGTTCACAGATCCGGCCCTTCAGGAACTCGGACACGGTGCAGATCAAATCAGCGTGACTGATAATCGGGCGGAAGACTTTAGCCATCCGGCGGCGCGTTTGCAGATTCTCGCTTGTATTCGACCACGGCAGTTGCTTTTCGAACCAATTGACGCAGTGAATGGTAGCGGTCGTTCGCGCGTTTTTGGCAGGAACGAATATTTCCGTAGGGGAGTAAACCCAGTCCACCTTTCCGCACCAGCGGTCAACCGGCGGCCAGTTGAAGGTGCGCCAAAGGAAATGCAACACTCGAGCCGGCAAAGGAATTGTCCGCACCGGCAGGCCGCTCAGAGGCGAGCCAGGTGGCATCTGGCCGTTCGCCGCCAATTGATCCCGCGCCGCGAATAATACCGCTTCAACTCCCGGTTGCCGCCACAGGCAAAGCGCCATGTTGGTGGCGTGCTTCGCCTGTCCGGTCGGATTGGTGAAGGATTTAGGAGTGAGGTAAATGCCAACGCGCATATCACGACTCCATCAATCGATGATGGACCTAACGCGAATGGCTTTGCGATTGTGATGTGAATCAGGCATCAGGGAGCAAGACGACGTTAGCTAGGGTCATTGCCTCAATGTCAGCGGGTGCAAGCTTAGCACCCGGTCTGCCATCCTCATTCAAGACATGCGGGGAATAGCGGGCAGTTTCAAATTCGCGATAGAGATGGTCGGGCGAGAGTCCGACAGCTCGCAAGTTCGCAGGGCAAATCTCGATCAGAATCGCTGCTATTCTTCGTTCTTTTAGGAGCGCACGTGCGCCCTGCAATACGTACGGCTCCATGCCCTCGACATCCACCTTGAGAAAGTCAATAAACTCGACGCCTTGCGATTGGCAGTACCCATCGAGATCAATGGCGGCGATGACCTGCGTGCTGGTCTCTTCGCCAACGCGATGGTCGCCTGGCCCGGCCATACGGTTGGTAGCTGGCGAAGCCTCTTGAATGCGAAATGTCACCAGGTCACGCCTCCATCCCACTGCCAGGCAGTTGAGCCGGCAACGGCTAAGAAATCCATTGGATTTCAGGTTGGTCTTGAAGCGGCAGAATGTCTCCGGGATCGGCTCGAACGCGTGCACCGTATGTGGGCCCAAGGAGGCAATATAACAACTGAAAGCTCCCACATTTGCCCCAATGTCAAACGCTGTACGACTCTCCCCTGGTTTCCCGACTAAACATCGATCCACAAAGAGCCGCTCGGCTTCAGGAATAATATTCTGGAAGCTCCAATACTCGGAAAACGACAGCCACCCACCAAGTTGTGCCCCGCCGGGCAGAGAAAGCCGCGGCGGTTTGCCGGAGAAGAGCTTCGTGCCAATCCAGCGCGCGTATGCGGACAGCATAGCCGGGCTTGATGTTACGGTCTGGATATTAGTAATCAGGTCCATTCAACGTCGGCTTTCGGGCGTCTATAATCAGCCGATGGCGCTTGCGTAACTCCTCAAGGAGACATTCTCGCCATCACAAACTATTAAGCTGAAATGGCAGTCATTGTACGTTTCGAGGCTGGAGCGGGGTCAGTGGCGTTGTGGGCCGTTCATACGTCCTCAGCGACAGAAGCCCGAGCTCTTCTCAGACTTAAAACCAACGCGTTGCCAAAACTCATCTGCCCTGGCGTGCCAGGTGTTTGCCGCGATGTAGGCCCGGCGGCGCCCAAAATCTGCTGCAGCTTTCACTTTCAACGCCTCGCCCAGCAATTGGCGAAACTCCTCCTTATCTTTGGCAATGCTGACAAAGGGCAAATGGTTGAACGCCTCGGCGATAGCTGTGCTGACGATGGGGCGGTCGGTAGTCAGGAAGTCGAACAAGCGCAGAGGTGAGCGCCGATGGTTGTGCTCATTGACACGAAGCGGGTTTATACAGACGTCAAAACACCGCAAATAGGCGGGCAAAAGCGCATGTATTTTGGGGCCAAGCCAGTGGACATTGGGGCGGGCGAAAACCGCTTCAACGCGATTTGCTGCCGAACTCGAATGTTCCTTGAATCTCGGGCCAACAAATACAAAATGAACACTGGGAAAGCTCGCGCTGAGGTGCTCAATTAGCTCCCAATCATAAGCGCTGCTATGGATTTGTCCTACACAACCCACGCGCGGTGTTGGCACTGATTCCAGATCTTTTGCCGCAACAGCTTCACCTTCGGTGCTGGCTTGTCCAGGGGACCAAGCAGTGGCATTTGGGAGGTACCGCACCGGTGTTGTGGTCAAATGTTGCAAATCCTCCACAAGCAACCTGGACACGGCAAAACCAACTTGGCAATTGCTTAGAATCCTCTTCTCCAAAGGGATCACTTTGTTGTTGTCCCAACCGTAGAACCGGTAGGGGTCGAAGGCGTAATATACCTTGGTCACTCCGCACA
>Ga0182021_10004131_pt1 | contig 17011 bp, 12 predicted proteins | sample 612E3MmetaG_FD_120493 | JGI IMG/M metagenome (GOLD analysis project Ga0182021, IMG submission 120493) | Permafrost microbial communities from Stordalen Mire, Sweden - 612E3M metaG (Illumina Assembly) | ecosystem: Environmental > Terrestrial > Soil > Wetlands > Permafrost | place: Sweden...
CTATTAGCTAATGCTGGTTATAATGTTGTTGGTATCCAAAGACGGTCGAAGAGATCTGGATGGAAAATAGACTGGTTGAATCAAGGACGTTGCCCAATCGGAGGCAATGAACCAGAATTACCCGAGTTGTTAGAAAAAACCGTTAGCGAAAATAAATTCCGAGTTACTGATGACTTTTCGGTAGTAAGCAGTGTTGATTTTATTCTTATCGACGTTCAGACACCAACCGATGACAACCATGTTCCGCAATATGAATCACTGAAAGAAGTCTGCCATCAAATCGGTAAATTTCTCTCGCCCGGTAAGGTAGTGATTATTGAGTCTACGGTGGCTCCAGGAACAACGCAGTACTTGGTCAAGCCGATACTTGAAGAAGAGTCCGGCCTTAAAGCAGGCTTGCCTCATGGATTTGGCTTGTGCTTCTCGTACGAACGTGTCATGGTTGGAAGGCTCATTCATAATATCAGGGAATACCCCAAAATCGTCGGTGGCATTGATGACGAAAGTACCCGGCTGACCACAGAGATGTACTGTTCGATAGTTAAAGGCGGGGTTTTTGGGACAGATCCGATGACGGCTGAAGTTTCTAAGACCGTTGAAAATGCCTACCGCGATGTGCAGATCGCTTTCGCTAATGAGATTGCACTGCTATGCGAATCACTCGGTACGGATGTCTATGAAGTCCGGAAATTTGTGAATGGCTTACCCAATGACCCTTCTTCACCCGGGGCTAACCCCATTAGAAATATGCATTTCCCAGGTGCCGGCGTTGGCGGACACTGCTTACCAAAAGATACCTGGCTGCTGATGCATGGGTATGATAAGTACGCTAGCATCAAAAACCATTACCCATCTTCCATTCTGGCCGACGCCAGGTACCTGAATGAATGGATGCCAATCCATATGGTAGATCTTCTAGAATCAGCACTGATAGAGTGTAATAAAATAATAAAGAACTCGATGATCGCTGTTTTGGGTTACGCGTTTTTAGAGAACTCAGATGATTCCAGGAACTCCCCCACAATCCCTTTTCTTAAAGAATTGGAGAAGAGGGGAGCGAAATACAAAATCCACGACCCTTATATCAAAGATAATGAAGAGGAATTTAAAATTGAGCCCGATCTAGATGCAGCGATACAGGATTGTGATGCCTTGGTTGTTATGACTAAACATGATGCATATAAAACAATTACCCCTGAAAAATTACAAAACCTACTTCGCACGAAAATCATCATTGATGGTAGAAATCTGTTTGACCCTGCAAAATTCACTGCTGTTGGTTTTACATTTAGGGGGGTTGGGAAAGGAAAAATTCTTAAGGCAGAGCGAATTCGCCTGCCTTATTCAGATGGTTCAAAATGAATAAAACTGGAAATGCTCAAGTTAAAGTCGGTGTGGTCGGCGTGGGTGCAATGGGTCGTAACCATGCCCGCGTATATTCGCAGCTAAAATGCAACTTAGTTGGTGTAGCGGATGCTGATCTGGCACGCGCTAAGGAAATCGGAGAAATATATAATGTCCCGTATTACCAAGATTATCGTCAATTATTACCTCAGGTAGAAGCTGTCAGTATCGCTGTACCCACTACAGCACATCATTCTATAACCATGGATTTTCTAAAATCGGGCGTACATTGCCTGGTGGAAAAACCTATCGCCTCCAATTTGGATCAAGCAAGTGAAATGATAGAGATAGCTGAGAAGAACCATGTTAACTTAGCCATTGGCCACATCGAAAGGTTCAATCCCGCGGTCTTGAAGCTCAAGCAGATAATCGATGGCGGAATATTGGGTAAAGTTCTCATAATTTCCACCCGGAGGGTAGGCCCATCTGTTCCGAGGATAAGAGATGTTGGTGTGGTTATTGATAGTGCCAGTCATGATATTGGTGTGGTAAGATATTTGATAGGTAAAGAGCCGGTAAGTGTCTTTTCAAGAGTTGGTTCGATCAAACATCCTAAAGAGGACCATGCCATCATCGTGTTAAATTTTGCCGGCTCTACAGCTTGCATCGAAGTAAACTGGCTTACTCCCTACAAGATACGTACTCTTATAGTTACTGGCAGCAAAGGAATTGCCAGTTTAGATTACATTGAGCAGAAATTGACCATACAAAACTCTAAAGAGGTCAAGATAGAAGATATTCAGAAAGCGGAACCTCTTAAGCTGGAAATTGAAGACTTCTTAAAGAGCGTAACGCTAGGAACCAAGCCGACAGTGGAAGGTGTAGAAGGCCTAGAGATATTGAAGATAGCCTTGATTGCCTCTACCAACAATTTTAAAATAGTAGGTTCTAGCAGAATAAAAGTTAAAACCTGCGACTAAAATGTACAAGAACAAAAAGATCGCCGTAGTAATTCGGGCGTTTAACGAAGAGAAGTTCATTTCTTCAGTGGTGAATTCGATCCCCGATTTTGTCGATAGAATATATGTGGTAAACGATGCTAGTACCGATAGAACCTTTGAGATATTATCTAGTCAATGCCAACGGGAAAATAGATTATCTATAATTACAAATAAGATCAGAATGGGGGCTGGGGCTGCAGGTATAACCGGCTTGAAACAAGCTCTACAGGAAGATGCTGACATAATAGCTATGATTGACGGCGATGGACAGATGACGCCCTCAATTCTTTATCGTTTCCTGGACCCACTGGTTTCAGGAAAAGGAGACTATACCAAAGGGAACAGATTTTCGCAACGAGAACACTGGAAAGAAATGCCGGTTTGGAGGGCATTTGGTAATATCCTGCTAACTAAATTAACTCGATTGGCATCCGGATATTGGCATATTTCTGACCCTCAAAATGGATATATAGCAGTCTGTAAAGAAACATTGATAAAAATTGACCTTGATAAAATCAACAAGGGATACGCTTTTGAGAATGACATGCTTGTGAAACTGAATGTAGTGGGCGCAAAGGTCTTGGACATTCCTCACCCAGCTGTTTACCGAGGACAGCATTCTAAGATCATCTATCCCAGTTTTATGCTAAAAACTAGTTGGTTATTGCTCAAGGATTTTGCATGGAGAATTAATATTCAATATTTGCAGAAGAGAAAGGCTAAATTGAAAAAACAAGTTAACCGGCACTAAATGGATAATTTGATTAATCGACAAAGGGGGATTGGAGATACTAATAAAATGAAAATTCTTTTTTTTATTAATACGCCGGCACAGGCTTTAACGTGGATACCCATCATACGAGAATTAAAATCTAAAGGGCATGAAATAAGGATACTTGCCAGAGATTATGGCTCGGCTCCTGAAATTTTAAAATCCAACGGATTAGATTATATTAGTTATAAGCCAATTTCTCATAAATATTTACGAATATTTGAACTCTTGGTTCATCTCCAAAAAGGTTATGATCAATCTCGGAAGTACGGAATAAACATGGTCATTGGGTGGGGCGTTGACGCCGCCTTAACAGCTGCCATTATTGGCAAATCATCCATTATTTTTACGGATAATGATCGGACTCATTTACAAGACAAGATGACTAACTTATTCGCAGGTGCAGTTATTACTCCCGATTGTTCCCTCGCAAATTTTGGGAAAAAGCAAATACGAATTGGAGGATATAAAGAATTAGTTTATCTTAACCCAAATAATTTCGTACCTGATCCATCTATTTACGGTGAACTTAAGATAAACAGAGAAGAGAAATTTATCATTCTCCGTTTTAACGTTTGGGATGCTGTTCATGATATCGGGTTGCACGGATTATCTTCTTCCGATAAATTTAAGTTAGTAACAGAACTTAGTAAATATGCTCATGTCTTTATATCACCAGAAGGCGCTTTGAACAAAGAATTAGAGGGTTATCGACTGCCAATTTCATATAGTAGAATACACCATGCCCTTTATTATGCACAATTATTGGTGACTGATACACAAACCATGGCAACCGAGGCAGCTATCTTAGGAACAGCGGCAATCCGTTGCAATAACGTTACCGGCATTGGCGTTTTTCAAGAACTCGAGAAAAAATATGACCTTATTTATTCTTATAATGATTTTAAGCAGACCCTCGACAAAGCAATAGAACTCTTAAAACTGCCTGATTTAAAAGAACAATGGGCTAAAAAACGGCAAATACTGCTTAACGATAAAATTGACGTTAAACAATTTATGGTAAATTTTATAGATAATTATCCGGAGAGTTTAATAGAATATCAAAGAAAAAGAGGTTTATTTTGAAAATAGTTACGGTTGTAGGAGCGAGGCCCCAATTCATTAAACATGCACCTCTCTCGAAAGAACTTGTAAAATCACATCAAATTGTTCTGGTTCATACAGGCCAGCACTACGATTATGAAATGAGTAAAGTTTTTTTCGATGAGTTAGGCATTCCAGAACCAGATTATAATCTCGGCATCGGTTCCGGGACACACGCTTATCAGACCGGCGAAATGTTAAAAGGTATCGAAGAAATTCTTATAAAAGAAAAACCTGATCTAACGATTGTTTACGGAGACACTAATTCTACTCTTGCTGGAGCTTTATCTGCCGCTAAATTACATGTTAAAACGGCACATGTAGAAGCCGGGCTTAGAATGTTTGATAAATCCTACCCGGAAGAAATTAACCGTTTCGTGGCAGATTATTGCTCTGACTATCTATTTTGCCCAACACAAACAGCAGTCGATAACCTCAGGCAAGAAGGAGTGACTAAAGGAGTCTATCTAACAGGTGACATTATGGTAGACTCCTTAAAATTAAATAAAGAAATAGCCGAAAAATCAAACATTCTAAATATTCTTGGATTAAATAGCAAACAGTATTTACTAGTAACAATACATAGAGACAGCAATACTGACAAACGACAGAACTTAGAAAATATCGTAAATGCAATTATCGAACTGGGTAACCAAGGAATGGTGCTGGTATTTCCTGCCCATCCCAGAACTGTAAAAATGTTGAAAACTTTCGGATTTATTGACAGTCTGAAGAAAAAAGCTTTGTTAGTCGAACCTTTGGGCTATTTAGAATTTATGAAGCTGTTAAATCATTCGAAGGCAGTTTTAACTGATTCTGGTGGCATTCAGAAAGAGGCTTATATATTGAAAGTCCCCTGTATTACACTAATGGATAATACGCCATGGAATGAAACAGTAGCCGATGGATGGAACATTATGGTCGGCAATGACAAAATGAAAATCATTGATATGGCGAAGGAATTTAATCCTTCTAATCAAACTCATGGGGAGGTATTCGGTAAAGGAAATACGTCCGAAGAAATTAATAAAATTTTGAAACAAATAAAATTATGAATTTTTTACAGCGCCAATCTTTAGAAATTGGTGCTAAAATGGAAGATATGCATGTGCGGAATTAACGGATTCAATTGGCCTGACGAGAATGTTGTTAAGAAAATGAACCTCGCCGTAATGAATCGAGGACCTGATGGTGATGGCTTTTATGTAGATTTTTCGGTTTCGCTTGGTCACAGGAGATTAGCTATAATAGACCTATCCGAGAAAGGAAAGCAGCCGATGTGCAACGAGGATGGTAGCATTTGGCTGACCTATAATGGGGAAATATACAATTTCAATAGTATAAAAAAAGACTTAATTAACAAAGGACACATTTTCAAGTCCACTACAGATTCCGAAGTAATAATCCATGCCTATGAAGAGTATGGAATAGATTGTACAAAACGGTTCAATGGAATGTGGGCCTTTTGTATTTATGATAAGAAACAAAAGAAGTTCATACTCAGTCGAGATCGTTTTGGCATTAAACCTCTATATTATTATATTGATCATCAGTTTTTTATTTTTTCTTCCATGATCGCTGGGATAATGTGCCATAATATTCAGACAGCGCCAAATGATAGAGCACTACTTGAATACTTAGCTTTTAACCTAGAACAACATGCTGAATACACCTTTTTTGATCGAATCTTTTCTGTAACTCCCGGAACAAATTTGGTTTATGAATTAGAGCAAAAACGACTTACAAAACAACGTTATTACAACCTGCAACCTCGGGAACCCCAGGATGAAAATACCATAAAGGATATTTTTACAGAAAGTGTTAAACTCAGAACAATATCAGATGTTCCCATTGGTAGTTGTTTAAGCGGTGGAATTGACTCATCCGCAATAGTTTGCGTACTCGATAAATACCTGAAATCACAATTTAATACTTTTTCGCTAATAGTTCCTGGAAGTCCATTCGACGAAAGCATGTATATCAGAGAAGTTGGTCGTCATACTAATATTAAACAATATTTTACCACTGTAGAGGCCAATTACTTCTTAGATGAAGTGTACGATTTTATTGAATCACAGGGAGAACCTGTCAGAGGGATAAGCCCATACGCACAATACAGGGTAATGAAACTTGCACACGAACAAGGGATGAAAGTACTCCTTGATGGTCAAGGGGGAGATGAAATATTTGCGGGATACAAATATTATTATAGCTTCTATTTTTATGAACTGCTTAAGCATTGGCACTGGTTGACCTTGATTAAGGAGATAAGTTCGTCTCGTAATTTGTATTCTATTGAAATGCTCTGCTTCCAGCTTATGCCAGAATGGATAAAGCACTCTTTATGGAAAAATTTTATTAACAAATGGGTCAGTAATACTATGCTTAAAAATATCGAACATACTGAGGATCCACGTTGGAAAGCGATGTCGCTCAATGAAGGTTTAAAGATGACTATTTTATTGACATCATTACCCCAATTGTTATCTTTAGAAGATAAGAATTCCATGCGTTGGAGCATTGAGACTAGAATCCCATTTTTGGATTTCAATTTAGTTGAAGCAGCTATGGGATGTACCTCAAATCAAAAACTGCACAATGCAAAAACAAAATTTATATTTCGGCGGGCTGTCAAAGATTTGCTACCCCCGCTCATACTTAACAGGAAAGATAAGATAGGATTTGCGCCACCTTCAGATGAACTTTTCCGTGAACCACAGATAATTTCCTTTACCAGAGACATCATATTCTCAGAAAGTTTTAAACGACGACCTTATTGGGAATGGGAAAAAGTAAACGCTATTTTTAATGCTCATACAAGAGGTAAAGTAAATGCTGGTGATACCATATGGAAGTGGATAAATACTGAGTTGTGGTTAAGACTCTATTTTAGTAATTAAAGTGATGGTAACCCGTTGTTGGTAGAATGTCAAAAAACACATAACATTAGCGTCTTAGTACAAGTGGGAAATTTAGGGAGCAGTATTATTGACCATTTGCTAAGGCCCGTTTCTCTTGCGGGCAATGTAAATAAGGTCCAAGTTTTTTGTCACCACTCTGGACCTTCCATCCCTAATGTGGAATATCATTGCCCTCCGAAATTTATGGCTAAATCCGCTATTACTGCTATAATCTACGAATCAATAGATTTGTTTTTCCATACATTATTTAATCAATCAGTGACTTTGGCTGGTTTTCTATTAAATCCCCATGGTATTATTGCATTTGTCGTTGCTAAACTAAACAGAAAAAAGGTTATAATATACCTCATTGCGGGACGTCATGAGTTATATACAAATGACCGTAATAAGGGAAGTATTAAGGACGTTGATTTTAATATTACCCTACCACCTTGGTATGGAAAATTATTTTTAATAATATTAAAACATACTAATGCAATTATCACAACCGGTTCCGTGACTAAAAGTTTTTTGGTTAAATGTGGTTTAAAAGTTAATAAAATTCATCCAATTATCAGCCCTGTTAATAACCATAGGTTTTATCATATTACCATTCCTAAGATTTATGACGTATTATCAGTGGGTAGTCTAATATTGATCAAACATCATGAAATCTTATTACAAACTATATTCGAGGTGAAGTCGCTATATCCTCATATTAGAGTCTGTATTGTGGGAGATGGGCCTCGGAAAAACGAACTTATTCAACTTGCAGAAAAATTGGGAATAAGCGAAAACATTGATTTTGTTGGTTTTCAAACAGATGTTCCATATTATTACAATAGCTCTAAAATATTTATACATACTTCGGAAACAGAAGGCCTTCCGAACGTTGTTTTGGAAGCTATGATGTGTGGACTTCCTTGTATAGTTTCTAATTGCGGCGATATTTTAGATATAGCTAAGGATGGCTACAACTCATTAGTTATTCAAAAATTCGATGACTATAGAGGTTTCGCGAATGCTATTTACAATTTGTTGGAAAATGATGAATTATATAATAATATTTGCCGAAACGCTTTAAAAATCACGGAATCTGTATCTATTGAAAATGTAACTCAACAATGGGAGTTAATATTGGCTAACAATAACTTTGCAAAATGTTAAGAGAGCCTGTTAATTCGGTTTATTCTGAAGGTAGGCCAACATAACGGTAGTTTGATTTATGATAAAAAACAAATATTCAAAAAGTAAATTCTTAATAAAAATTCCCTTAATTGTACTCATATGTATCATAATACTGATTATGCCTTTATTGACATTGGCTTTGAATTGGGCTTTGAATATCATGATTATATTGGTTTGTAGTATAATTCTTGCTATCCCAATAGTAATAATAACTATGGATTGGTCTAAGACTGCCTCATGGAACTTATATGGTATCGCAACCAGACTAGTTCATGCACATTCTCCGGCCATAGTATCGTTAGACAACAACGGAGTTCCAGTCGTGGATTACGGTTATCAAGCAGGTAAAAATATTGGAAAACAAAGGAATCCGCTGACGATAGCTCACAAAGCCCTCGCATACTTTGAGGAATTCTCTAAAAGACGTAGGGTAAGTGATAAAGAATTTTTTTTTAATTGTATTCATTGGCTAGAAGAATCCGAAATAGATAACGATAGTTATTCATTATGGGCCTATGAATTCGATGCAACTGCCTACAATGCTTCACCACCGTTCTTTTCAGCTTTAGCACAAACGGCGATAATGGTTGCTTTTGAACGTGCATTTGAAATCACTCTAGACGAACATTATAGGCAAATTGCTGACAAAGCTATGCTAGCCTTGAAAGTTCCAATTGAACAAGGTGGAGTGCTAGTGACCGACCCAAGAGATGGGGGTAAATGGTATGAAGAATATGCTTTTGGAGCGGGAAGACTACCTACCCCATTCGTTTTAAATGGATTTATATCAACTATTCTGTATCTCAATGATTATTACATACGAACTGGTTCCAAACAAGCTAAATCATTGTTTGATGATGTCGTAATTGAACTTAAAAGGCATCTGGCCGATTATGATACTGGATACTGGACATATTACGACCGCGAAGGACATCTCGCATATGACTACCATTATATTCATATCGATCAAATGCAAAAACTATATGAGATAACTGGCGATACCGTATTTAAGGCATATCATGATAAATGGGCATCCTATTTCCCAATTAATCCTATGTGGGCAAGAGGAAGATTCGCAGCTTATTTGTTGGATGCCGCTATTATTTTTACTAGTTTTACTTTTATTATGGTTATTTATAAAATATTCAAGATTCCTTAGTTTATAAACGAGGGATAATTAGAAAGGTCAATATTTCGTATTTCAGATGACTGAGGAATTGTCATTCGTAATAAAATACGGATTGGGGATTAGTTTCGGAAGGTAATTGTTGCATGAATATTCGAGACACACTAATACGAAAGTTAGCAATTATATTTCCGTATATTTTATTTATAGTATCTGGAGCCGGATTCATCTATGCTCTTACAATGCGTGGGAAAGAATATGCTTTTAAAAGTTTAATATATGTTATTCCTGTTTTATTGGCAGGTATAATCTTATTGATATTACGCAATAGGAAAGCAAATAGAATCTCGATACAAATAAAGGATAAAAGCATAAATTATGTTCATATATTTCTAGTTACGATCTTGCTTCTTATTGTTAGTGTGATTATTCTATTTTCCTCACCGACCAGACCCTGGGCTTATTTCGTAGTTGTATCTTTAACTTCGGGATTAATATTTGCTCAAATAATATATGAAAGACCATCATGGACCGACTATCTAATTATATTCCAAATTATTCTGTTATCACTAGACCTGATATGGGGCGTAACACTTAAATATCCATTATATTTTGGAGATACTGATATACTGATACATTTAAGTTACGTTCAAACTATCCTGCAAACTGGCCGTACAAGTAGTATCGGTTTAGATTATCTATATTTCCCGCTATTCCATATATTAAATGCCATGGGGGTCGAAATAACAGACCTTTCTATTAAGAATGGATTATTTATATTCTTTGGTATTTCGTGGCAGGTTGGCATCCTCTTTGCTTATCTCATATTTAAGAAATTGAGCAATTCAAGAATATTTTCTCTCAGTGCTTGCTTACTATTGGCAACAAGTCAACAAATTATATTTTATGGAATGTACGCGATCACAAGATCTTTGGCATATGTTATGGTTTTATGTTGGATATATTTGATTCTGGGCAAACCTAAATTCAAATATGTATTACTTTCATTTATTACTATATCCGCGCTAATTCTTATACACCATGCAACTGTATTATTTTTCCTTCCAATAATAATAATAATATATGTTTTCCAAATTTTATTCACTAGAGATAAGTTGGGTAAATCCGGTATACAACTATTACCTATTCTATTTTTAACAATATGCTTTTTCGCATATATATTTTACATTGCTTACTCGTTTACGAATCCGACCGCAAATGAATGGTTCAAAATTATTATTACACCCGACCATAACATCGTTACATCATCAATCTCAAATACCACTTGGCTAATTAGCATTTATTTCTCATTTGTCCTGTTAATATCCTTAATCGGAATTGGTACCGCCTTTAAAAACGATAAATTTGGCGGTACTGATGGGAATATCATTGGAATTGCATTCGCAAGCGTAATCTTTTTGTTATTTTATATATCCGGCCCTCTTAACCTGATACCTTCAGTAGAATCGGGGCTAATTTATCGATTTCAACTATTGGTTGCACCTTTTATAATATATATGATAGCTTATGGTTTTAATCATTTGATATCTTTTGAACAAGACGTGAGGAGCTATGTTTTGAAACGGCGCACCCAAATACCATTGTTCACTCTCGCGCTTATTGTGATTATGATTTTCTTCTCAACGATAAGTATATCGAATGGGGATGACAACAGCTATATTTTGAGGACTTCTAATATAGGATCAGAATATTTCTCAAATTCAGAACTTGCATCTTTCTCGTTCGTTGAAGATAACTGCAACAGCAATTCTAATCTTTATGGTGATTATCAGACGGCAAGAAACAAATTGTTTTTCAATGATTTCCCTAATACTTACGAAATAAAAGGTGGAGATATTAGCTATATAGCTGATGGCTATTTAGTTTTTCGGTCTGGTGAATTACAAAAAACCGGGGGTCTCAAATTCTCACTAAGCGGTTACCCAGAAGATGTGAATTATCAATATAATCTGGAGAATTCAAATACGCAGTCAAATATTGTTGATAACTTGTCTGGTCAAACTTGCATATATTCTGATAACGATGTCCAAATATATATTATAAATCGAATTAGCCAGTCGAAATAATATTCTCATATGATTTTATTCGGAACCTGACTGAATAATGCTATACAACGCAATTCAAATCGAATAAGACGGAGGTTAATTCATGATAAAAGTCTTCAAATTATACGGGATAACGTTAATCGCAATTGGAGTGATATTAACAACGATTTTCCACTTTATCATTAATTCTGCCCCCTTAAGCGCATGTGGTATTTCCGTAATAATTTTAGGTACAACATTTATTGCCCTAACAAAAAACAAACCTAAATTATCAGACGAATCTATCTCGACGCTACGTAATTTTCTTATATCAATAGCAATAGCCTTTGCTATAATTAATGTCTTGCTTGCATTTCGAAACGTGGATGATATCAGTATTTATTATTATATTATTTCACTTGCTTATTTGACCATCGTTATAATCTATCTCAGTTTTAATCCTTTACCAAAATATGCGCTGACTACCGTAAGCGGGGTGATTTTTGTTATATTTTTGGTTATCACTGCCTTTAAACTGGCAAAAATTATTAATTTGTTTCCTAACTCGATCTGATAGAGAAATTGATTGAAGCCTAAGAAAACCCGCCATTTATTAAAGTTGTACCGCAGAGGTTACACTTACTATAGTAGTTAAACGCACTCAAGTATACTTGGCATTTAAAGCGGTAAAAGAATGAATAAATACAATGAAGGAAAGGATAAATTGTTCTTAAGAACAATTTATCCTTGTTTATGTTTATGAGAATTACTGCAATTGCCACAATTAAATCCCTAAAGGATCGTTTTACAATATTGTTGACAAATTGGTCAAAAAGGCTTTATGGAATAATATTTAAAGAGCAAATGACTGAAGATGCAGAAACTTTCTTAAAAAACCTTTTATTTGTTGGAATAGGTACCAGCGTATCTACTTTATTATCCACGATTTTTCTAATTCTTGGTGGTAGGCTGCTAGGTCCGAATGAATATGGTAAATTTATTTTAATTCAATCAGTAGTTAATTTCCTTTATCTTCCAATGCTTTTTGGTTTTAACATTGGTGTACTAAAATATACAAGTGAAAAATCAGATTTACATTATCAATTCAATGTACTTGCAATTTCATATATAGGTGTATTTTTACTTACAATTTTATCAATCGCTATTTACGTGAAATTTTCTTCTGTTTTTTCACATTTCTTTGGTATTTCACCTGATCTATTTTACACTGCCATAGTGTTTGCCGTTTTATACACTTTTTATACTCTCACTGCCAGCGCCTTAAGAGGTCTAAATCGTATGAAGGCGTATTCAATTTTCCAGATAGTGTATGCTGTCATACTCTTATTTTCCTTTTCTTATTTCATAATAATCAAGCAATTATCGTTTAGAGCTATGGTTTATCCAATGCTTTTGGCGTACGGTATAACTACCATAACCATAATTATTTTTATTCAACGAATAGTGGGAATTTTCAAACGGATATTCGATATTACTTTGGCAAAAATGTTAGGGAAATACGCGGTTGCCACCTTCATCGGGGGTTCGTCTTATATTATTTACACTAATATTGATAGGATAATGCTAGCCAGGTACCGGTCATTAAGTGAGGTGGGATTTTACAGCGCCTACTATGCGGGATCTATCAATATAGCTATGCTTATTTGGGGTATGTTTATTTTGGTTTTTTTCCCAACCGTATCAAGATACAAAAATAAAGGGCCTGTATTCAAAAAAATAAACAGGGTAATCCCTTATTTAGTAGTATTGGGAATACTCTCGTTGCTCGTTTGTGAGTTTATTGTTTTAAAGTTTTATGGCAAACAGTATCAACTAAACATAATATCAATGTTGCTTTTTGCAGTTACTTCCATTTTTATGGTTATCCAAGGCACCTACGCTTCGCTTCTAAATTCGATTGGCACACGTGGAGCTATAATATCTTCGCTCACAGCTATTATAGCCGCTTTGGTAAATATAGGACTTAATTTGGTCTTAATTCCCGCTTTCGGCATTAATGGTGCTATTATAAGCTTAATGACTTCATATTCTGCCGCATTAATTGTCATTTTGCTTTTTGGCAGAAAACACCTTAGGGATGATAAACTTATAACAATTGGCGAATAATGATACATTATGTAACGTTTATTAAAATCGAATATCATTAAGCTTCTAATATAGGAGATCACTATGAAAATATTGATCGAAGGTTATTTTGTAGACTATGAAATACAATTAGCTAAAGCGCTTTCTAAAATAGAACATACTGTTTTAATATTGCCTTTTAGCCAAATAGCAGAAGAATTTCGAGAAATGGTAAATGACCAATTTGAATTGCGTACACTCGAGAGTAATAAACTGAATTTTCTGCCAACAAAATTAAGAAATTTTATTAATTTGATAAATATTGTTCGCCGAATCGATCCAGACATAGTTCATATTCAAGTACAAGGCGGAATTGATAATTTAATAACATTCATATATTTTAAAATATTTCATAAACGGCCTATTGTAGCTACATTTCATGATGTCAAACCTCACCTTGGAGATAGACCGATTTTACTGATTTTTATTAGATATTGGATCAGGAAATATTCAGACGCGATCATTGTTCATGGTGAAACTTTAAAAGAACAAATGATAAAGGACTATCGTGTTCCTGCGAAGAAAATCTTTGTTATGCCTATAGGAGAACACGAGGTGGCCCCGTTTAAGAAATATGAAAGACCTGATATTACAGATGACGGACGAACAATATTATTTTTTGGCAGGATATATGAATATAAAGGATTAAAATACCTTATTGAGGCAGAGCCCATCATTTCGAAGGCAGTGCCAGGTATTAAGGTAGTAATTGCCGGCACCGGAGAAAATTTTAAAAAATATCAACTTATGATTGGCAAAAGAAACCATAATTTTATTGTGTACAATTATCACATCTCTTACAGGCAGGGTGCGGAAATATTTCAAAAAAGTACTATTGTGGTATTACCTTATGTGGAAGCATCCCAAAGTGGAGTAGTGTTAACGGCATACGGTTTTAAGAAGCCTATAGTGGTAACAAATGTCGGTAGCATTCCAGAAATTGTAGATAATAACGTAACAGGTCTTATAGTACCTCCGAAGAATGCTGAATATCTAGCTGAAGCAATAATCAAACTACTACTGGATGTAAATCTCCGAAAGCGAATGGGTGAAAACGGTTTCACTAAATTAAGGACCGAATTATCTTTCGATGAAATCGTTAAAAAAACAATTTCCGTATATGAAAAGGCTTTACACCATGTAGTAAACTGATAATCATCTCGATTGGTTAGAAATTTTATAGTCGGAAGCGTCTAAATGTCAGGCGATGATAGCTCAACTGGCCAACCAGTTTGAGGTACATTCCACCGAGCATCGCAAATGGAAGAATACCTTGGTTGGGGTTACAGTTACTGTCTTTGGCCATGACTACGATGATAGCAATTGAAACAATCTTAATAAATGCATAGGCTTTATTCCAAAAAGGGGCAGGAATTTGAAACGAGTATTGCTAATGGCATCGTTGGGAATACTTATTCTGATAAGTTGTTTATGTTCTGTACGATTAAGAGTTGGGGCTACTCCCAATTATCGGGTTGTAGCTTATATTGATGGTGATGACCAGTTCAATGTCTATCAGACGATTGATTATGCGAAAATCACCCATCTTATTTATAGTGAAGTATTAGTTCAATCAGAATCAGATCCTAGTCTAATTGACGGAAGTGAAACATCTTTTGGGATGCTCTACAAAATACAAAATAAAGCAAAATCAGTTAATCCCAACATAAAATACATGGCGTCGTTGGTCGGCGGTGATTGGAACTCCTTTGATGATGGTCACCTCACAGCGATAATGGCTAACTACTCACTAAGAAGCCAGCTTGTTGCTAATCTTATTTCTTTGGTTTCAACCTATTCTCTTGATGGTGTCGATATTGATTGGGAGGGAGATGATGTTGTGGCTGCAGATTATGCTGCTTTTCTTGATGCGCTAAAATCTGCACTACCAACGGGGAAAATAATATCGGTCACAGGATTAGCAAACATTACTGCCACTGGTTGGTTTTCACCTGCTACAGTGACTAATGATGTGACTATGGTCAATATAATGATGTATGACATATCCCGTCCTCAGTTTGCGACATTATCAGACACCATCACATACTTAAATACGTGGCTAAATAACGGGTTTACTGCCAGCAAACTAAATTTAGGAATACCTGTTTATGCATCTGATAATACTCAAAATCTGTGTTCCTACGGGCAGGTAATATCACAATTAAATCCAGATAATAATTTAAATCAGCAATCGGTATCAACGATTAACGGTTTCGCTGGTAACGGCTTAACCGTACAAGGCGGCATACTCTGGTGGAATGGTTATAATTTAGCGACTTTAAAAACGGCACTTGCTGAAAGCGAGAACCTTGGCGGTATTATGATGTATACCATAGACTATGATGCCATTGGCAATTCAAAATCTCTGTTAAATGCTGTTTATAATGAATTAAACCCATTTCCTCCACCGACTACCAATACTACCGCTTCATCGACCTCTACGACTACCAATACTACCGCTTCATCGACCTCTTCGACTGCCAATACCGCCGCTTCATCGACCTCTACGACTACCAATACTGCCGCTTCTTCGACCTCTTCGACTACCAATCCACCGACTACCACAATGAAATACCTTTGCGCTTGGAGTTATGGTTTTTGCTTTGTCAGCAGCATTGTTCTTTTCTCCATTTATTTCATATTCTTAATCCGGATTCTCTCATGCGGTTGTTCTGGTCGGGGAACGAAAATAGATGGCAATAGTTCAGCACACGATCAAGAACGGCACCGATCATTCTTTCATCATAGAAGACGTTGACCCATCGGGAAAAATCCATATTGGTATTGATAATATCTTGCTTATGGCAGCGGACCAGACGATTACCGAGCAACCCAAACGCGGTAGGTTATGGTTTAACGATGGCTCTTGCATCAGGCTTAGACCAGATCATAGAGACCAAAGGTTGGATTAATATCTAATTTTAAAATAGCGTATGACTACGTAATACATATTTCCATCAACTTACCGGGTACAATGTATCCATACCCGACATCGATTCAATTGGTTATTCACTGTTTTTCATACGGATTGAAAAAGTTTAGTTCATTTGTTTCTTCAGTAATAAGCTACCGTCCATGTACATCCTTCTTTTGGGTTACACCTTATAACTTGATTGATTTTATGGAGTTAGGTTATAGGTACAATATATTGAATAATAAGCTGGCTGGTAATTCGGTAATGCTAATGTACTAGGCCAAGTACCATAGGTTGCATATTCATAGCCCCCGGTATTATTTGGGGCTCCCATATCATATCTCCCTGCAAAATAAACTCCATTACTCCACCAAACGATAAGGTATTTTGTTCCCGCTTTCACTGGTGGAGCGTTTGTAAAGTTTAGCGTCAACGGTCCGGTTTTAATGATAGTCTTTTCTTCAGTAGTTCC